>ERZ869925.197-NODE-197-length-41614-cov-12.778267_pt1 | contig 41614 bp, 69 predicted proteins | sample MGYA00579311_ERZ869925 | MGnify/ENA primary metagenome ERZ869925 (study PRJEB32216, sample SAMN09231817) | wastewater metagenome | place: USA: Maryland | collected 2016-07-30 | study: EMG produced TPA metagenomics assembly of the PRJNA472060 data set (Reclaimed...
CCTCAATTTTTGCGTGTTCAGTTTAAAGATTTGAGAATTCAGCCATGACCAGGCGCCTGCCGGACAACGTGAAACAGCTTCGCGGGACGGCCAAGCCTTGCCGGAGTATTGGCGAGACGCTGGATTTTGAGGCGGTCGACGAAATACCGTCCGCGCCGATATCACTTGGCGTCCACGGCAAGACGTACTGGGACCGGATCGTTCCGCTGCTACTGACCAAGCGCGTGCTGACGGTGGTGGACCTTGAGAGTCTCGAAATCATGTGCGTGCTGTACCACAAAATCCTGATGTCCGTGTATGCGGAATCGGACCTTAATGCCGCCAGTGTCACGCAGTTGCGCCTGTACCAGACGGAGTTCGGCCTGACCCCGGCGAGCAGGGCAAAGTTAAAGGCGGGCGACGATGGCGCGAAGGGCAATAAGTTTAGCGGCAACGGCAAAAAGAAAACCTAGATTTCAGGACACATGTCACGCGCAGGACTACTGCAGCATCGCCTGGCGGTATGCGGTTGGGGCGGTAAACGACAGCAAGCAGACCAAGCATTGCAAATGGGTCAGGCTCGCGGCGCTGCGGTTTCTTCGTGACTACCGCAACACGCGCAGGTCGTGGAGGTTCGATCCGTGGCACGCCAATGACGTGTGCGATTTCATCGAGAAACTGCCACACGTTGAAGGCACCTGGGCCACGACGGAGATCCGGCTGGAGCCGGCGCAAATATTTATCCTGGTCTGCGTGTTCGGTTTCCGCAAAAAGACGGACGGCACCCGGCGCTACTCGGACGTTTATATCGAGATGGCGCGCAAGGGCGCGAAGTCTACCCTGACCGGCGGCATATCGCTGTACTGCCTGTGCTGTGAGGGTGAGCAGGGGCCGCAGGTGATTGTTGCAGCGACCACGGCAGAGCAGGCGGGGAAAGTGTTCAAGCCTGCCCAGGGCATGGTGCGCAAGTCTGCGGATCTGCGCGAGGCATTCGACCTGACCGCCTGGTCGAAGTCGATCACCTGCGACCAGAACCAGGGGTTTATCCAGCCGATCAATTCGAAGTCAAGCACGCAGGACGGGTGGAACCCGCACCTGGCGGTCACCGACGAGCTGCACGGCCACAAGGAAAGGGGCCTGCATGACGTCCTGAAGTCGGCCTTTGGTGCTCGAAAAAATCCGCTGATGTGGCGCATTACCACGGCGGGCTACATCGTGACAGGCGTCTGCTACGAGCAGCGCACGATGGTCACTAAGATTCTGGACGGGATCATCGAGGCGGATCACTACTTCGGGATCATCTACACACTGGACGATGGCGACGAGCCACTGGACGAATCGAACTGGGTGAAGGCCAACCCCATGATCGGGATCACGCCGGCGCTCGCCGAGATGCGCAGCTATGCCAAGGAAGCGGCGGCGGCGCCGGGGGTGATGGGCGAGTTCAAGACCAAGCGGCTGAACATCTGGACCACCAGCAAGGGTGGCTGGCTGAACATGGAGCGGTGGAAGAAACTTCCCGGCAACGCAAAGCTACCGGATGACCTGCCCATCTGGGGCGGCATTGACCTTGCCTCTGTGTCGGACATTACAGCGCTGGCCTTGTGCTGGTGGGATGGCCCCGAACTGAATATTTCGGGACGGTATTACCTGCCAGAGTCGGCGATTGAACTGCGCAACCAACGCGGGGATTTCACCTATAAGCACTGGCAGGAGCAGGGACACCTGATTGTTACACCGGGCGACCGGACAGACTACGAATTCATCGAGCGCGACATTCTCGCGGCGGGCAGTGACTACGACGTGCAGCAGTTTGGCTACGACCCGTACAACGCAACGCACATTGTCAACCAGTTGACTGAACAGGGCTTGCCGATGGTTGAGATCAGGCAGGGATCGCGCACGCTGCACCCGGCGATGCAGGAATTTGAGCGCAAGATGCTGGGCAATGAGCTGCGGCACGACGGCAACCCGGTGCTGACATGGGCGGCGTCCAACGTGGTGGCCAGGCGCGATGCAAACAACAACATGGCGCCAGACAAAAAGCACAGCATGGACAAGATAGATCCCCTATCTGCCGTGCTCAACGCGGTGGTTTTGATGCTTGCGCACCAGGACTCCGGCAACTTGCAGGACTTTCTGGATAGCGTGACACGATGAATTTTTTCTCGCCCATTCTGCGCCTGTTTAATATGGGCGGGCTGTCGAACCAGGATACTGGCTACCAGTCATCCGGCGGCAGCACCACGAGCACGGCGTCGGGCACGTCTGTCACTGACGAGCGCGCGCTGAAGGTGTCGGCGGTGTGGGCGTGTACGCAACTGATTGCCAATAGCGTCGCTGGCTTGCCTATTTCGATATTTGACGACACGGAAACAGGCCGAAAGCCGATAAATCGGCGGCATTTCCTGAAGGATTTGCTGCTTTCCAGCCCCAATAAGTACATGAAACCGCGTGATTTTCGCACTGCAATGACGGTGCAAATGGCGCTTTGGTGCAATGCCTACGCTGAAATTGTGTGGCTGAACGAGCGCCCTGTGGCTCTGATGCCCCTGCGCCCTGGTCGGATGACCCCTTTCATCACTGGATCGGGTGACCTGCAGTACCACTACAACGTACAGGCCGGGGTAAAAGTCTACTCACAAAAGAGCATTCTGCACCTGAAAGGGTTCGGCGTGGACGGGATTGTAGGCGCGTCACGCAATGACTACGCCCGCGAGGCTTACGGCCTGACGGTTGCGGCTGAGACATTCGCGGCCAAGCAGTTTGCGAACGGCGGCCGGCCTGGCGGCGTGATTACTTTTGACGCATTTCTGAAACCGGACCAGCGCGAGCAGGCGAAGAAACTTTACGAGGGTTTGGCCGAGGGCGCGATCAATAGTAACCGCCTTTGGGTACTGGAAGGCGGCAGCAAATACGACGCGCTCGACTTCAGTGCTGACCAGATGCAGATGATCGGCACGCGAGCGCAGCAGTTGTCTGAGATCGCGCGCTTCTTCGGCGTGCCGGGGGTGATGATCGGGGCCGGGGAGACTGGCAGCAGTTCGTGGCCGGCATCGTTTGAACAGCAGATGCTGTCGTTCCTGACCTTCACGCTGCAGGCGTACCTGGACGAATGGGAGTCGGCACTGGTTCACGCGCTGCTACCCATGGGCAGCACTATCGGAATCGATCACGACACGGCGCCACTGGTGAAAATGGACTCCGCCGCGCGATCCAACTACTGGTCGCGCCTGGTGCAGAACGGACTGGCGACCCGCAACGAGGGGCGCATCGCGATGAACCTGCCGCGCTCGGATGATGCCGGCGCCGACCGGCTCACAGTACAGACGAATTTGGTCCAATTGGAGGACTTGCAAGATGTTTCAGAAAGTTCTGAACCCGCTAGAACAATGCCTACTGAAGTTCGTCAATGAGGAACTCGGCGTATTTTCAGGTTACGCAGCGGTATTCAACAAGGCGGACGCTGTTGGCGATGTGATCCTGCCTACCGCTTTTGATCAAAGCCTCGCGGCAGGCTACACAATCAAGATGTTTTTCAACCATGCGCACGGGGAGGTGCCGGTCGGTGATTGGACCGTGATCAAGGTTGACGACTACGGATTGTATGTCGAGGGCAAAATCGACATGAATCACCGAGACGGCCCGATGCTTTACTCGGCCATGAAGCGCGGCGCCATGGATGGACTTTCGCAGGGATTCACCACAAAGAGCGGTGATTTCGAGAAAAAGGCTGACGGCGGGCGAGTGTTCAAAAACCTGCAACTGAAAGAAATATCGCTCGTGTCATTTCCCTGCGAGGAAAGCGCGCGAGTCATGGCAGTGAAAATGGATTTAACCGGGGCAGAAGCCCCAAAAGACCTTGAAAAAATCCTGCGTGATGCCGGGTTTAGCAAGTCAGAAGCGACTGCGTTTGTCAGTCAGGCCATGCGTATGCGGAGTGATTCTGTAGAAACTAGCCAACCCAAGATGGATGTCATGCTGAAAAGCGCGTTATCCGAGTTTAGAAATCGTTTCAAGTAATCACGCAACCAAACCACCAAGCCCGCCGAGTGCGGGTTTTTTATGCCTGCAATATGGCAAGGAAGGAATTTATGACAACCGTAAACAACGCGCTCGACCAAGCCGAGCTGATCGTCGAGATCAAGGCAATCGAGAAAAACATCGTCGGCAAGTTCGACGAAATCCAGAAAGCCACTGACCAGGCCAACGCCGAACTGAAGGCGCTGGGCGAGGTCAAGATCGAAACCAAGGCGCAACTGGAGGTGCTGGCCAAGCAGTACGACGAACTGTACAACCGCGTGCAGGTCGTCGAGCAGAAAGGCGCGATCACCACGCAGCAGGACCAGGCGTACAACCTGGGCGAGGAGTTCATCAAATCCGATGCGTTTGTTGCCATGCAGTCCGGCTCGACTGGCCGCGCGCGCATGGAGATCAAGACGGCCATCATCAACGCAACTGGTCAGAACCAGCCGCTGGTGCAGTCTGATCGTGACATGAGCGGGATCTACACCACGCCTACTCGCAACCTGCGCCTGCGCGATGTGATCCGATCACGTGCGACCAGCTCCAACTTGATCGAGTTCACACGTGAGAACGCCTTCACCAACAACGCAGGCCCGACTGTCTCCGGCTCTCCGCAGCAGTTCGAGAACGTGACCAAGCCGGAATCCGCTATCACCTTCACTCTGGTAAACGTTCCTGTGGTGACGCTGGCGCATTTCATCCCCGCATCTGTCCAGGTTCTGGATGATTCGCCGATGCTGGCTTCCCACATCAACGGACGACTGATGTACGGCCTGAAGTTGAAAGAGGAAACGCAGATGATCACCGGCACTGGCGCGAATGGCCAGTTGAACGGTCTGTACACGCAAGCAACGGCCTACACCATCGCCTCGCCGACCCGCACCAACGAGATCGACATTCTCCGCGATGCGATCAAGCAGGCCCAGGTGTCGGAATACATGCCCGACTTCATCGTGTTGAACCCGGTTGATTGGTTCGATATCGAGATTCGGAAGGTCGGCACTGGTGACGCGCGTTATGTGGTTGGTGATCCCAACAACATGCGCCCGATGAGCCTGTGGGGTCTGCCGGTAATCGTGACGAACAGCATCACGTCCGGCACGTTCCTGATGGGTTCCTCGATGGCGGCAGAAATTGCCGACCGTCAGCAGGCGGTGGTTGAGGCGTCCCGCGAGGACAGCACGAACTTCCAGAAAAACATGGTAACCATCCGTGCGGAAGAGCGTCTGGCGCTGTGTGTGTTCCGAACAGAGGCGTTCATAAAAGGTTCAATTTAACCCACTGAGCGGGGGGGCATCCCCGCAATTCATCAAGGGCATAGTATGAAGCGAATTTATGTAGACGCGCCGACATTGATTGGCGGCGTCTGGTACGACCCGAGCCACGTCCCGCAGTTTGTGCCGGACAATGTGGCCGACTATCTGGTGAGCATCGGCAACGCGCGGCACTTTGAGACGAAGGTGATCGAGCGCATCGAAACAAAAAAGTCAGAACCGGCGGCGACTTCATCGTCATCGCACCAGGACCAAGCCTTACCCGACAAGACTGCGAAACCGCGAGGCAAGCAGAAGCAAAAATAATCGCGGTGGGTGATGCGTACAGGCTGTGCCCTGACGCTGATTACCTGTACCACTGTGACCGGGACTGGTGGAATCTTCACCTTGACCCGATTCATGCCGGGTTTGAAGGGGCGCTGTACACGCAGCACCACAAGCCAGGCGATAAAGAATGGGCCGAATCTCTCGGCATTACCGCGATTGAGGGGCGGCACGTTGAAGGGCTGGGGCATGACGCCATCCATTTCAACGACAACAGCGGGGCGCAGGGGGTGAACCTGGCCTACCTGCTGGACGCCCCGCGCATTGTGCTGCTGGGCTTTGACATGCAGAACACGGATGGCAAGGCACATTTTTTCGGCGATCACCCTCCGCAGTTGTCGACCGGCAACTATGGGGTGTTTGTCGAGCGGTTCACGCAGCTTGCCCGCGATCTATCGGCGGCCGGCGTCGAGGTGATCAACTGCACAAGGCAAACCGCGCTGTACCAGTTCAGGCGGGCAACACTGGAGGACGTATGCGGGTATTGATATTGCACCATTTTGAAGACGGCGGGATCAGGTACAAGCCTGAACCCTATCCGCAGCATGTGCCGGATGAAACGGCGCAGCGGTTTATTGCCGAGGGCAAGGCTCAGGCGCTGGACACTGTGAAACCCGACGCACCTAAGAAGCGGCGCAAGGCTTGAACACGGACACGATCACATCCGTTGAGAAGTACCGCAAGGGCTGGACGGGCGGGCTTCCTGAAACGCAGTGCGGCTACGGCTCCACGCTGGAGGCAACCGAACGGCAGCGGCAGTGGATACCCGAGGTATTCCGCAAGCATGGTATTCGCACGGTGGCAGACATCGGCGCCGGCGACCTGAACTGGATGCAGCAAACCGACATAGGGAATGTCGACTACACACCCTATGACCTGGTCCCGCGTCACCCGAGCGTCACAGAATTTAACCTGGTCGAGCAGGTGCCGCCAAAAGTCGATTGCCTGATGGTGTTGTGGGTACTGAACCACATGCCGTTTGATGACTGCCGGAAGGCGCTGAAAAACATCAGGGAAAGCGGGGCAAAGTTCCTGCTGATGACGGATCGGCCGAAGTGGCACGACGAGCAGCCACCGGAAATCCAGATGCAAGCGCTGGAGGCGTTGCTGCTGAACGCGAAGGGCGACCGGATCAAGCTGATTCGATTGTGAGGGGAATCATAGTAGGCACTGGACCATCGCTGACCCGCGAAGCCATTGCGCTGATCAACCAATCACAGCACAAGAAATTCGGCTGCAACCTGACGTATCAGGATGTGCGGCTTGATGTGTTTTACGCCAACAACAAAGCATTCTGGGACTTCTACGGGGATGACCCGGCCCTGAAGAATGGCCGCTTTGACAAGTGGACCTATGAGCAGGAAGTGTCCAAGCGGTACGGTGTCAATCATATTCAAGGCGAGTGGCTTCCAAGTCTCAGCAAGAACCCGCGCAGGCTGCACTGGGGGCATGGTAGCGGGTACGAGTTGCTCGGCATTGCCTACCACTACGGCGTGCGTGAAGCGGTATTGATTGGGTACGATCTGCGCTTTCCTGCCGGGTATTCTGGCATCGAGCAACGCGCCGGGGGTGATCGCCACTACTTTGGCGAGTACGTCCCCGAGCTTCAGCACTGGACCAAGTACGGGATCGGGGAAGGCGGCGAGCTGAACGGGCTGCTTGATTGCTACCGCACGATTGATTGCGCTGATTTGGGATTGCGGATTATCAACTGTTCGCCAGGGTCGGCGCTGGATTTCTTTGAAACGGGCAGATTAGAAGAATGGCTATAAACCCTGTACCTGAGTATTGCCGCTACCTGCTGGAGCCGATAGTTGGCGATTCCATGCTCGAGCTTGGCAACAAGAAGTCCGGCGACGTGACCTACAAGTCATGGTTCACAGCACAAGAGATTCGCCATGTGTCCGTCGATATCAACGGGCTTGATGGCGCACTGAAACTGGACCTGCGCGAGCCATTGAACCTCGGCCAGTTCGACATGGTGACGAATTTTGGTTGCACCGAGCACGTTGTCGATAACCAGTATCAGGTGTGGAAGAACATCCACGAGGCTGTGAAGCTGGGCGGTGTGTACATCGGCATGTGCCCCGCGCCGGGGGACTGGTGGTGGCATGGTGAGTGGTATCCGACAGAAGAATTTTACGAAGAGTTTTGCTTTTTAAACGGGTATGAGGTTGAGATTTTGGCCGTTGGCCGCGAACATCCTAACCGCAACATTGATGCCAGACTGCGGAAGGTCAGGCATCCCGAAGATGGCTTTGTAATGCCAGGCAAAGGCACGCTGTTCTATAACCAGATGCGGCCCCGGTAATGCTGACAATCTGGTGTGTCCTGAACGGCGACAAGTACGCCGACGGCGACGTTTACATCCTGCGCGATATGGTCGCTCGCAACCTGGACCAGCCGCACCGGTTCCGCTGCCTGAGTGACCGCGAGATACCGGGGGTGGATTGCTTCATTCCTGACGAGCAATGGCCGGGATGGTGGTCGAAAATCTTGCTGTTTCGGTACGCCACGACGGGCCGCAATTTGTACATTGACCTTGATTGCGTGGTAACAGGCGATCTGCTGCCGCTGTTCTCGGACACGTTCAGCGCCCCGAAAAACTGGGGGCAGTCCGGCCACGACGGCGTGCAGAGCTCAGTTATGGCGTGGTCTGGTGACTGGTCGTTTATTGCAGATGCGTTTGATCCGTCACTGTTGAGAGATGACCCGCATCACCCATTCGGGAGGTACGGTGATACTGATTACTGGGGCGATCAGGGCTTCTTGACGGGACTGCTTGGCAATCCTGGCGCTGGAAAAATTGAGCCAATGCAAAACGTGGTCAGCTACAGGTATCACTGCGCGGCAGGACTGCCGGCTGACGCAAGGATTGTCTGTTTTCATGGCAAACCAAAGCCCGCAGAAGTGAACGAAGCATGGGTTATCAAGTCGCGCTGCACACCAACAGCGGCCTAGCCCATCAGGTGCGCAATGCGCGCGCGCTGCTTGCAGGATTCAATGCGCACGGCATTTCGGCGGTGATCGCTGACGCTGACATGGACGCGCCGATGCACGTTGTACAGGGGCCGTGGTACGCGCTGGAGCGGTGGCGGTTTGCCAACACACTGCTGATTGACAGGGCTTATTGGGGTGACCCAGATAGCGTCTCCGTCCATTGGCTGCAGGACGGCGAGAAACTGCGAACACGGAACAACCCGTACAGGCCGCACCCGCCGCTTGCCCCGATGAGGGAAGGCAGCAGGCGAATTCACCTGTGCGACTACGGCGAACAGCCGCCCAATGACTGCGATTACCGGCGCCACCCGGCAGACGGGGCGACAGGATCGCTAGCCGATGCGCTTGAGGGCTACCAGATCGCCGCAGGGCGCCGCACCACTGCGTTGGTGGACGCAGCCATTGCAGGGCTGGCAGTAGAGACTGACGACCTGCATAGCCCTGTTTACGGGATTACAGACCGGCAGCAGTGGATCACTGATCTGGCTTGGCACAACTGGACACTGGACGAAATCGAACGAGGCGCAATGTGGGCACACTTCAAACAGCAGTAGCAAGCCCCGACCTTGGCGTCATCACGGCGATCTCGATAGAGGAGGCGCGCCAGCAGTGCCGGTTGTACGGCGAGACGTCCCACGATGCCGATCTGCTGCGACTGATAGACGTGGTATCCGCTCAGTTTGAGCAGCACACCGGCATTGCACTGATCAACCAGACAATGGTGCTGACGCTCGATGGATTTACAGACCGGGACATCGACCTGCAAGTGTACCCGGTGTCATCTGTCACCAGCATTGTCTACGACAACGAAGTAAATGCCGCGACAACCATGTCGGCATCCGATTACTACGCCAGCCTCGGCGGCATGACCCCGTATGTGCGGGCTGTGAATTACTACTGGCCGACGACATACGCCAATAAGCCGGGCAGCGTGCGAATCACCATGCAGGCAGGCTATGCCAGCCCCGATGCAGTACCGGCGAACATCAAACAGGCGCTATTGATCCAGTTGTACGATATGTGGAACAACCCCGGCGACCAGATCACCGGAACCATTGTTGCGTCATCTGGCGCGTACAAAGCCATCACTGACAAGTACCGACGCCGCGCATGAACAAGAACATCAGGGTGCAGTTGCAGTCAGCGACCATCACTCGCAGCGCCAGTAAGGCAGAGGTAAAAGAGTGGGCGACCTACGCCACTGTGATGGGGTCAATCAAGACCCTGCGTGGGGCCGCGTACTACGCCCAGGAACAGACGGCGAACGAGATCACTATCGAAATGTATATCTGGTATCGCACTGATGTGATGCCCAAGCACCGGGCCGTGGTCAATGGTGACGTGTACGAGATCGCTGCACCACCTGAGAACCTGAACCTGCAAAACCGCGAGATGCTGCTGCGATTGAGGCGCGTCGAATGATCGACCTGCAACTGGACGGTGGGCAGAAGAAAGCCGTCGACACGCTGAAAGGGCTCTCGGCAAACCTGCAGCAGAAAGGCGTTCTCTCCGCGCTGCACGTTGCCGCGCGCCCGCTGATCGTCGCCATGAAGGCCAACGCACCGGACGATCCGAAAACGGCTGGCAGCCGTCTTGAGATGGCCGTGAACAAGACGCGGGCAAAGCCGGGGCGCAAGGTCGGCACCGGCAAGGGCTATCGAATAGTAAGGTCGGAGGGTGACGAGATCGCGCTGCTTGTCGGGCCGAATAAGAAGGTGGGGGGTGAGAACGTAAATTATATCGGGTGGTTTTTGGAGATGGGTGTCAGGAAGCATCGCATCGGCAAAAAAAATAGGCTTTACAAAACAGGCCAAACGGGGCAAGGCAAGTGGCACCCAGGAATTGCAGCAAAATACTGGCAGTCTCGCGCAATGCAGGCGGCTGAACCGATGATGAAAACAGGATTTTACTCCGGCCTTGAAAAGTGGATAGCAAAAAATGGACGTTAGCCTGATCGCTGCACGGATCACCGCGCAGTGTCCTGATTTCGAGCAGGTCATCACCGCGCCATCGAGCGGGACACAGACGCCGGTTGCAACGCAGGCAGTGCTCGGCGACCTGCTGGCGCCGCTTGTCCACGACAATATCTACCCGCTCCAGTTGCCTGAAAAGCCACTACACCCGAGCATCGTTTATCAGATGGTGTCAAGTTCTCCGGGCACCTTCGAAGGTTACGACGTCACGCATACGGACCTGTTCATCGTGAATGTGCGCGGATCTGATTACGACGAACTGATTGAGCTGGTGAGTGGCATCACCTCAGTTCTTGGCAGTGCAAATATCGACATCACGGACGCGGTGCATGATTACGACCAGGCCGAGAACCTGTTCAGGATCAACCTGGAACTGACGTACACCTACATCAACTCGACGCTGCAAACGCTGCCGGCGGTGTTCGTCTACCCGCTGAGCCGCAGCGCTGATAGTTCGGCCTACGACAACTACACCAAGCAGCTGGTGCGGGCTGATTACGCTTTCCTGATCATCACGGACGACAACGACATACCGGCGCTGCAAACGGAACTGCAGCATGGTCTGCTCGGGTGGCAGCAATCCGCTGAACACCACGAGATGGAATACAACAACGGATCGAGCATTGAAGGAATCGGGGCGCTGAAGATGTGGCGCGAAGTGTATAGCGACGGGTATTACCTGACCCAAGTTTGACCAGCAGTTTTATCTAACCAACCGCTTAACGGCGGTTTTTTTATGCCCGCAAAACGGGCGGGAGTGTAGCTCTATGTTGTACGCGCAACGCAATGTGTTTTCAAAAATCGAGAGCGTTTACGCTACCGACCCGACCCCGGTTGGCTCCGATGCGGTGCTGACCAGTAATCTGGCGCTGACCCCGTATACCGGGCCTACTGTGAGCCGCAACCTGAACCGCTCGACCATTGGCGGGCAGCAGGTCATCAACACCAACCCCTACGCCTCAGTGCGTTTTGACGTTGAGGTAGCGGGCTCTGGCACGGCGACTGTTGTCCCGGCCTACAGCAGCCTGCTGCTTGCCTGTGGCATGTCTGTGACTGCGGCATCTCCTTTGGGCTTGGGCCAGATATACGCGCCACTGTCCAGCTCGTTCCCCTCGATCACGCACTGGACCTGGATCGACGGCCAGAAACAGGTGATGAATGGCGCGCGCGGCAATATGTCGCTGGCACTAGCCAGGGGCGAGATACCCCGCTACTCGTTTGAGTTCATGGGCCGCTACGCCCGCCCGACCTACGCGGCGGTGCTGTCTGCGAACGTGAGCGACTACACGGCGCCGGTTGCGGTGACCAACACCAACACGCCGACCTTCACCCTGGGCGGTTCGCCGCTGACCGACCTACGCGTTGAGAATTTCACGCTCAACATGCAGAACAACGTGATCCCGCGCAACGTGATCAACAACGAGGAGGTGATCATCACCGACCGTAACGTGACCGGCAGCGTGACGTTTGAGGCGACCACGAGCAAGAACTGGTTTGCGGGTGGTGTTGAATCACACGCCGGTATCACCGCACTGGCGCTGAACATTGTGCATGGCACCGTGTCCGGCAACATTGTGAAAATCTCCGCGCCTGCGGTGCAGATCACGAACATCAGCGAGTCGAATTCCGACGGCTTGTTCGTCTACACCTGCGACCTGTCATTCGTGCCGGTATCCGGCAACGACGAGTTCACCATCACGACTTACTAAACCCGCGCAAGCGGTAGGGGGGCTGCGTCTGTATGCCCGCAGCGCAGCTCCCCGCTTTATTCAATGCGGGCAATCAATCAAGGGCAAACACAATGGGCATATTACGTGGGTCGAAAGACGAGTTCACGGTTTCCATCACCGCCGAAATAGGCGGTAAAAAAATATCGTTTTCCGCAACCTTCCGGCGCCGGGACTGGAAAGAAACCGCAAAGCTTTCGACTGAAATCAACGAGGCGCTGATACACGACCCGGTGCATGGGTGGGCGCTGATGGAGTCATCCATTCGTGATGACCTGGTCCGATGGGACAAGCTTCCCGGCGAGGACGGCGAAGTCGAATACAACAGCGGAAACGTCGATCTTGCGCTGTCAATGTACGCCTACCTTTCCGCGCTGTATCAGGGATGGACTGCGGCGCAAATGCAGAAGCCGAGCGCTAACTCAAAAAACTGATTGAGGCCGGATACATCTACGCGACAGGCTCTGCTCGCAAAGAAGATTTGGCCGATGACGACAACGTGCCGCAGTGGTGGAAGGACCGACTGCGCGGCACCGATTGCATCATCAACGACGAGTGCTGGGAAGCCTACGAGCTGTTTTATTTCTGCGGGACTCAGTGGCGCACCTCGGCAACGGGCGGGCGCACCGGGCTCGACTATACCGCAGTCTGCGCTGTCGCCGCCTCGTGGGGGTGCGCTGACAGGCAAACACTCGACTATGTGCGGCATCTCGAAATAGGCGCTCTCACCAAGTACAACGGCAAGACACTGGAGTTTTTATTCGATGGCGGGGACTAGCTTCGGCGTACTGATTACCGGCGACAGCCGGGGCGCAGTCAAAGCCATTGATCTGACCAGTAAGCAGATCAAAGACCTTGAGGGCGTCACTGAGAAAGCCACGCGGAAAATAAAGACAGATACCACCACTGTCGCTGACGGTTTTTCGTCAATGGCAAAATCAGCGGCGAAGATGGGCGCTGCGGTGGGCGCTGCCGGTGTTGCTCTCGGTTCGCTGGTATTGCGCGAGGTAATCCGCAACACGTCCGAGCAGGAAAAGGTGATGGCGCAGCTCAACGCCACCCTGAAATCTACCGGGGGTGTTGCGGGCAAAACCGCGACCGAGCTTGCGACCACCGCGTCATCCCTGCAAAAACTCACCACCTACAGCGATGAGGCCATCGTCTCGGCACAGTCGTTGCTGCTCACCTTCAAAAACGTCCGGGGCGATAACTTCGACCGCACGACCCGCGCCATCCTCGACATGAGCACGGCGCTCGGTACTGACCTGAAATCCTCCGCACTGCAACTCGGCAAGGCGCTGGAAAACCCCACCAAAGGCATCAGTGCCCTGACCCGTTCCGGCGTTTCATTCAGTGAAGCGCAGAAGGACGTGATCAAAGGACTGGCTGAAACCGGGCGACTGGCTGAAGCGCAAACCCTGATCCTTGCCGAACTGGAAACGCAATTCGGCGGTAGCGCCGAGGCCGCGCGCAACACGATGGGCGGGGCGCTTCTCGCGCTGCAAAACTCGTGGGGTGATCTTTTCGAGGTCCAGCAAACCGCATCGGCAGGAATGACGCAGTCGATCAACGAACTGAATGCGACCATATCCGATCCAGGCTTTAAGTCGGCAATGGATTCTGTTACCACCGGACTGATTGATATTGTCAACTGGTCAGCGAGGGCTGCGGCGGGAATTGTCCAGACGTTTAAGTACGTTACTCAATCTGACGGCCCGCTGACGAAGCTCAAAGAGGAAATAGACGAAGTAAGCGAGGCTCTCACGCGAGCAGAAAATAAAGGCTTTTGGCGTGAGGCTGAAAAGTTGAAAACCAAGCTCGCCGGGCTGAAAAAGGAATATGAGGAGCTCGGCGCGAAAGTGAATGCAGCCAACAGGCCGATGGCTGAACTCTCACCGATACTGGTCACCGCCGAACAGCGCACCGTCAAACTCACTGCCGCAAATGTCTCCCTCGCCAAATCCTGCGATACCGTCGCCGCTTCTGTGGATGACCTGTCGCCGATCATCGTCACGGCCACGCGCAAGACTGTGGACTTTGGCAAGACCTCTGAGGAAGTTGGCACGGCCACATCCGGCATATGGGAAGATGTGCGCACCACCCTGTCCGGCATGTTTTTCGAGATGGCCGCAGATGGCCAGAACGCGTTCGATGTGCTGGTGAATGGCTTCAAGGGCATGATTGCCAAGATGCTGGCCGAGGCTGCGGCGAACACCATTTTGCTGGCCGTGGGCGTTGGTGCTACTGGAAGCGCTGCGGCGGGCACAGCAGGTGCTGCTGGGGGTGCAGGCGGTATTGGCAACCTTGTCAGTGCCGCATCAAGCGGGTATTCGTGGCTGAAGGGCGGCGGCATTGGCGGCGCAGTGCAGGGCGGCTTTAATGCTCTGGCTACGGGCTACGAAGGCGTCGCGCAGTTCGCCTCGCAGCAGGGCTGGCATGGTGTCGCAGGGGCTGCGCAAACGTCTGCCGGGCAGTATGCGGGGTCGCTTGGATCCAGTGTCGCCAACCTGGGCCTGAACGTCGGCGCCGGGATGCTCGGCAGTTACGCCGGCCAGCAAGTTTTCCAAAACAAAGGGAGCACGGGTATCGGTTCTGCCGCCGGAGGCATTGTCGGCAGTATATGGGGTCCCGTCGGAACAGCCGTTGGCGCATTTGTTGGCGAGGGTATCGAAAAGGCGTTTGCGTCTGCATTCGGATACTCAGGGCAGAAGAAAAACCGCGCCTCTATCGGTTTCGATACCGCAACGGACTACGCCGCGCCGCTCGGCGGGAAGCACGACAAGGACAACCTGCGCAACGCAAACACCCTATACGGCGTTATCAATGAAATGGCCGACCTGTTGGGCGGCGAACTCTCTGGAACCATCCGCGTCAGCAACCGCGACGGCGTTGAAATCAGCGGCCTCGGAAAATTCAAGTCTTCGGCAGACGCATTCAACGCGGTGCTCAAAGAACTGATCAAAAGCTCGGACACCATCGCCGAGTCGATGAAGCCGATGATACTGGGCTTTAAGGGTACAGCAGAGGAGGTATCGCGCTTCGCCATAGCTGTATCCTCGATCAATTCGATGGCCGGAATAAACACGGTCACCAATGCGATCAAGGATTTTGCGGTAACGCTGCCGAACGCAACGGAATCCTACAAGCTGCACACGGACGCGCTGCAGGAGCAGATCAGGGCGTTTGATGGGTCGCTGTCGGCTGCTGAGTCCCTGAACGCTGTTCTCTACGAGAACAAGACCGCCGCCTACCAGTTCGCCATGAGCATCCAGAGCATCGGGCGCTCGATCAGCGACATGGCCGGGTCACAAGCCGCGAGCATCCGCGAATCGGTGCTCACGCCACAGCAGCTGCTGAACAAACGCTATGACCAACGCGATTCCTTGGCCGCATCCCTGCTGACCGAGAAAGACCCGGAGCGAGCAGCTGCCACCGCACAGCGGCTGCTTGAGGTGAACCAGCAGATTTTCAACAGCATCACCGACGACCAGCAGCTACTGTTTGCCGAAAACTTCGCCAAGGTCGCCGAGGACACCAACAACGTCGCCCAGTACATCCTGGATCAGTCCCTCAAGGGCTTGCAAACCACGCAGGACGAGATCAACAAACAGGTCGCGGACATGCTCAACAGCGCAGCCAGCAAGCAGCAGCAGGCGGCAGACACGCAACTGCAGGCGGCGAATACGATGCTTGAGGCCAGCTACCGCATCGTGCGCGGGCAGCAGGTGGCCGTATGAGCACAGTAACTTTCATCAGCGGATACAACCTCTCGCGCGCCACGACGTTTCGGCATCAACCGAGCACCGCCGTGGACGTGATGAGCGACGGCACGCCCCGCGTCAGGACGTTGACCACCGGGAAGTTCGTCAACATTTCCTGTCTGTTTGAGTACCTGACGTTGACGGAAAAGACCATCCTCGAAATCTGGCTACTCGCCAACATCGGCAACACCATCGAGTGGACGATTGACCTGATCCCCTACAGCGGAGTGATCGTCGGCGCGCACAGCACGAGCATGACCGGGCCGCTGTTCAACATCTCATTTGAATACTACGCCCAAGTAGCATGAGCCTGACTACCACGCAGTGGACGAATGCCCGCGAAGTATCGACGCGCCCGATCCGGTTGATTCGGTGGGAGCATGCCGGGTATCTGGAGCGCATCTCTGAATCCGGAGACATTGAATTCAACGGTGAGTTGTTCAATGCGGGCGGTGTCAATTCGATATCCGTGGACGACGGGCGCCGGGCGACTATCACAGTAAACGCCTCACAGGCCCGCATCGCCGAGAGCATCAACGGCAGGTGGAGGAATGGCAAGCTGTGCCAAATCTACGTCGTACCGGGGCTGCCCGAGGACACCGGGGTTTACACGCTGGAGGAGGGCATTCTGGTGCTCGATGGCATTATCGACGGCTCTGAGTACTCCGGTGACCGCGTGAGCGTGCGCGTGGTGCATAAACGCCTGAACGGCAACCTCACACCGAGGCAAACCTTTAACGCCTACTCTGCCCTGCTCCCCGCGCCCAGCTCGCTGGTGACGTGGGAAGGTGAATCCTACTTACTGAAATCCCGCCGATGACGACTACCGGAAGCCTGCGCGGCCTGCTCACAGCCCGCGATGTAAACTCATTTCGCCCCGCCACCAATACCCTCGGCACTGACTCGTCCGCAGCGGGTGCGCCTATCCCGATTGCATTCGGCAATGTGGCTATCCCCGGCATCATTTCCCTGTCAGGCGTCAACGCTGGCGGAGATGGCATCTTTCGCGTGTTCTGGTGCCACGGCGAGATTTACCAGATTGACGATGTGTTCATCAACGATGCGCCACTACCTGCCAGTGTTGAGGTCCGGCACTACCGGGGAACGATTCACCAGGGGATAGACGACCTGGTGGAATCCATCACCGCGCTGCCGAGCTACTTCGAGACGATGGTCAAGGACAATCCTGCCGGGCTGTCGGCTGTCGCGTATTCTGTTTTCCGCATCCCTGCCGGTGCAATCTCCGGTGCCCCCCGGTTTCAGGCCATTATTCGCGGCAGTGTGGTTTACGACGTCCGCGCAAGCCTTGGGTCCGATTACATCTTCGACGACGTTCAGGGTTACAACCTCGACTTCACGCAGGCCACCGTGGGGACTCCCACCACTGGCGTGGATCTTTCGGCCAACGCTCACACCGTTACATGGTCAGGTGGTGCCCAAATAGTGACGGGGCCGGTTGCATCTTTTGATGGTAACGGCGACTACCTCACATTGCAGGACACCACAGCGGCAGATTTCGGAACCGGGAAATGGACGCTGGAGTTAACCCTTTTCACTACTGACAGCGTAGGAACGCACTATTTATTTTCCAAGGGTGACACGGCCAGTGACCGCGCAATTGTTCTGGCGCAGGTGAACGATGACCTTTACGTGTTCCTGTCTTCAACCGGCACAACGTGGGATATCGCATCGACAGTGCTCGTCGCGTCAAATGTGATGAACGGGCTGCCGTGCGTACACATCACCATCGAATACACCGAGCGCGAGTACCATTTCTATATCGATGGATTCCACTCTCACGTTATACAAGACGACTCCCCGCTGTTTGCCACCACGCGCCCGGTCAGGCTCGGCTTGTATGACGGAGCAACTGCGACCGACGGATTTAATGGGCAAATGTGGGGGTGTCGTTTTACCAAGGGCGTGAACAGGTACGGCGGCGTCCATGGGTCGATTGTCGCGACTCCCGGCCTTGTTTACCAAGATGCCGAAAACATCAGGCCCGGCTATGTGTACTCAGCAACGCCCGCGCTTGCCCTCGGAGAGCTTGCCAGGAATCCGTTCTATGGGCTGGGTGTATCCGCAGTCTACAACGAACTGGAGGCCATCGAATTCAACGAGGAGCTGTTACCCTCGGGGGTGGCCCGCGCAGAGTTCGGCCTTGTGCTGTCGTCCGTGCGCGGCACCGAGGACTGGATGGACCTGGTCGCCACGTATGCGGAATGTTTCTGGTACTTTTTGGACGACGGCATCTACATCAAGCCGGATCGACTCGTCACCGCCAAGCGTCCGGCAGGGTGGGAGATGGGCGAGGACGGCGAGCTAAACGACGATGCGGCGTGGACCTTGGGCGCGGGATTTACGCATTTCGGCGGCGACCTGAATCTGCTTTCAGCGACAGCGGGCAGCGCGAGCTCCGCATCAACCCCAATGGTCAAACCGTTTGAGGCGGGCGTCACCTACTGCGCAATCCTTGACGTGGGCCTGCGCTCTGCCGGGACTGTCGGCCTGACTCTGTCGGGCATCACGCTGATTGCCCCTGTCAGCACTGCCGGGCGCTACGCCTACGAGTTTATCGCCACCGGGGGTGAGGACGGCTTAACCCTGTCATGTAACAAAGACTCGGCTTTTGTCGGCCTGATCGGCGAGATATCCATCAAGCGCAAGTATTGGCCCGAGACCAGCATCGTGCGCGGATCGCTGTCGACAGTACCGCTCGAAAACTCTGACTCTCCGACTTCCGTTTCACTGCAATACACGACACCGAGCACGACCAGCGCGAACTGGGTTAGCGCGCTTCCGGTTGTCGCGCAGATGCCGGGGGTGGACAACGGAAATATTCCTATACTCGAAACCAGCGTCGAGTTCAGGGGTGTATATCGTATCGAGGAGGCCGAGAACAAGGCGCTATCCTGGCTGATGAAAATGCAGAATGCGGTTACCGTGTCGTGGATAAGCACCGATATCGGCGTCGCATTCCGTCGTGGTTTTGTTCTCGATGTTACCGACCCTGAAACCGCAGTTAATGTGATGGTGCGTGTCGGTAATGTGAATGCCACTAATGACGCCGGCCGGTATCGCGTCACCGGGATGCGCTACGACCCGCTGCATTATCCCTCGGAGACTGTGCTACCGACTGCGACTATCCCGGTCGGCGCGATCACGATCAGCAGGGACGGTGTTGTGCCGTCTGGTTGGGCGGCTTTTACCGCAGCCAATGGCCGGTGGATCAAAGGGGCCGGGGCCACAATCACCGCAGAAACTACGGGGGGTGCGGCCACGCTGGCGGCGCTGTCGGGTAATACGGCCACGGCGGGTGAGCACGGCGAAGACCAGATTATTTTCTACATCAACGGTTACCTGACCACAGGCGGCAGCGGTAGCGGCAATCTCTATACATCCGTGGATGAAGACGCAGGCGGGCACCTGCACACCTACAACACCGGCACCATAACCCCTGAACCGTACTCTGTGGAGTGCGTACTGGTCGAGAAGATCACGAGCACCACGACCACCATGCCGGGCAACCTGCTGACCTTCGGCAAGGTGGGGCTGACCGCCCGCAACACCACCCGCTGGTTGTACGCTGCCGGGCGATTGCTCAAGGCGGCGGCGGCAGCGGCGATATCCGGCACCAAAGAGCAGGCGCTGACCCTGACCACCGGCAGCACAGACGACACGCACGAGCACTACACCCGCAGCGCCACGGTTGTCGGCGCAGCATCCGGCGAAAGCACGCAGACCCACGCCTATACCGATGGCGGCGGCGCGCACACGCACCCGGCAACCATAGGGCTTGTGCAGAATACGCAACGCTACCGGCTCTCTCTGTACGGCGCGACTGATGATTATGGGTTGGAGCAGGGGCACATGCTCATGTGGCCGAATGACCCGTTGCCGACTGACTGGACATTGTGCAACGGGTTGTTGGGTACGCCTGACCTTGAGGACTACTTCATCGAGCTGGCCCCAATGGGCGAGGAAGACACCACAGCAGGCGATAACACGCTGGAGATTTTCGGATATACCAATTACTCGGCCAAGCACGAGCACCAGGGCAGTGCTGAAACCGTAGTATCCCCGATCTACGCCATGCACACCAATGAGGTCAGGCACCGGCACGTTATCTACTCCACCGGCCACGCGTGGGAGCCTGAGTGGTACGCGCTGAGCATGATCATGTACAACCCCAACCCTGTGCCAGGCTACCGTGATGCGCTCCTGCTGATCAGCGGCGGCGAGGCCGACGGCAGCACCACCATTGTTGATGATTCCACGCACGCGCGCACAGCGACGGTCACAGGCGGCACCGGGACGCTGCAGTACGATGATTCCCAGTTGCTGTTCGATATGACCACCATCAACACCAACGCGCACAAAATCTACTTCTCGACGCTGAGCCTGCCGCAGAAATTTACCGCAGAGGGATTCTTCAGGCTGAACTCGGTTTCAGGCGGCAATGCCCAGCTGCTGTCCAACCTCGGCAGCGGCGCGGGCACGTTCGTCGTGCGCTTCACTGACACCAGTAACGCTATCGACCTGTTGGTTGATGGCACGCTGCGCAAGACGGGTATTACGGTCGCTGCGGATCAGTGGTTCTATGTCTCGGTCAGCTACGACTATGCCAACTGGTACTTCCACACTGGGTTGGTATCAGCCGGCATCGCAACCCTTGCCAGCGGCACACCCTATGCTCAGGCGGCAAACGTCATGGATGCGGGTTTCTACGTGGGCGGCGTGGCATCCGGTGGAACGCTTAAGGGATTTTTCAGCCAGGTCCGCGTGACCGGCGGCGTGGCCATGAATACGAACAGCGCGATAGTGATACCGCAGGCACCGTTTGCCACCGCCTGACATCGAGGCGGAGCTGCTCGACGCCGTGCAGCGCATCGCGCTCGCGCTGGAGTGCATCAACCGGCAGTTTTATCGGATTCGGCAGATGATGCTGGAGGCGAGAGGGGAGGCGACGGACGAGGAGGGTTAGTTCTCCGTCCGTAGCTCCACCGATATCCCGCATTTGCAGTTCGGGCAGTCAAGCCGGAAGCTGTGAATCGTTTCCGTTTTAGTTGTCTGCGGAGAGTGTGGGTATGGTGCTGCCCTGATCACATTCATGTCTAGGTTGCTTAAAAAGTCCACTCTCGCACCGCCAGAAGGCTCCTCGCCGTAAACAGTCTCCGTTTTTTCCAGTGTTACCCCGTCTTTTATCGCCATAACTCCTCCTGTTAATGGTGGCAGGACCGGACTCGAAACCGGCTCCCCTTGGCCTTCGGGGTCTGGCCGTATGCCCGCTTGACTGGACCCGCCAGTGCGCTGCAACGGTTGCACGTCCTTCCGTGCTGCCTGCCATAAATCGACCATAGTGAGCACATCCTCACAATGGTAATGGGTGGCAGGGCAGGATGCGTCCATCCTGCATATAGGCCCGACCGGGAAATCCCCAATCCGTAAGATGCCGCCTGCCATAAACTTTAATCGTTGTCCGCTACCGTGGCTTTTGCGGTGCGGTAGGCGTTGAGGGCAAGATTACACGCCTCTCCCGCCCAGATATCCGCGCTACTTGAGGTCATGTCATCTTGTGACGAAAAACCAGTCAGCGCCGCCAGATAAGCCTTCTGCCAAAACTCAAATTCATCAGGTGTCATTCCCTACTCCTCCCCGCTAGCGGCGGGTGCCGATGGCCTGCTGTAACCACCAGTCCAAGCTGCATTAGCGCGATTTTCTCGCCGCCTCCGATTTCTATCCCGTTTTTCAAGAGATTTTTTATCGCACTTCCCACAGCACATTTCATCTGTGAGATTATGTGCTACGAGTTTGAAATCATCTCCAACAGAGATGTTTTCCCCGCATGCGTGGCAAGTAGGGTCGCAGCCAGCAAACAGAAACAGCCTGTTCTGTAGCTTTGTCAGCTTGTAGGTCTTGTCGGCTTTAATTTCGTCTAATGATTTCACCTAACCCTCCTCCCCGCTAGCGGCGGGTGCTTCACTGTCGATTGACGGGGTAGTCCAGACGCACTCCAAGTTTCGTGGCAACGCCTTTTCACATTCGTGTTTGGCCTGAATTATGGGTGCCTCGTTCGCGTTATACGCTGATACGCATAGCCATATACCGCCCACAAACCCCAGTGCCAGTCCTACTATTAATCCCACCTAACCCTCCTCGCCCTTATGGGCTGCGACCTTGGTGGCCACCTGATCTAACAAGCCGCGCTCGTTAGCTTTAAGAAACGCGGCGTTGTAACGGGCAAGCTCTGGCGTTGTCATGTCGCTATCTTCGATCAGCCCAAGGTCTGCCATAATCTTGCGACGCTGGCTTAAGCGTAATTCCCAAAAGTCGTGAATCACGCTCCCGGTGTTCTTGCTTGGTTGCTCTTCCTGCGCTATCTCGCGGGCGTAGCGGGCTTCTGCGCGGCCTATAGGGTCTTGACTAAATGATCTGGTGAAGAAAATCTCCCACGCTTTTATCAGCGCAGGTTTCGCCCTCGCAAGCTCCGCACGGGCAGCGGCGAGGTCTGACTGGAGGATGGCTATTTGTTCCTGCATTGCCGCAATCCTCAGGTCTTTTCCTAATGGGCAGTCCTGCTTATGCCCAGTGTCTACGCAATTACATTCACTCATCGCCATCCTCCTTCAAATACCCGGCAGAGCGCAGGGCTTCTTCCAGTGCGTCCCACGTTTCAGTTAGTTCGTGGTTATAAAATAGTGCTGCTGCATGCTCAGCCACCTTCTCCAATTCCTCAATCACTTTCTCGGAGTGCTCCACTTGATCTGTTTGGATCATTAGTCCATTGCTAAGCGTTGCGCGCTCTGCCCGCAGCGCCGCTATCTCCTCCTGCATGGCTGTGACGTGCGGAGGGATTTGTGATGAGACGAGTGTTAAGCACGTCGCGCACTCTTTCATAGTAAGTGACGCTGCCTGCACATTTGTCACAGGCCCGCAGTTCGGGCAGTACCATTGCTCACTCACACATCACCCCCACGACACACCGCCCGCAGGGCCGCTATCTCATCACGCGCAGCGGCGAGGTCGGACTGGAGGATGGCTATTTCTTCCTGCATTGCCGCAATCCTCAGGTCTTTTCCTAATGGGCAGTCCTGCTTATGCCCAGTGTCTACGCAAGTACATTCACTCATCGCCATCCTCCTTCAAATACCCGGCTTCGCGCAGGGCTTCCAGTTTCCAGCAGTTACAAACACCGTCAATCCATATATAAGCGTCGCAATCATGGGTGTGCGGGGCGTTGGCTATTGCCTTCTCCAGTGCGGCGATGCGCTCCAATGCCAAGCGCAAAGCTGACGCATCTGTGAGTTTTTCTGCCCGCAGCGCCGATATCTCCTCCTGCAATTTGACGACACAGCGTGGCATATCCGAAGCAACCCACAGCGGAGAGTCACAAGAGCACGCCCGCTCGCTGGTTCGCACAAGTATCCCTTCGCTGTGCGTTGCTGCGCCACAAGTCGGGCAGGCCCAGTTAAATCCGCTCATTTCTCCCCCTTGGGCTTCGGCCCTGGTTTCTGTTTAAGCGCCTCTCTCCGCGCCCTTGCTGCCCGTATCGTCTCCCAGCTTGCGCCGGGTGCGTGGATGCTGTTATTCATGCTGTTCGCCATACTCGATAGCCTCCATCGACCTTCCTGACCGTGAATTTTCGCCCTAATAAACCCCCTGCGTTGCTCGCAGCAGGCCGCAAAATCTTCCCATTGCCATTTTCAATAAAAAACGAGTCGCCAATTTCCATATGTCTAAACGGGTACTTGGCCATTGCCAATGGAACATTTTTCTCAATTTCGTACATAAATCCCCCTCTTGTAATCAGTGATGGTCATCCCGAACCAGCGCCGGAAAGCCCGTACAGCACTCTGTGAGCACGTTAAACCGCAGTGCATGGCAATCTCCCACCCTGTAGCTTTCGGGTTAGCTGCGACGATTTCCACAGCCCTGCGGCGCTTCTCAGCGTCTGCCATTGCTTTGTAACTAGCACCCTCCTCGGTAAGCCTGCGCAGCAGTGTGTTTTCGCTGATGCCAAGCATATCGGCGCACCGAACCTGACAGGCTCTACCGGGCGCGGCGCTTCTCAGGTACTCCGCTACTTTGTCGGTGTAGGTCATGCTGCCGCCCTCAATGACAAAACGTAACCTTGATGCTGTACGCTAAGAGCGTCAAGGAGCGCGAGATACTGATTGCCCTCAAACTCTGAAATGAATTCCATAACACCGTGGTCGTCGCCTTGCTCGCACATCGCCGCCAAGTCAGTGACCCATGCGCCAAACCGGACGCGCCCATCTTCCAGCAGGTTGTTGAACATTTTCATGGTCGCCTGCTTCTTGCCGTGCTCAAACTCACAACCGGGAAGCGATACCTTTACGCGCTCATCCTGCGCCCTGTACCACAGCCAGAATTCAACGGAGTCGCCTTTTGCCAATTCCAGGTATGTGGCTGTCTGTTCAGGCGTGGGCCGCAGGTAGTCGCTTTGCCTTGCGACAACGGGCGCATCCTCAAGACCTTCGTGCTCGTTCAGGATTTCAACCGCCCTGTCGAGGCGCTCACGCCCACCGGACTGCGGCCATGATTTCGAGGCGCGTTTAACCAGTGTTTTCTTTATCATTTCGAGCGGCCAGTCCTTCCACGGGCCGTTTGCCGCCTTGGACGTTGCCCGCACCTGTTCGATATCTGCCAACGGCATGAAGTCAACAAGGTAAGACCCATCTTTCAATTGGGCGATACAGTAGCCGCCGATTAATCCATCAACTTTACCGGCAGCGCGTTTGCCACCTGACAGTTTTATCTTGTGAATGGGCAGCGTGACCATGTTCACCCATTCACAATCTTCATCGTCATAGACCAATTCAGGCTTGGCCCAGTTGATAGCACCGGAATCAGTGGCCAACTTGACCAGACCTCGAAATGAGATATCGAGGCACACTTGCGCCGCCTGACCTTTGGCCGGTGAGCGAGGCACAAGGTAGGCATGAGCGAGCGCAGGGTTAAGGCTGATACCAATAGCCGCCACATTCAGGATCGCGGCACGAAGCGCAGCGGGGTTATTCTGCGCGGCTGTCAGCGTGTAGTCGTTCTTGAGCAACTGCTGTTTGGCGAAAAGGCACTCGCTTTCAAACTTGAGCGCGTAGGCATTCTGCTTGTTAAAGTGCGGCTCAAGCGCAACGAGTTCGTCGGTGATTGACGGTTGTTTTGCCACTGCATTGCTCACAGCACACCTCCTGTAATCTTGTCATCGCGCAGCCGCTCGCGCCTTGCATCGCCTGCTACCTGACGCCGCTCTGCCGCCTCCTGTGATGCGAGCATCAGCTTTGTATCGTACTGCTCTCTCAGGGCTTCCTGTGCGCGTTGCTGCTCGTTCACGGAGAGGAAGGGCAGCAAATTTTGGTTACAGCCAGGGAAGGTCAGCACCTCCAGCAGCAAATCGCCGTTGTCGCGCTCGTGGTAGGTGGCGTCTAAATCAAGTTCCACAGTTATTTTCATCCCAATACCCTCGCCATCAGAACTATCGTCGCCGCCGCCATGCCCAATGTAACTATGGTCAGCACCCAAACCTGTTCGCGTGTCATCTGCCTATCCGTGTGACGGTTCATGCGACCACCTCCACTGGGTCAGATAGAAATCTGAATAATTCCTCGGCATCCGCAAATATAGACGCAGCGGCTTCCACTGTTATGTAAAATGTGTACTTGTCATCATATAAATGATTGTAATCAGCGCCCACCTGTACACTTGTCGGGTTGCCATCCTCATCCCGATGCCATCTCAGCAGAGACGGACCGCTGTGCAGTGGCAGCGACAGCGCAGCCGGTTGCCACATATCATTGCCGTTAAACTCTCCAAACAATCGGTGGCTAGGGTAGATGTAGGCGTACACCGCCCATCGCTGTAGCCCGTCATCAAAAGAAGGCGGGGCATGGTCAATTGAGTGCCGCGTCACTTGCACCAAAAACCCATTACCGCCTTGTCTCCATTCGTCTTTATGCCGCCACTGGCTCATGCGACCACCTTGAACACAGCGTCCTCAAGGCAGAAGATTTTGACGCCAGAATGCACCACTGATTTGCGGATGCAGGACTGCGCGGGCATTGGTTCGTGCTCAATGTCTGTGCGATGGCCGAAATGCTCATCAAAATACTCTGGCATGACGTGCAGTTCTGGCTTCTTGCACAGGTATCGGCCTGCTTGCATGGACACCATACCGTCAAAAAGATAGGCTTCGTGCAGCCGCCCCAGGGTGTCAGCATACGCCTCTGCCTCCGATTCCTGCCTGCCCTCGCCTCCGTGCGCCGCTTCCGTCTCGCGGTCACGGGTGGCTTCTGCTGCTGCTGATACTGCATTATCAAATCTATCGCCAAATACGTTCATGGTTTTGCCTCCAGTAGACAGCCTTATCCAAACAGAAGATTTTGACACCTTCGTGCATGATTGACCGGCGCACGCATGACTGTGCTGGCAAATCTTCGTAATCAACATCGTCGTAGCGATGGCCGAAGTGCTCGTCAAAGTATTTAGGCATGACGTGCAGCTCAGGGATGCCGCTGCCGTGCGGCCCGCTGACGTACAGTGCAACCATCCCATCAAAGGCGTAAGCCTGGTGCATCCTGCCAATTGTGTCAGCATACGCCTCTGCCTCCGATTCCTGCCTGCCCTCGCCTCCGTGCGCCGCTTCCGTCTCGCGGTCACGGGTGGCTTCTGCTGCTGCTGATACTGCATTATCAAATCTATCGCCAAATACGTTCATGGTTTTGCCTCCAGTAGTTCGCTGTTCTCATAAATGTTTCCGATGACCGTCATTCCAAAATCATCTATTACGGAAGGGATAAAATTCCAGCCGTTCCAATTGTTTTTATCGTTCATCCATTCAACGAGCAACTTGGGTTTGTTTGGGTATGGCATGACAGGGTGCTCGGATTCAAGGATATCCCCCTCGTAAATCTCCACCCCGTTGCGGTCAGTGAGGCCGGTGAACTGCATGACCTCGTACTTATCGCAATTATCAAGAATGCAGCCAAAGCTAGACTCGGGTTCTTCTGTGTTGCCGTGTTCTGCGTCGCCCAGCGTGTCGTAGAAGTCGTGGACTTCGTGCAGCATCTTTTTCTTTTTATGCCACCACGCCCTGAACTTAATTACCCTGCTCACAGGTAATCCTCCATTGTTGCCATCTTGCGCCCAAGCGCCTTGGCCAGTTCGTTGCACAGAATTGAAAAGACGATGCCCCCGAAAAATGCGATGATTGCGATGCTCATACGTTGTACCCCGCTTCCTGAAGCGCCCCATCTAACCAAGGCGTATCTATTCCGACCTCTTTTAGCCGTCCGCGCAATTTAAGGGCGGTTTCAGCTATATTCCTGAGCTTGGCGTTTTCGGCTTGCAGTGATTCAATAAAATCATTTGCGCCAACAACCGCCGCGCACTCAAGGCAGACAACCGCGCCTTCTTCGCCGACTTGCCAGTTATGCGTGTGTTCGCTCACCTTACACCTCCATCCCGGAATGTTTATAAAACTCGTCGCAGCCACAGTCTCCGCGAGAGACACAACCCGATGCTGTTTTGTCTTGCGCGCCCCGCATGGGGTATGGACACACATCTGCGCCCATCCAGTAATACCACTGATCGCCAAACCGCTTGCAGGTAATTTGCCGCCCGTTCGCCCGCAGCTCCGCAATGATGCTGTTCACGGCACAGACGCAAGCCATTTGCACGATTTCAAGTGTTGAGTACTGCTTGCCTGATGACAGCAGGGCATCGACACGTTGAAGCCTTTCGCTCTTGTCCAGTTTCGCGGCGTTCATGCCGCCACCTGCATTTCTTCAGCAACCTGGCGGGCGACAGAGGCGAGGTATTCGCCTGCCTTGATGTTGTGGTAAGTAGCGGTAGCCAGCAGCCCGCGCACTGTGTTGCCAGTCTCTGCTGCGGCTTTCTCAAACAGCGCGGGAAGGACTGCGGCTTGTGATGGGGTAAGGCCAAACCGTGAAGCGAAAACAACCATGTCTTGCTGAGTGGCGGTAATCATGCTGCTAACTCCCTGCGACTTTGTCGCGCTGTTTATGTTGCCGATGGATTGAATATAGACCTGATGAAAATACCTGTCAAGAAAATATTTCATGTATTTCATAAAAATACTGTAGCAGATATTTGTAGTTGTGCTAGGATATGTACAGTGTTCGACCATATGAGGATTAACCAGTGGAACAGAAACGGCTTGTAATCCAGCTCGCATCCGACAAGGAGCTGAGCAAGAAAGTTAAAAAAGTGGCTTATTACAAGGGCCAAAACGTATCGGCCTGGATTCGCGGGCAGATTGAGGCGGCATATAAGCGTCTTCCGGAGAATGCGAAATGAGCACGACAAAACATCCTCTCTATTCAACATGGTCGGCAATGAAATATCGTTGCTATAACAAAAAGGCGCCGCATTATAAAAACTATGGCGGCAGAGGAATTACTGTCTGTGATAAATGGTTGAATGATTTTTGGGCCTTTGCTGAAGATATGGGCGAAAGACCTGCCGGAAAAAGTATTGACCGCATAGACAACAATGGGATTTATTCCCCGGATAATTGCCGATGGGCTACTAAAAAAGAGCAGGCCAACAATCAGCGCAGAAATCTGGAGTGTAAGTATGTGCCGCTGCACTTTCACCTTAGGCCAAAATTGCTAAAGCAGGTCAGAGCCAAGGCTAAAAAGGAAGGCGTGACAATCGCCGGGCTTCTCCGCGTGATCATTGCGCGTGAGTGCTCGAAGGAGGCGGTGAAGTGATCCACATACACCAATGGGCGGCTGATGATGTTTTTGGGTGGGTTGTGTGTCGATGTGGAGCATTTGCCGACTCCATTCATCTTCTGAATCAACGGGAATCGCAAGCCGCATCAAAAGACGCCCGCATTGCCACCCTTGAGGCGCTGATAGCAGATGCGCCGCATAGCAAGGACTGCCCGCGATCATCAAAGCATTCGTCATTTCTAAGCTGCAACTGCTTCAAATCCCGCGCACTGGACACAGGGGCGAAGGGGTGAGCCTGGAATCGCAGGGTAAATACGAAAGAATAGCCGGGATGGTTAATTACTGCCCGTTGTCAGGACTGTTTACTTGGAAACATGACGGAAGCGATGCTGCAAAGCTCGGCAAAAATGGGCGCTATCTGTTAGTAAACGGTGTTTTGGCGCACAGATTGGCGTTTCTTATTATGGAAGGGCGGCTTCCAAATGTAACCGACCATATTGACGGTGACTGCTTTAACAATAAATGGGAGAACCTAAGAGACTGCGACCAATCTATAAACTTACGGAACAAGAGCCGGTACAGGAAAAACAAATCAGGCATTTCCGGCGTCATATGGATAGAAAAAACATGGGGCGGACATTGGAGGGCGCGGATTGGCATCAATGGGAAATGCACCGACTTGAAAGCAACAAAAGATTTTTTTGAGGCTTGTTGTGCAAGGAAATCCGCTGAAAATACTTACAGGTATCACCCAAATGATCGCCGCTAGAAAGCAAAAAAGCCCTATTGCTAGGGCTAGTTTGCGCGACAGAAGGGAGAGGACTGCCGCAAGGGAATGTCAAGCATACACCGAAAATAGTTGGGCGGAAACTTTTCGCCCAGTTATTTTTATCCCTGTTATTGACAATGGCATGGGGTTTGCCATAATCGAGGTGCGCCCTGATAAGCGCAAAAGTGGGTGACATGCGAGAGTCACCTTTAATGACGGCCTGGGAGCCGTTCAAGTCGCAAGACTACCCCCGCTGGCAATTATCAGCCCGGGCCGTCTTTAAAGGTGGTTCAATGCACTACTATCAGTTTCACATCGGCGACTACGCCAGCCACACAGCACACCTTGATGAGTTAGAGGATTTGGCCTATCGCCGGATGCTCGACTACTGCTACCTGAACGAAATTGGTCTACCGCCAACCGTCGAAGAAATCGCCCGATTGATTCGTATGCGAACGCACTGCGAACGCATAGCGAACGTATTGCGGGAGTTTTTCGTTTTGCATGATGACGGTGTATATCGGCAGTTCAGGGTAGAGCAGCAAATTGCAGACTTTCGCGGGAAATCCGACAAGGCCAAACAAGCAGCCCGTAAACGCTGGGAAAACACCGATGCGAACGCATTGCCGACGCATAGCGAACGCAATGCCAACCATAAACCAATAACCAATAACCATAAACCAAAAAAAGAACTAGTCGCTACCGCTCCTGATTTTGTGAATCAAGCCGCATGGAGTGAGTGGGTTGAATACCGGAAACAGTCAAAAAAGAAAATGACACCGGCAACCGTGACCAAGCAGGTTAGCTTCCTCGCAAAGTATGACAAAGTGATTCAGGGGATAATTATCAACCAATCCATTCAGAACGGATGGGCGGGATTATTTGAGCCGAAAGAAAAGACGAACGGCGCAGCATCAACACGCAAGACAAGTCTACGGGATGACCTGACTGACACCAGTTGGGCAAGGTAACTAAGGGAGTAGGGTATGAAACAACACAAGCCAAGATCGGTTCAGCGTCAAGCAGTGCTAAAGCTGTTTGAGACGCAGGACAGCGTTACCAAATATTCAGCAGCCGAGGCTATCGGATTGAGCGCGATGGCGCAGGACAATGTGATAGCTCGCGGGCCTGACATTGGAGCCAAGTCAGGCTCACCGCTGAGAACCTTTATTCGGGCGCGGAAGGCGGGCGGGTTCAATCCGTTCCTCGTCATGGCAATCCGGCGCAGGACTAACGAGCAGTTGGGGATTACGCCATGAGCACAAGGGTTTACAAAGACATAAACGTCTATGACGCCGCAATTGAAAGGCTGGATTTCATCTTCGCCAATTTCGAGCGCATTTACCTGTCGTTTTCTGGCGGGAAAGATTCCGGCGTTATGCTCAATTTGATTTTGCAGTACATGAAAGAGCGCGGGATAGAGCGCAAGATCGGAATTCAGATACTCGACAATGAAGCCAATTACGAATATTCGTTAGACTTCATGCATAGGATGATTCAGGAAAACAGGGACAGGTTAGAAGTGTACTGGTGCTGCATGCCTATCACCCTTCCCTGCACGGTTTCGTCTTACGAAGTGGATTGGCAATGCTGGGGCGAAAGCGATCGGCACCGATGGATCAGGCCGATGCCGGAACAGGATTACATTGTAAATCTTTCCAATCACCCATTCGGCGATAAATTCAGAGAGCACATGCACTATGATGAGTTTTGGGATATGTTCGCGGAGTGGTATAGCCAGGGTAAGCGAACAGCGAATTTAATAGGAATTCGGACAGATGAAAGCCTTAATCGGTTTCGTGCGATTATGAATGACGCAAAAGAAACACTCTCTGGCCATGCGTGGACAAAGAAGAACACCGAGCACGTTTACAACTGCTATCCGATATACGACTGGCGCACTCGCGATATTTGGGTAGCAAATGCCAAGTTTGAATGGGACTACAACAAGCTGTACGACACGTTTTATATGGCCGGTGTTCCTATTTCAAAAATGCGCGTCGCCAGCCCGTTCATGAGCGAATCAAAATCAAGCCTTAACCTGTATCGGGTGATTGACGGTCACACATGGGCGCGGCTTTGTTCAAGAGTAGGAGGCGCTAACTTTGTCGCTACCTACGGCAAGCAGCTAAATTACAACACCTTCAAACTGCCGGAAGGTCACACATGGAAGTCATTTGTTAAATTCCTATTGAGCACGCTGCCGGAAGCGTCCGCAGTAAATTTTAAGTCGCGCTTCATTCAGTCCATACAGTTTTGGGGAAGAGTGGGGCGCGGACTAAAAGAGAGTGTCATATTTGATTTGGCGATGAATGGCGTGCGCTACAAGACCAACGGAACCACGCCGCACGGTAAAAACAATCTTAGGCGCGTGGTTATTAAAGTTCCGCCAGATCATCTGGATGGGCTTCATGCACATAACAGCGAAGTCACAAGCTGGAAGCGGTTTGCAATGACCATCCTTAAAAATGACCACACATGCAAATATTTGGGATTGGCTCCAACAAAGTCGCAAATGGAAAGACAGAAAGTTATCCAACAAAAATACAGCAGCGTATAGGGAGAGATTATGAAAGTCATCAGAACGGCAGAGCTTGCACAGGAAAGGATTGTGAATTGTCCGAATGGCGGGTTTGTGAGCAATCGCATTTTACTCCAGTCAGACGGCATGGGATACGGGCTTACTAAAACCGTTATCCCTGTCGGAGAGCGGCAATTCTGGCATTACAAAAATCACCTCGAATCATGCTATTGCATAAGCGGTAAGGGTTTGTTGACCAGCGCAGAATCCGGCGAATACTGGGCAATCGAAGCTGACACAACCTACGTGCTCGACAAGCACGACGCACATTACTTTGAGGCTCTGGAAGAAGTTACGCTGATTTGCGTATTCAATCCTCCATTGACCGGCGATGAAGTGCATCAGGCCGATGGTTCTTATTTACGAGAATATGACTCTCCTGTTTACAGCGTGAAGCGCGTTCCAATAACTCAGGTCACGGCGAACGACTACAACCCGAACAGCGTTGCCCCTCCTGAAATGGCATTGCTTGAAACATCCATATGGGAAGACGGATACACACAGCCGGTTGTTGTGGTCTATGACTCAGAAAACGATATGTATGTCGTAGTTGATGGCTTTCACCGCTATTGCGTATTGCGCGACAGCGCCAGGATTAACGAGCGCGAAAAAGGAATGCTCCCGGTAGTTGTGTTGAAAAAAGAAATGCACGACAGGATGGCTTCTACCATTCGCCACAACCGTGCTCGAGGATCGCACAACATAGAGCTGATGAGCACTATCGTTGCGGAGCTTGTCGAAATGGGCAAGGGCGATGCGTGGATATGCAAGCATATCGGCATGTCTCCTGATGAACTGTTGCGCTTGAAGCAAATCACAGGTGTTGCCGCGCTGTTTCAGAATCAGGAGTTTTCCAGGAGTTGGGATGCGGAAAACTTTGAAGAGGCGATGGCCGATGAAGTTTAAACGCGTTTACATTCCGTATTGGGATTGGGAAGAAATCGACGCCAACATGTGGGGCGCGGTTTCTAACCGGCAGGCCGCTATCAACAAGGCGGTGGAGTTTACCGGCGATCACAAGCTGTACGGACGGTTCATGATGCGCGTTGTGAATGAGTGGCCGAATAGTTGCGAGAACGCGCTAACGGATTACTCAATTAATCGCAAAGCATGGGTCGGTCATGCCGCCGTTGCGCTCGCGCATGGAATACCGGAAGACATAACACGATCGGCATGGGGAAAATTAACGGATGAGCAGCGGCTATTGGCAAACAAAGAGGCAAAGCGAGCAATACAGTACTGGGAATACCATTACCAAAAGAGCAATGGATTATATCCAGACATGGGAAGCGCGTTGTTATGCTGATGGTATTCCAGATCAATTGCAGGATGGCGTTATGAAGTCCTGTCGTGCGCCAAGCTATAAGGCCATCGCATTGGCAATACTGCGCAATGACCACAATTTGCACTCGCTAGGCTTTACGGAAAGGAACAGCGCAACAGTTGATTTATTGGTCGCGCTAAATAGGCCGAAAAAGCCTGTTATCAATTACGACATGTTCGCAGCATAGAGGCCACGCCATGAACGACATAGAAGATTACAACCCTGAGCCATCGAAGGTTTCAAGGATAACCGAAAGCCTTGAGCGCATAGCCCGCGCCCTTGAATCCCTGGTAGAGCTAGCGGAATCGGCAGCGCAGGCACCAAACGATGAGGAAAGGTAGATGATAACCACGACGACGAAAGTAACGCTTCACCCTGAGTCTGAGCCGCTATTCAGCGAGCGCGGGTACACTATTGAGATTGACGACGAGGCCGCAGGCCCGTTTATCAAACTGCGCGGGCAAAACGATTTGGCAGAATGCGGAACGGTTTTTATTGAGTACCAGGACTGGCCCACGCTTCGCCACGCTATTGACGAAATGGTTGAGCAGTGCAGGAAGCTGGACAATGCCGGGAAAGAGTGATGAATCATTCCGGCATGAATGCGAGACAAAATATTGGTGGAAAGCCACCCACGGCAACCCGGCTTTGATACGGGAAGCCTTGGAGCGGATAGCCAAGAAGCGCAGCGCGGCAGGCGTTGAGAAATTGCGGCAGGGGTTACAGGAATTGTGGAGGGGGAAGAATGGAAGTCGTTAGCGGCGAGAAGCCCAAGACCGACAAGCAACGAGCAGCGGCTCACCTTTGGATGGAGCAAGCCGCAAAGGTGCTGAATGACCACGGCGTCACAAAGCAGATCGTATTGGAAAACCTGACAACGCGAGGGCTGGATACCGCATGGACGAAGGAGTCATTCAAGGAGGATGTTTATCGGCCTGTTTTCAACGCCGTGGCTGCAAAGCAGAGCACTGAGGAGGCTAACACCACTGACCACGATATCGTTGTGCAGGGGCTTCAAAAATGGGCAGCAAAAGAGCTTGGGGTGGTGTTGCCGCCGTTTCCATCCATTTATTCACAGGCAGAGGAGAGGCAGGGATGAGTGAGTACAGTGAATCTTTTGAATTATGGGCGCAAAAAAACGGCTACGCGATGCAACGGGCAGGTGCAATATCAAGCTATGTTGCCCCGCTGACACAGTGCGCGTGGCTTGCGTGGAAGGCAGGCAGTGCGGCGGCACAAGCCCGCATATCCGAGCTAGAGGCACAGGTATCGGCATGGCAACGGTGGTATGACCATTGGGAATTTTCAAATGATTACAATTTGCCTGATTCACCGGAGACAGAGGATCAAATGAAATGAGGTCACAATCCATAACCGAAATAATGGCGAGAATAGCAGTCGCCGAAATTGATTCGCCAATTGCCGTTTTTCTGAACCCCGATGGCACTTATCGGTCACAGTTCGCTGCGCCCATCCTGACAAGCCGCGCCCTGGAAATGCGCCCGCCCAATCTCGTCGGGGTATGGCACAACCAATCAAATCAGTACGAGGTGCTAGCCGCGATGGGATATAGCAAGCCCAAGGGCAGGAAGTATCCGGTCAGCAGTTGGGTTCGTGGAATTGTGCCAGCGTGAAGCCGCATCGAATCATAGGCGAGAACTACCTGCACCGTTGGCATCTGGTGCCGCGCAATCCCCTGTTTAACATTTACCTTCACAAGTTTATGGGTAACGACGATGACAGGGCGCTCCATGATCACCCGTGGGCCAGCGTGTCTTTTTTGCTCAAGGGTGGATTGATAGAGGTGCTTCCGTTTCCGCCTCATGGATGGCAGCACTGGAAGCGCATAAGGCGGTTTGTGCCGGTCTTTCGCAGGGCAACGCATGCACACCGGATTGTACTGGCAGAGGGTCCGGCGTGGACACTGTTCATTACTGGACCTGTCGTGCGTAATTGGGGTTTTCACTGCCCGAAAGGATGGGTGCATTGGAAGGATTTTACCGACGCGAGCGGCAACGGTATTGGCAAAGGGTGTGATCCGTGAAAACCCCAAAGCCTAAGACCTGCCGCGTATGCTCTCGGATGTTTGAGCCGCGCAGCTCAACGCAGATTGTTTGCTCAATCCAGTGCTCGATACTGCGTAACCGTGGCAAGGAAACCAAAGCCAAGCGGGAGCGTAAGAAAGCCGATTTAGAGCGAATGAAAACCCTGTCTGACCACCACAAAGAGACGCAGGCAATCTTTAATCGGTGGGTCAGGTTACGCGATCAGGGTTTACCCTGCATATCCTGCAATCGTGATACCGGCTCACAGCGCCACGCGGGACACTTCAAGCCTGTCGGCGGGTTTCCTGAGTTGCGGTATAACCCTGATAACGTCCATTCACAGTGCGCCCATTGCAATGACTGGCTTTCCGGCAACCTGGCCCTATACCGAGCTAGGCTATTGGAGAAAATCGGCCCAGAGCGATTAGAGCGCCTTGAGGGGCCATCGGAGCCAAGGCAGTACCGGGTGGAGGAACTAAAGGCCATACAAACCGAATACAAAGCCAAAATCCGAGAGCTAAAGGCTAAAATGGCCGGTATTAGCACTGGAATATCAGTTATGGCGCATCACAACAAAATATCATAACCTGATTCCTTGATATTGTGTTGCGGATAACTATACTGATGGTAAGCAAACAGGAAAGGGAGTAAGGAAAATGCCGCTTAGCTACCACGACGAACGCGAATTTTATGAATGGGCCGAAAAACAAGACACCACATGGCTAGAGATAAACAATATCAACGCCGACCGTCACGACCTTGCCGCTTTCGCGCTGAACAATGCTGGCGGCGACGATGTTGCTGATTCAGAAAAGTTGGCGTGCGCAAAAAGGCAATTTCTTAGCTACTTGGACGACGTAAGCAGTGCCGCCGACACTTTTGGTTACAGGCAATGAAACACCCCGGTGGACGCCCTCCCAAGCCCGCCTCAGAGCGGGCTGAATCCGTTGTCCATGTCCGTGTAACAGCAGCACGGAAAGCGGCGTACATGGCAGCGGCGAAGGCCAGGGGCATGTCGTTTAGCCAATGGGTGCAGGAGTGGCTGGATTGTGGCGAGGAGAACGACACCGGCTACGTGGCAATGATGGAAAGGCGGGCAAAAGCTATTCTGGATAGTCACTAGCGACTGGCTACTGACTGGCGACTATTTGGGCTATACTGCCGAAAACAAAGAGGGCGGCGCTTGAATCCTCGGACTGATACGAATTCTGTGCAATGGTTATTGGTTTCATGGGCGCACTGGCGCAAAACCTCGGCTTGTGATGCCAAGGGGTATCCCCACCAAACCCCTTTCAGGGCATTGCTTGGCGGCTCAATCAGTTCGGTGATGATTGACGACGAACAGGCCGAAAAGGTAGACAAGGCGGTTTGTCGGGTAGTCGAGCGGTGCAACGATATGGGTGAAGTTCTAGTCCTTTACTACCTTGAGGGCAAGACGGTAAGCTGGATAGCCCGCAGGGTAAAGAAGTCCTCCGAGCGCACAAGGCGGCTTTTGGCCCAAGGCGAGACCGCTGTGGACTATATCCTTAACCCCTGAAAAAACCCTTTGCATATTCCGATTTTGAGGAGTAAATTCGGTGTAATGTCGGGCTTTGCCCACTAAAATCCATACCCTGCCGCGAAATCTCCTAGTTTCACGGCCCTATGCCCTCCTCGTGAGGGCTTTTTTTTGACCTGACCACAAGGCACTTGCCAGATGGATGACATGCGCGTTGATGGCGGGATCGTGGCGATAGTGCTGGCCGCGCTCGGAACGGGGTGGACCATGATCCGCATGTTTTTCAATCTGATGAAGCGGGTCGAGAACAACGAGACGGATATCAAGGCGCTGAAAGTCGCGCATGACGAAAAACTCGATCAGATGCACGACGATATCCAGGCACTATCCCAGCGCACAGACCGGCGGCATGACACGATTGAAGCCAAGCTGGATCGGTTGATTGAGAGGGGCGGCAAGTGACTACACCAAGATTGAGAGAAAGTGACCATGCCTGAAATCATCCTGAATGTGTCCGGCACCACCCGCACGACCGGCACGGCAAATCCTGTTATATCCGGCGTCACCGGGACATCTGGCCCAATGACGGATGTGCCTGACGGTACAGAGGTTTTTTACGTTCGGAGATACAGTAGCAATAAACCGGGCTTTGAAAACTGCATCGGCATCTGGCGATCAGCTACGGACACTATCGAGCGCACGAGCGTCGAGAAGTCGAGTAACGGCGGCGGTGCTGTCGTTTGGGGAGTCGGGGAGCAGACGATTGATATTTCGATCAGCCCCGACATGATCGTTGCAGATGATGATCCCCGCCTGGTCAGTGAGGACGTGGACGACATGACGCGTGGCACCGCGCCCACTGGTGTTGAGAAATTTGCGACCACGCAAGGCGGCGACCCGGTAGCCATGACCGCGCAGCAGATAGCGGGCAACCCTCTCAGGGCGCAGTTGGGGCACGACAGAACAAAGAACAAGAGCTTTTCCAATTTTACAAAGATGCCCAGACTTTTTAGCGCTGCCGATGGGTCAAGTGGCGTATTGCTCGGACTAGAGCCCTTCCTGTGTTACGCAAGCGGCACGGGATCGACAGTTGCTAACCTTCAAGCGATCACCCAAACATCTGCGCCGTTCTTATCCACGGGCACAACAACGACAGGTCGGGTATGTCTGGAGCACATCGAATACCCGATACTTTATAGCCCTTTACTGTATGACCGGGATTACCGAAAAACCATCGTTATTGGGAGCCTTCTCCCCTCCAGTGAGAGCTACACACTTCAATGCGGATTTATCGACAGCGCACCAGAAATTGCCGTTTTTGGCTCTGGCCTTGGGGTATTTTTTGAATTAACCGCCGCCTACGCAAACTGGCAGGCGCGGTGGATTACACACACTTCGGGGGCGCTAAATGATCGCAGGGTGGATACTGGTGTCGCGGTAAGCGCCGCAGGTATTTATACGCTCAGGGTGTACCTCATTTCCCACCCGACTGATGCAGCAAGCCGCAAGGCCGAGTTTTATATTAATGGCACTTTGGTGGCAACGATTCAACACGCTGTCTACAGCGCGACGAGTATGGCAACAGGCACCCGCCTAAGTATGGCAGAGGTGATAAAAAAATCCGCAGGAACAACCGGCGCGGGTATAGCTGTAGGAGTACATTACAGCGAGATCGAAAACGCGGACACGTATGAGGCGCTTGACGCATGATCCTGTCCGTTGGTGGTGTGCCTGTCACCTACGGGGGAAAGCGATTACGGTTGCCCATGCCTAGAATATCAGTGTCGGGCAAAAACTTTATTCGCGAAGAGCAGGTTTATAACCTGTGGGGGTGGCACTCAGACGTGCAGACGCCTCTGACAGACTCGGGCATCGTTCCGTTAATACAGGAAGAAATGCGCCTTCTGCGGCGAACAAAAGCAAACGTAGTGCGGATATTTACGCAAATGTGGGACTTTGTGAGCGGGCCGGATAAAGACAGTCTAGTGTTTAATTCCGAGACGTTTGCGAACCTCAAATCTTTGTTAGATGCGGCGAAAGATAACAACCTCTACATTAAACTCTGCGGCGCGAATATCTGGACCCCCGCAGATGCGCCAGAATGGTTTGACGCACTAGGGCATGAGGATCGGTGGGACGTGCAGGCGACGTTTTACACTCTTTTGGTCACGGCAATTATGGAATGCGGTCACGCGAGCACTATATTTGCGTATGACCTTGTGGGCGAGCCTGTTGTAAAAACAGACCCCGATTACCCTTGGTACGGCGAAGAAAGTTACCCCGGCGTCGGCGGGGGCGTGTCGGGTTTGTACCTCAACCCTTGCATAGCCAGGGGTCCCACAGCAACCGACCAGTCGGCGCGGGATTTTATCACTCAGTTGAGCGCCGCGATTAAGGCCGTCGATCCCCGTGCGCTCTGCACAACAGGGACACTGCATTTTGTCGGGGGCGCATTTGGGCGGGACAACACGCAGGATATTCTGGATTTTGTCTCCCCGCATATATACCCAGGAACCGCCGAGGATATACAAGGCAACACGCCACCTGAACAGGCTCAAGGATGGGCGGCGGCTACATGCCCGGTGGTCTGTGGGGAGTTCTATGCATGGAGTGATGACGCCCCTAATCGCGCCCTGCTTGATGTCATCACCTCGGACATGCAGGGCGTAATAAACTGGAATGGGGACGAGTTGCCGTGGGAAATCGTTATAGACCCTACCCTGCCGATTTTCGACCAGATACTGCTCGCGATACAGCGGTACAACGTCGAACTTTTTCTGTCAGTTAGAAATGACTTTCTCGACGCAGCGTAATGGACTGGCGTAAAACTCTTGCCACGGTAGCCCCGGCAATCGCCACGGCACTGGGCGGACCGCTGGCGGGCGTTGCCGTGCAGATGGCTGGCAAGGCCATAGGGCTGAGCGATGGGTGCACCGAGAGCGACGTAGAGGCCGCTGTGCTGAGCGGCAACCCTGACGTGCTGGTGCGGTTGCGCGAAGTGAATGCGCAGTTTGAAAAGGACATGGCCGCGCTGGGCGTTGACCTGGAGCGGATACACGCGGGTGATCGGTCATCTGCCCGCGACATGGCCAAGGCCAACATGATGCCGCAGATCGCGTTGTCATTCGTGTTTATCGGCGGCTACTTCGGCGCAATGTTCGCGTTGCATGGTGTGCTGTTCCAGGCGCAGGAAATCAACGGCCAGGTAGCAACACTGTTCGGCGCACTGATCGGGATATTCACGCGGGAGCTCAGCGGAATAATGACGTTTTGGTTCGGGAGTTCGGCGGGCAGCAAGACGAAGGGCGAGAAACTGGACAGCCTGAAATGAGAACCGCCACCGCTGCCGCATTCGTCGTCGCGGTAGGCGTATCTGTGATTGTGATCGCGGTTGTGTGGGGCATTACGGCATTGGTGGCACAGCTATGACATGGGACAGCAGATACTTCAAGCGCTCCGAATTCGCGTGCAAGTGCGGGTGCGGGGCAGACACCATCGATTATGAGCTGGTGCGCGCACTGGACGATATCCGTGAGCACTTCGACCGCCCGGTTGTTGTAACCAGCGGGGTGCGGTGTCAGTCCTACAACAAGGCCATAGGCGGTGCAGCAGGTAGCCAGCATCTGCGGGGCAGGGCGGCAGACATTACCGTATATGCCACATCCCCCGGACTGGTGGCCGACTTTGCTGAAGAGCTGGGATTGGGTGGCGTCGGTCGGTACGAGAACTTCACGCATATCGACACACGGCATGGCAAGTCGAGGTGGGTAGGATGATCGGCAGCGGGGCATTAGGCGCATCGCCACTGGGTGGGCCTGGCGACACGGTCATTGACTCTGGCGTACCGGCAGCAGGGCTTACCCAGATTCACCAATACACCGGCAGCAGCGTGTCAGTGGTCAGTATCAGGCAGGGTGACAGCATCGGGCTCAAGTACGGGCTTAACACTGAATCCCTCGCAGACTGGACGTGCGACGTCGTCATCAAGACATACGCAGGACAGGACACCCCCGAGCACGAGCAGACGCTGGACGAGATCACCGACGACGATACACGATACATCGGCATGATCCCTGGCACAGTCACTGCGCTGCTGGACCCGAGGCGCTACATCATCGTCGCCGATCTGTACAACTCGGACACCGGGGAGGCCAAGGAATACGTGGCCACGCTGATAGTTCAGGGTCAGGCGCAGGTTGCGGCTTAGTGCCAAGCAGGCCAGCCCACTACTGCGCACTGTGTGGTAGCGCTCACGGCTCAACCTGCCCCAAGCGCAAGCCCTACGAGACACAAGGCCAGCACCGAGGCAACCGGCACGCCCGAGGCTACGGCACGCGGTGGGAACGCACCAGGCGCCAGGTGTTGGCCAGAGACGACGGATTGTGTCAGGAGTGCAGCAGGCAGGGTATCGCAACACCCGCGCACGCAGTTGACCACATCAAGCCCAAGGCTCACGGCGGCACAGACGACCTGGATAACCTCCAGTCACTGTGTAAGCGCTGCCACTCGGCCAAGACGGCGACAGAGAGCAACAGGGCCAGAATGTGACGCAAATTGCCACTTTTGGGGCAAAAGGGGTGGGGCGGGTCGATCCTTGGCCACATATGGCCGAAGTAC
>ERZ869925.198-NODE-198-length-41573-cov-5.317934_pt1 | contig 41573 bp, 74 predicted proteins | sample MGYA00579311_ERZ869925 | MGnify/ENA primary metagenome ERZ869925 (study PRJEB32216, sample SAMN09231817) | wastewater metagenome | place: USA: Maryland | collected 2016-07-30 | study: EMG produced TPA metagenomics assembly of the PRJNA472060 data set (Reclaimed...
ACGACGCTCTTCCGATCTTTTTCTTTTACATTCATCCCCGAATTGCGACATTGAACCGTTGAATCGGTTAATGATTACGCGCGGATTTCCAAATATTTGGATTGGATAAAAAGGTATGGAGTGCAATCGCCAATGAATATGTGTAACATATTAGCCTATAGGATGCATTTTTTATTATGAATAAGCTTACTGATTATATAACTTCATGTAAAGAACGTGAAGCAGAATTGAAGCGTTCAAAACAAATAACATTATTCGATATTGAAGGTGAAGATGATGATTAAAGTATTTGAAACATTCGCAGGATATGGAGGTGCAAGTTTTGCTCTTAAAAAAGCAAATATAGAACATGAAGTAGTAGGATTTAGTGAAATAGATAAAAATGCTATTAAATGTTTTATACAGAATCATGGAGATATAAAGAATTTTGGTGATATAACAAAGATTAATCCATATGATATTCCTGATTTTGACTTATTTACTGGAGGGTTTCCTTGTCAATCATTTAGTGTTGCTGGTAAAGGATTAGGTGAATTAGATACAAGAGGAACCCTCTTTAATGAAATTATTCGTATTGCTGAAGTTAAACAACCCAGATGGTTGCTTCTTGAAAACGTTAAAGGCTTGACAACTAAACCGCATCGAACAACGTTTGAAAAGATTTTGAGTGAACTTACACGAATTGGTTATGTGGTTAAGTGGAAAGTATTAAACTCAAAGAGACATGGAACACCACAGAACCGAGAACGAGTATTCTTTGCGTGCTTTAGATAGCAAAGTGACTATAATGTGTTTGAATGACCAATTGAAGAACCTTTGACTATTTTTATCAAAGACATACTTGAACCAAGCGTTGATGAGAAGTATTACTTGTCTCAAGAACAGACGGACAGACTGATGTCAAAGACACGAGCATTGAATGAAAGAATGGTCAAGTCTAACTATTCACCAACACTGTGTGCAAGAGATTACAAAGACCCTAAATGTGTTCAAATAAATAATCCTAATCATTCAAATGATAGAGTATATAGTTTTGAAGGTATTAGTCCGACACTAAACACAATGGGTGGTGGAAATCGACAGCCATTTATCGTCGCATCTCGCGGTCGTAATCCAGAGAATCCATCTGATAGAACAACAGGTTCATCAACTGAACAACGGCTTGAACCTAATGTTGAAGGAGTGAGTAACACGTTGACAAATGTACAAAAAGATAATTATGTATTTAATGGAAGAATACGAAAACTTACTCCAAAAGAATGTTTCAAACTAATGGGATTTTTCAACGATGAAATAAATGTGACAGCATTAAGTAATACACAACAGTACAAACTCGCCGGTAATGGTTGGGATATAAATTTAGTAAGTAAAATATTAAAAAAAATGTTACAATGAAACCAAATCTGAATGAAGTATTAATTTTAGATATTGAGTGTTGGTCTGATTTTGATATTGATAAACAGCATGATGAATATCGTGCTGATGCTAAAGTTAAATGGATTGGTTTTTATTCTTATAAATATAATAGGTATGATACTGTTAAAGTTAAGGGTAATGAGGAAAAGATTTTAAAATATATTGAACAGCATAAAGTTTTTGTTTCTTTTAATGGTGATGATTTTGATATTCCTATTCTTAAAAACCCTAACAATCGTTTTATGCATGGTGAATTTATTAAATCTATTGACCTTTACACATTCTTATTTGGTGATGTAATGGGTATGAAGAAGCCTAAAGCACATTTAATGGGTCTTGATTTTCCAAGTAAATCATTACGTGTTATTGCTGAAACTTTAAAATTTCCAACACTTAAGGGAGATATTGATTATACTGTTTTTAAGAAAGATGAGTGGACTAAAGAAGAAGAAGACGATATTAAAAAATATTTACTTGGTGATATTGAAGTTACTAAACTTTTATTTGAAAAAATTTATAATTTTTGGCTTCCATTTACAGATTTTATTGATGAAAAAAATGTTAAGAAGTGGCGTTTTTTATCTGCAAGTATTGCAAGTATTGGTTATATGTACGCTTGCAACGTTTTACATCGTGAAGAATTATATGGTTATCCTGGACAAAAATCTGGTATGGGTGGTAAAGTTATTGAACCACGTGTTAATGAAGCAAATGATGTTTATTATGTTGATGTAGGTAGTCTTTATCCTCATATTTATGCTCTTTTTAATTTATTTCAAGAGACTAATAAAGATAATCCTAACGCGTGGCACGGTAATGATACTTTTAAAGTCCGTGGATATTATGACATTTCTAAACCTTGTCCTCTTGCAACTGATATAATGAAAAAATTTAAGTTGCGTATGAAATTAAAAAAAGAAGACCCTAATAATCCTCAAGTTTACACTATTAAAATTCTTCTTAACGCTATGTACGGTGCTAATCGTTCTCCTGTTTTTGCTAATCTTTACACTCCTAATTCTGGTTATGATTGCTGCTGGCTTGGACAGCAAATAAATGATATCATGGAAGGTATGTTTACTGAAATGGGTTATTTTGTTATTTCTGGTGATACTGATTCTAATTTTGTAAAACCCCTAAATGGTCAGGATGAGATTCAAGTGAAAAAAGATATTAAAAAAGTTGTCGACTTTATTCTATCTAAAGTACCCTATCCCCAAGAAACTTTTGATATTAATATTGAATCTCATCTTGACTATATAATGTTTGTAAAGGATGAAGATAGTGATAAGACATTAAAGAAGAATTATGTTTATGTTTCTAATGGTAAATTAAAAATTATGGGTTTACCAATTATAAAATCAAACGCTTCAAAACTTGGTATATTAATTTTTAATAAATATTTAAAAGAGCAAATCATTAAAAACTTGTCAGCAAAGTTTAATAGAGAATATATTTATTCTATTATTCAAGACGAATTAAAAAATGATATTACTTTGATTGCTCAAAAATATAAGTGTAATCGTTTTGAATTGTATAAAGAAAAGGATAATGGTTTGTATAAACAAATTTCTATTGCTTATCTCGATAAGAAACCTGGTGAAATTCTTTTGGTTAAAAATAATTTAAAAGGTAAAGTTGGTAATCAATGGAAATATTGTTCTATTGATGTTGCAAAAACTTTGCACATGCACAATCTTGATTTGTCTAAAGTTTGGAATGAATTAAAACCTTTTATTAAAGAGGATAGGAGAGTGAATTTAAATGAGTACATGTAATTTAATACCTATTTATTTAGACCCATCAATAACAGAAGGACCATCAAAAACTGTTATGCTTCTTAGTTCTATGAGAATAAAAAGAAAATATGGTAATCATAAAGAAATAGTGATAGATATTATAAGATTTGTAAAAATGTCAAAAACTTCTGCTGGGGTATTAAAAAATGTCATCATACACAATTAGACGTTATAAAAATTATGGTATTATTTCTCCTGTGCCTGATGGTAAACTTGCTGCAACTCTTTCAAGGTATATGTCTTATGAGCGTCAAAATTCTCAATTTATTCCTAATCCAATGTTTAGAGTTGTAAGATTATATAATGCTAAAAAGGGGACATTTCCATGGGGTTTTAGAAAACTTGTTCAAAAAATATTTAAAACATATTGTCAAGATATTAATTCAGAAGATAATTATAACATAATTAATACTTCAAAAAATATTACTTATAATTATATTGAAACAGATGATTTAAGACCCTATCAATGGAAAGCAGTTAAATCTTTAATCGAAAATAATGGAGGAATAATTTCAATTCCTACTGGTGGTGGAAAAACAAGAACAGTGTTAAAATGGTTAAATATACTTGATTTACCAGCAGTTGTTATTGTTACAACTCTTGATATAAAAGAGCAATGGCAAAAACAGATAACAAGTGATAAGATTAAGGTTATTAATTGGCAATCTAAACTTGTCGACAGATATATTGAGGAAAGTAAAATTGTTTTTTACGATGAATGTCATCATCTTGGAGCAAAATATATCTTTAAAACAGCAATGAAAATTGATACACACACAATAATCGGGGGTTGTTCTGCTACTATATAACAAACTTTATAAAGTAGCAATGAATCCTGTTTTTATGAAAACATATTGTAATTATTGTAAAAAAGAATTAAACAGAAAACCATTTCTTATAAAAACACGAAAAACATTTTTTTGTAATATTGAATGTAAAAGTAAATATCAAAAAGGAAAAGAACCTTGGAATAAAGGAAAGATAGGATTGCAAAAAAATCCATATAAAGGAGTTTCATTTGAAGAACATTTTGGATATAAAAAGGCCGAAATTATGAAAAAACATTTATCAAAAATCATGACTGGGCATAAGATAACACCGGAACAAATAGAAAAATCACGTATGACAAGAATTAAAAATCAAATAGGTGTCGGATTAAAAAATTCTATGTATACAAATGGTATTTCGTATATGGAAAAAAAATTAAAAAAAGAAATAAAAAATTGTGAAATTTGTAATGTATCATTTTTATCTTTACCTTCAAAAAGATATGTTAATGTTCATCATATTGATAAAAATAGAAAAAACAATTCAAGAGAAAATTTATTATTATTATGTGCAAGTTGTCACATGAAAGAACATCAGAAGATTGGTGATAGGAGAGGTAGATTTTCAAAATGATGCGTGATGATGGGGAAGATATGAGAGTTTTTGCAGCTCTTGGTGATATTGTTTATTCTATTTCACGTAAAGAATTGATTGAACAAGGTTTCTTATCTGATGCAATTGTTGAATATCATAAATGTGGTTTTGATTTATCACAGGATAGATATTTAAATTATTCAGAAATTTATAAAAAACATGTTGTTGAAAATAATAATAGAAATGAATTAATAATTGAGCAAATACGTCAAAATGTTATTAATAGTAAAAAGATTTTAGTTCTTGTTTCACAAGTTGAACATGGTAATAATTTGTTTAATTGGCTTCAAAATATGAATTTAAATAAAAATGGCATATGGCTTAATGGAAAATCTAAAAAAGAAGAACGTGAACAAGACCTTTCTAAGTTTGATGTTATTATAGCTACACAGATTTTTGATGAAGGCGTTGACCTTCCATCATTAGATGTTGTTATTCTTGCAGCTGGTGGTAAATCAAGTATTAAGCTTACTCAACGTGTTGGTCGCGTACTTCGCCCATTACCAGGTAAAAAGGCTTTAATTGTAGATTTTATTGATACTCCTAAATATTTAGTTGACCACTATCATAAGAGACGTAAATTACTTGAAGAGGATTTTGAGGTAATTGATAAATGACATATTCGGAAACAAAATTTAGAAATCTTCTTGATAAACGTTATAAAGGCGCATTAATTGTTAAATTTCCCGATTTTAAAGCTGGTGCTATACTTTCCTCTGGTTACCCTGATTATCTTGTTATTCATGATGGAAACCACCTCTGGTTTGAAGTTAAAACAACCCCTTCAAAGTATACTTTTAATTTCAATCTTATTGAGGATTCACAGTGGCGTGTGTTTAAAATGATGTTAAATAATGACATAGACGTTAATTTAGCGGTATATACGAGTGATTGGACCCTTCATATGCTTAAATTTTCTGATATTTTGAAGTTACAGACTGCTGAAATCTGCGTTTTAACGCTCCAAAAACGCTAAATTCTAATTCCTTTATAAATGAAAATGTTAAAAACGATACATTTATATATTAGTCAATATATATGTATATTGTGAGAGCGAAAGCGAATCACGGAGAAAACAAAAATGAAAAAAATAAAAGAAACACAATGGGAATCTGACATGAGAAATCTTGCACATTTAGGTGTAGAATATTTAGAATGCGAATATAAACCATTTTCTGATGAACCATCAAAAATTGAAATGATCGATTTTTACAACCTTGTTACTCATAAATCATTTGCAGACTTTCTTAAATGGCTCACAGAATCAAAAATGCGTTACAATGTTAAACTTGTAATTCGCGGAGGTTCACAATGAACTCTCAACTTTATACCAAGTTCGTTCTTGAGATTTCAACTCAAGAATATCATGGTAACTTAAAAGAGTTCAAGAAACAACTTGACATTCTTGGAGGATGTTAAAATGATTCGCATACTCGAATTTAATAATGCTTACGAACTGCAAGAAGCAGTTAATAGATTAACCCCAGAACTTAAATCTTGGGCGTGTCAAACACACATAATTGCACCCACGGGTGAAGGTGGCAGCTTTAAATATGTTGCTATAATGTTCTACGGAACAAGGTATTAATGATGAAAGAAAAAATATCAAAAAAAGATGAGCAAAAAATTATGTCTAATTTAATGAAAATAAAAACTATATCTGCCGATATTATAAAAATATCCAATAAATATGAATTATATTATTTAAAAGGAAAAGTTAGTTCAATCCAAGATATTACAATTGAAACAATTGTTGGGAGGATTGTACAATGAACCACGACGAATTAATTCAATTAAATCAAGAAATTGCAGACTTAGAACAGCAACTTCTTGAACAACAAGTTATTCTTAATGAAACTAAGAAAACTTTTGATATTGCTAAAATGACTTTCAAGAATGGTCTTGATAAGAAAGAGTTTAGTAATGATGAAAAACGTGAAGCTGCTGCGCTTGAAGAACCGTCTATAAAACAGGCTGTAAAAGATATTGCTGAATATGATAAGAAAAATAAATTACTTGATATTGATATACGTTTTAAATTACGTCTTTTCAATATCATGTTAAAATCGGAGTTGATGTGAATGAGTAATAAAATTATGACAACTATTTATTTAGAAGATTATCAAATGGAGTTTTTTAAGAAACATCCTGAACTTTCAATGTCTGCTATTATCAGAAAAAAGATTGATGAATATATTAAAAAGAGATGATTAAAATGCATGTTAGAAACTTAGACCAATTGATTCATAACTCTTTGGAGAGTATTAAGACTGAGGTTAATACTAGGCATTATTTTAGGTATCATATTACTTTTAATGATGTCTTAAGTATTTATTGTCGTGCTATGACTAAGCCTTTTACTCCTAATGAAAAGAGTATCTTAGATTATAAGTCTCAACATAAATTACATGCATTAATGGCAACAGGTAAGTATTATAATATGTACTATAAATAAAGGTGGAATGATGGAAATTAAAACAAGTACTCAAATATGTAATCAGGACGATGAAACGTTATATTGTACTAAAGATAAGAAATGGGTTCGTGTTGATGATGTTATTAAAAGATTAGATGAAAGAATCTCAATATATAATATTATGCTTCAGAATGACTTTATAGAAAAGACTCCCGCAATAATCAGAGTTAATGAATTAACATTATTAAAACTTGAACTTTCCGCAGGTGATAAAAATGGGTAAATGGTATAAAGTTTTAGACAAATATAATTGTGCTAAAGATGGTGGAACTTTTGATTATACTCCATACTTAGATGGTACTCCAGTACCTATTATTAATGATTTGAAAAAATGTGAGTCAGGTTATCATATTACTAAGTATTGGAATATGTGGTTATCTTCAGAAGATAATAATATTTATGAAGTTGAACCTATTGGTTTAGTTGAGGATTCTGAAGTTGGTGTTGTTGATAAAGGAATATGTAAATCCTTTAAGATTATAAATAAATTATCTGTAACTTATGATAATAAGTCTAACACTGGCGATTGGAACATTGGCAATTGTAACACTGGCGATTTGAACACTGGCAATTGGAACACTGGCGATTGGAACACTGGCAATTGGAACACTGGTGATAGGAACACTGGAGCACTAAATACTATTAAACCAAAGGTTACACAATTATTCAATAAGAATATATCAATGAGAAGATACGAGAAGATACGATTCCCTAATTATTTTTATTTTGAATTAAAAAAAGATTATAAGAAATCGTGGATTGAATCATTTAATAAAGCAAGTAAAGAAGAAATAAAAGATACTATTAAGTTACCAAACTTTTCGTACACTGTATTTGCTAAGATTACTGGAATTACTAAGAAGATGATTCAGGAGAGGTTAAAATGAATTTTGAATACGAATACGTACCAACAAAAGCAGAATTAGAAGTACAGATTGATGAGTGTGAAGGTAAGCATACACAACAAGCAATATATAGCACTTTTCATAGTGGATTAACACAGGTATGTTTTGGATGCAAAAAAGTGAGAAGTACAATTAAAAGGTGATTCCGATGCCAATTAAAACTCACGAACTTGTTAGTAAATGTTTAGATTTTGAACCAATGGATGGATGTGAACACTGTAATGGACACCTTGTTAGTAATGATTATGCTAAAAGAATACAATATGAAGAGTGGTACTCACAATCAGAAGTTGATGAGTTAAATCTTAAAATCTTAGCTTTAGAATCTTTGTGTGAAGGTAAAGAGTATTCTAAAGAGATATTAAGAAGAGAACATACAGAAACACTTGAGCAATTAAAGAAGGAATTGAAAGATAAAGAGACAGACGGATTCACCGCGGATGAATGGAATAGCAATAAAGATATTTTATTTGTCCGTGCTTCAGATATTGATTCTGTTTTTGATAAATTCCTTTCTGGTGATATGGCTGCAGCAAATACTGGTGGAGTTGTAGAGGTAGCTAAAGAACAAGAGGGGTGCAAGTCCCCCCATCACCTTTCACAGTCAAGCTCTGAAAACGGAAAGGCACTTACTGAGTCATGTGAAACTGTAAGTTTAGTACGTAGTGAGCAAGACATTCCTGTCGGGGACAGCAATACGTCTCAATCCCCGCAGGATTTATGTTTATGTGGGCATCCTAGATATATTCATAAAATAGGTGAAGGATGTAATTGGCGAGAAGATGAAGAATATATTTGTAAATGTGAAGAGTTTCGGAAGGTGGAATGATGATACACATTGATAATTTCAATAATAAGATAGATTTATCTAAGGTTACTAACGAAGAAATCATAGATTTAGCACAAACAGCTTATGACTTTTATCAAATGTATAAAGATAAATGGGAAATTGCTAATAATGAATGTATAAAGAGGAATTTGGAAATTGATTATTAACATCTACTGTACTTTTTGTTGTGACTTCGTAAGTAGAGTCCACGACCATACGGAAGAAATAGAGAGAGGGAAATATGGGAAAATTACTAAATGAAATAAGAGCAGAAATTCAACGTATGAATGGAAAAGATACTGATTTTATTTATATTGATTCACAATTTTTTAGTTTATTACGAGAAGAATTATCTAAGGAAAATCCTTATGTTGATTTATGTAGCCCTACACATTTACTTGGTAAAAATATTATTATTCAAGAAAAGTTATGCTCGCCACAAGGAAGAGTTAATTTCATAATTGGTGGAACAACATGGAGGTTAAACAAATGAATGACCTAAATGAACAATCTCAAAAGAGATATAATAAAAATTATGAAGAACTAAATTCAAGTCAACAATTTGTTGTATTAATTGATTTAGATAGAGAATAAAATAACTAAAAGAATTAGGATTAGAATAATTAAAAAAATAAAAATATTTATTTCTTTTTCTTTTTTGTTGCAGTTATTACAATCTTATTCTTAGCATTTAATCTCTTCTTTACTGAATCCCAAATGCTTGAAATAATAAATGCTGCTCCAATTGATATAAGTTCAGTATAGTCAACTCCTGCCGCATTTAATCCATAATATGCAACAAAATAAATACCTGTTGTTACAAGTACTGAAATTCCTAATTGTTTCCATTCAACTTCTTGAATAACTCCATCTTCTATACTGTTCTTAAACCATCCAATAACACTTTTACTAAGTGCTGTACATAATCCAGTTAGTATTGTTCCAATCATTTTATCCTCCGTATCTCATAACGATTTTTTTGTCCTTCACCATATACATAAAACTTGTAGACTTTGTTTACATGATATTTTTTTCCAAAATAACATTTGTCTTTATCAAGTTGATGTTTTGCTTTTGATTCTGCTGATTTTGTATCTGTACTTTTTACTTCAAAACATAATAAATTATTTTTATATACTGCATATACATCACATTCACCATGTCCTGTTTTTCTTGAATAATATTCTTCTTCATATCCTACATAGTCGTATGCTATATAACTATCTTTAAGTCGTTGTACTAAGTTTCTTACAATGTTGTCGTGTTTGCTCATTTAAGATACCTCTTTGCTTCTTGTATTAAGTCATTTGATTTATAGTTCCATGGTTCACAATAAAATTCTTCAAGTAATGTTTCAAGCCTAATTAATTTAAATTCTGCTTTTGCTGCTATCTTATACTCTTGTGCTTCTATTAATTCTGCTTTCATATCTTGCAATTTATAATAAGTAGCCCAATAAATTTGTTCAACACCGTTTTGTTCTTTTCGTGTTAAGTATTTCATTATTCACCATTTTTGATAAATCTTTACATTTTAATACTTCTTCTGAACAAAGTATTAATAACTTATAACCTAACGATATAAGATGTTTATTTTTTCGTTCATCTCTAATTATATATTCAGGTTTACTATGCCAATACTTTCCATAACACTCTATTATTGTGTTTGTTTCTGGAATATAAAAATCAGCAACTCCTAATAAATAAGAATATTGATGAATAAACAAAATATCTTTTTTTATTAAATATTCTTTTATTTTTAATTCAGCTTGTGAAATTTTATTTTTTGATTGTTTTAATGTAGAAATTATTCCAGGTTTTGCTTTTTGTTCATATGTTTTATTATTCTCAGCTATTTGTTTATTCTTTTTCCATAATTTAATATTTTTAAAATGAGACAAATATTTATCACCTTTAATTCCTTTATTCCATGTTGATTTTCCTTTGTTTAATTTATTTCTCTCTGATAAATCAGGTCTTTTTTTACCTTTGCACGAATTAATTAATTTACCAGATGCGTATTTTTTTCTTAACGTTTCTGATATTTTTTTATGTATAATATCACTATGTAACCTTTTCAGTTGCTGTATTCTTTTTTCAGATAATTTTTTATTTACCATTTGTATTCATAAAATTTTTTATCATAAAAAGGCATCCATTCTACACGATTACGAATAAAAACACCACGATTGTCTTGTTTTATTTCAATAATGCAACCACCAACCATTGATTGAATACGTTTTTTGCGCATAAACGGTGTTTGGTCTTGAGTAGCACCAGGTTGTACAATATTTACTTCTCTTAGATACGAATGGTCATATTTATGAAAATGTCCTACTATCGCAAATGCTGGTTTTTCTCCACCTTGTAAACTTTCAACATATTTTTGTGAAGTATATGAAATAGCATAAGTAGTTCCTCCACCTGCATGCATTACACGTATAGTTGATTTACCATTACCTTTCTTAAATACTAAATCGCGTTCCATATATCCTAAATCAATTAGGTCTTTACGACCAGCTTGTCTTGCTCTATCTTGCATTACTTTACCAATGTTTAATCCTTCACGTTGAACATACCAACCCTCATGGTCATCCCCTGATATTATTTTTGTAACAATACCTTCTCTCTTAGGATAGTTTTCTATAAAATATTTAATTTGGTTTTCTACACCACTAACTATAATATCGTATTTATTAAATCTTGCTTCTCCATCAATCCAATTTCCACCATGTAACACTGTTTTTATACCTTCTTTTTGAAATACATCATATAATGCATTTAATACATCTAAACGTTCATATTTAGATACTAAATGTGTGTCTGCGACTATTCCAAATCTCAACCAGTCATCACCAAAATAATCTTTTGTATTTATTATTACAGGAGATTGTACTGGTATATCTTTAGATATTTCAAGTTTATTACTTAATGTATATTCTAAATTGTAACCTTTACTTATTAAATTTGTAATTGCATTCTCAACACGTTGCGGTGAATAATCAAATTTATTTGCAAGTTCAATTAACGATAATTTTACTTTACCGCCTGCTGATTTAAGTATTTCATTCTCAAGTTCAGAATTTTCTATATCTGTATCAAGTATTATTTTTTGTGTCATACTAATCTCCTCCTTGCTCTAATTTAAAAACAGAATTGAAATATAGTAGTTCTGATAAACGTGTTAAAGAATGATTATTATTGTATACTTTTAATTGGTATATGTAAGTGTAAGATTTTACTAATTCTGTTGCAGCAGTTTGATAATGTTCATCTCGCATTAATGTTTCAGCGTTTAGTATATGTTTTGTTGCTTTAAAAAAGTTTTCTAGTATTATATCGTCTATATTCATTTCTGGTAATCTCTCCAGACGTTGTATTTAACTTCGTCTATTTCACGATTACAGATATAAACTATTTTATTTTTTGAGTTTACTTCGTAATAACTTTTTTTATCGTCGTTTCTTATTACTATTTGCCACTTTTGATTGTTTATTATTAGTTCGAGATTCTGTTGTCCAACCTGCAATTTCTCCAAAGTCTACACTTCCATCAACAACATACGTATGATTTTTCGTAATGATATAGTTGATTGTATAATGTCCTTGACCTGTATACTCTTCTATTTCACATTCATTTCCTACTGTATCTACTATATAAAGTTTTCCTTCATACACGAAGCAATTAAATGCGTGACCAAACTTATTATTAGGTTTACTTGTTGTTTCTGGATAATAGAATCCCCAACATAAACCAACTTCTTCGTCCATACTTCCAAATGTTACAGCATGGTCTTCACAATCTCCTTTCTTTAATGCAAGGAATTGTGATGGTGTTAAATACATATCTCCTGATTTGTCAAGATTTTTATCATCAGTCCATGTGCATAATAGAGCTATTTTATCTCCATATCTTTTTATTTGTGTGTAACGGTTTGATTCTTTTTTACATTGTTGTTTTAGGTTTAATACTTCATACGCGTCTGGCGTTATTAATTCATTTATGAATACTGAATAATATTTATTATTAATTTTTGATTTATCCTTATATGCAATGTTTGGTATTTTTGTATATTTTACAATACACCATGAATCTATTGCTGGTATTGTTGGTAGTTGAGCTTGTAGATTACTTATAGTTTCGTTTGCTATCATTAATGCTGAATCTTTTATATCTACTTCACCGTCTAATTGTTGTATTTCTTTATCTTTCTTCTCAATAGCTTTAAGAAATTGGTCGTTATCACTTATTTGTATTGCGTATTTTATTTTTTGGAAAATGTTCATATTAATACCTGTACTGTTATTTTTCCAGATGCTGTTGCAACACTACTTGCAGATTGTAATATAAAAGATGTTATTGATGATTGTGTTGACCTTATTGCTCCGCCAGCTTGCCAGTACTGGTTTGTATATCCTTTTATGCTATTTGACATTGCTATATATGATGAATCTCCATATGTTGATATTGTAACATCTCCTGTTAAATATAATGTTACATCATCTGAAGATATTAACTGAAAATAATCGTCTCCAGATACATTTGTTGAATAATTATCACCAACAAAATTTACATAACAATAATCGTATAAATTATTATTTCCTGTAATGTCATTTATATATAATAATAATCCACCACTATGAGAACCATCTCCTCCTCCTGTTCCTGAATAAAGTATTTTAACAGCTTTATAAGTACCATTTGTCGGTAATGGAATACGTATTTTATTTACTGAATCTTCTGAATAAAATCCTGCGTATTCACGTTCTAATAATGTATGCCACCCTTTCTTATTTGTTGGCTCATACCACATATATATATCTCCTGTTGCAATAGTGTTATCATTTGCTGGTCTATAAACTGCTGCTATTGGACAAGTATTTGATGGTATTGTTGGTATAGCTGGTGTACTTGCGTGTGCTGTTCCTTCTGTTACTACAATAGCTCCTGATGTATTTATACTTATTATATCCCATCGTCTATTTGTTGCATCAGCGTTTGTAAACGTTGCTGTACCACCTGCTACTGTATATAATTCTCCGTTTATTCTTACTACTCCAGCAGCAACTGTTGTGTTTAAATCTGGTGTTCCTGTTGGTGTTACAGTGCATCCACGCTCTAATGTTGTATATGTATTGTTTACGTCTGAATAGTCTTCTATTGTGTCTAATACATAAGTAAAGTTTGCGTTTACTTCTGATGCTTTTGCTTTTGTTCCACTTGTAAAAGTATTTGGTATTGCCATTGTTTATTCACCTACATTTCTAAATTGTAACTTTGTTGTAAATTTTATTAAATCGGTATTTCCTTTACTTGTACCTGTATACTTTGTTTTTGTTGCAAGTAATGCTGATGTATCAGCGTTTTCTGTTGCGTGACCATTTAATAAGAATCCATTAGCTTCACTTATTGTTAATTTACTTACTACTGTTATACTATTATCAGCTTCATCTATTGTTAAACTATCTATATTTTTATAATAATCATCAACACTTGCTAATCTTATTGCATCAAATATTAAGTCTCCTGCTGCAAGTGTATCTGTTGTATTATTTGTTTCAAAAAATAGGTATGTATAATCTAATCCAGTTATTGATGGTGAGCCTGTTGTTCCTGTAAATCCTGATGTTATAATTATTTTTAAGAAATTCCAACCTACTGCTAATGATGATACAGTGTAATCTTTATAATAATAATTGCTTGAATCACTACCAAATCTTATTGTAAAACATGTTCCTGATGATTTTAATTTTGCAAGAGCTGTTGCGTCTTTTATATAAATCCATATTAGAAAGTCTTTACTTGTACCATTTAACGATGTTGTTGTTTTTGATATATTTAATGTTGCTGCTGATGTATCTGATTTTATAATATTTAATGCTCCAGCTGTTCCGCCATCTGATTTATATGTTGTACTATTAACACTTATACTATTTGTTCCACTTATTGTCCATCCTGTTGTCGCACTACAATCATCTACTGTTTCTGTCCCACTAATTGGTATTAATGTTTGTATATCTGTGTCTGTTACAGTTATGTCAGCCATATCAATAGCTAATTTAAAACGTGAAATAATAGAATAATCAGGTGTTGTTTTACCAAATCTATTTACTAATATTTTTCCACCATTACGAAGTAAAAGCATATTATTTGTCATTTATATTACCTCTGAATTAATGTAAACTGTTTCTAATTCTGAATATGTTTCTTCAGTGTCGTCTCCCCAATCAAAATCATCCCATGTTCCTTGTGTTTCACTATCCCAATATAAAACATCTGTATCAGCTGTTGCTCTTTCAATAATTGTTGAACCACGAACCTCTATAAGTTTAGTATTATTTATTAATTGTACATTAATGTCTGTATCAGATGATAATTTACGATTTAATCTAAGAATATTCTCTAAAATATTCTGTATCATTTCAGCATTTGTTTTTGGTATATTTCCAACATCTATTTCATCATAAATAAATGGATATGACCATCTTATACTTTCAACTGTTACATTAACATTTTTTGAATTAATATTATCAACAATGTTTATTGTTTGTCCTGGAAACAAAGTATTGTCGCCTATTATTTTAAGTGGTGTGCTTGTTAATACTTTGCTATTATCTTCAATGTAGTTTGTGTTTTGTAATTCAGCATCATCAGTGTTTGTTAATGACGTATTCGTTATTGTTTTATCGTGTTGATTATAAGATGCTATACTATCATAATCTATACTTGTTACTTTTATTGGAACGTTATAACTATAATAAACTACTATATTATTTGGTGCAGTATTTGGTGGAGCAACCGAAAAAATAATCTTTTTTTGGCTTTCTAATACGTAAAAATCTTTTGGGTCTGATGAATTTACTCCACGTAATTTTTTTACATTATCAATATAAATATCTGTATCTACAGGCTTTGCATCTAATGTAAATTCTGTTGTTGAATTATCACCACTAAATTGTTGTTCATTCCAATCTAATTGTTCTCCACCAATTACTGATAAATTATTTACTAAATCTTCTCCTGTTGTATTCCATTCTGGCCTATTTCTTATTTCTACACCAGTTGTTAAAATTGTTGATGATGGTATACTTCCTCTTGGTATAAAATATGCTAAATCTTCATCATCATTATAAAATAGTTGTCCTAAATAAATATTAGCTATTTCTTTTAAACTCTCTATAATATAACCTTGTGCTTTATATTCAACAAGTAATAATCTTGTATCTGTTCCTGTTGATACAATTGAAGAACTTGAATATGGAACACTTGCAGCTGTTAATAATGTTTTTACTATTTCACTTGCAACACCTGCTTCAACATCAACATTTTTATCAAACGTATAATTATACTCTAATCGTTGTGCTGCATATAATTTATCTGCAAATGTTAATTCGTAAATACTAGATAAATCTTTATGACTTATTATTTCTCCTCTTAATAAATATCTTTCAGTGCTTGTAACAATTCCACGTTGTATTGTTATTGTATCACCGATTGTTTCATCATTAATTGTTAATACACTTGAAACTGTCTTTTTTAATTTTATAATTCCTGATTTTATTATCTGATTTTTTGGTTTACTAATTTGTGGTATTCCGTAAACATAACTACTTACATCTACTCCGTTTATTACAACCTTGTAATATTTTGGATTATTAATCATACATCACCGACATAAATATCTATTTCAAATGGTAAAAATTCTGGATTACCAACTTCTTCTCTATGTCTAAATCTTGAAAATAATACTTTACTATTTGCAAATGTTGAACCATTATATGTACTCGAATAATTGCTTGCAAATGTTAATCCAACTTGTTGACCATTTAAATGTGCTTCTAACCATTGTCTTTGCTCATCTATTGTTGTAACGTTTCCAGCTCCTGTTCCTGTCAAACAATTAGAACCATCGTTAAATAGTTTTCCTTGTATATTAATAACTTTTAATACACCATTCACATCTTGTAATAATGCTCCATCTGGTGTTATTCCTGGCATCGAATCAAAGTCTAATTGTGTTGTAATATTTACATCTACTGAATCAACTTCTCCTGTTCTAAACGTAAAAGTTATTCCATCTGTTTGTGTGAATTGTGGATATGTCATTGTTACCTCTAAAATGCTCTACTATAACCATAAGCGCTTTTTGCTAATGTGTCCCATGATGAGGATGTTGTTGATTTTTTACTTGTCGCTGTTGGTGCTGGTATTCCTTTACTTATACTTTCTTCCATCTTTTCAGGGAATGCAGTACTATATCCTTGTCCTGTTGTTGGTGATTTATATATACCAGTATTTGAATCATAACTTCCTATAGATGATGAAGATGATGATTTCTTTGGTATTTTTACATTAAACATATCATTTATTGCACTTTGAATACTACTTTTTGCAGTTGCAGCAGCTGATAAATCTACAGCAAATAAATTTGTTATACTCGTATTTATATCTTTTGCAAGTTTTAATGAAGCATCATACATTGCTTTATACGCATCATCCATTCCTTTATTTATTTCAGTAACACCTGTATCAATCCATCCACTAATAGTGCTTACTGTATCATCAACCCATTTATCAGGAAGTAAAGGTTTTAATAATTCACCAAGTCCTTTAATAAATAATTTCATAAAACTTCCTAATATAACAATAACATTTTTTAATAATTCTTTCATTAAACCCATTATAGCTGTTGAAAATCCTATTCCTAAAACACTAATAGCGCCTGTTAATAATGCTGTACCACCAGCTGTTCCCATACCAGCCTTTGAAGCGTCACGCATCATTTGATAAGCCATTTGTCTAAATGGTCGCATTAATTCAGTAAATATTCTTACAAAAGGTTTAATAAATAAAAGAATTGGTTGTAATAATATTATTAACATATCAGCTATTGGACGTAAAAATTGTACTAATAATTTACCTATTCCAACAACAATTGTTCTTATAGGCTGTAAAATTCCGCTTATTGAATCTTTTATAATAGCAACAATTTCTTGAGCAATATTAAAAACGCTTGTTAATTTAGTTGATACATTAAGTAAATCTTTATTACTTCCTGTTCTTGTTTCTGTTTTTATTCCACCATCACGTTCGTTAATAATTTTTATTGCTATTGAGTCGTCTGCCATATTTTCACATCATAATAAACGGATTTTCTTTACCTATAAAGTTATAAACAATCATTAATTGTTGTAGTTCATGTGAATCTTCATCATCAAGTTCTGATGGTCTACACCTAAACATTTTACATAATAATGCTTTATTAACAATTCTTGATGATTCTAAATCGTCACTACGCTTATTAAGTACTAACATTAATTTTTTTTTTGGTCTTCGCTAATAGGATTATTTAATATTGTAATTTGTTTTAAAATGTATTGCCCAGCAGTAAAAGATATATCTTTATCACATACATTAATTTTTTCTGTTCTATGAAGATTAGGTTTTAATACAAAAGATATATTATCTTTACCTTTAATGTAATGTAATCCAGCCGCTAATGAATTAACATTTAGTACATCAATACTTATATCATCTTTTAATCCTACATCAGCATCATCAATTGATTTCCCTCTAATCTTAGCCATAATAGATGCAATATAGTTTTGGTCACCAAAACTAAATGTTTTTATCGCTATATCACCAAAATCCCAATCAGGTATCTCTTCTTTACGAATTTCTTTTATCATCTTAACTTCTTACCTCCGTAACACTAAGACTACTCGCTAACATTTCACAGTCTTCAATCATAAATTCATTTAATCCATGACTATCAGCAATTCTATTAATAACAACGTTTGTAAATACAAAATCTACATAATAACTTCCTTTAGTAAATTTAAGAGCAAGTGTTACAGGTGTTTGTGATGTTATTGCTGTACTTGAACCCATTAATTTATCCATTTGGTCATCATCTAAATATTTTAATGTAAATCTTGCTGTTAAATTAAGTTTTCCAGGACGAGCATTTACTGCTTCATAACTGAAACCATAAAGTATAGTATAATTATTATTTCCTGATATTTCTACGCTATCAATAACATTACCAATGCTTGTAGCATCAGGCATTTCAATAGTACCACCACTAAAATTGTATAAATCATCAGTAAATTGTGCGACAGCTGATGGTATTGTTGTATCTTTTGCTAATTTACCACCAATTAAATTAACACTTACATTTACTGCTTCACCAACAGCACATCGAATACTCCAATCATTAATAACCATACCAGCAAATACACGGTCACTATCAGTTGTGACATTATCAATAGCCTCACTTATTGTTAATGATTTAGTTGCTTTTCCTAATGCATAAACATAAGGACTTCCAGCTGTTCCAGAACCTGATTTTGTACCTAAAAGAGCATATTCAAGCCAATCCCATTGTTGTGCTTTAAACTCTAATGCTGCACGAGTGCTTACTGTTCCAGCAGTAAATTTTGCTGTTATACGTCCATCTACTGTTCCTGTTCCAGCCATTCCAGCATGTTCTGCAACACTACGGTCTACTTCAATATTACCTGATGAAATTAATCCACCAAACATTGCAGTAGTTGAAACTGCTGTTCCATATGTTGATTCTGCTCCATATATAATATAAGTGTCAATTAAACTTACTCTCTCGCTATTTGCCATTTTATCCTCCTACTTAGCTAACTCATTTAAACGTACTTTTACTTCTCTCATTTCACGATATAAATCGTCTAGTTTAGCACTAATGTTTTTTAATTCTTCTAATTGTTTTATTGGTATTAAATTTTCAATTGTTGTATTTTCGTCCACTTCCACCACTCCTTGTTTCTTTTATTAAAAAATAATTATGCCAAAAACCGTATGCTAACATTCCTAATCCTATAATACCAAATACATGAAAATGCTGATAATACCATTCATGCCATCCTGTTAAAAACATTATTATTCCAATAATAATGTCTGTTAATCCAGCACATATACTTGCTTTTATAGTTCTTTTTTCAGCATTCATCTTCGTCTTCTTCTTCGTATAAATCTGGATAAAAGTAATCTACAATTTTATTCATGTTATCTCCAAATTTAGTAAAGCTCTTATATCTATATTTCTTTGAAATATTTTATCTTTTACTTTTTCAAATTGTCCCGGTATTATCGGACTCATTAATCGTGGTTTTACAACTTTCATATAATAAAAATTGTTTTGATTATCAATTATTAATTGTCGTATTTTTTTAGTATATGAATGAATATCGTCTTTATTTGACCCATACACTGCTATTGATATATCATAAGTGTTTAAATTAACATTTCCCATTCCACCATTATCACTAATTATGTCAACAAAGTCTACTCCTATTCTTGGAAACGAACTTATTGTTAAATCGCTTCGTGGAAAATCAGCAAATATTTTATCTGTGCCATAATCGTATGATATACTATAAGTATCATTTTGTGATGTATTAAATGTTACTAGACATGTTCCTGAATTATCATATTCAACTAAATAATCATCACCAAAAGTTTTTGTTACCGCACCTATTGTTATACTACGAATATTTTTTACATTCGAACGATTTATTGATATTGTTGTCCCTGTTAATGTTCCTGTCTGCGCTGTTGTGGTAACATCTCTTTGTGTAGTTGTAAATACATCTCCATTTCTTATTGATACGACTAATTCTTGTATAATCGCGTGTTCATCAAGAGCTGTTGCTGACATTTTCTAATTGCCTCACAATATTATTATATACAATTTTTTTTAATTTAGTATTAATCATTACTCTAATAAATGGATTTGGGTCTGTTCCTGGATGATGTACTACTGTTGCAAATACGTCTTTTGTTCCTGATTTCCAATGTAATGCATTTACATTTTTAGCTTTTATTATATGTGCTGGTGTCCCAAATTCTATATACATCCAATAATCTGCCATCATTATATGTACTTCTTTATCGTTTTTTACTTCGTATCTAATACTATTTTTTAAAAATCCTGTATTTACTGGACATGTTTTTACTAATTCATTTACTATATCATTTCCTATTCCTGTCATTACTTTTGGCCATAAATTATTAAATTGTTCCTTTGTTACTTTATATTCTTTCATATTAGGAATAAATTACATGTTTTATAGCAAACATTACCGCCTGGATTATCACGATTTAACACGTCTTGTACTCTATAAGTATTTCCATTCCATGTTATTTTATCATTCTTATTTATTGTTTGAGTAGACTTAGTAAGCATTTGAGCATCACCACCTTCTATTTGACCAATAGTGTCAAATGTCCATTTAGTGGCTTTTCTTACTATATAAACAGTAATTGTTTCTGGAGTGCCATCTGTTAATGTTTCGTCGCCTTCAATATTAGAAATAGTTTTTGTAACTGGTGTACGTATTACTGCATCACCATATTTATTTATAACATTAGTAAATATTTTGAAATTTATTCCTGTATTACTATTTGCCATTGTTAGCTCCTTAGCATATTTTTGGACTCAAAGCTCTTGCTCATCCAAAAACTGGCCATATTTTTACTGTTTGTAATAATTGATTATATTCTTCTTGTAATCGTCTTACAGTACCTTCAATATTAATATATGCTTGTCCTATTGATATATTAAATTCTGGTAATCCTACTGTTGATGGGTCATCAAATGTTCCACCCATTTGTTGTACTAAAATGTTAATTGAAGCTCTTACTTCAACTAATCGTTTTATATCATATGGTAAATGGTCTACACCATACCAGTATTGAATATCAACTTCTTGTGGATATGCTCTACTAAAATATCCTACTTGCGCATTTGGTCCTAATTGTATTTTACCAGTTTTTTCATATAAATAAACATATGATGTTGTTACTGTTGTTGGTGTATATCCTATTGCTAATCCTTCGATAACTTTAACTGGATAGTATGGTAAATACATATATTTTTGTCCATTACCGTCTAAATGTTCATCTTTATATGGGTCAAAGTCTGATGGTACGTAGAATACTTTAAATTTTGATGTATTATCTGGATTTGTTGTCCATGCTCTATCTACAGTTAATGTTGTTGCATCGTTTGAATCTATTTTTCTTAATTGTCCAATTCCAGTTCCTGCATAAATCCATACGTATTGGTCTGCATAATCATTTACTGTCCATGATGATGTTGCTACTGTTATTGTTGATGCTGCTCCACTTGTTGCTGTTTGTTTATCTAAATTTATTTTCCAATAAATATTTTTTGTTAATCTACATACAAATGTTTCTGCTTCTAATATTTGGTTTGATACGTCTGAAGTACTTATTTCTGTACTTGTTATTCCTGATGTTCTATAAACGTCTGATGTTGTACAATAACCATATCCTGTACTTATTGTTGTTGATGTATCGCTTGTAAAATATTTTAAACTTATTACATATTCGTCTAAAATAGCATTTATAAACGTTATTACACCGCCTGTTATTGTAAAATCTAGTGTTTCGTGTTGTGGTGAACCTTGAACCAATATTTCTATTGTAGAATAATAATTTGTGTATGCTAATGTATAAGTTCTATTAGAATCACCTGTAGAACCGCTTAGTGATGTGCCTGTTATTGATTCAGTACGTGGTGTTAGATTTGTCATCTTATTTTACCTGTATAACAAACTATTTAAATATTATTATTTACCAAAGTGTTCCTTTGGTTGTTAATGCTACAAGTGCTAGTATAGTACCAACTTTAATTGCTAAGTCAAGATAGTCACGTTTTAATTCTTTATAATCAGTATGTGTTTCTTTAACGCTATCTTTTATAGTTTGCACTTCTTCTTTTGTTGCATACTTTTTATCTGCTGAATCAATAAAGTCTTTAAGAAGTTTTTTTATTTCACAATGTTCTTCTTTATTTTCTAACTTGTTTTCTTCGATAGACTTTGCTTGGTATTTTAGTGTTGTTTCTATTTCTGTCAATCTTTCACCTGTTATTACTGATTGTGACTTTATTGATTTAGACATTTAAATACCTTTCGTATATGTTTTATATGTTATATTTATGATGCACACTCTTTTGTTGCGCATATTCCTTTTTCACAAATACATTTAACTTTATATTTACATCCTGGACAATCAATATCATAAACTACTCCTGCAATATTAACTTTACCAGATTTGTCTACGATTATTGTTGTTCCATTAATTATTGGATTACCTAACTCATCAATATTTGATTCTGTAAGAGGTAACCCTGTCATTTGAGCATCTGTTACATTATATATTTTCATCCATTCACGTGTTGGAATCCATTTACCATTAGTACAAACTATTTGTTTATTGACCGTATTTTCAGTCCAATAAGCAGTCTTATAAGTACTACTAAATCGTTCAAATATACCTGTAACATTAGTAACATTACAAGTATATGCAGCGTCTAATTGTTCAGGTGTTAATAGTATTAATCCTCCACCAATAGAACCAAGTAGTAATACTGCAATTATTCCGTAAGTTAGTTTAGTTGACATTATGATTTCACCGTCACAATACTTCCAGATGAATAAGTTCTAACCGTATAATTCGTAATACTTGCATTGATAATTACAGTACTATTACGAATATTAAAAAGATTGCCAAAAACGTTAGTTGCTGAAGTAATATTACAAACAGTATTATTAATATCCCAAGTACCAGAACCAGAATAAGTACAAGGAGAAGTCACGTTTGAAGTATTTGATGAAGTAAATGGAAAATATCCATTTCCACTATTATAAAGCTGCTGTACCTCTGCATGAGTAATATTTCTATTATATATTGCAACTTCATCGATAAGACCAATTACGTCCCATCCCGAATCAGCATAATTACCCATTCTATAAGCATAAGAAGAACTTCCTAAAGTTGAAGGAAGACCTGTACAATTTTTATCACTTGCACCATTAATCCAAATCTCAACACTTGTATTACTGCGAACTAATGTTATCATATTCCATTGATTTTTTGTAAGATTATTTGTACCTGTACAGAATCTCCAATTAGTATCATACCATATAACTTCTAATTTACCGTTATCCATTCTAAAAGCATATTGAAGATTTGTTCCAGTGCCATAATAATTTGAAAATATACTTCCGTATGTTTCATAATTTGTAAATAAAACCCAAGCATTAAATGAAATAGTCTGATATGGAAGACTTGTGTAATTAAATGTAACAGCAGTATTACTAAAATTGTAACAATCATCTATTTTACACCCTGCTTGATTTGTAGCAGTTATTGCAGTAACATTTGAAAAATTAGTCCAATCTTTAACACCAGAACTCATATTATAATATGCAACTATTCCATCAGATAACGCAGAATATCCAAAACTCGTACCTAAAAGAATACATATTCCGAATATAAAATATATTTTATTCATTAATTATTAACACCTAAATGAAATATTTTTCCATTGTTTTTCTTTTTTTTTTCTTTTCAGTAATATTTGGCTTATCTAAATATTTTTTCATAAATAGTAAAGTAATAAGTATAGAGTATATTATAATAAATATTAATCCTAATAGTATTATTATTTTCATTATACACCTCTAAGGACATACATAACTATAAGTATTCTGCGCGCGAGTCTTCCAACAAGTGCCATTAAATGTGATATAATTAGTTGCATTATAATAAAAACCAATTTCAGCACCAACAGTAATATTACCTGTCATAGTGCCCCCTGCTTTTGGAAGAGCATTATTTGCTGTGGTATTTGCTAAATTAGCAGTACTATTTGCAGCGATAGCATAATTAATTGCGGTTGTAGCATTACTTCCTGCACTTGTGGCAACAGCGGCAGCATTAACAGCAGTTGTGTTTATTGAATTTATTGCTACACTATAATTATATTTACTATTTAAAGTAACTCCATTTTCGTAAATAATTCCACCAGCATAAACATAACTAGACACGTTTATACTTGTACTATTAATAATTGTCGCATTAACATTATTTAACCATAATGTTCCAGTAAAGTAATTATTATCTCCAGTGAATGTATTATTAGCAGAAAGTTTAGCATAACTAGATAATGAATTGTTAACAGCACTAATTGCAGCAGTATCATTATAACGTTGGTCTGTTGCAGGAAGTGCAGCAGTAGCAGTAGCATTAACACTATCTAAAACTGTTGAACTTGCAAAGCCAGTATGCCCTGCTGTACTATAATCAAGATTAGTAAGTAATGCGTGGTCAGTAGTTGTACTAATAGGGGCAGAACCACCAGTAGTAACCGTACCTGCAATAAACTTATGATAGAGTCCAGCAGTGAAAGGTTCTAAAACATTAGTTCCAGGACGAACAATAACACGAGCAATAGGAGTAAAACTATTCTTTAAAATTTCATCATTAGGATAATAAGTAGTTTCGCCAAAATTATCTTGAATAGCAGTAGTTACAGTAGTATAACGATTACCTGCGCCAGGGTCAGTAGGAAGAACAGCAACAAGTCTAAAAGACGTGCTATCACTTCCATTCATAGCATTACTTGGAATAACACCAAAAACTACATTAATACGACAAGTGCCAGTACAAGCAACACCATTACTATACTGATTTAAAGCAGATAAAGTATTTGCTTGAACAAAACTACCTGAACCATTAATAAAATAAAACCCATCAGCAACACTAAAATTGTTGTTTGAATTCATTTCAGTAATAATATTGATAATTTCACCAGTACTAATATTTAATTGTGATACAGAACTTGAAGTGTCAAATCCTGAAACATAAAGTGTTCCAGACTTTTCAAAACGTTCAATAACTTTTTCAATAAAATCAGGTGTTTGATAACGTACTTGACTATAAGCATAAATATTTGCACTACTTGTGGTTACTTCTCCAACTTTAAACCAAGCAATATCAACATGAGTCATTGTTGGATAAGACTGAGCAGTTGCTAACTCAATAGTTCCTGAATTATTGTATAAATATAAATAATTATTTACTGGAGTACTATTAGTGCCATTTAATAATTTTACACTAATATTATTCAATCCAGGATTAATAATTGTCCCGTCAAGATTTAATTCACCATTCTTTCCAGTAACTGTACGTAAATTAAAATATGCTCCTGTAGCATTTACAAATACTGAACCATAAGAATTATCAAGTATTGTATTAGTCATTAATTCATCAGAGTGTGATAAATCATTTGATAAAAAGTGGTATTCGCCAGTATCATCTCTAACCCATGCATCACCAACAATTTGTATATCATCAGAAACTAATAAATCTGCACCAGTAGTTGTAGTGTTACAATCAATTTTTAAAGTTTCATTAATATAAGACATATACTTTCCACAATCAGTAACATCAGTAGTATTTGAAAAATTGTTTATCTCATTTTGAATCATAAAACTTCTAAGTATAACACTTGCTTGTGTCGAACCACCACTTTGCACAATAAAATGTGGTAATTCTTGATTTGGTGGATTAGTCATCATTAAAGCATATACTGAACCATCAATTTCACTATTAGGTGTGCGATTAGTCCAATAAATTTTTGAGTTAATTAAAGCAGTATCATTATAACGCTGGTCGGTAATATTTAATTTTAAATCAATTGCTGTAGTATCATTATAACGTTGGTCGGTAATTAATAAATAATTATTAATATTAATAGAAGCACTCCAAGTTCCAGAAGTTTGATTCCAAACAAGAACTTGACCATCTGTAGTTAAAGCAACACCATCAACATCAGATAATTCAGAAAGTGCTGGAAAAACTAATGGATTAACAGAAACAATACCATTATTAATATTTTTAACTGTAACAATACCAACCTTAACAACATGATTAGGCTCATCAGGTATAATATTTGTTATACTTCCAGGAGTTAAACCAACATATAAATCTACACCTTCTGTTAAATTATTAGTATTAAGATTTCGTACTTTACCATAAACTGTAACAGCACATTTTTCATTAACTGTACAATTAGCAGAAGTTACTAAACCAATAAAATTATGCGAACTATTATGACTTGTAATATCTGTTCTCTTAATACCTTCACGATTACCACTAACACCTTGAACAGATACAGCAGTACCTTCTTCAAGTGTAACATTATCTAAATTTGTAGTAATCCAATAAAGTTCTTGACCAACTTGAAGTGTAGTTCCAAGAGGATAACCGCAAGATATTGCATCATTTCCTGAATCCCAAGCACATTCACCTTCAGAAAGCGAAGGAGTTACAGAAGTATTAAATTGTAATTCATTTATATAAACATTATTAAGAGTAGCATCACTACCATTTTCTAATTTTTGATTAATAGCAGACCAAATACTTGAACGATTAGCAACAAACACTGGGTCTGTTTCAGTATAATTTAAAGCTGTGCCAGCAGTAGTAGCATAAGTAGCATTACCACTATAAGTAGAATAATTACTCGTAGAAGCATAAGTAGCATTACCAGTTAACGAACCAATAAATCTAGTAGCAGTAATGTTAGTAACATTATAAATATTTTTAAAATTAAAAATATCATAAAGATTACGACCATTAATATTACCAGAAGGAGTGAAGTCTACAGCAGAAACTACTCCAACACATAATAAAAAAAGAATAACGAAGATAATTTTTTTCATGAAAAAATCCTCACTTCTTCTTTCCTTTAACAGTTTTTAATACCTTTCCTGCTAATGATAAATCTTTATCATCAACAACACCATCTTTATTTAAATCTTTTGAATCATAAATAGGAACAGGAATAACTTTCTTTTCTTCTTCTTTTTTAGCATTACCTTTAGGGTGAGTGGATTCATCAAAAATCCATGCAATACGACCGTTTTCATCAACAAAATTTCTCATAATAATACCTCCAAAATTAAATAAAAAAATAAAAAAAAAATTATGCTGGATTAGTCCTACTTGTACCAATAACCATATAAAAACGTGGGTCATTACTTGTACCAGAAGGTACAGTAATAGTTAACGTTCCAGATGATACTGCTGTTGTAGGAAATTCAATTACTGAAACACTGTTATCAGTAGTATGCTTCCAACCATATACTCCTATTAATCCTGCTGCAGAGATTCCTAGTTTAGCAAGTGATACTGCAATAGTATCTGATGCATCAACAGTATTTTTTGTTGAAATCATTGCTTGAACTATTCCACAATTAGGACCAACTTCGTAAATGAAATAATCTGTGTCTTTAACTAATTCTGCCATTTTGTCCTCCTTATGGATTAATAGTTTGACCGTATAAAATAATGAATCTTGGGTCATTATCTGTTCCAGAAGGTATTGTAATAGTTAATACCCCTGAAGATACAGCCGTAGTACATGCTTCTTGTACATATACTGAATTATCAGTAGTTGCCTTAAATGCGATTAAACCAATAAAACCAGTAGGGCCAATACCTAAATTAGTTAATGTTTGTACAATAGTATTAGTTGCATCAGCAGTGTTCTTTGTACGAATCATTACTTGAGTTATACCATTATTAGGTGCTACGGTTTTAATGAAATAATCTGTTCCTTCGGTTAATGCTGCCATTTTATTACCTCTAAGGATTAGCTTTTGATGCTAAAAATATCATGTAGTGTCTAGCCTGGTCTGTTGCAGCAGTTCCGCCGATAGTTACAGTAAGCGTAGTTCCACTAATAGCCGTAGTAGGCTGTTCCTGTACCACAACACTATTAAGTGTTGTGTGAGTAAATCCAATTATTCCAAGCATAGCTGTTGCACCATAAGTAGATAAGTCAACAGTTAGGGTATCATCAGTATCTGCACTAGATACAGTGGATACAATAAGGGTTTTAATACCGGTATTTGGAAGTCCTTGAAACACGAAATAATCTGTTCCTTCGGTTAATGCTGTCATTGTTTATCCTCCAATTAACGATAATATACAATTCCTCTGATGCTGCCAGTGGTTGCACTCGTGCAAGTGATAACATTGGTTGCTAACGTATTGTTTTCTGCTGCACCAGTTGCAACTACTCTTAAATCAGCATCAACAACAGCTGATGCATTAGTAATCGTAATTGTGTCATTTTGTGCGGCTTTAGCGGTAGAAGCAAGTAATCCAATTTTATAACCTGACAAAGTTGCTCCACCCATAGGTGCGAGTTCTGTTACAGTTGTACTAACGTTTGTCATGTTTATCCTCCATTAATAACAATAAAAAAAAATAAAAAAAAATTATTTTTATGCTGCAATTCCAGTTACGGAAGCACAGAAACTTGTATTCTTAATAATAAGACATTCATAAATTTTAAGCATGAACTTGTCGCTGTCATTAGTCTTTGCAAGTTTTTCATAAGTTAAGTCTTGAAGTACACGCATTTCAACAACACTTAAGTCGAGGAAATAGATACATTTACTTCCAGAGGTGTTACTTAAGAACATACTTGGAATAACAGGAATATCTCCAACCATTGAACGATAAGTAATAGTTGTAAATCCCCAGAATACATTCTTTTCAGATTGTAAGTATCCAAGTTTTGATTGAATTAATGCAAGGATATCGCTGTATACACTTGAACTACAGAATGCAACGTTAGGTCGTCCACCATCATCAAATGCATATTGGATAGCAGTATTTAAGTCTGCAAGACTAAGAGCAGTAGTTCCTTTTGCGACAGCATTAGTAGTACTCATTAATGCAATAATTCCATTAAATTCAGTACCATTTGCATTACCAGAAATTCCTGACGTAGTTGCATTACCGTTAAAGATAAGATTTTCTTCTAATTCTTTAATTTCACGAGTTTTTGCAAGAACTTCAAGTTGCATTGCATTAGGAGCAGATGAATCTCCGAAAGTTCCTTCAGGATTACCACCAGATGCAGTAATACCCATTAACATGAAACTTGGTACAGCTGCAAGAGTTTGACCAGTTACACGTCCAACTGCATAAAGATATTTGATAGCAACGCTCGTTCGAGTGTACGTATCATTTACTTCTGCAAGAGCTGCATCTTCACCAGCAGTAAATGCACTACCTTTTGATAAGGTTGTATATTCTGCAGTGATTCCCATGTTTGATACACGTGGAATAATTTCAACAGCTGGGGTAAACTTACGTGAAGTGTCAATAATTTGTGGGTCAAGATAAATTGGAATAATTGCTTTATCTTGAGTTCCAGCGCTCATACCAGCAACATTCATTGCTTTGAGTCCTGCTTCATAAGCGTTACCTAAAAAATTTCCTTTAAGGCGAAGGTCTACATTATTTGAAGTATCATAATATCGGGTGCCTGCCTTTAATGTTCCGAAACTATGTGCGTATGCATTTTGTGCATCAACTACGCCAACTTGTCCAGTTAGTGCCATTTTCTTTTCCTCCTATCTTACTAATTTAAGTGGGCTTACTATTTGTATTTCCACTTGTGGTTTTGGTGTTTCTTCTACAATTGCTTTTAATTGTGGTTTTTCAAGCTCTGCTTTAAGCGTTGCTACTTCGTCACTATGATTTTTAATTGCTGCATCTAGTTTTTCTGTTAATGCTTTTAGTTCTGCTTCGTGTTGTTCCTTAATTGCTTTAATTTCTGCTTGATAATCAATTACTTGTTCTTCAGCTTTTACTTCAGCTTTCTTTCCACAAGATTTTACGTGCGCTTCGAGTTTATCTTTATCTTCAAACTTTTCATCGCAAGATTCACATTTATATTCATCCATTTTATTTTCCTCCATTGACTTTACTATACCTTGAGGCTCAGAAGTAGTAGAAGAGATATTTTCTGAAGAGGTGATTGAAGGTGATACTACTTCTGGTGCCTCAACGGAATATGAGTTCATCCATGCTACTGCACTTTTCATTGTTGCTTGAAATGTTGCGTTTGGGTTTACTGGTGAGCCTGTGAGTGTGATATTTACTAAATTTAATTTTTTTATTACGTTACCAATTTTTTCTGTTGGATAGAATGCTACACTGAATGCTTTTAGAAATCCGTCTCTTATACTTCCCCATAATTCTGTAAATTTTGATAAGTGTGGGTTTATTTCTGCTTTTACCCATACTCCTTGTTCTCGTAATTCTGCACTTACTACTTTTGCTACTGGTATTCTATCATTTCGTGGTCGTGGTAAGATTTTTCCGTTATCACTATACCATTGTTCATGTTCTAAATCTAATGTTATATTTTCTGTTTGTATTTGATTATAAATATCTTCTTGTGCTGTATAATCTATTATTTCTCCAGCTTTATCTTTATCTATTGTTGATGCATATCCTTCAATATAGAATTTTCTATTACCTTTTATATTTACTTCAGACCATAAGAAACCATCATTAATTGCATAATTGAATATTCTGTTGTCCATTTTAGTACTCCTTATATAACAAACTATTTAAATATTATTATTGCTTTTATCTTCTTGAATATATATAACTCTACACCTACATCTTGGATGAGCAGGAGATAAAAAGTATGTATCTCCTTCCGAATCAACAAAATGTTCATTCATACCAACCCTTTTACCATCAAGATAACCACAAACTTTACAAGTACGCTCATCATCAGCAGCACTCCACTCCTTAATTAATGATAAACCAGAATTTTTAGCACCTTGAAAAGAACCCATATTAAAAGCACGAACACTTTCAGTACGAGCAATTAATTCAGCACGTTCAATAGAAATATCCATAACATCTTTAATACGCTGTTTCAATTGAGGAATAGATTCTTGATTCATTAAGCCTAAACGCAAAGACCTACGTAAACCATCCTTAATATCTTTTTCTAAACCTTTAACATTATCAAAAGAAAATTTTTGAATAAAAGAAACAGTATTATAATCAGGAACAAAATTCATATTAAACTTAATTTCAGAAGAGTCTAAACCCTTAGAATAGTTTTGCTCAATATTATTAAAAATAGTATCTCTTAAAGAATCAATATTAATAAAATTAATATAACCATTTACAATATCTTCAATAAGAGATTTTAATTCAATCTCATTGTATGTTGTCGATTGGCCCATTTTTTTCTATATTAGATAATAAATTCTTACGAACATCTTTTAAATAATCGACAACATCATTAGAAACAACTTCTGCTTTAACACCAGGATTATTATTTATACTCTGTGACTGAAGTTGTTTGTTACGTTCAAACTCTTTTTGCTCTTGTTCTTCTTTATGCTTTTTAAGTTTTTCAATATCAATACCTTCTTCTTCAGCAACCATTTCGGCAGATTTAATACCCATACTTATTTGCATTTGATATAATTGATTTTGTTTTATATCTTCATCAATATCATAATCTTCAAAGGCAAACTCAAAAATACCAGAAGGGTCTAACTCAGGCATTAATTGTGTATTTATTGCATACTCAATCTTTTTTAATAATGGTTTTAATGCTTTTCTCTTATGCACACCAGTCATTGTTTTACTTACTGCTCTATTACTATCTTCACTATAACCCATTTCTTCAGGTGTTACACCAAATGCTGACCATACAAGTTTAGTAAACCATTTTTGTTGTTCTATAATTTCCATATCTTTTGCAGATAATTGGAATGGAATAAAATTTACAGCAGGACCACCCCATACAGGATAAGTGTGACCAATACGTCTATTATATCCTAATAAATTATCATCAGCTTTAAATTTACCTTTTAATTTATCTTGAAATGCTATACAAGTGTCTACATCTCCACCAACAATATTTACAATACCTTCTGGAGTATTTCCATTAATATAAAAATCCATATTATATTGAGCACCATAAATAAGTGTTAATAAAACATTCTCAATAACTTCTAAAGGTGAACGACCATAAATAGAATCAGTACGTGGATTTGCACAAATATAAATAATTTCACGACGACCAAAAGGAACAGGTAAAGCATTACCAGTCCAGCCATACTGATAATAAGCAGCACTTTCAGAATAATGTGCACCGTAAATCTTTATTTTATCAGGCATAGTTAAATTAGGATTAATATCATTAATAGGATAAACAAATTCATCACGTGAACCTAAATAACCATAAATATTAGGATTCTTTAAAAATGACCCACCATCACGTGCAAATATTTGACTAAACTTTCCATTTCTACTAAAAACTTTAACACCAACAGCTGCATCAACTTCACATAAATCTTGTACCCATTGTCCTACAAGTTCATTAAAAGATTCTTCATTACCATTAGGATTATAAAAAAAGCTACTAATAGACTTTTTTTGTTCGTCATATTTTCCAGTAAATGATTCATTAGTAAATTCTTTTTTTAACTTAATCTCCCACTTAGTTGTTGATGCTTCATCTTTTAAAGTTCTAATAATAGAAAAAATATATGGATTCTTAGCTAAATTTCTTAATTGTACAATATTTTTATTTAATGGATAACCAAAAGGTGGTTTATATAAAAAATTAGGAATATAAGCCTTCATTACATCATTTGATGGTGTAGTAAAAGGGTCGCTTGTTGCTGAACCTATTTTTGACTCTTGTGGTTTATCAGCTTTTAATCCAATATATTCAAGGAATCCCATTTTTATTTATAAAATACTGTTAGTGTTGCAGTATTTCCGATAGTTACATATAATCCTTCTGAAAAGTATGTTTCTGGAACTTCTTGCACTCCAAGTGCTGGTATTGCAATTGTATCAATAAGAACTGTTCCTGTTGCACCTGCTGCACTATTCCAAAACTTTACTGTTCCTGAACTATGTGAACTTACGAAATATCCTGAAAAGATTCCATCTGTTAATTTAACTGTTCCACTTGCTGTTAATACAATAGAATTATTTGGTTTATGTCGCCAAAATGTATAATCAGAAGATGTTGGTTTTGTTGGTATATTGCTCATATATTTCACCTATTATTATAAATCCGCCTGGTTTTAAGGCATCATGTTATTAATAATAGGTTACTATATTGAACAAACTATTTAAATATTATTATTTTTTTTGTCTTTTTGCTTCTGGCACTTTTAATTCTATTAACTTAATAGATTCATTAATGCGTTCAAGCATATCAAGTGTTGCTTTTAGATTATCTTGTGCATCAAGATATTTTTTATACTTTGCAGCATTATTTGCCATTGCAATAAACTTTTCTAATTCATCATCTTTTTCAACTTTATTATTTTCTAATTCTTTATTTATCTTCTTAATGTTTTCATGCATTGCATTGCGTTGTTGTTCTAATTCGTTATAATGTGATAATACGTATTGTTTATCAACATATTCACGTCGTTCAATATCTTCTGCTTTCATTACAAACACATACTTATTTCCTTCTTTTAAAAACTCAAAGTCTGGTTTTTTCATCTTCGTTTCCTCCATGGTCCTCTTTATTGAATGGACAATTACTATAATTTTTTCTCACAACTTCACGTTCAAAACAACGTGCATCACCATAACCTGTTAATTGGCCTAATCGTTTATTATATATACGACATAAAGTTTTTCCATTACTTAAAATAACTAAATGTTTACATTTATGTTTACCTTTATCGTCGTATATATAACAACATTTTCCACACCTATTACACGTTGTCATTTTTTATTATTTAATAATTGCTCAGCTTCTTGAACACTTAAATGTGTATTATAAGTTATTGCTTTCTCTAATACATAATAATGTGTATCATAAATATCTGTAGTAAAAAATAAGTGTCCTGTCTTATTAGCTTCAAAAAACTTTTCTGGATGTTTAGAATAATAATCAGTCATTTCATGAGCTATTTCATGCATTAAAATATTCATAAACTCACGATATGCAGTATCATAAAGATACATTGTATTTATCATATTCTTCAAATCTCTTAACGCATCAACAGAACCATTACCTTTAACCATTTTTAAAGCTTGACGTCTTGTTTTACGTGTTTCAGGAGGTCCACCATTACGTAAATAATAAATACACCACTTCTTAATAGCCTCCTCATAAGCTTTATCAAAAATAATAATATTACGATTATGATGCTCATTAGGAATCTTATTATTTAAAGTCTTACGAAAAATTTTACTAAACAAACGAATAAAAGGCACAGCAAACTTATACTTAAAAACAAAATGTACAAAATGAAACTTTTTAGTATGCTCATCATAAGTCTTCTTTTTATCACCATCATAAATATTTGGTGGTACATAATTCTTATTACCTTTAAACTGTTTACGTTCAGCATTCTTATTAAAAATTGTACTATACCAAGCCATATTAATCACCTTTTACAATATTAACAATAAAATATATTAACACAGTTAAAAATGTTATTATTCCAAAATAAATTAATGAATACCAACCAATAAGTAAACGAAGTAAAGGCTCAAAAAGCATATAAGTTACACCAATAGCCCAAAACAAAATAAGTAATGAACCACTAACAAATATTTTAATCCATTCCATTTTTATCATCCTCCTCAGTTTCTCTTCCTGTATAACGAATTAATTGAACATTAGGCTTAGATAATGCAAAATGGTGTATACGACCACAATCACGACATTTAAGCATTACATAATTAACAGTATGATAAACGCGAAATCTTGTACCATAAGTTGCACAAGATGGGTCTTTAGGTCTAGTTGCAACACATCCACAATCATATATTTGTATCTTAGCCATCAAACACCTCATAATGCAAAACCAATATTTGCAATATTAACTTCTTTACATGCAAGAGCTAACGCATCAACAAAATCATCATGACCATATTCTGAATGATGTAATTTAACATTCATATTCTCAGTTAATTCATACCTAAAATCTCTTAATTGAGCAATAAGCTTTGGATTTCTATCAAACTTTATACGTCCTTGCTGCATTATAACTTTTAAATTACTAAACATATCAAGTTTACTTTGGATTGTAAATTTAACACCTACAATTTTATCACCATACTGATAATTATGAGGAAACTTATTTATAACAGCTCCTTGTTGTAATTTAGGAATATTAAACTTTTTACTAAGCATATCACTAACACCAGCACCTAAACCAGTCTCATCAATAAATGTTCTTGTAACTTTATACTTATTCATTAATTCTTCAATCTTATCAATAGTGTAATCTAAACGTTGTTTATTAATTTCAACAATTTCAATAATGTGAGCAACCTTTTTATCATCAATTCCTATAACAATTAAGCAAGTACTATCTTGGCCGAGTCGTGCAATATCACAACCAAGATAGTACTTTATTATGTTTTGGGGCGAGGTAGGTACAGAATACACGCACGACTCTATTAAATCATAACCAAAATAAGCGTCTTGGTCTTCAATAAATTCTGCTCCATACTCTGTTCTAAATGTTAAGTCTGGAGTCATTCGACGCATTTCTTCAATATATTCTTTTGTTATTAATCCTTCAACTATTGGATAATTATAATCGTATTGATGCACTGCATATGATGGGTCTCTACTACTTTCAAAGAAATGATTTTTTCCTCTTGGTGTGCCAATTTTTATTACATCAGCATCTGTTGTTGAACCCATTGGTAATATAACTTCTTGCACTATACAATCTTTCATTGAGCCTGCTTCTTCTAATATTATACAATGTGCTGTATATCCTCTTATTGTTTCTCCTTTATCTCCTGTTGTTTCACATATTATTTTTGCTCCATTACTAAATGTAAATTCTCTTTGTGTTTCTTTTACTAAATAAAAATATGTTAAATAAGGCATTTTTTTTATACTCATTCGTATCTTATCTGCTAATAATCCTGTTTGTCTATCTGTTGGCGCAAATACTAAAACATTATATGCTCCTGAAAACTTTCTTCCTTTAGAATTTGTTTTTCCTCTTGCTTTTGTTATTGCTATTTTACTTGTTGTTTCAGATTTTCCACTTTGACGACAGAATACTCCTATAACTCTTGTTTTTGTCATACAATCATAAAAGAATTTAACTTGGTAAGATTTAATATTAAAATCGTATATTGCACGACAATACAATCTTGCTTCTTCTACGTCTTTCAAATATTTACCTCTTTATCATTTAATAATGGTTTTGTTACTTTATTAAAAAATTCTTCATCTGTTAAATTTATTATAACATTTCTACGAGCTTTCTCACGCAACCATTTATCATGTTGATATTTAGTATGAAAAAATTTATTATATTTCAAATAACACTCTTTTGAACAATATAACCTATTATAAAAATTATTATCAAATAATCCTCCACAATTCTTACATTCTCTCATTTAAACTCATAACCACAAATACATCTATAACCATTATAAACATTTCTTTTTACAGACATACATTTAGGACAATTAACTTTTAATGGATAAGACAACTGCACATATCTCTTAGCTTTACATTGCATACAATATGGTTTACTTTCAGGATTACTATTCTTACAATCCTTACATATCCACCGATTCAGATTCCTCGTCTGAAATGTTTCTTGCTCCATCATTATCACCATCACCAAATAAACGACGCTCTATTTCTTCAGCAGTAACATTAACATTCATATTAAGATTAGTCTGTTGAACCTTTTCACCGTGAATAAATTTATGCGCGGATATTTCAGAGTTAAGAAGTGCAACACGTTGAGATGGATGAATTTGATTTCGTAACTTATTAATTTCTATTAAGATATTAGCTGCAGAAGCAGTTCTACTTTCTAACTGCTCAAGAATCCATTTTTGCTGAGAATCAGTAAGCTCTCCACCTTCGCGAAGTTTCTCTTTTATGCAGCGTAATTTTGCAGCTTCACTTTTCGCTTTTGTTCTCGCTTGTCCTCCCTTTTTTGAAATTAATATTAATTCACCCTTTGGTCTGTCTTGAAACGGCTTTAGATTAGCTTTATTCATCTTTTCTCACCAATTCGTTAATGTATTCGCTTACTGTAATGTTTTTATTTTTAGCTGTTTCTTTAAGTTTTATAGCATCTTCAATTTCCATTGATATTGAAATATTGGTTTTCATATTTATGTAATAAATATACTAAGTTTTATTTAAATCTTTCGAATTTGTTCTATAAATTGCAAAGGACAACGGGTACGCCGAAAACTTCCATTTTCTTATTATAATACGCGAAAAAATATAAATTTATATTAATAGGAAAACCAAGGTTTTTGACGTACTTGAATGTACCTTTTGATAAAAATTCGAAAGATTTATATAATAGTTATACTTTTTATATACAAATAATGTATTTTTTGTTGTGAGGTATTTTTTATGGCAACCGTAAACATTGATGATGAGTTGATTGAGAAAGTTGAATCATTGGTACAAAAGGATAAAATAGAATATCCTAGTATTAAGAATTTTGTTAACAAAGCTGTTAAAGAAAAGGTTACAAAACTTGAAGGTGACTCCAATGATTCAAATTCCAAAACAATTGTTGAATTGTAAATTTATTAAAACTAAAGATAAGTTTCCGTATGAAAATGGATGGACTACTATAAATAATTATGCGTTTGATAATTTTTTTACTCAAGATGATACTTATGGTGTTGCTACTGGTTTTAATAAAGTAGTTGTTGTTGATGTTGATAAAAAGTATATTCAGGATAAACTTTTAGAGCTTGAACAATTTAGACAAACTTTTACTGTTAGAACTGCTACTAAGCAGTTAAATCATTTCTATTTTTTAACTGATGTTGATAATCCTAAATCTTTTAGTTTAAATAATAATGATAATGAACGTATTATTGATTTACAAGCAAGTGGCAAAATGGTTGTTGGTCCTAATTCAAAATTATCTAGTGGCAATACATATGATGTTGTTAATGATTCTAATATATTATTTATTCCTTATAATTTTTTAAAAAATATATTAATTAACATTGATGATAATATTAAAATTTTTTCTAAAGAAGATAAATCTGATATTAAAGAAGTTTTTTTTGATTTTGACCAAACATGTACAAAAATTAAGTCTTTGTTAACTATTAAAGATGTGTTATCTAAAATTACTAAAATTGATACAACACAAATAGGTAATACTATGTGTCCTCTTGGCCATACTAGCGAGGGTGGTAAATGTTTTTCTTTTACTAAAAATGTGTGGTATTGTTTTCATTGTTATCAAACAGGTAACATTTTTCATTTATATCAGAAGATAAAAAAGATTAATTTTGTTGATGCTAAAAGACAGCTTTCTGAAATGGCTGGTATTAATAATGAAACAAATACTAAAATATTATTAAATTATGCAGAACCTAAAAATCGTCATCTTGCGAGCGAACTTTTAGCTAAAGAATTTATGAAATTATATAAAGTTTATACAATTCGTGAGGATAAAGATACTGAAATTTATATTTATAAAGAAGGTATTTATGTTCCTGAAGGTAAAAGTTATATAAAGGAATATGTTCGTTCAATACTTGAATCTTTATATAATGAAAGTTTTGTAAAAACTGTTATTGATAAAATAATTGTTGATAGTTATATTGAGAAGGACAGATTTTTTGTTAATGAGCATTTAAATTTATTACCTGTTGCAAATGGTGTTTTAAATTTAGAAACATTAGAATTAAATGATTTTTCTTCTGAATATAGATTTTTTTCTAAATTACCTGTTATATATGATGCTCAGATTAAGCCTGATAAGACATTAGAATTTATAAGAGATATTGTAAAAGATGAAACTGATGTTTTAACAATCCAAGAAATTGGTGGATACTTGTTACATAGAGAGAATAAGTATGAGAAAGCTTTCATGCTTTTAGGTAATGGTAGAAATGGTAAAAGTAAATTAATAGAGTTAATGCAGTATGTGTTAGGTAAATATAATACTACAGAATTAAGTTTAACATCTATTGAAACAGACCAATTTGCATTAATTAATTTATATAATAAATATGCAAATTTTTCTCCTGATATAAGTAAAGAAGCATTAAATAATACTGGTAATTTTAAATCATTAACAGGTAGAGATTCGTTAACTATTAATAGAAAATTTAAAACAAGTATTGATTTTACTAATTATGCAAAAATGATATTTGCGGCAAATGAATTACCACAAACTAATGATATGAAAGATGGTTTTTTTGATAGATGGGTAATAATAGATTTTCCATTCAAATTTGTTGATGAACCTAATGAATCATACCATAAATTAAAAATATTAAATATAATTGAAAAAATAACAACACAAAGAGAATTAACAGGCTTGTTAAATTGGTTTATTGAAGGACTTCATAGACTTTTTAAAAACGGTACATTTACAACAAATTATAGTACTGAAACTATAAAAACTAAATGGATTTCTGAATCTAATACATTTGCAAAATTTTGGTTTAATGAAATTGAGATTACTGGAGACATAAATAATATTATTACGCGTGATGATATGATGCAAGCTTATGATATATTTTGCCACACAAATAATTTAGAAAAGGAATCTAATACAGCTATTTATAAATTTGCAAATCAAAATTGTATTTATAAAAGAATAAAAATGAATGGTGAGCCCACAAATGTTTTTAAGAAGGTTAAATTTAAATCTTTTATTCCTAAGTCGGAAGAACTTATAAATTTTATAAAGTGATAACATGAAAGTAATTGTTGAAAATGTTGAATTTGAAATAGATGACGACGCTGAAGAAATTTATGATATGTTAATGGAAGAAAAATATTATACTCCTTGTGTTGTTAATGGATATTTAGCACGTAAAAGTAAAAAAGATGGTTCAATAGATTTTTTTCATAGAAATTATTATGTAATTAAGAATCCTGAATATATAGGAAATTTAATTCATAAATACGGTCATGTGCATCATATTGATTTAAATAAATGTAATAATAAATTATTAAATTTAGTAATGTGTACTCGTGAAGAGCATGAAGAATATCATAGATTATTAAAAATAGATGAGGAAGCGGCTGGTGAATATTTTGCTTATGTTATAATGGCTTGAGCATAATTCACAACATTTATATATAAGTTGATATATTGATATATTAACTCAATTAACACCATAGAGTGTATATGAGGAGGAAACAAAAATGAATAACGAAGAACGTATTAATTTTGGTGAAGAACCAGTTGAAGACTTAGGTCTTAGTGCAGACGACTTTCAAGGTGGTAACTTTGTAAAACTGCCAGATGTTGGAGAGTCTATAATTCTTGAAGTATTAAAAGTACAACGTAATGAACAAACCAAAGGTGTAAATAAGCAATCTGGTGCAGAATTTATTATTGGTGTAAAACAAAAAGATGGTAAAGTACATCGTGTTGATATTCATACACCTAATGGAATATTTACAATTCCTAATTGGGAATTATATTTTAAATTAATTGGTTCAAATGGTATACTTTTAAAATATGCAATACAAAATAATAAAAAGTTTCAAGGGGCTAAAGTTAAAATTACTCGTCTTCTTGATGGTAGTCATGCAAGTACTAAACTTACTGACCTTGCTAAAATTCTTGGTAAGTCTGTTCAAGATGCTGAAAAGTATCAGAATGAAATTAAAGCTGCAATCAAGGAACAACGCCTTTATGAAGTTATAATGGTGGAATAAAATGTCTGAACTAAAACTTAAAAAACAAGAATACAAATCTTTACTTGATGACTATAAAATTCTTCAACAAAATTTGAAGGATAATGTCGCGCGTAAAAAACTTTTACGTGATGAAATTAAGGAACTTCAAAAACAGGTAAAGATTGAGAAGGCTAAGAAAATCTTAGCATCCTCATAATTTTTTTATTTTTATATTCATCCCTGAAAGCGACATTGTATCGTTGAATCGGTAAATGATTTACGCGCAGACTCCAGAAATCTGGATTGGATAAAAAGGTATGGAGTGCAATCGCCAAACTGTTAAGGACGGAAGACAGTAAGCCTAAAGGATGCATTTTTATAATGAAAAAATC
>ERZ869925.201-NODE-201-length-41326-cov-10.551889_pt1 | contig 41326 bp, 44 predicted proteins | sample MGYA00579311_ERZ869925 | MGnify/ENA primary metagenome ERZ869925 (study PRJEB32216, sample SAMN09231817) | wastewater metagenome | place: USA: Maryland | collected 2016-07-30 | study: EMG produced TPA metagenomics assembly of the PRJNA472060 data set (Reclaimed...
CCACGGCTGCTGCCAGCTCGAGGGATGCGGGTGCCGCGCTTTCACCACTGCCGCGATCCCCGTACCGCCGGCGCCGACCGGCAAGACGCAGGGAGGCTACGCGCTCCCGCGCAGCATTCGCCGCAAGAAGTTCTTTCTTAGTCGCCCGGTAGAGAAAGGCCGCTATCGCCGTAAGCGCTGATGAAGGTAACGCTGGTCCGCATCGAGAAGGACATCGTCGACGTACCCGCATCCATGCGCGTCGTTAATCGCGAGCAGTACGCACCGCTTGATTTGCGCGCTCGTCCGCTGGATTCGGTTTGTGAGACGCTCACTGAGCACTACATCCTCCGCGAGCTCGTACACCGTGGGCCTGAGGGCCAGCGCGTGACCGAGCGGTACGGCGTCCGCGTCGACGAGAACGATCTGCTCACGGACATCATGCGGATACACAACGACCTCGTCGCCGAAATGAAGCAGAAGGCACGTGACGATGGATTCATTGACGGGCATGGGCTTGGGCTCCGTGGAGCTGAGCGCAGGTTTGCTCAGCTCAGCTGGTGGCAGCGCCTTTGGTACCGGGCTCCGCGATAACATACACTCCACTCATGGCAAGCTCCCGAAAGAAAACCGCGCCGAAGAACGTACCAGCTACCAAGAAGGCAGCGCCTAAGCGTGTGCCACCCACGCAGGAGAAGCTCGAGGCACACAAGAAGAATCTCAGCGCCGCGCAGGAAATGTTTTGTCAGCTCTTCGCGGGAAGCCGGGAGTATTACAACAACGGCACGCAAGCGTACTTGATCGCGTACGACTACCCCGTCATCGACCTGCCTGAGGTGACTCATCCCGCGCCGGCTATGGAGGAATATAGCGACGAGAACATCAGCGACGCTGAAACGATGCGCGTTGGGTATCGCTATCCCGAGTGGTACCTGGAGGAAAAGCGCGCGTACGAGCTCGCGAAAAAGGCTATTGAGCGGCAGGAAAATGTCGCTGCAGTGCTTGCCGGTCGCCTGTTAAGAAAGGTTAAGATTCGCGACCGCTGTAGGGAGATTCTCGCTGCACGTCTCACGGATGCCGACGTGGACCTCGAGCTGGCGAATATCATTCACGGTGCAAAGCCTGAGGTGGCCATCCGCGGTATCGCTGAATACAACAAGCTCAAGGGTCGCATCATCGAGCACCGTCGCTTCTCAGGAACCATTGTCACGACCGAAATGACGGACAAGGAGCGCGAAGAGCTCGATAAAATCCTCGGCATAAACTCGTGAGCAAGCAGTACACCCTCACCGAAGCGGACCTGCTCAACGCACGCGACGCATTACGCGCCAACGATCGTATCCGCGAGCAGTACGTACGCACCACGCGGACCAGCCTGCACCCCGAAAAGCGCTCCGCCATGCCGTTTGAGCTGGCACTCATTGAGAATCAGCTGCTAGCGGGCTATGTCCTGGTCGTGCCGGCACCGCATCACGACGCACTCATCCCAGAACTGCGCGAACTCGGCTTCTTTGAGGAAGCCCTGGCCAATATCTTCCGCAGTGAATACCTACCTACCGCCACATGAAAGTACGCCAGGCATATTTGTACGTCGCATGGGCAACCAAAGGCACCAAGCTCGTCTGGGGCCACCAGGTAAAGCCTACGACGCCACGAGAGACCCTCTGTGGCCGCAAGGTGACAGGTAAGGCCCTTTACTCCTTCCGCGGGGTTGAGGGCGAATCCTGTGCCGAATGTGAGGCTATCGCGGTACAATAACTGCATGACCAATATCCTCGAACAGGTGAGGCGGATGACGAACGACATGCGTGCGGCTGGTAGGCCCGTCCCTACCACGCTCCGTGTCTCTGGCACCGGCCTACGCAAGATCATGGCGGAACTGAAACCGAAGCGCGGCGGACCGAAGTTCTACGAGGCCGTGTACGACGTGTATGGTGTCCGCGTCCACGCCAGCAGCGAAGTGATGCCCAACCGTGCCGTACTCCTCGATAGCCACGGCAACGTTCTTAACGTCCTCGAGATATGACCCCGCCTGAGACGCACCCTTGGCGACAGGGATACAAGCAGCGGCGCTTAGCGCCTAAGCGCGTCGTGGTGTGCGCTGGCTGCGGTGCGAAGCTCGAGCGACAGGGATTCAATGGCAAGCAGTACCGCTGCAGCGAGTGCAAGGCAGCGCGGAAACGCGCAGCGGCAACAGCGCGCTACAATAAGCTCAATGGTAAAGACCCTACGAAATAGACTACTCCGCGCATGGCATGCGCTGATGAACTCACACGACGCCGTCCGCAAGGCCGAGCGCGAAGTGACACTCAGCGGCACCGACATCCGCATTCTCGAGGAGACCTGCAGTGGCTGCGGGCAGCTTGTCATGGTCCACCTGCTCGACGTCGCGATCCCCTGGGCGCGCGTGGAAAAGCTGCTCAAGGAGAACGGCATGCGCACCGTGCCCGTCTCGACCTTCACCGTGGTACCACCGCCCTCGGCATTCTTCGCTGAGGGTCCTGAGGCGCGTCTGGCGCGCGAGAATGGCCTGCGTGACCTCCTCGAGGTTATGACCGCTGACGAGCTGGAGAAGCTCAATAAGCTGCCCCCTGATGAACTCAAGAAGGCGCTCGACCGCAACCTGGCTCCTGGTGAGGGTGTGACAGTCACGCACGACAACGTCGACGAGCTATTCGGGAAGGCGCGCAATGCCCTCCAGCGCCGCCGTACGGTGCTGAGCGAGTACGCTGCTGGTCTCATGGGCTTTTCACCCGAGCAGATTGCCTACGCGAAGAAGCGCGACGGACACATCGTCGGCCCGTACTGGCTCGAGAAGTACCCCGCATTACCAGCACCGCGCACATGACCCCCGACCGCATTCGCGCATTCAAGCGCCATAACGAACGCATGCTGTACATGAATCCGCCGCAGCCTATTGTCTACCTGACGCCTGAGGAGTTCGACGCGGCCCTGCATCGTGGCTTCTTGTCTTGGCTCAAGCAGCGCTGCTACGTAATCCTTCCTCCACATGGCCGTACTACAGCTTGAGAAGCGGGCCATTGAGCTCATCAAGTCCGACCCGAAGAGCCGGCGCTACCTGGCACGCCAGTCGGCTATCTACCACGCCATCGCGTACCACCCAGGCTTCTTCCGCTACCCCTTCGCCCCGTACCACTACGAGCTGTTCGCTGACTTCGAGGACCTGTGCAGCGGCTCGCTCAAGGAGGCTGCCTGGATCGCATTCCGCGAGAGCGCCAAGACCTCGGTTGCCAAGGTGTCGCTCGAGTGGGCCATCGTGCACGGGCATCGCCGGTACGTGAACTGGGACGCGTACGACAAGGAGAACGCGGAGCAGGCCCTCTTCGACGTCGCGAGCTGGCTGCAGACCAACCAGCGCCTCATTTCGGACTACGGGCAGCTGTACTTCCCGAGTGGCGACGACCGCAGCAGCAAAATGAAGCGCGTCGGCGCTTTCATCACGGAGCCCCGCACGGAGCTCATCAACGGGGTAAAAAAGGAGTTCCCGCCTGTGAAGGTCGAGGCTTTCAGCACGCAGCAGTCCACGCGCGGCCGCGTCTTCGGTGACGATGCAATCCGCCCCGACCTGTACATCATCGACGACTTCGAAACGTCCAAGACGAAGGACAGCTACGCTGCCACGCGCAAGGTGCGTGCCCACATCGAGGAAGCGCAGGCAGGTCTCGGTGTCGACGGCGCCATCCTGTACCTCGGCAACTACATCACGGAAGAGGGCAGCGTCCAGCACGTCATGGATACCCTCACGCCGCGCGATAACGCGATGGTGCGCGACATCCCCGTCATGGATCCCATCAGCGGTGAGCTCGCCTGGCCTGGCAAGTACGTGAAGACGAAGCAGCAGGCGGCCAAGGTGAACGCTGGTATACTGGACCCACTGAGGCGCGTCGTGTCCATCGAGCAGAAGCGAGAGGACCTCACCGAGCGCGTCTTCCAGCCCGAAATGATGAACAACCCTACCCAGTCAGGCGACCTCGTATTCGACCGCGTGCGCATCGAAGAGCTCATGCGCAACGCTCGCGAGCCGCGCAAGATAGACGCGGGCATGTACGTCTTCGAGACATACAAGCCAGGGCACCGCTACGCACTGGGCGCAGATACCTCCGAGGGCAACGGCAACGACAGCAATACCACTGCCATCATCGACTTTACGCGCGATAAGCCTATTCTGGCTGCAGATTTTGCCAGCAACGAGATAGACAGCCACGTGCTCGGCGACGAGATTAAGCGCGAGGGCGAGATATACGGCACCTGCTACGTGGCTCCTGAAATCAACAACACTGGCCATGCGACCATCGCGCGCCTCAGGGAGATATACCCGCTGGGCATGATTCATATGCGCGAGGAGACCGACGCGGTGAAGAAAACGAAAGAAAAGCGCCTCGGCTGGCGTACTGGTAATAACAAGAGCGAGATTATCCTGCAGCTCAAGGCAGCGGTCGAGGACGGCGAGTTGGTCATCCCTGACATCCGCGTCCTGGAGGAAATGAAGTTTTATAAGCTACGCGACCTGACCGCGCACAAGAGCGAAGAAGGTGCGACGCGTCACTTCGACCTCCTCATGGCCGTCGCGATCGCGTGGGCGATGCGTCCGTTCGCGCCGGTGCCTACCGACCTGCTCAAGAAACAGGCGTACGTGCAGAAGCCGTACGAGCCGCTCAGTCCGTTTGAGGGTGGCGTTGGTGAGCAGCAGAAGAAAACGGGAGACATTCTCGACAACGCGCACTGGTAGTTTGTGCACAACTTGATGCGCAACGCGCGCGTCGTGGTATCATGCAACAGTAAAGGCAACCGAGCGGCGGACATACTCGGTACGTGAAGCTTCCTCCTAACTCACCCGTCCAGTCTCCTCAGGCTTATTCGTCACGCACTGAAGACGATAAACCGCAGTACCACAACCCCGAGTGGCTGGACCTCCAGCTCGCTAAGCATGCGAAAAAGCGCGAGTGGTCGCGTGAGCTTGCTGACGAGCTCACCGGGATCGCCTACCAGCAGCTCGCAGAGAGCAGCGACTACAAGCGCGTGCGCTGGGAGAAAATCAGGCTTGCCGAGGATATGTACATGGGCAAGGTCCAAAAGAAGCTGAAAATCCAGTTTAATACGCCTATCCCGGTCCTCGCTGGTATGGTCGACATCCTCCTGGCAAACAGCGACGACCCGGTCCGCCTGCGTTTTAAGGACCAGAACCCAGCCGACTACAAGGCCGCGAAGAAGATTCAGGCCGCGTACGAGATCGAGAGCGCGAGCCCGAACCCGGAAGCGAAGTGGGCGCTCAAGGACCGCATGTGCAAGCGCGACGCCATGTTCGCCGGTCGTGGCATCCTCAAGTGCTACGCGTCCTCGCATCCCGAGTACCAGAACCACCTCGACCAGGTGCCGGCTATCGAGTTCCACGCTGAGCCGCTTGGCGGACCTATCCTCGAGAAGCACCTGTACTGCGGCCAGGAGGGAATCATGCGCACGCGTGAGACCATCGCTGAGCGCGCTATGACGGGATTTTACGATAAGCAGAACGCTGCGCAGCTGTGCTGGCGCACCGAGACGACCCGCTACCGCGACTATTATTCTTCCAACACCGACACGCAGTTCGCGCGCTTCCGCGCCCTCGGTCAGGACCCGCTCAATCACAACTACGTCGGCCAGACGGTGTTTCACCTCGTCGAGTGGTGCATGGAGGCGTACGGCGATCGCTGGTACATCCTCTTCGACCCGTGGACGAAGCTGTGGCTGCGCTGTGAGCGCCTCCGCGACGTCTTTAGCAACAACATGTACCCGTGGGTCACGTGGGCAACGCACGAGGACGGCCGCGTCTTCTGGTCTAAGGCTATCGGTACCGACGACCTGTACCCGGTTGCGGACACGATTCACACGATGGTCAACCAGGAGCTGCACAACCGCCAAAAGCGGAACTTCGGCCCGCGCGCGTACGACCCCGCTATCTTCTTCGATGCCGAGCGCCTCGAGGCTGCTTTCCATCGCCCGGATGCACTGGTACCTGCGAACACGAATAACGGCGCGACCAAGATCGCGGACGGTATCTACCAGTTCGAGACGCCGGAGCTCAACGGCACCATCAACCTCGTGAACTACCTGGAAAACCTGGCTGGAAAGCACACCGGCGCCAACGACTCCGTGCAGGGTCAGGGCGGCAAGGACAAGCGCGTCGGCGTCTTCATGGGCGAAATCGACGCCGTCTCCAAGCTGTTCGACTACCGCGGCCAGTCCTACTCCGAGGCATGGGGTGAGGTGGGCGTGCGCTTTGTCGGCGGCCTCCAGGACCACATGGGCGAGCCGCTGGCTATCGAGGTGCTCGGCGAGACCGGCTCCGAGTGGAACGAGCTTCGCCGCGTGGACCTCAGCCTCAAGAAGAACCTGGGCATCACCGTCTCCAGCAGCACGAGCGAGGCGAAGAAGAACGCACTCGCGCAGGAGCGCAAGCAGAAAGCCCTCGAAATGGTCAAGGACCTCGTCAATCAGCGCTGGTTTGCGACGCAGACCCTGCAGAGCATCGGCGATTACAGCGACGAGGACATCGCAATCGCGCTCGATACCACCAACTATGCGGACAAGGAGCTCATGTCGGAGGCATCGGCAGCTATCCAGCTCATGCTCCAGGGCAAGAAGCCAGAGACCAACTTCGGCGCGACGGCAATCTACCTGCAGCGCATCCACAACTACGCGGAGGACCACCGCGACGCGCTCGGCATGCGGAAGTTCGACCTCTTCATGGACTACATCGTCGAGCACGCCACGATCGCAGCGCGCAACGAGGCACGGGCGCAGCAGCAGCGCATGATGGCCGCTGGCCAGGTCCCGGGTATGCCGGTGGACCCGAACGTGCAGCCGCAGCCTGGCATGCCTCAGCAGCAGGGAATGCCGCAGCCAATCGCCTCACAGCCAGCCCAACAGCCCGTTAACACTGTCTAATGCCTACACCTACTGGAAGCCTCGACTCAGCGCTCAGCAAGCTTCGTGAGCGCTACTTGCATGCAGACCCGTCAGCTATCGCCCAGATAGAGAAATGGGAGACGGAGACGCGGCGCCTCATCAAGCAGATGGAGTATGCCGAGCACGAAATGACGCAGCGCATTGTCGCTTTTGAGCGCGCGAAGGTGCAAAACATCGACGTCCTGCTCGCTAACGATCGCAAGCTTACCGACCTCGAGCGCGCGACGTTGTTCGAGCGCAAGGATGCGGCGCAGTGGTACCTGTCACTGTTCGACATCAAGACGCTCGAGGAGCAGCTCGAGAGCATCGAGAAGGCGGTCAGCTACGAGCTCAAAGACGACGACGAGGAATGATAAAGCGTTCTGTCCACAGTAAGACGCGCGCGTCTTGTGATATGATTCACTCATCGAGAGGGAGCGGCGGCCCGACGGCTTCCGCTCCCTCTTCGTGCCTAAAGGTCGTCAAACTATTTCACTCCACTCATGGCTAGAAACGGAACCCGCGCCGCAGCTCCTGCAAAGGAAACTGTCGCCGCACCTGCCACGACCGAGGATACGACCCCAGCAGCCCCGGTAGCTGAGCCAGCGACCGCCACCCCTGCAGAGCCTGCAGCGGCAGCATCGACCGGCAAGGGCAAGTCCTACGCGGTTGTCGAGCAGCTCAACGTCTCAGCTGGCGACCCGGAGAACGTACGTACCATTCGCGTCTACTCCTTCGAGGAGTTTGGCAAGGATGCAAAGACGTTTGCCGAGCAGCTCGCAAGCAAGGTCGCTGGACGCAGCGTCAAGGAGGTATAGTCCTCCACCCTTTTGTGTCGCCCGCGCCGGGCACGAGCCCTTAAATCCTTTCTGCCGCCGCTTGGGAGGACCGCTGGGATTCGCGAACGGCGCAGGCGGCACAACTCTTGAGTCGGGAATCCTCAACCCAAAACTTCCCGCGTAGTAGATCAACGTCAATGGCTATTTTCCGCCTAGTCCGCGGAGGATAAATCGACCACATTCGTTTTCATGTCACAGAGAACCGACAGGACGCCTCAGGAGCAGGCAGCTCACGATGAAGCCATCGCTGAGAAGAAGCGCCTAGGAATCCCCGTAGAGGAAGAGGAGGAGGCAGCGCCTGCAGCGCCCGCACCCGAGACTCCCTCACCTACGGCACCAGAAGCCACCCCTGAAACCCCGGCAGCGCCGGAGAAGCCTGCGGAAGGCGCACCCGCTAACGCGGAGCCCCAGACGCCAGCAGCTCCTGCAACACCGGCAGCTCAGGAACCAGGTGCGCCCAGTGCCGAGGCAAAGCCCGAGGTAGTCACCCGTGCTTTGCCGCCAAAGTACATTCCCATCCCGAAGTACCAACACGAAAAGGCGCAGTGGGATCAGGACAAAGCCCGACTCGAAGCGGAGGTCGCGCGTCTCAGTTCTATCGTTGCTCCGGCGGAAGCCGCGGCACAGGAAGCTGAGATTGCGAAAGCCGCAGAAGCGCTCGGCGCAACTCCTGAAAGCGTGAAGGCCATCATCGAGCTCGCTCGTAAAGGCTTTTCACCGACCACAGCAGCCCCGGCAGCAGTCGCACCTGTAGCACCGGCACCCGAAGCTACCCCGCAGCAGCCAGCTCCCCAGGCCCAGCCTGAGCAGCAGCCGCAGCAGGTAGACGAGGAAGCTTTCTTCGCTCAGGAGCTCGCAGCAGCCGTGCCTGCGCTCCAGGAGGTTTCAGCCAACGCGACCCCGAGCCAGCTCGAGGACGCAAAAGCGAAGCTTAAGGAGCTTGCATACCTGCCGAAGTACGCATCGTGGCCTCTCGAGGCAATCATCGCTGCGCACAAGGCAGAACTCTCGGACGTGATGGCACGACCTAATAGAGTCTCAGCGGAGCCCGGTTCGGGCAAAGGCGGCATTACGGACACTGGTGCGAAAAAGAAGCCCGACCTCTCAACGTTGGCGGGCATCCAGGAGTACGAGCGTCAAATGCGTGCCGAAGCAGAAGCGGAGGAAGCTAAGGGACTCAGGGTCATGCGTAACGGCCAGGAGATTCGCGTTTAGGTAACGGGATACACGGGAACGTGCGGCGGTTTTACTCACGTTTCGCAATAAGCAAATGGGTGCAAATCCGAACTCGCTTAGCGCGGGAATCGTTGAGGTCTGGGACGACACGTACCAGATCGTCCACTACAAGCAGCCGGTATTCCGTGCGTTCGCAGACGTTGCAGTCGGCGACAAGCTTAAGAAGGGCGATACCCTCCACCGCGAGTACATCAACGAACTGGTCTCTAAGGCCATGGGCGCTGATGGCTCATATTCCCGCCAGGCACTCGTCGACACCGACGAAACCCTCCTGGTAAACCAGGAGCGCGAAGTCAGCTTCTACATCAAGGAGCTTGACGAGCTGCAGAATCATCTTCCAGTGCGCCAGAAGCGCGCGAAAATGTCGATGAATGCGCTCTTCCTCAAAATCGACGCTGACGTACTTGGTTGTTATGACCAGGCTGCCAACGTCGTCGACGACACCATCACCGGCGGTTCTGCTGGCGACGGTATCGACGTCACCGACGCTAACGTCGACGAAATCTTCATCAGCGCGGCTCGCCGCCTGCAGGAGGCTAACGTCATCGTTGACGTCTCCGCCAAGTTCTCCGGCGACGTGAAGCGCGACAAGGAGTCGATGCTTGCGGTCGCGGCCATTTCGCCGCAGCTGCTCGCTAAGCTCCGCCGTCGTCTCGCCGGTAAGGACTCCGAGCTGGGCGACAAGGTAGGTGTCAGCGGCCACGTAGGAAACTACATGGGCTTCGACCTCTTCGTGTCGAACAACCTCGGTTGGTCTGGTCGCCTGCTCATGGGCACGCTCCCGACGAACGGTGACACCATCATCATCGGCACGAGCTCGACCAACTACGTAACCTTTACCCTCGTCACGGGATCCCCGACGAACCCGGGCGACGTTAAGGCAGTTACGAACCCTGCAACCACCATCGACAACCTCGTCGCGTCTATCAACGCACCTGGTACGACCGTTGCGGGCACGTTCGTCGCACTCAGCGAAGCAGACCAGGCTAAGCTCTATAACGTCACGGCTATCGACGGTACGACCTACCTCGACATCAAGGCTGTGGGTAAGAGCTGGCTGTACGTCTCGGAGACCCTCACCGCTACGGCGGACGTGTGGACCCCGGGCCTGCAGATTCAGCACTGTCTCTTCGGTACTAACCAGAGCATTTCGCTCGCTATCCAGAAGACGCCTAACCTGCGCCTCAAGGATGCTCCGCGCGAAGTGGTCGGTTGGGACTTCATCACCTGGACGGTGTACGGATACAAGGTCTTCCATGACCAGGCATCCATGCTCGTCGACGTGAAGCTCCGTACCTCGAGCTACAACTGATCCACCGCTTCGGCCCTGGCCTAACAGCCAGGGCTGAGGCACATCACCACTCCATGAATAAAACCAAGATTTTCCTCGCGGTCCTCGTGGCGTTGGCTATCGGCTCAGGCTTCGGCGCTTTCATCGGCGCGCATGCACCGTCTGCTGATTCGGAATCATTCGGGGCTGGATTCCGGGACAACAACAACGACCCGGTTTTCACCAACGGTTTCCGAGTCGGACAGAATGGTGCGCGCTTCCTCTCGAAGGCGGGCGCTCTCACGGTGGGCGGTGGCACTGCCATCGACCTCGTGAAGTGCGCGTCGGCGACGTGGAACCCTGGCGCGGTTACTGCGACCACGACCGCATCGGCGACGACCACCCTCACGGGTGCATCGCTCGGCGATATGGTCATTCGGTCCATTGCCCTCGACCAGGCAGGTCTCGAACTCGATGCCTACGTCAACGCAGCGAATACGGTCACTTACCGCCTTTCGCAGCCGGACGCGGACAACGCAACCCCTGTTGACATCGCTACGACGACGATTCAGGTCTGCGCGATCAGCACTTAACCCGTTGCTCGCCTACTCAGCCCTCCGGGGCTGGGATAGGCGAGGGACTCTCACTTCTCACATGAAATACCTCTACACCCTCATCCTCGGCGCGCTCGCGGTCATCGGCATCGCGTTCTACGCCACGTACGATAAGCCCGTCGACTGCGCCGCAACGCCGGACGCATGCGGCTCCGTAAGCTTCGGTTCGCAGAACAGCGGCCTCGGCAAAATGACGTGCACGAACACGTCCGTCGTGGTCTCCAGCACGACCTCTACTGCCATCCTCGCGCAGAAAGGCTCGCGCACGTACGCGCGCATCACCAACGACGGCGCCGCACCCGTGTACTTCTCACGCGGTGGAACAGCTGCAACCAGCACCGGCGGCACCATCCCCGCTAATAGCTTCCTCGAGTTCGAGGACGACGTGCACCCGTACTGGGGCAGCGTCACCGGCATCGCGAGCTCAACCTCGAACACGGTCAAGGTCATCGACTGCACGGCAAACACCTACAACTAGCCTATGCAGCTGAGCCCTGGTGAGGTTTTCGCGGTAGCTCGGCAGATTGCCGACCCCTACGACTCGGCCACGTACTACGTGCGTGCCGAGATTCGCGACGCGCGTACTGACGCACTTCTCGCCACCCTCGACCTCGAGGACAAGGGCAACCAGCGCTTCCGCAAGGACTGGAAGGTGGTCACGGACCCATCAGGGCTCGGCCGGTACATCACGATCACCAGCACCGTCTATACCGACGCCGGGTACACCGACATCGCGACCAACTACGGCCGCGAGGAGCGCGAGTACCTCGTACAGGTGCGTCGCAGCAACTACGCCAGCGGCGGCGGGTACAGCGGTCTCACGAAGAAGGACCTCGAGAAAATCGCCGAGCTGCTTGCGGCAAAGCTAGCCGAGCTCCCTAAGGTTGAGCTGGAAGGTATCGAGTCCGCGCTCGCGCGCATCGAAGCGCGCAAGGAAGCTGACCTGACGCCGCACTTCGCCGGCCTTCTCGAGCACATCACTGGCGGGCACACAGCGCTCGCTGGCGCCATTGCAGCTATCGAGATGCCCGAGATACCAGAAACGGACCTCGGGCCCGTCCTGGACCGCCTGGAGGACATTGTGGAGGGCCTCAGCGAGTTTGGTGACGCACTCTCAGCGGCTGGTGATAGTCGCAGCAAGGAGCTCTCAAGGCTCATCGGTACCGACATCGAGCGCCTGCGTGCCGAGATAGCCCGGCTTCCCGAGATAATCAGCAGCAGCCTCGACGCGTCGGACGCATCCGAGGTCCTGCAGCGCTCCATTGAGACCGCATCAGTAGCCCTCGGTCGTCTCAAGCCCGCCAAAAAACACGACCACTCGGATCGTGCCAAAAAACTCATTGCCCACTAATGCGTAACCAAAAAACATTCCTCGCCCTCACTGTTTCAGCGGTATTGCTGACGCTGGGCTTCGCGTACGTACCCGGCCTGGCTGCTGCGGCTGATACCACCATCAGTAGCCTCCCGGTATTCCGCTACATCAACGGCACCACGACTGCCGAACCACGTATCACCAACACGCAGCTCCGTCTTCCTGTACTCGCGGGAGCGGACTGTATCGGCGCGAACGCGTCCGGCACGCTCATCGACAACTCGGGCAGCTGTGGCGGTGGTGGAGGCACGACAACGACCATCAACGGTGTCAGCGGCCCATCCTTCACGCTCACGGCAACGAGCTCCAGCAGCACGCTTTCGTGGAGCGGAACCCTGCTCACTATCCCAAAAAACATCAGTTTCTTTACGAATAATGCGGGATACGCAACGCTCGGCGGATTCAGTGCTACCGCGCCACTCTCCTATGACGGCAGCGGTGTTTTCTCAATCGCGCAGTCGAGCGCAGGTGCCGACGGCTACCTCTCGAGCGGTGACTGGTCGCTCTTCGATGGCAAGCAGGATGCGCTTAGCTTTGGCGACGTCCAGGGAGCGAGCAACCAGATAAGCGTTTCAGGCGGTACCGGCGCAGTCATCGGCTCAGGCGTTTCGCTGAGCCTGCCTCAGGACATCGGCACGGGCAGCAACGTCCAGTTCAACGACATTCTCGCCGGCAATGCTTTCAAGCTCTCAGGCGCGGCTGATGGCTGCGCCACATTCGTCAGTACCGAGATTCAGTCCACCGGGTCCCCGTGCGGCTCAGGCGGTGGTATTGCGAGCATCAACGCGCTCACTGCCACGGACCAGTTCTTCGCAACGTCCACTTCTGGGGGGCTCAGCCTCAACATCACGTCAGCGAGCGCTACGCATACATTCACGCTCGCGCCGGCATCCGGCTACTCGATCCCGCTCACCGCGAGCACGACCAACTGGCAGAGCTTCTACACGACCCCGTCAGGCCGCATTACCGACGGCGCTGGACTCACCTGGAGCGGCAACACGCTCAACTGCGACACCGCCTCGGGCAGCGTCCTAGGATGCCTCAGCTCCTCGGACTGGACCACATTTAACGGCAAGCAGGCGGGCGACAGCACGCTTACATCCCTTGCCGCGTATAACACGAACGGCATCCTCACGCAGACTGCAGCGGATACCTTCACCGGCCGCACGATCACGGGAACTTCGAACCAGGTCGTTGTTACGAATGGCGATGGCGTCAGTGGCAACCCGACACTCTCGCTCCCGCAGAGCATTGCGACATCGAGTTCGCCTACTTTTGCAGGTCTCACGCTAACGAGCTTCTCGGGATTCATTAAAGCGACAGCAGGTGCTTTGGCTACTGCGCTGATTAACCTCACCAGCGACGTGACCGGCATCCTGCCTATCGCCAACGGCGGTACGAACGCCTCCACCACGGTTGATGCGTATAACAACCTCACCGTGACGGATGCAACGCCAGATACGAACAGCACCGCGAACGGTCCGACAAGCAACACCTTCAATGCTGGCGCGACCATCGCCGCTTTTGAGGTGGGCTACCTCGATGCGAGCTCGACCTGGCAGCTCACGGACGCAGATAGCTCCGCTACCTCGTCGGGCATGCTGGCAATGTCGCTTGAATCAAAGACGTCAGGTCAGGCTATGAAAGTCGCACTACCTGGAGCTTTCGTGCGCAATGACACGTGGAACTGGACCGCAGGCGGCACGCTATATCTGTCGACGACTGCTGGTGCGCTCACGCAAACGCAGCCCTCGGGAGTCGACGACGTGATTCGCGTGGTCGGCTGGGCAGTTAATGCCGACGTCATTTTCTGGTCGCCTTCGGAGGATTACATGACCCATATCTAAAACCATGCGCAAAAAACTACTACTCGCATTTACGTTTTTCACGGTACTCTCCACGATCTTCGTCGGTGGGAGCTACGCCTACGCCGCTACGTTCGGTAAGACCACGGATGGTACCAACGTGCAAACGTTCTCTGGCGACCGTATCTACCTTTCCACTGCAACGCCTGGCACCTCAGGCACAGTCACGTCGGGTAACGGGCGCGTACGCGTCACTTCGGCCTCAACCGCGGCGATGCGCATGGTCATTTTTGCTGATAACGGTGGCACGCCGAACGGTGGCGCATTCCTGGCCATGTCGGATGAAGTGTCCGTTAACTGGACCACCTCGACTGATACCAACTTCCCTTTCTCGGGGGCGAACCAAATCACTCTCACCGCAGGTACGCCGTACTGGATTGGTTTTTGGGCAGACGACCCAGGCACCCCGTCCTACGAATACAAGCGCGATAACAATGCGAACGTTAACCACTTCGCATCGGAAGCGTACCCAGGAAGCGGTACACCAACATCGCCTTTCACGTCGGGAGGCACGGCAAACGGCCCTCTCAACGCATACATCACGTATACCGAGACCAGCTCGAACATTAAGACCATCAACGGTCTCGCCAAGGCATCCGTGAAAACCAGGAACGGAGTCGCTATAGCCTCAATCATGCGTGTAAACGGCCTCCAGTAGCATGAAAATCCAAGCATCAAAAATCCGTATCTACGTCTTCTGGGCTTTCCTTATAGTCTTTATCGGATTCGTAGCATTCACCGTATATCTCGCGCTCATGCGGCGTGAAGCCGCGCGGACATGCGGTGATTTTGATAGCTGGCAGGACGCACAGGACGCTTACATGGCGGATCCAAAAACGTATAGCCGGCTCGACGGCGACGGTGATGAAATAGCTTGTGAATCCATACTCAAATGAAAACTCTCGTACAAATCTTCGCGAACTATCAGGCCATCATTGGCATTGTTTTTGCCCTTGCAGCCGTTGCCCTTACGGTATTCGACCGCCTGAGCAGGCAGCGCAATAAGGAGCTCATCGACACGCAGGACCGCCTCATTGCCACGATGCAGGCGGAGCGGGCTGAGGACGTCAAGCGTATCCTCGTGCTCGAAGAGCAGAGCGTTAAGCACAACGAGACCATCCTCAAGTTCGAGGGGGCTAACGAGGTGCTACGCTCGCTGCTCACCGAAAAAGACGAGGCAAGCGTCGGCTATCGCTTAAAAGCCATGGAGTCGTTCGAAATAAGCGCGCAAACGCACACCCTCACGGTCGAAATGGTCGACCTGCTTCGCACCCTATGCGAGGGCCTCAAGAAACCAGCAAAGAAACGCGCCCGTGCCTGAGCTGCCTATCATCAAAGGTGGCGTACGTAATGCCGAGCGCACCGACGTCCGCACGTTCTCGCGCGCGGCGTACTTTGGTGCGATGCACCCGGACCAGCTGCCTGAGTACGACTTCGACGTCGGCGTACCTGTAACGATCAAGGACCAGGGAGATACCGACTTTTGCACAGCCGCTGCGCTTATGGCCGTATCGGAGCTGCACGAGGGCGTGGAGCTCAGCATGGAATACCAAATGGCGCTCACGAAAGAACTCGAGGGCAACCCGGAGACCTGGGGCGCTGACCCACTCGATGCACTCAAGGTAGTGGTGAACGTGGGCAGTCTCGACGTTAATAACGCGCCTTTCACACTCGCACTCAATGGGCGCGACTACTGCGCCAACATCCGCAACTGGCCGCCACACCTGCGCGAACTCGCAAAAGCCCATAAAAAGAAGGCGTTTTTTAAAGTCGATGGTAATAACGAGCTTTTCGATTCTATCCGCAGCGCGCTCTGGCTGAATCGTGCGCACAATCGCGCCGTCTTTGCCGGTATCTATTGGCAGGAGGGCTGGACCGGCGCCGCAGGCGGTGTCATTCCTGCGCTTGCTGTTGCGTCAAAGGAAACCGGCGTACCGCACGCACTCGCCATCATCGGCCAGAAGAACATCGGAGGACGCCTGTACCTCAAGGCCCAGCTGAGCAACGGCACCGCGATCGGTGATGCTGGCTTCTTCTTCCTCCCGCGCGACATCGCGAATCAGCTGGTTTTCGCGTACACTGTAGAAGACGCGGACCCTGAGGACGTGAAGCGGCAGACATGGGACTGGAGGGCGCGCCTCAAGAACTTTTTAGTCGACCTCTTCACACGCTAAAACTATGAACGGCGCATCCCTCTACGAGCTAGCAACCGAAATGATTTCGGGGCTCAACATGAACTCGGTCCTTTTCTACTCGTACCTGAACACGTCACGGGTTATTCACGAACTCAAGCGCTACTGGCGCGCGCTTAGGGCGCTCGATACCAGCGCGACTGTTGGTCCTTCAACCAGCAATATCACGCGTATCACGCTCCCGACGAACTGGCGCCGCTACCTGCCACCGCGCACCATGCTCGGCGGCTCGCTCCTCAGCCCGGTGCAGCTCGTGGATTCAAGCGGTAACGTCTGCTTCCACCTCTCGGAAATCAGCATGATGGAAGTCCAGGGTCGTCTCGGCGGCTCTGGCCTCTTTGCCGTGGACGTCGCGAACAACCAGCTCGTGATCGTGGGAATCTGGGACCGCACCTATACCGTGCACCAGCATTACCAGCTCAACCCGGGCGATATTACTGCCTCGGTGGGCTGGACGCCTTTCACCGAGGACACGTACAGTCGCATGCTCCTGCATGATGCGGTCGCCATGTACGAGCTCGGCGTGGACTACGACGACCAGAATGCGCGCATGGGTAACGCTAACTTCGTCGCAGCGCAGCGCATCAGCTCCCAGATGGTCGCCTGGGACGACGGGCTTACGCTCGCAAGCCTTGGCCAGTAATGCAGATTCCCGACTACAAAATCGACTCATTTCGCTTTGGCCTGCTTTCGCAGCTCAAGGATAAAAAGCAGTACCCGAAGGGCTCAGCCTCCGACTCGCTGAACTGGCTCACGCGTGGCGACCGCATCGAGCTGCGTCGCGGCACGCATGTCATCGGTACCCGCAACGATGGCGCCGGCAAGATTCAGGGCCTGGGCGTCATCAAGAAGAAAGACAGCACGCAGGTCGTCATTCGCAAGCGAGGCCGTAAGGTTGAGTCGTACGACTCAGGTGCTACATCCCCGGACTGGGTCGAGGCAGGCAGCGACGTGCTGCCCGTTGCCGCGATCAACGACGACATGGCTATCACCCCCTCCGAATCTGCGCTCAGCGGTTACTGGGGCTTCCTGAGCAGCCCGAATAGCGACATATACAAGGTGCCGGCCGCCAACCCTGACAGCATTGTCACGCTCAGCAGCTCATCACACCGCGGATACATCAAGGAAAAGCAGGGTCGTCTCTTCCTATGGAATCGCAAGGACACAAATGGGAATAGTGACAAGACCAGCGTGTACGGCTCATATATCGACAAGGACGAGCTCAGCGACTACACCTCCGTCACCGCCGAGGTGCTCGGCTCAGGAACGGGTGCACAGACGGCCTACAGCGGCACGCTCGGTTTCAAGAGTGGCCAGCCGAAGCGGACCTGCATGTACGTCACCATCACCGACGGCACCGAGACCTTCAACGACGACGGTAGCGGCGTCCTCGTCGGCAATCTCGGCGGCACGGGTACCATCAACTACGCCACGGGCGCCTACTCCGTCACCTTCAATACGGCGCCAGTCGCAGGCGTGAATAACATAACGTCCAACTATTACTGGGAAGATTCGACCAGCCAGGGTCTCGCGGACTTCTCGAAGAGCACGCCGCGCACCGCTGGCCAGGGTTTCGTCTTCCCGCAGCCGGACGGCGAAATGCGCAATCTCTTCTCGATCGGCGAGACCGAGTATTGTCTGCACACCACGCGCACGCGCAAGCTCACGCTCAGCCAGGACGACACCGACGCAACGAACCTCATATACCGCCAGAAGGTCGGCATCCCGTATTGGCGCGCGGCATGCGAGACCGGCGACGGCATCCCGTACCTGGATAACACCGACGAGGCAGCGCCGGCTGTACGCATTCTCACCGTTGCTCAGGACGGTACCGGACAGGTCCTGCCCGAGAGCCTGAGCACGTACATCGACCTCCAGGACTACCGCTTTGATAAGGCGGTCGTATACGACTGGGGTGAGTACCTCATACTGGCTTGCCGAACCCCGGAAAACCCAGAAAACAACGTCATGTTCGCGCGTTTCAAGGACCTGGGAACGTGGGATAAGCTCGATTTTCCTGCGACCGTGCTCGAGACGCTCAACGGCAGCCTTATTGCTGGCGATGGGCTCACAGACAACGTGTACACCCTTTTCTCGGGCCTCGACGACGACGATACGATCATCCCGAACCAGTGGACTAGCGGAGAAACTGACCTCGACCAGGAAGGCAGCAAGCGCTTCTACTACCTCGTCGTGGACGGCACCATCGGCCCGGACCAGCAGGCGAAGGTCGAGCTGAGCTTCGACCTGGCGCCGTTCGTTGAGGTTGGCGGTGAGGACGTCGACGGCGTCCACGTCTACGCTATCGAGGGTACAGGCGACTACGTGGACCGCACCCAGCAGGTGTACATTGGCGGCCCGGTCATGGGCTCCACCGTCCTCGGAGACGGCACCGAAGCTGAAATCGAGGCGTACCACTTCCGCCGCGTCATTAGGGTTGCCTCGGACCTCTTCGAATATCTCCGCGTGCGGGTCTCTGGCCAGAATGTCGGTTGGCTATCGGTCAACTCCTTCGAGTTCCAGGACATTCGCTATAAGGGGCGCAGAGTCGCGCGCCGCTACGTCAACGCCTCCTGAGCTGTGCACAGTTACAATGCCAGCCGGAAGGGGGTACAATAACCACATAAGCGGCGGGCATTTTCCCGTCGCCCTATTTTTATCAACCACATGAAAAAGCTACTCGCCTCCATCGCCGCATTCGCCGTCATCCTGACGACCACACCGGCATTCGCACCCACCGTCGACGCAGCCACCATCCCGAAGGCGCCGGCGCTCTTTACCACGAGTCTCCTGTCGCGCATCGACTCGACCGCAACCTCCATGACGCTCGTTTCGGGCCTGATGAAGAACGGCTCAGCGATCAGTGGCTACACCTGTTTCACGATTGACGAGGGCAGCTCGAACGAGGAGTTTGCCTGCGGTATTGCATCATCGACGAGCGTGACATCCATGTTGCGCGGCATCGACCCGGTCGACGGAGACCTCGAAGTATCCTCGCTCAAGAAAGCGCACAACCGCGGCGCCAGCGTTAAGGTCACGAACTACCCTATTACGGGTGTACTTGCACGCATCCTCAACGGCGACGAGACCGTACCGAACGCGCTGCGCTACGACTCAAGCGTCACCACGAGCACGCTCTATTCGAACGCGCAGAACCTCGCGAGTATCGCCGCACTCAATGACGTCGTCGCCGTAGGCTGCGGTAATGCTTCCGAGACTGGCCGTGGCTGTTCCGAGCTCGCAACACCTGGCGAGCTTGCTTCGAGCACCAGCGCAGGAGGCACGGGAGCGCGCCTGGTGGCTCCAGGCAGCGCGTTCTCTTCGACGGGAGGCTCGAGCCAGGTAGCGGTCGTTACGAACGCCTCAGGAACGATTAACAGCAGCTTTATCAGCACGAGCACTATCGCGAGCGCACTGACTGCTGCAAGCTCGACCATCACAGCCGCCCTTAATACCTTCGGCGACGGCTCCGACGGTAGCCTCACTATCGCTGGTGGCTCTACCACGACCCTCACCCGGTCCATGTTCTATACGAACCTGACCGTGAACGGCACCCTCGTTACGAACGGGTACCAGGTTTTTGTGAACGGCACTATCAACGGCACAGGTACGGTCATGTTCCCAGACCCGACGGCGACATCGACCGTCACGGGCATTTTCTCGGGCACCGTTGGTAACGTCGGCGGTGATCGTGGCTCTGGTACGGGAAACCCGGGTTTAGCAGCAACATCGACCACCACCTATGGCTGCCTTGGTAGCGATGGACGCCCTGGTGGTGCAGCCAATAACTCTACTGGCTCTAACAGTTCGAGTACGTGCAGTCTTTCTCGCAAGTTCGGCATTCTTGCTGCGGACGTCCTCACCGGCACGACGGCAAGCTCTACAGCGCCCATTACCATTCGCGCGCAGGGAGCAGCAGGAGGCGGTGCAGGAGGCGGTAACGCCTCCGGTAATAACGGAGGCGGTGGCGGCCAGGGTGGTGTCTCTGGCGGCATCGTATGGATTAGCGCGAATACCTGGGCAGGCACATTTACCATCCGCGCCGTTGGCTCGAATGGAACGAACGGGCAGGCCGCAGTCAGCAACGCATCGGGAGGCGGTGGTGGCTCTGGTGGTAACGGCGGCATCAGTATCGTCGTTTATGGAACGAAGACCTGGAGCGGCAGCTACGTCCTCACTGCAGGCTCTGGTGGCTCAGGCGGTACGTCACCGTCAGGTACTCCAGGAACCGCCGGCGTCGCCGGTGTGACGGGCACCTCGTACGAAATCGCTGCCTCAAGCCTCAATCGCTGATATGAACTCAGGACCAACCACTACCACGTACACGCCACCTGCTCAGGCTCCCGCTGGGCAGCAGTTTGGCTATATCGACAAGTCTGGCGTGCAGCGCAGCATCACGTCTCCTTCGGCGCAGCAGGCGCTCGCTTCCCTGCCGTCCGACGCTGATCCACGTAGCGGCATCATTAGCCCCCCAATCGGGAGCACGCCGAAGCCAGGCAGCTCAACGACCACGCCGCCTCCGACTCCGGCATCCGGCACGACCTCGCGCCAGGGCGCCTCTGCGCCTAAGCGTGGCTCCGTCGAGGAGCTTGGCGCCATCATGGGTGAGACGCCGACCAAGCCGAAGAGCTCGAAGCAGATTTACGCTGAGAAGCTCGCACAGAGCCAGGGCCTCATCGACGCCATCACCAACAGCTACGCGGACACGTACCGCCGCGAGCAGGAGGCAGGCGCCGCACGCGACGCTCGTACGCGCGCGCTCAACGTAGGTGCGGGCCTCGGTGGTAGCGACTTCGCAAGCGCTGCCGCGATCGGCACTGAGAAGGTCACACAGGCGAATATGGCCAGCATCGACCGTGAGAAGGAGGCGAAAATCGCGAGCATTCTCTACAACGTGCAGAGCCGCGCGGACGAGGAGGAAAAGGCGCTGCGCACGCAGTACGCCTCCGACCTGGAGACCGCGTACAACGCGCGCAAGGACTTCCGCGACAAAGCCATCGAGGATATTAAGGGCCTCGGCAGCACTGGACTCGATGGTGCAACACTGAAAACCAAAGACCCTGAGCTGTACGACAAGCTGCTTAAGCAGGGCGGCCTTTCCGAGCTCGAGCTCGACAGTCACCTCGTCGCCGCGAATCCAAAAATCGACATCAGTAAGGTGAAAACCGAGAAGTTTGGCAATACGCTCCTAATGACGTACGTGGATCCAAACACGGGAGCTATCACGCAGCAGAAGTACGACGTCGGCGATACCGGCTTCGACGGCTTCACTATCGCGCCTGATGGTACCCCGCTGTTCTACAACAAGAGCCAGGGCACGGTGCAGGAGGCTCCTGGCAACTACATGAAGCCTCGCGTATCGGGTTCGGGTACCGGCGGTGGTAACGAGACCGCCGCGGAGAAGACCGCGCGTCTTAAGACCGAGATGGCGTCGACGCTCAAGGGCGCTGCCGGCGACGACGGATTCGTCGACCCCCAGGACTGGAACAGCCTGCGCCAGGGGTGGCAGGACCAGGGCCAGAACGTGCTCACGTTCGACCAGCAGTACCAGAACTATAAGAATCCGAAAGATAAGGGATACATCGTCAACAGCTCAAAGAAATAGCCCACATGGGAACCTTCGACAGCTACGTGAAGAAGGGTAAGGCCGGCGCCGCACCAGCTGCAGCACCGGCTCCTTCGGCGGGTGGTGGCACGTTCAGCAAGTACGTGAAAAAAGGACGGCAGGAACCGGCGCCAGAGCCAGCAGCACCTCCTGTTGCAGCGACAAGCCAGCAGACCTCAACCCCGGCAGTAGCCGGCGGCAAGGTAGCTGTACCTGCGCAGTCGCTCATGGGTGCTAGCAACCTCCGCGACCCTGCATCCGGGCGCCCGTACGTGACGTTTAAGGACATCGTGAAGAAGCGCAGCGTGCTCGACACCACGCGCGTTGCTCCCGAGTTCGACCCGTTCGTGAAAATGACCCACGACGTGCCCGGTAATGCGAGCACGACCAATCCGCGTCTCAGCACGAAGGGTCCTGATGGCAGCGCCGCGATTCGCTCGGAAATGGGAGCGAATGATAACCAGCAGCTCGATCACCGCACGGGTCTGCAGATTCTCGGCAGCAACAATCGCAGCAACCTGGCCCCCGTTGACCTCGTCGACGGCAAGCAGCCGCTTCTGGGAGATGAGAATCGGCTCGGCGAGGAGCTCCGTGGTGGCAAGAAGAGCCTGTATGACGTGCAGCGCGAGAACGCGCGCATCAAAGGGCTGCCGCCTCCAGGTCCCGAGCTCAGCTCACGCGTACCTCAGCCTGCTCCTGCCGAGTCGGGTTTCTCGAAGTTCGTCACTAAGGGAATCAGCAAGGTTTTCGAGGGCGCTGCCGCTGCGAAAGAGAAGCTCAGCACACTCCTCATGCCAGGCGGGGCGATGCTAGAGAACACGAAAAACCTGGCAAAGACTGGCTATAAGATTGCAAAAACCATCCTTCCCGAGAAGGAGGCAGCCGTACTCGAACAGGCGCAGAAAACGGGCACCAGCCTAGCAAAAGAGACCATCAGTGAGCTTGAGCCCTACACCGGCGGAGGAATGGTTAAGAGGGGACTCAATACCGAAGTTGGCCGCAAAGCGCTCAACGTCGTGCAGCAGACCACCAGCAACATCCCTATCGACGTCGCGGCACAGACTGAGGCGCTCTTCACTGAGAAGACGCTGCCTGAGACGCTCAAGGCGTGGCACGAGGCGCGTAACAACCCTGAGAACCCGCAGTGGAAGCAGGTGCTTTACAACCTCCAGGACAGCGGCGTGCAGAGTGCCATCGGTACCCTCATTGCGATCGGCATGACGGCGGTGACGAAGAACCCGGCCGTGGGTGAGTCGGCCGCTATGACGTACTACAGCGCCATCAGCGCCGCCGGCCAGCAGGACGAGCGTGGCCAGGTCGACAGCCTGACGAACATCGGCATCGACACCGTCGGAGACATGATGCTTAGCAACGCCGTCGAATCCATCCTCAGCAAGCCTGCCGAGCTCGCTGGGAAGCAGGGCCTCAAAGCGCTACTCGCGAACACTGCCGGCGGTGCCGCACGCGGTACCCTCACCGAAGGAGGTACCGAAGTCAGCCAGTCGCTGCTCAAGTTCGCGAACGACTATAGCGATGCAACGACTGAGGCAGAGCGCCAGAAGGTTGTCGACGCAACGAAGCGCTACGTGCTCAACGGCGGGATCGTGATGGAGTTCCTCGTCGCGGGCCTTTCTGGTGGTGCGCAGGGAGGTGCTGCCGGCCTCGCAAACACTGTCGCGGGGCCTATCGACCTCAACCCGAGCATGCAGCCGCCGGTCGGCGCACGCGCAGTTACTGCCGAAGAGATAGGCGCTGGGTCCCAGGAGCCGGACGACGACATCACCGAAACGGTCATGGACCAGACGCTGCGCACATACCGCGCAAGCGTCGAGCAGGACGAGAAAGCCGGCATCGCGACAGCGCTGCACGGCGTTGACACTATCCTCGAAAGTAAGCAGGGCGAGCGTGTCGCGCAGCAGCGCGTGGATGCAGCCGTCGAGCGCGGATTTATCCCGGTCCAGGCTGATAACACCGTCATCGCGTACGGCCCCGAGGAGACCACTGGGCGCCTCGTTTCGCTCACGACTGAGAAGACGGCAGCCAACACGACCGAGTACCGGCTCCCTGTCGATGCCATTAAGGTCTACGTAGGAGGCCCTGAGAACGAGATTCTCGCCCGAGGGGTCCGCTTGGCCGAACTCGCAGGGAAAACAGCTCCTGAGGCGCCTAGCACGCAGGAAAGTGGCATGGAGCGCCTGCGCCGGGTCAAAGAAGAGGAGCGTAAGCAGCGGCTGCAGGAGCAGCGGCTTAATAGTGCTGTCACCGGCCAGCCTATCGAGCTGATCGGGTACGCCGGCATCAGGTCGCGTGACAGCGGCTTCCGCGCCGCGCAGCAGGAGGTCGCAGAGGGCTACCGTGCAGACCGCGGAGGTGAGCTCAAGACGTTCACTGAGACGTTTAAGAACCCGTACGTTGCCCAGAACCAGACCGTACTCATCAACGAGCTCATCGCATCGGGCTCACTTACCACGAAAGACCAGGCTATCGCGCAGAAGCTCAAGGACGACTTCGAAGAGCACATCGACAAGCACCGCGGCACCTGGAATACGGACAAAATCGTTAAGGATACCGACAACTTTATCCGCCGCATCCTCAGTGCGCGCGGCTACGATGCTGCTATCTATCCGCAGGCGGGCGAGTGGCAGTCATTCGAGGTGGCCGCGAAGAACATGGACGCGAAGACGCAGAAGGCGAAGGTCGCCGAGGTGGTGAAGGACGGCCCGAAGAGCATCAAGGACGTGGCCGAGGCTACAGGCATTCTCGAGCCGAACGTGCGCCGCATCCTGGGAGTGGGCGCGAAAGAGGGTACTTTCGAGCGTGTCGACCAGGGCGTCTATGTGCTCCGCCGCGGCGACGAGGAGATCGCGTACATCGAAGCTGGCGAGGCGCAGGACGTGCTCGCGCGCATGGCCGAGGAGGGCAAGAAGTTCGACATGATATTCCTGGACCCCGCCTATTTCAGCAGGGCGCTCATCGGCGGGAACCGTGGCATCAAAAAGTACGAGTTCATCATGCCCGAGGACTTCGCGAAGGTCATGGACTCGGTCGCGAAGCTCACGAAGAGCGACAGCACGCACGTCTACCTGATGCTCAGCGGTGCCCGCACGGCGCGCACGGACATGGAGAAGTACACCGACGCGGCGCTCGAGGCCGGCTTCCAGCCCGTCGGCGAGGGAGGCTACACGAAGCTCACGAAAGCAGGCCAGCCGGTCACGAACGTCCGGGGCAAGGAGGCCGCACCTGAGCGCGTCATCCTCTTCACCCAGAGCGGGAAGGCACGCGCCGGCGAGATCCCGGTCGAGCTCAACTTCCGCTTCATCCGGCCGAGCATCGCGAAGAGCTACAGCACCGAGAAGGCGCCCCAGCTCATGCACGCGCTCATCATGCAGTCCACGCTCAAGGGCGAGCAGGTCCTCGACCCGTTCGCAGGGAGCGGCGTCACTGGTGCCGAGGCCCTGAAAGCGGGCCGCAAGGTAACGCTCGTCGAGAAGAAGGCTGACGTCGTCGAGAAGGTCACCAAGCCCCGCGTCGAGGCCGCAGGGAAGCGCATCGGGCTCATGGATTACGACCCCTCATACACCGAGAACATGCGCCGGCTCATCAAGGAGGCTCAGGACAACGGCGACTCCTTCCCCTTCCTCAAGTTCAACGCAGAAGAGCAGGCCATTCTGGACCGCGCGTGGACGAGCGCGCTCAACGGCATGATCGAGACCAAGACGAAGAAGGCGCCGGCGAAGAAGCCAGCCGCGGTAAAGAAGGCCACAGCGAAGAAAGCCCCGAAGGTGGACAAGTACGCCATCGAGAACCTGGGCCCCTCGCAGGTCGAGCCGTATTACTACGATAAATCGAAGTACACCGCGCGCCTCGGCACCGTGCGCGACTCGTTCGAGCCCGTCTACATCGCCAAGGACGGCACGACCAGCGCCGGGAACCAGCCCGACCTCTTCGAGAAGGACCAGATGGCGCCGTACCTGTACGACAGCGCTGCGGAAGCGCGCGCGGCGATCGCGAAGATGCGCGCTGCGCCCGAGGCTGAGGACATCACAGACGATATAGAAGCCCTCACCGATGACCTCCAGAACACGTACCTCGATGCCGAGGCCCAGGGCGAAGAGGATGACGACGCCCGCATGGAGCGCATACAGGGCGAGCTCGACGGCATTTATAACGAACTCTTCAACGCTGCCCCCGGCAAGCGCTGGTCCGGCATCAACGAGGGGACCGGTGAGCGCTTCTTCGGTGCTGACGCCTCAACCTTCCCGTCCTGGATTCCCGAGGACCTGCGCAGCTCCGAGCTCTTCGGAAAGGTGCTCGGCAACATGACCGACATCCGCGACCTGGCCTTCCCGGAAGGGAACCGGCCGAAGCAGCGCGCCCTGGTGAATGAAATCCTCGACGAGCTCGACTCGCGCCTGGGTGTGGATACCTCCGAGACCCGCCGTGATATACTTCTCGCATATGGCGACATCACCGAAACCAAAGCCCGTACGCCGGCTCCGCGCGAAGCTGATAGCGGCGCTCAGGGAAGCGAAGAGCCTACCGAAGACATCGGCGACCTCTTCTTCGAGACCTCCAGACCCCGTAGCCGTCGCCGATCGACCAGAAAAGTAGGCTCGGCGCTCGAAACCCTCGCTGCCGAGGCGCGCAAATACAAGGATGCCAAGGAGTTCGCTGAGAAGAACGTCATCAAAGTCGACCCTTCAATGCTCGAGTCATCCGAGCCCCTTCAAGGTGGGCCGGGTGCGCGCTCGACGACGAAGACGCCGGTCGATGTATGGCTCGATATAGACACGGGTGTACTCCTCATCGAGGACGGCCATCATCGCGTGGCTGAGGCACTCGCGCGCGGTGACGAGACCATCGACGCTCACATCACCGTCACGAGGGCAGACCCAGAAGAACCTGGCCTGGCCGAAGACGTCACGGATGAGTTCTATACTAAGGCGGCCCTCGAAGCACTCAAAGTTGAAGCCCGGAAGTACAAGAGTGCGGAGGAGTTCGAGAAGGGGTTTTACTACCGGGGTGTCAGTCGCGATGGTGTGATAGACGGCAACTACGTCACCGACAGCTTCTCGGACGCGCAGATGTACGCTGGTAAGGACGGGAAAGTGTATGCGATTCCTCGCGATAAGGTTTCTTCGGACATGGGTTTTGGTCGGGAAGGTGTAACGAAGACCCTCTCTGGGCCGAATGGCACCTACGAGGCTCGTCAGGTCGCAAATATCAAGCCAGAAGACGCTATCGAGATTCCTAGTAGGCTCACCGACCTCTACCACCAAGCCGTAGGCGAGACGAAGCTACGTGGCACGAGTGGCCTCGCATCGTTCGGCGCGCACAAGAGTATCAACAGCCTCATCCCGAGCGGACCGGTCACCTCGGCCGTCCAGACGCCGGGCAAGAACTTCAAGCTCACCGACCGCGCGCAGGCGATCGTGGAGGAGTTCGGCATGAGCGTCGCCGAGAAGGAGCTGCCGCGGCGCCTCCTCGGCCGCTTCCGTCCGAGCGATAACAAGGTCCGCGTCCAGGCCCTCTACGACCTCGTCACCGTCGTGCACGAGGCGACTCATGGCATCGACGAGAAGCACGGCGTATACAAGCGGGTCATGGCGCTCAAGGGCCACAGCACGACCGGCGCGCCCATCTACGCCGCGAAGACGCTCGCCATCCGGCGCGAGCTCACGAAGCTCTACACCGACCTGTACCCCATCGGGAATAGCAGTCACCCGCTCATCAAGCGCGTGCGCGAGGGGATCGCGTCGCTCGTCGAGAACTACTTTTACTCGCCGGCGATGGTGGCTGAGCAGTACCCGCTCCTGGTCGACGCCTTCCTCAAGCCGGGCGGCGAGTTCTACCACCCGGACATGACCAAGCTTCTCACGATGGCCAACGCCATCGTCGAGGACTATGCGCAGCTCACCCCCGAGGAGCGCATCGGCACGCGCATCCGCACCGGCCGCGAGGTGGTGGACCGCGACAAGGGCTTCACCTTCGGGCAGCGCGCGACCTTCGAGGTCTTCAACAAGTTCGAGCCGCTCAACCGCATCGCGCGCCAGGCGGGCGTAGCCGAGACCTGGGAGGACCCGACCGTGCAGGCGTTCCAGCTCATGAACAAGAACACCATCATCCACGCCTGGCTCACGGGCGAGCAGACCCCGGTGCTCAAGGCAGATGGCGACTGGCGCCTCGAGAAGGGCTCCATCGGTTCGTACATGAAGCTCATCGAGGGACGCGAGGACGCTTTCAGGCAGTACCTCGTCGCGCGCCGCGTGCTCGCCATGCACAACAAGCTCGCGAAGATTCGCAACGCGCTCCAGTCCAGCGACCTCATGCAGGCCGACGACGTCAAGGCGCTCAAGGAGGCGTACATCACGCTGCGCGACACGATCCGCGCGGACGACTTCTCGCTCCAGGACGCGACCGCCGCGGTGGGGCGCCTCGGCCCGTCGTTCGAGGAGGCAGCTGCGGGCTTCGACGCCATCAACGAGCGGCTCCTCGACTTCGCTGCGGAAAACGGGCTCATATCCAAGGCGCAGGCCGAGACGTGGAAGGCCGAGGAGGGGTACGCGAGCTTCCGGCGCTGGATAAACGACAACCTCGACAGCGACTCGAGCGGCACGGTGAGCACCAGCAACCGCACGAAGGTCAGCAGCTTCAAGGCACGCACCGGCTCCAAGCTCGACATCGTCGACCCGGTCTTCAATCAGCGCCTCGCGGTCCAGGAAATCATCGGCAAGAGCATGGAGAACCGCCTGTGGGAGCGCGTCGCCAACCTCGCCGCGCAGAACCGCGAGGTGAGCAACCGCTTCGAGAAGCTCGACACGCAGACCGTCTTCGATGAGAAGACCGGCATGGTCAGCTACCCCCAGGAGCGGGACCCCAACGTCATCCGCGTTTTCAAGGCGGGTAAGCGGACCTTCTACAAGGCAGGGCCCGAGTTCCTCGCCGTGGCCAAGGTGCTGCGCCCGTCCGAGATAGGCGCTTTCGGCCAGGCGCTCCAGATTCCGACGTCCGTCTTCACGCGCCTCACGACGAGCGCCAACCCGTTCTTCGCCCTCGGCAACCTCACCGTCGACCAGGTCAGCGCGATCACCCAGAGCAAGGCCGGCTTCGTCCCGGTCATGGACCCGGCGAAGAGCCTGGTGGCCTGGGTCACGAAAAATGAGGAGTTCGTGAAGTACCTCGCCGTCGGCGGCGAGCGCCAGACCCTCGCCAGCTTCTACGACCTCAGCCCGGACGAGCTCGCGGTGAAGCTCGAGGGAGGAAAGACCGCCCTCGATAAGACGCGCCACGTCATTGACAGCGCCATCCATATCCTCGAGGTGCCGAGCAACGTCTCCGAGCTCATGACGCGCTTCGGTGAGTACAAGCGCTCCGTCGATCGCGGCGAGCCGACGTCCGTGGCCATGTACCGCGCGGCCGAGGTGACCACCCCGTTCGGCCTGAGCGGCAACCTGGGCGGCGCCGTGGGCCAGAAGACGGTGCGCTATATCCCGTACCTCAACGCCATCATCCAGGTCATGTACAAGTTCGGGCGCACCTCCAAGGAGAACCCGAAGCGCGTGGCGACCGTCGCCGCCGCGCTCCTGGTCACCGCGCTCACGACCGCCATCGCTGCCATGAAGTACAGCAGCGACGAGCAGAAGCGCCTGCTCGGCAGCCGCAGCGCGAAGGAGCTCGCGCGGTACATCTACTTCCCGAGCCCCAACGGCAAGGACCTCCTGCGCATGCGCATCCCGGAACAGTTCGGTGCCATCACCGGCCTCGCGTACCTCTGGGCCGTGGGCAACTACGGCGGGAATAAGGCCACGTTCGACAACTACCTCGACGTCGCCCTCTCGGCAATCCCGGACCAGGTCAACGTCGCGCGCCCGAAGCAGCTCGTCCTCTCCTGGATCCCGCAGTACATCGCGCCGAGCATCAGCGTCGTCACGAACACGAAGGACTACCCGGAAATCCTGCCCATCGTGCCCCAGTCTATGCAGGACCTCCCGCCCGAGGAGCAATACACCGCGTACACCTCGCGCGTGGCCAAGTGGCTCGGCCAGACCTTCAATGCATCGCCCATGCTCATCGACTACTGGATTAAAAACCAGTTCGGTACCGCGTCCGCGTTCCTCCTCGGGAAGCTCCCGACGAACCCGCTCTACATCAGCGAGGGCGACTACGTCATGAGCGGGCGGGCGTACAACCACTTCTATGACGGGGTCACCGTGGCCGAACAGCAGTACCAGGTCGCGAAGCTCCACCCGGATCGGTTCGACGAGGGCCAGGTCGAGAAAATCAAGGAGACCAGGAAGCTCTACAACGACGTCTCCGCGTACCTCAAGGACGCGCGCACCGTGAGCCGCGACAAGGAGCTGCCCGAGGAGGTCATCGAGGGCACGTACGAGCTCCTCAACCTGCTCGCCGCCGGCGGCAGCGATGAGGAGGTCCGGACCAAGCTCGAGGCGCTCCAGGAGCCTGTGGATGAACTCTTGCCAGAAGAGTGATATTATGGGACTCATGAGCAATACCACGAAGCTCGTCTTTGCCGCCTGGGCAGTCATGGTGGTCGTCCTCGTCTTCGGCGCGCTCACGGGCCGCGCCATCATCTTCGAGCCGCAGCCGGCCGACGACGTCTATCCGGTCGACTATACACACCCCCGCGTTTGATATGATGCGGTAAAGGTCATCCACCAAAAACAACCCTATGTCCCCCACACAGCTCGCTAACATCACCGCCCTCGCGTCGGTAATCGTGCTCATCCTCGGCCGCTTCGGCGTCGCCGTCGCGCAGGAGGACGTCGTCACGGTAGGTGCTGCTCTCATCTCGATTGGCTCGATCGTCGTGAGTTACTGGCGCCGCTACCAGAAAGGCGACGTGACCGTCTTCGGCGCCATCAAGTAACGTGACCATCCGGCTGAAACCGGTCTCGGTAAAGGCGCGCAACGGCTTCCGTACGCGCGCCGTACCGTATGGCCCGAACACCCGGATGCACTGGGGTCTCCGCGCCCGCTGGAACAAGGCATGGCAGGAGGAGGTCGGCTGGGCGCTCAAGCTGGCAGGGGTGAAGAAGCCCGAGTATACGCGCGTCGCGTTCCGGCTCTACACCACCCGCCCCCAGGACTTCGACAACTCCGTCGCCTCCGTGAAGGCGCTCCTCGACGGCCTCAAGGGCATCGCGATCGAGGACGACGCGCAGAAGTACATCGGCCAGGTGCCCGTCGACACCATCAAGGTGGCCACGCTCCTCGAGGAACACGTAGAAATAGACCTCTCATGAATACCAGACTCAAGCTCATCGAAATGCTCCAGGCGGTCGTCGACTACCTGAAAGCTCACCAACCCGCACCGGCACCCGTCCCGCCGGTACCACCCACACCCACCCCGACACCTATCACCATGAAGCTCGAAGACGCTCTCATCATGGTCGAGTCCGGCGGCAACGATAGTGCCATCGGCGACCGCAACCTGGTCCATATGGCATACGGACCGCTCCAGATTCGTCAGCCGTACGTCGATGACGTCAACCGCAAGCTCGGCACCAAGCACCGGGCCCAGGACATGCTCAACAACCGGCCGCTCTCGCTCGCCATATACCGCGCGTACATGGGCATCTACGCCACCGAGAAGCGTCTCGGCCGCCCGGTGACCGACCAGGACCGCGCACGCATCCACAACGGCGGCCCGAACGGCTGGAAGAGCCCGGCCACCATCGGGTACTGGTCCAAGGTTAAGAAGTTCCTGCCGGCGGCATGACGCTGCAGTACGCGACCGGGGCGCTCCCCGCCAAGCACGACTACCGCACCGTCCCGCGTAGCGCCGTAGCTTTCGGTGCAGCGCAGAGCAGCACGCCATCGAAGTACGTCACCAAAGAGCTCGACCGCATCGTCGACGTCCTAAACCAGAAGGCGCGCGGCGCCTGCACTGGCCACGGTGTAGGCCATGGCAGCGCCTACCTCAAGCTCAAGGAATCGGGCAAGCGCCTGCGTTTCAGCGGACGCTTCCCGTACGTGCGCGGTCGCGTCCTTTCAGGCATGAAGCCTGAGGACCCAGAGGGTGCGTACATGCTCGACGTGATGAAGGCGTGGACGCGCGGCGGTGTTGCTACAGAGCTCGTGTGTCCAAATAACCCGCTCGAAGCAGCTGCGATCTACGGAGACCCGCGCCGGCTAACGGCCGCCATGTATGCCGACGCTCGCCCGTACGCCATTCGCAGCTTCGCCGCGGTGAACTGGTGGGACCGTGAGGAGCTCAAGAAGGCGCTCGTGCACGACGGCTTCGTACTGGTCTCCAGCTACGTCGGAGAGACGTGGAACGAGCCGGAGAGGGGTGTACCTATTCCCGCGCCGAAAACCCTCGCAGGAGGGCACTTGTTCCTGATTTACGGCTACGAGGAGACCGGCGACGGCCTCATCCTCAACATCCTCAACTCGTGGGGCGATCGCTGGTGCGACCGTGGCCGCGCGCTGCTGCGCTACGAGGACTATTACCAGGGCTTCTTTTATGAAATGTATTCCGTTGTCGACCTCCCCGACGACTGGCTCGCGTTGCTCAAGGACCTGCCGAGCGAGCAGACCTTCCGCTATCGCTTCGAGAAAAAGCTCGCGTACGGTGAACGTGGCGCGGACGTGCGTGCACTCCAGGTAGCGCTCGCTATCGAAGGCGACTTTAAGTTCGCACCGGGCGACCCGGACACGTACGGTCCGAAGACGCGAGATGCCGTGCGCCGCTTCCAGGAGCGCTACCAGCTCGCAGACCCCGACACGCTCAAAGACATCAACGGTATGTATCTTGGTCCCGCTACACTGCGGACGCTTACGAGCATTTACAACGTGTGATATAGTGGTCTCGAACAGCAGCAGAAACCCCGCCTTGCGCGGGGTTTCGTGACCCTGTACTATGCCTGGGCAGTCGCGGATTTATCCGAAAGACACCGAAGAGACCCGCCGCAAGGTGGGTTTTTTCGTGCTATCATTTCGTCACTCGATACCGAGTAGGAGCAACCACCGCGGCCTGGTGCACCAGTGTCTCGACAGCTCCCGGAGAGCCCTGCGTATGCGGGGCTTTCTCGTGCTACAATCGCGGCAGAGAGCTCACGGCGGCGAGTCCGCCTTTACATGCTCGAGGAGGTGAGATGCGATTTAATCCATTTAGACGTCGCGCCTGGCTTTGCAGGCTGCGATACCGCTACCTGCGGAAAAGGAGGTGATCCAAATATCTAACCCGCCCAATATCCTGCTGACGCCCTGCCATTAAAATCTGCTTGTCTACCCCTGCCACCACGGACCACTTGCCCGTACGCCGCCCTACAGTCCAACTCGGGCGGCTTTTTTGTGCCGGTTCCAACGACGTCGCCCTGGTATACATCCTGCGAAAAAGTTGAAACCTTAAATAAAAAAAGACCTCCTGGCTTTTGGTGGCGGGACATACCGGCACCTTGCATATCGGAGGTACAAGCGCGGGGCTCGTTTGCGTAGGGCTGACCCTGTCGTGGGCTTCTACACTATATACAACGTTACAGCATTGTGTTCCGTTACACCACAATATCTAATATCCACCAATAGGCTGATTGCGAAAATGCGATAATACCTTCGTGAGAAATGACGGGACTAAGCACCACGCAGACATCACGCTCAAGCAGTACCAGCGTGCGGTTTGGGAATACCTGATGGAGCATTGCGAGGTTGAAGCTGACGGCACCTTTTTCGTGAAGTTCCACGTGCGGAAGAGGAGCGTGCTCGAGGGGCATATCATCTCCCGCTGGCAGGGCCACCATCGCGAGGACCCCCGTGCAAAGGAGGCGTTAGGTGATCGCCTGCAGTACAAGGCACGTATGAAGGCTGAGGCAAAGGGCCGGTATGAGGCCAGGAAGGAAGAATCGAGGAAACGGATGCGCCGGCGTCTCTTCTGGCAGCGGATTTTTAAGCCGCTCCAGCGACTCGCAGTGCGCTCGGGACTTTTCCACAGCTAGGGGTTTTTAACTGCTTGCCAACTGCTGCGTAATAAAATAATATTCGGGTATGGACATAACTGATTACCAGGACTCGCGGCTTTATAAGCTCAACTTCGCATTCGTGTACGAGAAGGACACGTACGCTGAGGGTGAGCTATTCCTGTTCTGCAATCGCAGCACTGCATCACGCACGCTCGGTGTTAATAAGGCGGTGTTTGTCAGTCTTGCAGACCGCGCCATGATCGGCCTCGCGGTCGCGCGGAAGCTCGGCAGCAGCATGCGCAAGCCTATGTTCGTGGAGTACCGACCGGCCCAGACGAAAGGAGGCCAGGCGACGAAAGCCAAGCACGGGACTGAGCACTACAAAGAAATGGGGCGGAAGAGCGCGGAAGCGCGCGCCGCCAAAAAGGTCGCCTCACCATGAAAACACCCCACGCATGAATGAAACGTACTCGCATTGTCGTATTTGCCTCAGCGATTTTCGCGGTAGCAATGCCTGTCGGAATGACGTTACTCTCGGTTTTCCTGCTGGTACTCGGTCATATGTGTTTGTCTGCGATAGCTGCATCAAGCGCATCGGAGACTTCATTGCCAGCCTGAGTCCGCGGCAAACCACGGAACAGCGTATCGAGCGCGAGCGCCCAGGAAGGAAGCTCAAACTCGTACCGACAAAGTAAAAGCGCCCCTGTCAGGACGCTCTCACAAAAACCCTTCACTCCCATAATAACATGGAAAATCCGAATCCAGTACAGCCTGGCGTCCCGCCGACTGTGCCCGTCGTACAGACCAGGCCAGTAGCACTGAGCATGGCGAGCGACAGCCCCGAAATGGCAGCCCTGCACGAGCAGCGCCGTAGTCGCGTCTACGCGATCGTGCCGACGCGTGAGGAGCTCAATCAAATCAGCGCTATAGCCGACACATTCCAAAAGGCCGGCGCGCTCCCGAAAGGAATCGACACGATACAGAAAGCCACCGTCGCAGTGTGGGCCGCGGTCGAGTACCAAATCCCTATCCTCGAAGCGCTTGCGGGAATGGCCATCATTGGCAACCGCGTCGTCATGTACGGCGACCTTGTCCTGAGCCAGCTCTATCGCGCCGGTTGCACCGTCACGTTCGGTACGTGTAATGCTGAGGAAGCAAACGTCACCATCACCCGCAAGGACGGGACCAGCATGTCGCAGTGCTTCACCATGGAAGAAGCCCGGCGCCGCGGTTACACGAGCAACCCGGTGTACGCGAAGTACCCTGAGGACATGCTCAAACGCCGCGCTATCGCGATGATCGCGAAGTACGTGGCACCTGACGCACTCCGTGGCATCAGCATCGTCACCGACCGCTCGGACAAGATTGACGACGAGGAGCCCGTGGAGACGCGCCAGGAGGCGCTCAGCGCCGCGAAGGAGACCGCTGAGGCCCAGCCGTCAGCTCCTGCGCATGGCAGCCTCCTAGAGGCACTCAAGGCGGCTCCTGAGACCGCTGCGCCAGCGAAGAAGAAAGCCACCACCAAAAAGACGACGAAGAAAGTCGCAGATAAGGAGGCATGAGCGAACAAGCAGTAGCTCCCATCGACCGCTGGAGTCACTCGTCGCTCAGCCTGTACCTGCGCAATCCGCTGGCCTTTAAGAAGCGCAATATCCTCAAGATATACACCGCTTCCTACGGGCCGACGACGTTCGTAGGCCGGGCCGGACACGAGGCGCTCGCTAAGTTCTTCGAGGGCCACCGCACCGGCCAGCCGGTCAGCGTCGCGGAGGCGGTCGAAGTTGGCATGATTCACCTGCAGAACGTCTCGGACACCGAGGTCGACTTCGGCAAGCTCGGCAGCCGCGAGAAAATGCTCGCGGACTACAACAAGGCCATCAACGCCTATTTCGCCGAGCTCCCACGCCAGGAGTGGGTCAACTGGAAAATCCTAGCCGTCGAACAGAAAATCGTGCGCGAGATCAGCGACGAGCAGGGACCTTTCCCGCTTCCAGCCGTCTCGGTCCAGGACATCGTGCTCGAGGACCCGGAGGGCAATATCGTCATCGTCGACCACAAGTTTGTAGCCACGTACACGGATGGCAACGTGGACGACGGCACGAAGGTCATGCAAGCGCTCTTCGCCTATCACACCGTGAAGGCTGAGTACGGCCGTGCACCAACACGCATGATTTACTCGGAGTGCAAGCTCGCGACGAACAAAGACGGCAGCCCTCAGGTGCAGCCTTACGACATCACGTTCGCGAATCACCCCGACTTCTTCCAGGTATTCCGGGCCTGCTACGTTGGCGCGACCATCGAGGTCATGCGTCCCGACGCGCAGTTTCTCCCGAACTTCTCGGACATGTTCGACGGGCAGGACTCCTTCGAGTCGCTGCGCGCGGGGCTCATCGGCGTCGAGAATGTCGTCGCGGTCCCGCATAAAACCAAGCAGCCGGAGTTTGTAGACAAAGCCTTCACCCAGTCCGCGGCGACATCGGTGGTCAACGTGCACCTCGAAATGGAAGAGAAAATCAGGCTCAAGCTCCTCGAGTTTGGTCTCCCCGTGAAAATGCAGACCACCTACCGCGGCGGCTCGGTGGCGCTATACACGCTCGAGGTCGCACGCGGCGTGCGCATGGAGTCGATTAAGAAGCGTGAAGCTGACCTCGCGCTCGCGCTCGAGGCAACCACCATCCGCGTCCTCGCGCCAATCATGGGTACGTCCCTTGTCGGCATCGAGGTCCCGCTCGTTGATCGCCAGCCCATCCCGTACTGGACCGAAGAGGACGAGACCCGCGTGCTCAGTGAGCGCGTTGCCAAGGTGCTCGAGAATAGCACGCTCAATATTCCCGTCGGCGTCGACGTGTACGGGCAGACCGTCTCTAAAAACCTTTCCGACATGCCGCACTTGCTCGTCGCAGGAGCAACCGGCGCCGGTAAGAGCGTCATGCTCAACGTCGCCATCACCGCACTCATAGAGCAGAACACGCCGGAGCAGTTGGGCCTCGTGCTCATCGACCCGAAGCGCGTTGAGCTCGCGCAGTTCAAGAAAGCGCCGCACCTGCTGGCTCCGCCTATCTACGAGGTCATGGAGGCGCAGGCGACGCTTGCCTGGCTCGCGAAGGAAATGGACGTGCGGTATGACCTCCTCGAGAAGAGCGAGGTACGCAACATCGACGAGTACAACCAGGGCGCACATGAAAAAATGCAGCGTATCGTCTGCGTCGTGGACGAGTTCGCGGACCTCATGCTGCAGCAGGGCAACCTGATGCTGCCGGCCTGCGAAACCAGCATCGTACGGATCGCGCAAAAAGCGCGTGCGGTAGGCATTCACCTCATCATCGGCACCCAGCGGCCGAGTGTGGACGTCATCACCGGCGTCATCAAAGCCAACCTCCCAACCCGCATCGCGTTTATGACGAGCTCGAAAGTCGACAGTCTCGTCATCCTCGACCAGGCGGGCGCCGAAGCGCTCACTGGTAAGGGCGACATGCTTTTCCAGGACCCATCCACAGGTTCTCCCCAGCGTCTGCAGGGATTCCTGATTTAGTGAGTTGTCCCCTGGTTCGTGCACGAGTTACGCACATCGTAGGGCCTGAAAAAGGCTAGGAAAATAAGGATATTCCATAGTTTTCCCCAGTATCCACAGGCCCTATAACTACTAGATTCGTTTATTAACTAATAACCCTTTACTCCAAATGGAAAATCAAAAAACACCTGGCAGGCCAAAGAGCCCGCACCGCCAGTTCGTCGACTTCTTCGTCGCGACGGTGGAGCGCACGCGCGGCTTCAAGCCCCCCATCAACGGACCCCGTGACGGCGCCACGCTCAAGCGCCTCCTCGAGCACAAGGGCGTCAGCCTGGATATGCTCGAAAAGCTGGCGCTGTACTTCCTCGCGAGCCATCGCTTCGAGAAGGTCTCGCCCACGATCAGCGTGTTTCTCAGCGCCGGCATCCTGACCTCGCTATGGAACACGATGCTCAACAACCCCCAGTTTTGGAAGGAGCTGGACGGGTATGCGAGCGCCCACATGGGCAAGCCCTCAACGGTCGACCGCAGCGAGTTTAAGGGCCAGCTCGAGGAGCTGCGCAACCTGCGTGCGGGACTCAGCAAGAGCTTCTCGGCATGAAGGGCTTTAGCATGTCACTCCCCGAGGGATTTGCGGACTCGCTGCAGCGCCGGCACCATGGCAACCCGGACGCGACCATGGCGGAGAAGGCCGAGGCGGTGTTGCGCATGCGCTCACTCTGGGAAGAGCGCCAGCAGCTCCTGAAACAGCAGGACGAGCTTGATACCTACTGGGACACCGCGAAAATCGAGTCACACTTCGGAGAGCCCATATTTTACGGGGCCCATCGTCGCCTGCGCGCGCTGCGGGAGAAGCGGGAAAAGAACCACCGCGCGATCTTCACGCTCTTGGTAAACACTGACGGCAATCCCGAGCCTTTCAACCCAGGCTGGTCGATGGATGCCGAGAGCTGCTACCAGGACTTTATGGCTAAGTACGGACCGCGCGCATGAAGAAAAAAGACATACACCCTGGGCGCATCCAGTTCCTGCAGTTCCTCGAGGGGCAGCTCGGCTATCGGGAAGGACACCGCGTCTGGGCAGCACTCCGCGCTGAGTACCCCGAGCTCCTTGACTCGTCGCGCTGCCCGAACTGTGACGCGAGCATGGAGCAGTACCGCTACAGCTTCCGCTGGCACCACGCCATGCTGCTAATCGTCATGGCACGCGCGGTCCGCGACCGCATGGATAGCGGGCTCGCTTTCAGCGACGCCAATGCCGTCCACGTCCCGACGTTGCAGACCACCCACGCCGTGAAATGCAGCACCACCCAGGCCCGTCTCCTCGGACTCGTGGCCAAGGTGAAGAACGCCAACGGCACGCAAATCGGAGGAAAATGGCTCATCACCGCGCGCGGCTGGGCGGCCCTGAGAGGCGAGGCCGTGCCTGAGCACGTGATTGCCTTCCGCAATGCCATCGAGGACCGCACGGAGGCGCTCATCACGCTTGCCGGGGCCCTCGGGACCCTGAGCCAGCGCGCTGCCGTGGATCCCCGCGAGGAGGGCTACCAAGCCGAGTATCATCCCGGAGACTGGTTCGGTATCGACGGTTTCCACGAAGGTCGCCTGTTTCCCGTACGGTCGTGAGAGTCTCACCTGAGCTCGAGCACTTGAAAGTGCGCAACGGGTCGCTATGGAAGAACGTAGCCCAGGGTACGCTCTGGCGCGTCGGCTCCCACCGCAGCGGGAAGTACAACCTCGTCCGCCTCGATGCCTCCGGGCGCCCGACGCGGAAGAGTCACACGCACAGCGAGAAGACGCTTAAGCTCTTCTTCGTGCCGGTCTAGTTTATTAACAGCACCGCAACAGCTACGTGCTATAATCATCACATGAACATATTTCTCCCGTACCACGATTTTGAGGGCTCCCCACGTCACAAGCGCACGGACCACCCGACCACCTCACCGCGCAAGCTCGCTGCGCAGGCTAGCTTCGACCTTGTCGAGGAGGGGTACAGCATTGAGCTGAGCAACGACAAGGAGTACCTGAACATCATCGGCGTACGTCCCGAGCAGGTGACTGCAGCGCTCGAGATAGCAGGGATACTCCCGCCTGGGGTACTTCCCGCAAGTAAGTAGAATAGTCCCGTAATCATTAAACATTTCCACTACACACATGCTGAAAGCAAAAATCTTTGACCGTCAGGGCCGCTCGTTCGACGAGCTTACGCTCGAGCTCAACGCCTTCTTCGAGGCCGTTGGCGACGACATTCCAGCGTCCGGCATCGACGTCCAGGAGGACCACGTGCTCGCGATCTACGAAGACCGCAGCGACGAGGTAGTCGCAGGACGCAAGGAGCAGCTCGAGACGTTGTACGAAGCGAAGCGCAAGAGCGTCGCGAACTGGCTCACGCAGGAAACGACCCGTCGTCACTGGGAGGCCATGGTGCTCAAGAAGTCCGGCGGCGAGGGCAAGCAGACCGCCTTTACCGCAAAGCTGCGTGAGGCTGAAATCGACGTTGAAATGGCGGTGAGTAACCTGCGCATCATCAACGAGCTCATCCTCGAAATCGAGAACGGAGACGAGTCGGGCATCACTATCGGCTAGTCATGGAGCTCGAGCACTACATCCCAACCACGAAGGAAGAGCTACAGCGGCTCATAGACGAGCTGAGCGGATTCCTCGAGGACGAGGTGCCGGTACCGCTGGAGGTGCTGCTCGACAGTGGCATCACCAACAGGCCGCACGTCGTCCGCTTCGAGGTTGTGTGCTCGAGCTGCTACGGCCGTGGTTACGTACCGAAAAATGGCCCCGACGGGGCCGACGACGACAGCGAGCCTTGTCAGGACTGCGCTAAATAGCACCTCACCATGAACATCATCACCGCACTCAAAAAGCCAGTGGTCGCGCTCATCGCCGCCGGCATTGTCGTATCAGCCATCAGCATCAGCGCCGGCGCGTACCTCACGTACGACTACGTGCGCATGCACCGTCGCATCACCGCACTCGAGTCCACGAATAGCGCGCAAACGACCGCGATCGAGGCGAACGATGCAAACATTCACGTTATCGCCGCATGGATTAACCGCGCGGCAGAAACAGCAACGTCCTCATCGCGCTAATGCCAGCAGCTAAGAAAGCCCAGCAGTACAGCGCGCACGAGCTCGCTGACCGTCTCGCGAAGAAGTACGCGGCCCCCCAGTACGCCTTCCTCGAGCAGGTCCGCAACGGTACAGGAGGATTCGCCAACCGCAGCGCCGACGCCATGGCGCTCAGCCTGTGGCCTAGCCGTGGGCTCATGCTCGACGGCTTCGAGATAAAGGGCTACCGCACCGACTGGCTGCGCGAGCTCAAGAACCCGGCCAAGGCCGAGGAGCTGGCGGTCTACTGCAACCGCTGGTGGATCGTGGGCTCGACGGACATCGTCAAGCTCGAGGAGGTCCCGGACAACTGGGGATGGCTCGCGCCGCACGGTACCGGGCTCAAGGTTATGAAGCCTGCGCCGCTCCTCGAGGGAGCACGTGAGCTCGACCGCGTATTCATCGCCGCGCTTCTGCGCAACGTCACCGAGCACATGGTGCATGAGCGCCACGTCGACGAGCGCGTACGTGAGCGTGGTGAGTCACTCGCACAGCACAAGGTTGAGAAGCTCCAGGACCAGATTGCAGCCGCGACCGCGCTCGCGAAGAAGGTCCTCGCGTTCGAGGAAGCAAGCGGCGTAAAGATAGACCAGTGGGCGCACACTCCCGAGAAAATCGGCAAGGTGGTGCAAATGGTCCTCCAGGGTCATCACCTGCAGCTTAACGACGACGTCGTTCGCCTCCGCGCCCGCCTCGTCGGTCTCCTCACCGAGGTCGACAAAGTCATCGCCGACGTAGGCGTTACCACTGAAACAACCGCATGACCTGTACCAACTGCAACCACCACGGCATTGACCATTTCGAGGGCCACGGCTGCTGCCAGCTCGAGGGATGCGGGTGCCGCGCTTTCACCACTGCCGCG
>ERZ869925.203-NODE-203-length-41262-cov-5.688985_pt1 | contig 41262 bp, 62 predicted proteins | sample MGYA00579311_ERZ869925 | MGnify/ENA primary metagenome ERZ869925 (study PRJEB32216, sample SAMN09231817) | wastewater metagenome | place: USA: Maryland | collected 2016-07-30 | study: EMG produced TPA metagenomics assembly of the PRJNA472060 data set (Reclaimed...
TAGTCCAGCGAAAGGGCCCTAGAGTTTCGACCCCGCCCCCGGGCCCACGAAGAACACGAACTCGCGCGTGCGATCAGCCATCGATTCGTCGATTTCGACCGCCAATCCGCGCTTTTCCATCCATGCGATGAGCTGCGCGGGGTTCGCCCACACGTGCGGGAACTCCGTGCCGTCGTCGCGCAGCATCTCGGCCTGGTCGGCATCGACGGGCATGTCGAACACCAGCCACTTGCAGCTGGAGAGCAGGATGCCCAGAAGGCCGTGCCACTCTTCGATCCCGAAGTGCTTGAGCACGCCGAAGCACACGCCGAGGTCGAAGGTCGGCAGGCTGTCCGGCAGGGCGCGCAGGTCGCAATACATGGCCCGCTTGCCCGGGTTGCGCCCCATCGCGCGATCGAGGCAGCCCCGGTTCGCGTCGATCATCGTGTAGTCGCCGTGATCGATGCGCGACGCCAGCAGTCCCGTGCCGCAACCGAACTCCACGATGCTGGCAGGCGAGACCCGCGCCATCGCGCGCTTCACGCACTCGGCATGCCCATCGTGCAGCCACGAGCTCGCGAGCCAGCGCTCGTCGATGAAGTCCAGCATCCCGTCGCGTTTCAGGTATTCGCTGTAGTCCGGCTTCATCGGCTCAGGCTGGCGAGGATCTCGGCGGGCTTCTGGTCGAAGGTGAAGGCACGGAAGACGCCGTGCTCGGCGTGCCCGGGCTTGCACCAGGAGTTCAGCATCGCGCGCAGGTAGGGGAAGTAGACCATCACCTGCGGCGTGTCGTAGTTGTCGGCCAGGACATTGAGTCCCGACTGGTAGCCGATGAAGAAGACCGCATCCCGCAGCACCCGCACCGCATCGGCCGGCGGCAGGTCGATCACCACGGACACCCGCACAGACAGGCGCCGCTGCAGCAGCTCCGCGATGCGCTTCAGCCTGGCCGCATCGTAGGACGCCCCGAGCAGCACCAGGGGAAGCTGGTCGAAGCGCTTGGCGATGACCGCATCGCCGATGAACTGCGCCCAGGTCTCGTCGTTCCATGACGAGTCGTGCTTGTTGCCCGAGACGTAGGCCGCCACGTAGCCGTGCCCGAGGAACGGCTCGTCGGGGACCATCATCGGCACGCCCCACTGCGGCGCGTACCCGGGATCCATGGCATCGAGGCGCACGCCCTTCTCCAGGGCCGCGTTGCAGGCGTAGAGGCCGCCATTCCCGACCACGCGCTCCAGCGGGATTACCGCCTGGGCGAGCTGGTGGTAAGCCTGTGGCGAGACCACCTCGAAGTCGACACTGCGCACCTTGGGCAGCAGCTTCACGAAACCGATCGCCCGGCGCTGCACCTCGTCGTGGCGAAGGATCAGGATCGTGAGATCGATCGCCTCCACGTAGGGTGCGAGCTTCTGGTAGACCCAGAAGATGTCGCCCACGCCCTGCACGGTGCGGATCTTGACGCTATGCACGGCGGTTCCCGAAGCCTCCGTCCTCGGCCGCCGTCTTCGTGTCGTGGCAGCTCTTGCATAGCGTCTGCCAGTTGCCCTGGTCCCAGAAGAGCCGCCAGCCGGCGGAGATCGCGGCGGCGTCTTCGCGTGCCATCGCCTCGGCCAATCGGTGCGGCACCTTGTGGTCGACTGCCTCGCCAGCTACTACAAGGCCGCGCGCCTCGCAGCGCACGCATAGTGGGTGCCGGGCGCGCCATGCAGCGGATGCTGCCTTCCACCGCCGGCCGTAGATCCGATCCAGGATGGAGCGGTCCCGGCGGGACTCGGCTTCCCGCTTCGCCTTGGCCGCGTGGGTCGGGCATCGCGAGGAGCCGTCGCGCACGAGTTCGCCGCAGCCAGGTGCGGCGCAGGGCTTCGGAACGCGGGAGGGCACTTCAGGGCCTCCGTGGAGACACAAAAACCACAGAGTGGCCGAATCGTAACGCTTTCACGCTGGACCCTTCTCCCCTTTTTCGTTGAACCTCATGGGCGGGCCGAACTGGCCACTGCCGCCATGGCGGCGGCCCGCTCGGCGGCGGTCCGCCGGCGCTCCTGGTAGCGCTCCCAGAAGTCCGAGTGCGCGCGCAGGACCAAACGGTGGAAGGTCGACTTCGAGCAGCGCAGGTAGCGGCGAGCGAGCGTCTCAGCCGTCTCGAAGCGGGTGTAGTACGCCTGGAGCGCGCGCGCCTCCCGGCGATCCATGGCGCGCAGGACCTCGCCGGTGAGCTGCGCCTCGGCCCCGATCGGCTTGATCGCGTCGGTGCGCGCCAGGCGCGTCTCCCGGCGCTCGTACTCCGCCTCGGTCCAGCAGAGCGGGCAGGTGCTGTAGACGGCGCCCTTGCTGTCCCCGGTCCACGCCGCCCAGTTCTCGATGAGCCGGCGAATCTCGTCCTGCTGCGGGTGGATCATCGCGAGGCCTCCTCGGTGCCGTTGCGCAACTGCTCGACGGTGACCCCAGGTTCCACGGGGAACGCCGTGCCTACCTCGTGCCCGGCCTCCCGCGCATGGAACCAGCCTGGCTTGCCGGCGATGCCGCGCCGGATCGAGGCGTCGATCGCCTCCTTGCCGAACGCGGCGCGCAGGTCGTCGATGATGCTGGCGGTGGATGGCATCTTCTCCCTCATGCGAGAACGAAATACACATGGTCCGGGTCGCGCGCGCGTACACACGTGTGCGCGCCTGCGTGCCTGTCCGCGCGCCCGGACACGCGCGCGCCTGCATGCGTGAGCGTTTCGACCCGGACCACCCGGACCGCGCTTGATTCGCAATGGGTTTTCCCGGTCCGCCTACCCGGACCAACCCGGGGCCATCCCGGACCACGCCGCTCAGAACGGGACATCGACGCCCTCCTCCCCCACCCCCGCTTCCGCCTGGTCAGCCCCTTGCGGCCGCGTGTAGACGCGCTTGCGGGTGCCACCCGGACCGCGCGGGCGGGACTGGGACCAGCCGGCCCGCACGAGAATCCGGCCGATCTCGGCGACGTTCGCCGCAGTAATGCGGCCCCGGTCGATCTTGAGGATCTCGACGGCGACCTCGTCGACCGTGATCGTCGACTGAGTTCGCCGCGCCAGCTCGTCGAGGATGTAGCCCTCCCAGGGCGCCTCCTGCATGCGCTGCTCCTGCTCGGGCGCGAAGAGGGCCTCGCTCTCCTCCCGCGTCGGGTGGCGACGCTCGCCCTTGCGGAATAGCACCAAGGCTTCCGCGAGAAGCTGCTCCCGCAGCTCCTCGAGCTTCGCGATCTCGATCTCGCCGGCCTCGCAGGTCTTCACCGGCCAGAAGCGCGTGCCCCCGGTCCAGTCGCGCAGGTACTGGGGCTCGTTGATCGACCCGAAGAAGGTGGTCTGCCGCGCCACGTGCACGTTGCGCCGGGCGTAGGGCGGCCGGTAGTTGTCGACCCGCGAGCTCACGAACTGCTTCACGGCCGCAGCCTCGGCCCGGTTGAACTGCTGCATCTCCCCGATCTCGTAGACCCACACGCCTTGGATCTGCTGGCAGGCGTCCTTCTCGCCCACCCGGAACGGGGTGTCCGAGAACCACTCGCCGCCCAGAATCGCGAGCGCGGTGGACTTGCCACGCTCCTGCGGCCCCTCGAGCACGGGCACGGCGCGCATGATGCAGCCGGGCTCGAACACCCGCGCGATCATGTTGAGCAGGCTGTAGCGACTCACCCGGCGCACGTACTCGGTGTCCACACAGCCCAGGCAGTCGACCATCCAGTGATCCACGCGGGCCGTGCCGTCCCATTGCAAGGCCTCGAGGAAGGCCTTCACGGGGTGAAAGCGCGCGTCGTCGGCCGCCAGGTGCACCGCCGAGCGAACGGCCTCCATGGAGCGCGTGACGAAGCGCATGGCCTCCGCGAACCAGACCTGGACGCGGGAGTCGTCGGTCTCCGTCCACTCTCCGGCGGCGCCACCCCATGGCGCGGGCTTGCGCTTCACAATCCGGTTGGCGAACTCGTCGAAGGCGATGACGCCGTGCCAGGCCTCGTCGGACATGAGGATGCGGTAGATGTTGGGCGCGCAGTCGACGACCTTGCCCTTCGCGTCCCGCAAGAGTGGCGGCGGTGTCTGGGTACTGTCGGAAGACTGGGGTGGGGTTTTCGGCCCCTCGCGCGCCAGGGAAAGCACCTGCGAGAACTGCTCGCGAACGGCCACGAGGCCGCGCGATGCGTGCAGATCGTTAAAGTCCGTCCAGCCAGGCTCGCGCCCTTCCTCCCAAACCGGCCACACCACGCGCGCGTTGCCGATAGCGGCAGCGGCCAGCTCGGCCTTCGAGCGGCCTGGGTTGCCCTCGGTCTGCCAGTCGTCGTCAGCGCAGAAGACGATCGGAGAGTCCGGGAACTTCGCCCGCACCCGCTGGGCCACGGGCGCGAGGTTCCCGCAGTCGAAGGCGATGAAGACGGCGTAGGCCCGGCCAAGCGCCTGGCGTACCGACAGCGCCGTGGCCACGCCCTCGGCCACGAGGATCGGCGCCCCCGGCATGGGCTTGCCCAGGCGGCAGGCGCTGCCCTCCTTCGCCATGCCCTTGTTGAAGCGCTTCGTGCCGTCCGGTTGGATCTTCTGCAGGCCCCTGAGCACCGGCTCGTCGGGCCCGTAATCGATCATGGGGACGAGGAGCGTCCCGTCGGAGAAGAAGCGCAGCCCCTTCTCGGGCTCCAGCCCCTTGCGCTCGAGGTAAGGGCTCGCCCCGGAGGCGCGGGCGGCGTCCCATTGCGACCTCGCCCGGTTGGCGGCATGCCGAGCGCGCTCTTCGCGCTTGGCGGCTTCCGCCCGCTCCTGTTCCTCGCGTTTGCGGATAGCCTCGGCACGATCTTCTTCGGTGAAGCCCTGCCAGTCGACCTCGAGCTTGCAGGCCTCCAGCCGGCCCCATTCGCCGAAGGCCCCGACGACGACCGTCTTCCCGCTTCGCAGGAAGAACTCCCGCAGCACGTACCAGGCTCGCTTCTTGGGCCCGTAGCGCACGATCTTGTCGGTGATGCGGGGATGGCCCGGAGGGAACTCCGGCATCCCCGCGGCGCGCATCTGGCGCGCGGCGGTGTCGAGGTCTGCCATCGCGAGTGGTCGGCGGCTCTACTCCGTCACGATCCGCCGGCCGCGCACCGGCTTCGGCGTGGCCATGGAGGCTCGGTTGTTGCGCTTCCGGGGCCCGAACGCTCGCAGCGCGGCCGCCGAGCCTAGTGACATGCCCCGGCCGTCGTCCAGGCGCTCGGGGGCGCCGGGAGCGAGCTCCATCCGCCGGCATGAGCCATCGACAAAGCGAATTATTCGATCACGACGCAGCGCCTCGAGCGATTTGTAGACCGAGCGCAGCGCGGTGTTTCCCATGAGCAGGTAAACATCCCGCGCGATCAGGTGCTGGCGCCGCCCATCGATCGTCTCGCGCCGGAAGATCTGGAGGATGCGAGCCTTTATCGTCCGCGCGCGCACCTTGGCAACGAGCTCGGCGGGACGAACGTCTCGACGTAGGTCCGCATCCCCGACCAGGCGAACACGAGCGCCAGGGACGCCGACAGAAGGAGGATGAAGACCAGGGCCAGCGGCGCGAATGCAAACATCGTCAGCCATCGGAGATAGCTCCCGTTCATGTTCTTGTGGGTGTCGCGCGCAGGATTTCAAGCAGCGCCTGCTCGTGTTTCGGGCGGCTAGACGGGAAGCGGTGCCCCATCGAGGCCTTGAGAGCCCGCACCTGCTCGGAGTACCAGTGCGGGAAGTGGAACAGGCCCAGGCCGGTGATGCGGTCGAACTCGGCCTGGATCTCGGCCAGCAGGGTTCCATGGCGGGCGCCGACGCTCATCGAGCTGGCCCTGTGCGTGACCGTGCGATCGCCACCGCGATCTCCTGGAGCACCTGACCCTGCGTGCAGGTTTCGGCGGCCAGGCGAAAGACGGCGGCCATCTCAACGAGCGACAAGTCAGTCTCGCGCAGGGCCTCGATCGCCTTCGGGACGTTGTTCGTGAGGCGCGCGAGATCGGTCATTTCCCGCCGGCTCCCCCAGAATCCCGCTCGCTCCCGCTTAATCCCAAGCGGCTCATTTCCTCGGCTGCTACCTTGAGCAAATGGAACTTGCCCAAGACCGCCTCCCGCACCAGGTCTTCGCACACCTGCGAAATCTCGACCTTCGCCGCCTGCGCCATCACCTTCACCGCGGAGTGGACGATGGGGTCGAGGCGGACATGCACGCTCTTGAGGGGCTCGCTCAATGCACACCTCTCGGAATGAAAAAGCCCGGCGGTTCCAGGCCGGGCAAACCCACGGCAAAACTCCCTGTGATCGAGGGGCTCAATCCGTGGGAGGAGGAGACGATCACGCGGCGGCTTCCTCGTGAGGCGGCTCGCCAAAGACGTCGGGACGGAGCTCGTAGCGCGTCACCTGACCGCCAGTGGCACGCTCGATCAGGATGGCCCGATCCGCGGCGGCCTTGCCGTCTCGATTCAGCCAGTTCCACACGTGCTGCTGCTTCACGCCAATGGATTTGGCCAGGCTCGACTGCCCGCCAGCCAGCTCCACCGCCCTTTTCAGCGCTTCGATCATGTCACCAGAATACAACCCGAGTTGTTTTGATGTCAACAACAGTGGTTTGCCAGCACTTCGTGCCTGCGTTCCAATGCCTTTCATGAGCACCTACGCCAAGCGGCTGCTGAAAGCGATCGAGCATTCGAGGCAGACCCAGGCCGCCGTCGCCAAGGCCGCAGGGACGACTCAGCAGGTCATCAGCGGGATCATCACGCGGAACAGCGCGCACTCCGGCTACACGGCCCAGATCGCGCACGTTTGCGGCGTTTCACCCTATTGGCTGGCCACGGGGAAGGGGACGATGCTGGGGCTCCGCGAACCAGTCGCCGGATACGGCGAGCCCCTTTCGAAAGAGGCTGAGGATATCGCCCGCGCCTGGATGAAGCTCTCCCCGCCCCTAGCCGCCAGCGTGCGGACGATGATCTTCCACATGGCGTCCGCGCACTCGGTGGCCAAGTGGCTCATGATCGAGCCTCCCAAGAATCACGGATACGCGGCGTGGGAGGAGGCCATCCAGCGAGCCTACGACGCTGAAATCAAGCAGCAGCGGCTAAATTTCGGCGAGTGAAGTCATTCTTGACTGGCGGTGCTAAGGTCGCCGTTGCAGTAGCGGTGGCGGCCTCCTTCATCGTCATCATGGACAGCGGATCGGATCCGCCACGCCCGGAGAAGGCCTCCAGTTCAAAGCCGAAGCTCCTCGCCAGAAGCGAGTTCGAGGACCTCTGCCGCATCGGCCAGCAGATCGAGGTCTGCGCCAGCCGTGTTGGAGGCCCGGACCAGACCCAGCGGAGCACGATGGGCACAGACTTCTGGTACTTCCGCGGCAGGACCTACGACCCGATCACCTCTCGACGCGACCTATCAGCCCAAGTTGTTGTTGAGAACGGCGTGGTCGCGCGCATCAACTTCAACTAGTCAGCACTCCACGTAATTCGCTCGATAAGACTGTTCCACGGGAAACAACAGGGGTTGACAAGCTAACAACTCGCGTTGTTCAATGGGGGCCGTCCCCACCACGGAGGCGCCATGTCCCAAGTCCCTGTCCAGCCGCTCCACCCCTACCTCGTGGCCCTCCAGACGGCCACGGGCGCGGTGGCGTTCCTCGTCACCCGCCACCCCGCCACGCAGATCGAGCACCTGGGCACACAGCTCGAGCTCGCGCACCGCCTGGTCGTCACCACGGCCCACGCCGAGCGAATCGCCAACGAGCTGCGCCTGGAGCTCGCCGATCGCGTCTCCAGCGCCTGGGGCTCGCACCCCTACTTCCTGGCCGACTGGGAGGAGGTCCTCGATCTGATCGGGCAGTTCGACCACGCCACGGGAAAGCGCCTCACCCGGGCGGGCGTGTCGGTCGGTGACCTGGTGCAGGTCGACCTGAGCACCGTCGACATGCCCAACCAGAAGTGCCGCGGCGAGGTGGCCGGCATCAGCGCCAAGCGCTACCTCGTGCGCCTGCACACGCCCATCGGCGACTTCACCGGCATGTGGGCGCCGCGATCGCAGATCAAGCCCGTGGTGCGCGTGTGCGCCCTGGGCGGGGAGGCTGCATGACCCGCGCCATCCGCTCGCTCAACAAGGGCCGCGCCCGCGTCTGGTGGGTGCACCACGGCCGGGAGGCGATCCGGGCCGCGCAGCTCACCACGCTCGTCGCGTGCTTCATCGCGGCCTCGAGCTTCGACTACCAGGACCAGCTCGAGCAGGAGCGCGCCGCCCACGCGGCCGCCCGCCAACAGCTCGACGAGGAACGCGCCGCCCGGGGCATGCCCCGCACCGCCTGGATCATCGACGCGAGCACCCCGCGCAAGGCCTCCGAGAGGCTCGCGGAGATCGCCGGCGACCTGGACGCCTGGCGCTACCGGAACCGGGAGGCGAAATGACGCATGTCATCATCGCACTTGCCGGCCGCGCCGGGTCCGGCAAGGATACCGCCGCCGCCTTCCTCGCCCACGCGGCGATCCGCGACGGCTACGGGGCCACCACCACCGGGTTCGCCTCTCCGCTGAAGGCGGGGCTCTCCGCGATGTTCGGCTTCCAGTTTGCGGACCTCACGCGCGAGGAGAAGGAAGCCCCGCTGGAATTCATCGGCAAGAGCCCCCGCGAGCTCATGCAGACGCTGGGCACCGAGTGGGGCCGCGGCGTGCACCAGGAGCTGTGGATCCAGCTCATGGAGCGCCGGATCTTCGAGCGCCCAACTTTCGGCGCCGACGACCTGTGGATCCTCACCGACTGTCGATTCCCGAACGAGCTGGCGTGGGTGCGGCGCAAGGGCGGTGTCACCTGGTGGATCGAGCGGGACGGCGTCCCGCCCGTGGCCTCGCACTCCAGCGAGAACTCCATCGGGCCCGGGGACTGCGATCGCGTGATCGCCAACTTCGGCAGCCGCGCGGACCTCGCGATCGAGGTGCAGCGCGCCTGGGCGCAACACGAGGCGACGATCGAGGTGGAAGCATGACCTCCATCGCCACCTTGAGCGGCCGGGTGATCGACTTCGTGAACCCGGACCCCGACCAGGTTCTCCTGGACGACATCGCCGCCGGCCTCGCGCGCCACGCGCGCTACACGGGGCAGACGGTTCGCACCTACTCGGTGGCGATGCACTGCATGCTCGTGGCCTCGCTCGTGGCCCCCGAGCATCGCCTGCACGCGCTGCTGCACGACGCCCCGGAGGCCTACACCGGCGACGCCCCGAGCCCCTTCAAGGAAGCGATGCGGACGCTCGCGCGCTTCACGGGGCACCAGTCACCCTACGACACCGTCGAGCACGGGCTCTGGAAGGCAATCTGCCGGCGCTACGACCTGGCGTCCGAGCTGCCGCCCGAGGTTGCGCGGGCGGATCACTTCGCCATGGTGATCGAGGCGCCAATCCTGCAGCCCAAGGGCTGGCAGCACGCCGTCTGGGACTTCGCGCGCGCCGACGAGCGCGAGGTGGCCGGCGCCCACCGCGAGCAGCTCCTGAAGCTCTGCGCGCTTCCGCAGGGCGGCTACACCGCCTACCTCTGGGACGTCACCGGCGAGCTCGCCAGGCGCAGGGCGACGGCATGAGTCTCGACCCGGCAGTCCTCGCCTTCCTCGGGAGGCCTCCGGCCACCGCATCCATCAAGGCTCGCCCCGCGCGCGGCTATGCCGGCTCGATCTGCGAGCAGCCCAACCAACACACCAAGGAGAAGGACATGCCCCGCGGCGTTTACGAACGGAAGCCCAAGGAGAACCCGACCCAGCCCCAGCAGCCCGAGTCGAAGCCGCGCCGGAAGAAAAAGGCCGCGCCCGCGAGGAAGCCGCGCAAGGCGTCCAGGCGCGCGCGCCCCAAGCTGGTGATGACCCACAGCCCCAGCCCGCGCTTCGGCGTCTTCGAGGACGGCAGCGTCGAGGTGCGCCTGCCCGACTGCCGAGGCACGATCTCCGGCGACGATGCGGCGGCGCTGCATGCCTTCATCACGAAGCTCCGGGGGTGACATGACGACCGCCAACACCATCCGCGTCGACGCGATCGACGCGTCCAAGACCAACCCCCGCAAGCACTTCGACAAGGCGGCGCTCCAAGAGCTCGCCGAGTCGATCGCCAAGCACGGCGTGCTGCAGCCGGTCCTGGTGCGCCTGCATCCGAGCGGTGCGGACCAATACTACGAGCTCGTCGCCGGCGAGCGCCGCTGGCGCGCAGCCAAGATCGCCCAGCTCGAGCGCATCCCCGCCACCGTGCGCGAACTCACCGACGCCGAGGTCCTCGAGATCCAGGTGGTCGAGAACCTGCAGCGCGCGGACCTCCATCCGCTCGAGGAGGCCGAGGGCTACGAGTCCCTCATGAAGTGCCAGCACGCCGACGGCCGCGCCTACACCGCCGACGAGATCGCGGCCAAGGTGGGCAAGAGCCGCAGCTACGTCTACCAGCGCCTCAAGCTGACGGCGCTCACGCCCAAGGCGCGCGAGGCGTTCTACGAGGGCCGCCTGGACGCCTCCCGGGCGCTCCTGGTCGCGCGCGTGCCCGAGGCCCTGCAGGCCGAGGTGCTCGACCGCCTGGCACCGGGAGACGAGGAGGACTGGACGCCCAGCTTCCGCGAGGCGCGCGAGATCATCCACGACGAGTTCATGCTGGACCTCAAGAAGCCGCCCTTCGACGTGCGCGCGATCTACTTCGCCAACAACCAGGCGAACCCCATCGGCACCCCCTGCGGGGAATGCCCGAAGCGCACCGGCAACCAGCCCCAGCTCTTCGACGACGTGAAGAGTGGAGACATCTGCACTGACCCCGCGTGCTTCAAGGCAAAGACCGCCGCCCACGTCGAGAAGCTGGCCGAGGAGCACCGCGCCAAGGGGCTCACCGTGCTCACGGGCGCCGCCGCGCGCAAGGTGATGCCCCACTCGTGGGGCCAGCCCCGCGGCGGATTCCTCCGGCTCGACGAGCCCCACCCGCTGGACCCGAAGCGCCTGCCGCTCGCCAAGCGCCTGGGCAAGAAGGCGCCCCCGGCGACGCTGGTGGAGCACCCCAACGAGGAAGGAGTATTCGTGCACCTGGTCGCGGCGAAGGCCGCGCAGGAGGCGCTCGTCGCGGCCGGGCACGAGTGGGCGCTGCCGACGCCTGCCCCGAAGGCGATGGGTCCGGCGGCCCCGACCGGCAGCTCGAGAGTCCACGATGCCACGCGCGAGGCTGTCGAACTCGCGATCCACAAGGACCTGCGCGACGCCGTGCGCGAGAAGGGCCTGGACGAGGCGGCCCTGCGAACCGTCCTGGAGGCCCTCCGCGACGAGCTGCAGATCGACGAGGGCATCGAGGCGCTGTCCCCGGACGGCCCGCTGGCATCGGTGCCGGCCTCCGAACTGCAGCCCCTGCTCATCGACCTCACGCTGGGCGATCTCCTCTGGGGCACGGCGATCGAGCGGCGCCGCGACCTGGCGGCGCACTACGGCATCGACGTGAAGGCCGTCGAGGATCGCGTGAAGGCCGAGCGCAAGGCCCAGGCCGAAGCCGAGAAGGCTAAGAAGCCCGCCAAGCCGGCGAAGAAGAGCAAGGCCGCGCCGGAGCCCGCGGAGGCCTCGGCATGAGCTGCGACATCTGCGGCAAGAACGACAAGCCCCTCGTCGACCTGCTCGAGCAATACCAGACGGACGACATCAAGCAGATCTGCCCGGAGTGCGAGCAGATCGTGAACCAGAAGAAACGCAAGCTGCTCACGCTCGTGATGCGCATCTGCAGCGACCTTCTGAAGCGCTTCATGGGCGAGCGGCGGGCGAAGGCACAGCGGCCCGCTATCGACGCCGGCGCTCCCGGATCTCCGGAATGGCCGCAATAGCCATCGATCTACCCACCCACGAAAGGATCCCCATGGACACCACGACCGCCGCACCCGCCATCCCCGCCGCCGAGATCTCTTCGCGCTTCCCCGACATCGACATCGCCGAGGGCGAGGTGTACGCCGGCCTCTCCCGCGATCGCGACACGGGCACCTGGCACCACGTCGTGCTGCTGCCCTCGCTGCCCGACAAGGACCTCAACTGGCAGGAGGCGATCGACTGGGCCAGGAGCATGGGCGGCGAGTTGCCCACGCGCTGGGAGTCGGCGCTCCTCTACGCGAACTGCCGGCAGACGATCGACACGAACTACTGGTACTGGACCGCCTCGCCCTACGCCGGCGACGAGCGCTACGCCTGGTGCCAGTACTTCGACGACGGCTGCCAGGACTACCGCCAGGACACCCACTTCAGGGCCCGCGCCGTCCGCAGAGTGCCGGTTTAGTCATTCACCCATTCGATCATTCAGGAGCCCCGCATGAAGACGAAGACCCCCGAAACGATCCCCCTGCCGCGGATGCACTCGACCTACGCCGGCGGCACGGTGATGGGCGTGATGGCCGGCGAGAACGGCCAGCCCGACTACCTGCTGCTCGACCTGGGCGTGGAGCCCGAGAAGGACGTCACCTGGGACGAGGCCAAGGCCTGGGCCAAGAGCGTGGGCGGCGAGCTCCCCACGCGCCGCGAGCAGGCGATGCTCTTCGCCAACCGGCGCGAGGGCCAGTACAAGCCCCGCTGGTACTGGTCCGGCGAGCAGCACGCCGGCGAGCCCTCCTGGGCGTGGTGCCAGGACTTCTACTACGGCACCCAGGGCGGCACCCGCAAGGACTACCACGGCAGGGCCCGCGCCGTCCGCAGAGTGCCCTTTCAGTGATTCGATGATTCGATAATTCGCTTTTCCCCGGCATGGCCATCCACACTGAACTTCCGATATACAAGGTCGCCTACGACCTGCTGGGCGTCGTGGTGCAGCTCGTCAAGAACATGCCCCGAGAGTTCAAGCAGTCCATCGGAGGCAAGGTCCGCGACGAGTGCCTCGAAGTCGCGACGCTGGTGTTCCGGGCGAATGTCGCCGCGGACAAGGCCCCGCACCTGCTCGAGCTCCAGGAGCGGCTGCAGGTGGCCGAGCTGCTGCTGCGCCTCGCCCGCGACCTGCGATTCATCTCGACCTCCCAGTACGCAAGAGCGATCGCCCTCACCGGCTCGATCGGCAAGCAGGCGAACGGATGGCGAAAGTCCGCATCTCGCCCGTTGCTTCCGCGTCAAGGCGCTGGAGCCTGAGCGATGAACAATCTGGTCGTGCCGCTGCCCCACGAGGGCACCGAAATGCGCGGGAAGGATACCGCCGGCAGCCGCCGGGACGGGTCGAGCGCAGTCGCTCCGATGATCGGCCGAGGCCTTCGCCGGGACGACGTGGATAGCACGAACGGACGCAGCACGCCGGCGAGCCCTCCTGGGCGTGGTACCAGAACTTCAACAACGGCAACCAGAACTACAACCACAAGGACAACCACAACAGGGCCCGCGCCGTCCGCAGATCGATTCGATGCAGCCCATGCCGGGCTTTCCTTCGAGGACCTGGTCGAGGCCTACTTCGACTGCCGCCGAACCAAGCGCAACACCGCCAGCGCGCTCGCCTTCGAGACTGACCTCGAGCGCAACCTGGTCGGGCTCTTCGACGAGCTCGCCGCTGGCACCTACCGCCCGGGCCCATCGATCTGCTTCGTGGTCACGCGCCCGAAGCCGCGCGAGGTATGGGCGGCGCAGTTCCGCGATCGCATCGTGCACCACCTGCTCTACAACCACATCGGCGGGCGGTTCGAGCACGCCTTCATCGCCGACTCGTGCGCCTGCATCAAGGGGCGCGGGACGCTCTACGCGGCCAGGCGCCTCGAGGCGAAGGTGCGCTCCGTCACCCGCAACTGGAGCCGCCCCGCGTTCTACCTGAAGGCCGACGTCGCCAACTTCTTCGTGGCGATCGACAAGCGGGTCCTGACCGGCCAGCTCGAGGCGAGGATCCCGGAGCCCTGGTGGCGGGATCTCGCCCTGCAGATCCTCTTCCACGACCCCCGGCCGGACGTGGTCCTGCGCGCCTCGCCGGCGGAGATGGCGCTCGTGCCACCCCACAAGCGCCTCCTCGAGCAACCGGCGCACCGGGGCCTGCCGATCGGCAACCTGTCGAGCCAGTTCTTCGCGAACGTCTACCTCGACCGCCTGGACCAGTTCGCCAAGCACGTCCTGCGCGCGCGCCACTACGTGCGCTACGTGGACGACTTCGTGCTGCTCCACGAGGACCGCGCCTGGCTCGCGGCCACGTTGGGCGAGATCGCCGCCTTCCTGCCCCGCGAGCTCGGGATCCGCCTGAACCCGGCGAAGACCATCATCCAGCCCGTCGACCGGGGCGTCGACTTCGTGGGCCAGGTGATCCTGCCCTGGAGGCGATTCACGCGGCGGCGGACGCTGCGCGAGGCGCTCCGGCGTACTGCCCAGGCCACGCCGGAGGATTTGCGGCAGACGGCCAACAGCTACTTCGGGCTGCTCAGTCAGGCCACGGCCAGCCACCGCGATCGCGCGCGCCTGGCGAAGGTTGTGCTGGGGCGCGGCGCGACGGTTGACCGCGCGCTCACCAGGAGCTTCACGCCATGTTCCTGACCGACGCCGAACTGCGCGAACTCACCGGCTACGTGACGGCCGCCGGGTTCGTGCGCTGGCTGGATGCCCGCGGCTGGCGCTACGAGCGCAGCCGGGCCGGCAAGGTGATCGTCTCGCGCTCACACGCGGAGGCTATGATGGGCGGCGCCGCACCGAAGGCGCCGGGGCCGAAATTCGAGGCGATTGGAGGGTAGGAGTACCATGCGCCCGATGGGCCGCCCCCGCCTCCACGATCGTCACCTGCCCCTGCGCGTGCGCCGCAAGGGCAAGCGCTACTACTACCGCGCCCGCGACGGCCGCGAGATCGCGATGGGCCCCGACCTCGCCCAGATGCGCGTGAAGTGGGCGGAGTACGAGAATCTGCAGCTCTCGGCCGACTCGCTCTTCCGGACGGTCGCCGACAAGTTCGAGCGCGAGGTGATTCCGACGAAGGCCGCGCGCACCCAGAAGGACTACAAGCGCCACCTGGCCGTGCTGCGCAAGGTGTTCGACGAGATGCCCATGGGCGCGATCGAGCCGCACCACGTCAGGCGCTACCTGAACCTGCGCATGAAGGCGTCGCTGGTGCAATCCAACCGCGAGCGGGCGGTGCTCTCGTACCTGTTCAACTGGGCCCGCGGCGAGGGGATCGTGAGCATCCCGAACCCGTGCGCCGGGATCCACGGTAAGAAGGAGAAGGCCCGCGAGGTCTACGTCGACGACGCGGCCTACAAGGCCGTTTGGGACAAGGCGCCGCCGGCGGTGAGGGACGCCATGGACCTGGCCAAGTTCACCGGCCAGCGGCCCGCGGACGTGCTCAAGATGGCCAGGACGGACATCCGGGACGACTGCCTCGAGGTGCGCCAGGGGAAGACCGGGAAGCGGCTGCGCATCGAGCTCTCGGGCGAGCTGGCCGCCCTGGTCGAGCGCATCAAGGCGAGAACCGCCTCGGCGGGGGAGGACCGCAAGGTCTCGAGCGTGTACCTTGTGCAGGACGACGCCGGCCAGCCGTTCACCTACTGGCGCTTCGTGAAGCTCTTCCAGGAGGCGCGCGACGCGGCCGGGCAGGTGTGGCAATTCCGCGACCTGCGCGCCAAGGCCGGCACCGAGAAGACAGAGGAAGCCGGACCACGCGAGGCCCAGCGCCTTCTTGGCCACGCCTCGGTGACGACCACGGAGGTCTACGTCAGGAACCGGCGCGGCGATCGAGTGAAGCCGGTGAAATGAGGGACGCCATGCGGACCACAATCACGATGACCACTGTTCCCGAGCACATCCACGAGGGCAGCACGCTCCGGATCGACGGTCGCGGCTGGGTGGAGGTGATCTCGAGGACGCGCACCGAGCTCGAGGTGATCCCGGTCGGGGCGCTCAGGTCGGCGGTGCTCGAGTTTAACTACGCCCTCGACGCCCTACTCCGCGAACTGGGGTTCTATCGCCTCCTCGACTGGCTCGAAAACCTGCCGATGCGCCTTTGGAAGCGGTAGAGTATGGGAAGAGTTTGGGAAGAAGCCGCACCCAGCCTCAGCTAAGTGCTTGAATATTGGTGGGCCGTGAAGGATTCGAACCTTCGACCAACGGATTAAGAGACCACACCAAGAAGTCGGGCATTTTAGCAGGTTAGGCCGCTTTTCTTCCCATAAAAATCGCGCCGGACTAGGCGCCTGACGCCCCGGAGGGTTGGCGCGTATGGGAAGAAGTCCATGGAGGCTTGCTACGATCGCCACGGCCATGCTGGTCGCGGGCTGCGCCGGCCAGCAGCAGCTCACCTACGGGGGCAGCTTTACCCAGCCCCCGAAGTCAGGCGCGATCGCGGCCGAGGTGGTCTACGGCACGCTCGCCGAGACCCGCGAGCGCTGCGTGAAGGCCAACCGCCTGATCCCGGGCCGGGCGGGCCCTCCGAGCTGCGTGTGGTTCACCCCATGGGGATCAACGGTGGTCTACGCCGTCCAGCCAGCCTCATGGGACGACGCCGAGGCCATGTGCCAGCTGGGGCACGAGGTCACCCACCTGCTCAAGGGCGAGCACTAGTTCAGCACCGCCGGCCTGGCCGCACGTGGGCGGCGCCTGGAGCGCCGGATCCGCACGAGAAGGGAGAAGTCCTCGGCAAGCTCCTCCTGGCCCAGCAGGGGCCGTCCCAGAGGCCACCAGCCCCGGTCCCGGGGCCTGACCCGACGCCTCACAGCCACCAGCGAGTCCAGTCGAACTGCCCGTGCCGCTCGTGCACGAGCCAGGAGGTCTGGTGGGCTTGGGAATGGCGCCCGCAGGCGTGGTCGAAGGCGTTGGTGCCCGAGAGCGAGCCCCCGATCATCCAGTGCATGCCCTCCATGGCCACGTGGAAGTGCCCGCACAGGAGCTTCGTGAAGCCGGTATCGGGGAAGCCCATGCGCTTCACCGCTTCCATCGCCACGCGCCGGTCGAAGCCGTAGTAGGGCACGCCAGCCCAGCCCTTGATCTGGTGGCCGTGGAAGAGCAGGTAGCGCTCGGAGCCGATCGGCACCAGGGCCGAGGCCTTCGCGTGGATCCGCACGTCCACGTTGGACAGGCGCGAGAGGTACTGCTGGATGATGTGCGCGACCACGAAGCCCCAGTTGTTCTCCCCGCCCTGGGCTGCCTGGTTCTTCTTGGTGAGCCTCCCGTGGTTGTCCAGCGTGATGAAGTCGCAGGTCACGCGGCTGAAGTGCGGGGCCATCATGCGGATCATCTCGCCGATGTCCAGGCCGGCGCGCACCGCCTGCACCGGGGCCGGGTAGGCGTTGGTGACCTTGAGCTCGTCGTGGATGTCGCCGGAGATGTAGTCGCCCGTGCCCAGGATGTGCAGGTGCGGGATGTTGTAGCCGCTCCTCTTGACGGCGGTCACGTCCAGCACCGACTGGGAGAGCTTGCGCAAACGAGCGGTGAAGATCTCCGGGTTGAACTCACCGAAGCCATCCACCTCGTCCTTGGCGGTCACCTCTCCGTTGTGCAGGTCGGTGAGCTGCAGGACGTGGGTGATCGGCGCGGCGGCCTTCTTGCCGGGCTTGTAGACCATCCTGGGCGGCTCGGCCGCGGCGATCGCCTCGGTGAGCGCCAGGTTGATGATGCGCTGCTCGCCGGTGGCGTCGCGCTCGTGCTTGAGCTTTCGCTCCAGCTCGGCGACCACGCCTCGCAGGTGCTCGACCTCCTGGGCGGGGTTGTAGCGCTGCTCGAACTCCGCGAGGCTCTTGCCCGCGCGCTTGGCGCTCACCGGAGCATCTCCCGCATCCGGTTGGCCACGGCCTTCGTGCCAGCCCACAGGCGCTTTCCCTTGTGCTCGCCCGGCAGCACCACGACGTGGCCCTCGAAGGCCTCGCGGTAGGCGCCCAGGTCCGGCAGGCTCACGCCGGCGAGCTTGGCGAACTCGAGCTCCGTCATCCAGCCCGCGCCCAGGGCCTCGAGCGCCGCCTTGACGCGGGTTGGCACGATGGTCGCCTTGTCGAAGGCGTTGCGGAACTCGTCGAGCGAGCGGCCCGTCTTGCGGCCCGGCTGCGCCTTGGTGGCGTCCTTCTTGGCTTGCGACTTCGACTTCACGATCACGCTCCTTTCTTCGGCGGGCGGAGGGTCAGGAAGTCGACCGGGCCGCCGCAGTGGTGGTGGATCTCGATGACGGCCTCGATCGCCTCGACGGGATCGAGCGGGAGGAACTTGAGGGCCTGGTAGGCCATGACCGCGAGTGCCGCGTCCGCCCCGGCCCCGATCGCGTGGAAGGGCCGCTTGACTTGGTCCGGGAAGGGCAGGATGCCGTCGAAGTCGAGGATCTTGTCGCGGGTCACCAGGATCCCGCTCCAGTCCCAGCTCGCCTTCATGCGCGGGCGCTTTTTCACGTCGCCGCCGTGCAGCTGCCAGTCGAGGAAGATCTGGCAGGCCTCGCCGTCGCCCGATGCCGCGGCGATGCCCTGCTTCGTACGCAGGAGCTTCGGGGCCGGGAAGGTCTCGCCGCTCTCCTTGGCCACGAGGGAATCCGCCGCCACGATCGCCCCCCCCGCCCTCGTGAGCACCGCGGCGATGACGGTCACGCGATGGCCCCCTTCTCCCAGTGGTCGCCCGCCTGGATGGCGTGCAGGATGTAACCGGTCTCGCTCCAGCGCACGGGGCCCTGGTGGCGGTTGTCCAGCACCCAGTCGCCTGTCTCCGGGTCGGTCGCCACGAGGACCGCGTGGTAGCCCATGCCGGGCACCTCGCAGAAGGCGATGCGCAGGTCCTGCATCGGGATGCCAGCCTGGGCGAGCTGCTCGCGCTTGGCGAGCGTGTAGTCGTCGCAGTCGCCCAGGCCCTGCTTGGGGATCGTCCAGTAGTCCTGGATCCCGTAGAGGTCCTGGTCGCTCACCCAGCGGATGGAGTTGTTCACGGCGAGGTTCACGCGCGCGAACATCTCCAGGCGCGCCTTCATGGCGCGGCCTTCGGGCAGGCGGGGTCGTCGGGATTTCGGGCGCACCAGTCCTGCCAGCCCCAGGGCGGCGCCACGCGCTCCCCCGTGGGCACAACGCGCTCGATCGGGGAGGCGCAGGCGGCCAGAAGCAGCAGGGCCGCCAGGCGGATCACCGGAACACCACCCAGCAGGTGGCGGGCTCGTCCGACCAGTATTCCAGCGTCGCCGCCCCGGCCGGGGCTGCGTAGATGGTCGAGGCATTGACCACGTCACCGCCTGCGGCCAGCACGTTGCCGGCCGCATCCTTCACGACCAGGTGGACGATCGTGCCCGTGCGCGCTGGCGAGTCCGCCGCGGCCACCACGTCCACACGCATGCCAGGCGCGATCCCGACGGACTGGCGCACTGGCGCGAACGTGATGTAGTGGTTCATGCCCTGCCCGCGCGCCTGCTTGTCGATCATGGGCGGCAGGCTGGTCGGCGGGGGAGGCGCAGGCGGAAGGCCGGCATCCTCGCGCACGCGCGCCTCCAGGATGGCAGCAGCCTCGGGCGAGATCCTGAACCCGGCCAGCCCCACGTTGGGCTGCAGCACCGGCTGGACGGGCCTCTCGGGCGCCGCCTCGTTCATGGGCTTCGGCTGCGCGGCCGCGGTGACGGCCGCCGCACCCTGAAGCGCCGCCGTGACGATCTCCGCGTGGTTCACGGGCACGACGTTGCTCCGGTTCAGCTTGCCGTCGTCGCGCAGGTCCGCCACGAGCTGCTGCACGGCGGCCTTGTGCTTTATGCCATACCACACCATGGCGGCGAGGATGAGGATCAGGATGACGATTCCGGGTTCGAGGTTCATGGGGCTCCTTTCAGCGTGCGGGCGAGGGATTCGTGCCAGGGCACCAGCACGGTCGTGTAGAACTCCTGCCAGCCGGTCACCTGCTGGCGGCATTGGCCGAGGGCGGCCTGGGTGTCGGTGACGGCATCGGCGACGGCAGAGAGGGCGACTCCGCTGGGGGCCTCGACAAGCTCGGGCCGGGGGTCGGCAGCGGCGGGATCGTCAGCGCCCGGGGATCCGTTGGCGCGGGCAGCTCCGGCGTTCCACTGCAAGACGAAACCGCGAGGCACAGTGCAGCGAGAGTCAGCGATCGGGGTGACATAGGCGGGCCTCCGGTTCTTGAGGGCGGTCATTTCGCGGTCGAAGATGGCGGCCTGGGCGCGGATCAGGCCCTCCAGGCGATCGCGGGCCTCGATGCCGGCGAGCACCAGGTCCGAGATCTCGGCGCGCTTGCGGTTCATGGCCGCCTCGAAGCGATCGTTGGCGGACTTCTCGCGCGCCTGCCAGTAGGTGTCGCGCTCGGCCGTGACCTTCTTCGCGAGGGCGCGGTCGTGGCCACCCAGCCAGAGCGCGAAGGCCACGCCTGCCGCGAGCACGGCCCACACCTGCCAGGGGATGTTCTTGACGAAGCCCCAGATCAGGTTGAGCGGGAACGGCAGCACGAACGAGGCGAGGTTCATGGTCTACGTTCCCCGCAGCGGCCCGCAGCCCTTGCGCTTGGCGAGTTCGGCCTTCAGGGCCCGGTTCTCGTCCACGGCGGCGTTGTGGCCCTGCATGACGGCCTCCCAGATCTTCTTGGGCATCACGCACACCGTCTGCCCGCAGTCGACCGGGATCTCCACCCCGTCCTCGGAGGCCCTGCCGTCTCCGGAGAAGACGATGGCCGCGACGATGGCCAGGCCGATGATCACGCCCAGGATCAGGCGCTTGCCCCGCTTCGTGCGCAGGTCATTCGTGTCGAAGTCGCCGTCGTCGTCGTAGTCGAGCTCCCTGCGGGCCTGGGCCTCGAGCTCGTCAAGCCTGGACATGGATCACCTCGCTTTCATGGTCGCGCACGTCGATGGAGACCGGCTCGCCCCGCGTGCGCGCGGCGGCGATGCGGTAGATGAGCGCGGCCTCGGCTTCCCGGGACCGACCCACGAAGTCGGGCCCGTGCTCGTAGCCGGGCAAGATGCAGCCCTCGGTGTCCTCCGCGCGATTGCCGGCGTGGATGCGCACCCCTTGGAAGCCAGGGACGTTCACGAGGAGCGGCAGCTCGCGCTTGAAGCGCGGGGAGAGCGTGAGCACCACCTCGTAGCGGCCGGCGGGGATGGCCGTACGGCCGGGGATCTTCGCCTCGTTGGACGGCGTTTCCGGGACCGGGTCCGCGCGCACCGGGTCCTCGAGCGTCCAGCAGAAGGGCTCGCCGTCCATGTAAAGCCTCCCCAGCGTGGCCACCGCGGTGGAGGCCTCGCGCAGGAGCACCAGGTTCACGGCCTCAGCTGATCGCCTTGACCAGCTGCCAGAAGCCCCAGGCGGCCAGGAGCGCCACCCACAGGGCGGAGGCGACCTGGTAGCAGCGGCGGGCGCGGCGCGCCGCCCTGCGGGCCATGTCGGGGTTCACGACGCCGGGGATCATTGCGCACCCCCGGTCGCGCGACGGTTGAGCCAGGTGCGCAGGAGCTCGCCGCCGAGCTTGAGCGACTCCACGCCCATGTGTCCGGAGATCCCCACGATCGGCACGTGCCAGCCCTCCGGGATGCCCAGGGCCCGGATCGCGTGCCAGGTGAGCACGGCGGCGAAGGCCGAGCTCGCCAGGCGCGTGAGGGCCTTGAGGCACTTGACCCGCGTGGTGTCCTCGGGCCTGAAGTCCTCGAGGTAGCCGACGGCCGCGGCCAGGAACCCCAGCAGGAAGACCCAAAGCGGGGCCAGGCCGGCCAGCATCTCCGGCGTCACTTGCTTGTCGGACATGGTCTCCCCCTTGGGGTTGAGAGTGGCCCTACTCCGTCTTCATCGCCCAGTCCAGGCCGAGGAAGGCCGGGCCCTCGATCTCGCCGTCGCCGAAAGTTTCGATGTCCAGCGGCAGCGCGTTGATCTCCACCTCGGCCGCGAGCAGCTCCTCGACCTGCTTCTTCGCGGCCTCCAGCTTCTCGGGGTCGGCATGGACCCACTGCTTCACGCCGTCCTTCTCGCCCTGGGTGCAGCCGGCGTCCTTGAAGAGCTGGTCGCGGGCCTTGTTGAAGTCCTCCAGCTCGGACTGGCATGCGCGGGTGAGCTTGGAGACGGCGTACTTGGCCTTGATGGGGAGCGTGCCCTTGAGGAGCGCGTCGAGCCCGGCCATGCCTTCGAGGATCTGCTTCGGGGTGGTCTTGATCATGGTGGTGTGGGTGGTGGGTTCCGGTGAGGTCAGGCGATGTCGAGGTTGGAGGGCTGCTGGACCGCCTCCTGCGCGGCGCGGAGCTCGGTGCCGTGCACGAGGCGCTTGAGGACGTCGATCACCCACGCGCGGACCTCGGCGGCGGTGGCTGATCTCGGGGCTCCGTTCGCGTCGGTGAGGCCGCGGTCCTTGCCGAGAGCGGCGGCGACGCGCGTGGCCTGCTGGGCGGTCATGTCGATGGAGAGCGTGGGCATGGTGGTGATCTCCTCCGGCGGTTAGGACGCGGCGAAGTAAGGCACCACGCGGTTCGTGCCCGCCACGTTGATGATGAGGTAGCCCGTCGGGGTCGCGGGCAACGCGCTCGCGCCGCCAGCAGCGCCGACGGTGGTCTGCACGGTCGCGCCGAGGCCGACTTGTCCCGCGCCGACGGTGGGCGCCGCGGTGGTGTCGAGGATCAGGCCGCCCTTCATGAAGTTGAGAGCGGTGCCGCCCATGTAGAGCTGATATGTAGTCGCAGCGCTCGCGATGTTGCTGTAAAATCCGTAGTTATTTGTGGCAACTACGATCGTGTTTGTTGCATAGAAGGCGATCGAGTTGGTTATGGTCGACGCGGCGCCCTTGCTAAACGAGGAGGCGTGAAAACCGATCATCGACGTGAGCGTGAACGCGGAGTTGTCCGTAAGAAGCGAGACGGATACCCCTCGCCACGCTGCAGTCGCGGTGGACGGGGCGGACGAGTTCACATACACCATGTTCGCCGCCGTGCCGGTCTGCGCGGCCAACCTACCAACCAAGAGCGTTGTGGTGGAGGCGGTGAGTACAGTGCCTGAAGAAATCGCCAAACCGCCAGCGATGTAGCTGGTTGCCGTACCTCCCATGTACAACTGGTAGGTGCTAGACGCGCTCGCGATGTTTGACCAAAAACCGTAGTTATTGGACGCGCTCGCGATGCTATTGCCGGCAATAAATCCGTAAGCCGAGGTTATGGTGCTACCCGCCCCCTTCGTTGTCGATGATGCGTAAAAGTGCACTACCTCGGAAAGCGTATAGGCTGACGCGGTAGAAGCGAGTGTTGAAAAGTAGCCGCGCACGGCCGTCGATGCAGTTGTCGGGCCCGTTACCCCGAGATACACAACGTGAAACGTGGCGCCGGTGCCACCTGGGGTCCCGATATTGATCCCAATGTCATTCCCGGGCGGCGAGCGAACACCGAGATTCCCCCCAAAATAGCTCCATGCTGTCCCGCTCGCGTAGATCGCGTACTTGTTGCTGGCGCTCGCGAAGTCGGTCCAGAAGGCGTAGTTGTTCGTCCCCACCGCCGCCGCGTTGTCGACCTTCACCCCGTAGAGGCTGGTGATGGCGGAGCCCGCGCCAGCCGCCGCTCCCGTCACCTTGAAGTGCGAGAGCTCGGTCGCTGTGAACGCGGAGGCCGCCGTGGTCACGCGCGACTCGAAGCCCCGGATCGAGGTGGTCGCGGTCGCCTGCCCTGCCCCGTTCGCGAGCACCCCCACCACGGTATTCGAGACCGGCGTGATCGCGGCCACGTTCGCGAGCACCGTCTCGCCTGCGATCGCAGCGGTCGCGCCCACCAGCAGCGCGCCGGTCGCGAGGATGCGGACCTTCTCGGCCGCGGCAGCCCAGAGCGCGAGCGCCCCGCCGGAGCTCGGCGCACTCTGCACGCCCACGTTGAAGTTGTTCGAGGCGTCGAGCTTCAGGCAGTCAAGCTCGGTCGCTGGGGACACGGCAAGCGAGTCGATCCACTTGATGGTGGCGTCGTTGTCCAGCGTGAACTCGAACGAGGACAGGCCCGCGATGGCCGCCAGGTTGTTCAGTTCGGCGATGTAGTTCTTCTGGCCGGCGTAGAAGGTGGACATCTCAGATTTCTCCCAGGCGGATGCGGGTGGCCCAGAGGTTGTAGCGCTCGACGTCGTTGGTCACGTCGGGCAGGTCGAGGATCTTGCCGATCACCGTGTAGTCGCGCTCCAGCTCCCCGCCGCTCCCGGGGTAGAGGGCCGCGAAGACGGGCTTCCTGCGTCCGGCGTAGCGCAGCATGTCCATGAGGGTAGAGCGGTCCGTCGAGGCCACGGCCGCCAGGTCGAGCTGCAGCTCGCGGAAGGCCACGCCCTGGTCGCTCCGCAGGCTCCCGCCGTTGCTGCGCACGAGCTCGGTGTCCTCGCGCCAGGCCAGACCCGCCGTGCGCGCGCTGTAGGCGAACTCGGTGTAGTCGCCGCCGAAAAGGTGCGAGGCCTGCACGTAGCCCGCCGAGTTCCCGGTGTCGGTGATCGTGATCTTCACCGAGAGCGCCAGCACCCGCGTGAAGTAGATGAGGCTGAACATCTGCCCCAGGAAGCCGTCGAAGACCGAGGCGCCCAGCTCGTCCACGCCCCAGTCGAGCTCGCCCAGCGTGTCCGCGTCGATGGCGTCAACCGTGCCGGAGTCGTAGACCTCCGTGGTCCAGGCCGCGTCCGAGTAGGCTTGCACCCGCCACGTGGCCGCGCTCTCCAGGTTGTGCCGGAAGAGCCCGAGGAAGTTGAGGTAGTGCCCCGCGCCATCCCAGGTGGCGTAGATCACCTGCTCGGCCGCCGACGTGGAGCGCCACACCCTGGCCCGCGCCGGAATCTGCAGGTTCGTCACCGGAAGCGACGTCTCGGCCGCCGGGCTCGAGGTGAGGGTCGCGAGGTCCGGGTCGAAGGCGTTCTTCACGCACATCCTGAGCTTGGCCATCAGTAGAAGTAGTCCTCTCCGACGATCGGATAAGGCGACGTGGTGACCGGGAACTGCCCGTCCAGCGCCGCGAAGAAGGTGATGCGCACGCGCCCGCGGCGATAGTCCTCCTCGAGCCCCACGATCAGGCCGCTTTTCCCGGCGCTGAACCCATAGCGATCATGGGTGAGGCTTATCGTCTCGCCCATGCCGAAGACGGGCACGAACTCGGCCACCTCGATCGTGAAGAGCGCGCCGATCTTCTGCCGGATGGCATGGAGCCTTTCGCCCTCCGTGACCGCGTCCGCCTGGTCGTAGTAGAGGCTCACGCGCGCCTTCGGCGTGAGCTTCAGCAGGTGGTTGTCGGGCTGGTCGAGCCCCGAGTAGGTGGGCGTGAAGGTGCCCAGCGTCCCCACGCTTGCGTAGAGCGCGCGATCGGCCGCCGAGACCGCGCCGGCAAGCCCGTCGGCCTGCACCGTCCAGTTCTTCTTGCCGTAGAGGTATTCCGGATCGCTCGGCAGGATCAGCCTGTCGAGCGTGAAGCTCATCACGTCGTCCTGGAGGATTTCGTGATGCGGCTCTGCCGCCGGCTCGTCGAAGCGAGCCAGGCGGATCTGGCCGACCCGGTCGAACCACCAGAAGGCGGCATAGGAGACCGCGATCTCGTCGAGCACCGCGCCCGTGGTCATCTCCTTGTCCACGTAGATGCCGGCCCAGAGTCCATCGTCGTTCGCGGCGTCGAGAAGGTCCCCGACGCCCAGCCCGCGATACAAGTCGAAGCGGAACCCGCCCTTGTATGCCGCGTCCTGGAAGAGGTCCGGATGCGACCGCACGGATCCGGTGTTGACGATGTCGCAGGTGACCCGCCCCGTGGGGGCCGCGGAGAGCGTGAATGTTCCGGCGTTCACGCCCGTGCCCTCGGTCGCCGCGACCGCCACGCCCGCGTCGCGGACCTCCGAAATGGTGATCTGCGCATCGCTCTGGCCGCCATCGTCGAAGCGGTAGCGCAGCGCCGCGGCGTCCTCGAGGAGCGGCTCGATGTTGAAGAGCTTCCCGCGGAACCAGGGCTTGGGCTTCCCGGCGTTGGCCGTGCTCCCCGAGATGGTGAGCGACTGGAACTTGCGCGCCAGGGCCGAGCTGCGATCGCGAAGCCGGAAGGTGATCCGGTCCCGCGCGGTCGCGTCCACCGACTCGATGAGCGCGGATTGCAGCTTGATGAAGTCCCAGCGCTTCCACCCCACGGCACCGACCCAGATGTCGGCACTGCGGCCGTCCCAGCTCCAGGTGAGCCACTCGTCGCGGGCAGCGTTCTCCGAGGAGATCACGATGTCGCCGAAATCCTGCTGCGACCGGCCCCGGAAGAGCTCGGCCGCCACGGACTTGAAGACCGGCATCTCGACGATGATGTCGTCGTAGGCGGTGTGCGCCGGGTCGTCCACGCCCGAGGAGACGAACGGCGCGGTCGAGATGCAGACCTTGGATTCGAGCGCCGTTGCGGGGCTCGTGGAGAGCTTGCCGAGAACGCCCAGCTCGACCAGGTAGATGGGCTGGGAGGCCGCGCCCTGGGAGAACTGCTCGAGCTGCGCGCGGGTCTTGGGGATCGGCGCGTCCATGTCGCCGGAGCTCACCGCGTCGACCCCGAGAAACCTCGGGTAGCCGAGCGCCTCGACGCTCGCCGTCACGTTCTTCGTCACCAGCCCCGCGTAGCCCGAGGCGATCGTGGCATCGGTGACCGAGATGTCCCAGGTCGAGGGCTCGGCCTCGTCGTAGCGCCAGGCGCGCGCCCGGATCGTGGTTCCCGTGGCCTCGATCTTCACGAACCAGCCCACCAGGTGGTCGATCGTCTTCGCCACCGACCCCAGCGAGGTGGCCACCCCGCCGCTGTACACCACCAGCTCGAACGTGTCGGCGATGCCGAGCCAGGCGGCGTAGAAGTCCTCCGAGCCGTCCCCGCCACCCATGCGCACCGCGACGCCCGGCAGTGAAGACGAGCCGTTCTGCAGGAAGATGAACGTCACCGCCTGCTGGTCGGTGCCGCTCGGCCAGTCCGTGGGGCGGAACCCGTGCAGGCTGTTGCCGGCCGAGAGCGACCCGTAGGCCAGGAAGCCTGCCGGGTAGAAGTGGTCCCACCCTTCGTAGAAGACGGACGCGATCGGCGGCGTATCCGGGATCACGTCCAGCGCGGTCGGCAAATCTCCCAGCGTGGCCGCCTTGTACATGGCGGTCCAGCCGGAGATTTCCACCCCGGAGCCGATCGTCTGCTCTCGGAAGTGGGCGAGCCGCTGGGTCATGTCAGAAGTTGTAGTCCGGCACGAAGATCGGGCCGAGCGTTCGCGTCTGGTCCGCCACGGCGCGCGACTGGTCGCGGTTCAGGCGCGCGACCTCGGCCTTCAGGTCCTCGATCGCCTGCACGATGGAGGCGGTGTTCTTGGCCGAATCCGCCGCGGTCAGGGGCCGCGCCTCCTGGAGCCCGGCGAGCTTGCCGGCCTGCTCTGTCACCGCCGCGAAGATCGAGGTGTATTCCGGGCTGGAGGCGTAATAGCTGCGCGCCTCCTTGAGGTAGGCATCCGCGAGGTTCGTGTAGTTCGAGATCGCACCCAGGTCCCCGCCCTGCGCCTTCATCAGGTTCTCGACGTAGGCGTTCTGGGCGAAGTCCAGGCGGGAGGCCGGATCGAGCGGCGACAGGTCGGAGAGGAGGACGCCGGCGAGCCATTCCCGGATTCCGTCCTTGGCGTTCTGGAGCGCCGCGGCGGCCTCCTCCGCGGCCCGCCGCAGCTCCTCGAGCGCCCGCGCGCTGTCGTCGTAGCCGGTCGGGGTGTAGGAGACCGGCGTGTAGGAGGACGTCGAGCCCTGCCGCGGGATCTGCAGGCGCAGGATGTCGTTGATGAGCGACTGGCTCCCATTGCCCAGGCGCCCATAGGCGGCGTAGTCCTCCGGCGTGATGGTGAGGATCTGCTGCGCCACGTAGCGCCAGTCCATCCCGCTCGCCCAGGAGTTGAGCGCCATGAACTGCCGGGTGGCCTGCTCGAGCTGGGCGGCGTCCAGCGTGGACTGGTAGGACTGGCCACGCAGCTGCACCATGATCGAGTTGAAGTCGTTCACGAGCGCCGCGGAGGCCTGCGACACGGTGTTGAAGGCCGGCGCCACCTGCATGAGCGCGTTGAACATGTTCCGGCCCGCCTCGGTGGACAGGTCCAGCCCGCGCACGAGCTTCGCGAACTCCTCGTTGGAGGACGGGATCGCGATGCCCAGGTTCGCGAAGGTCGAGGTGACCTGGTTCTGGGCCGCGGCCAGGCGCTCGGCCTCCGTCGTGAACATCTCGTTGAACTGGCCCCACTGGCCAGCCACGCGGGTGAAGGTCTCGCCCAGGCCCTCGCCTTCGCGCTGCATGGCCTGCAGGGTGGAGACGTTGAGCCCCGTGATGTTGAGGCCTGCCAGGCCCTCGATCACGCCCAGGGCCGTCTCGATGTAGGTCTGGAGCTCCGTGGAGGTCCCAGACCAGCCCTTGATCGTGTCGGCGATCGTCTTGTCGATCTGGTCGAAGATGATCCCGTAGCGGCTCTGCAGGAGCTCCTTGGCGAGCTGCTCGGCCGCCTCGCGGTCGGTGCCCTCGGGGAAGGCGAACTGCGCCGGCTGGCCGTCCATGCGCAGCCCCGCCTGCGTGTAGCCCGCCAGGCCGGAAGTAGCCGCGGCGACCCCGCTGGGGCCGAGGATGCGGGCGAAACGCTGGTCCAGGCCGCCGATGACGCGGTTCAGCCCGGTGCTGTCGAAGCCGTAGTTGCCCTCGGTGGAGATCCCGCCGAACAGGCCCTGCCCGCCCGTGCCCTGCAGCCAGCGGTAGTTCGGGTTCTCCGGGCCGTCGTTGAAGGCGCTGTAGAGCAGCGACGCCACGCCGATGGCCGTGCCGATCCCGGGCAGGAAGGAAGCGAAGGAGCCGATGCTCGAGGCCAGGCCTGAGCCGGCGCCGAGAAAGCCCGCCAGGCTCGAAGCCCCCGAGGCGAAGGCAGACCCCACCGCGCCGGAGGGCAGGAGGCTCGAAAGCGAGCCGAGAAGATTCAGGCCACCGCCAGCGCCACCCGCGGCAGTCGTGGCGAGGCTACCCAGGCCCGACAGGCCCATGGAGTTGGCAAAGCCCGCCACCACGTTGAGGATGATGGGCTTGGCGAACTGCTGGTAGAGCCAGTCGAAGAAGGTGCGCTTGAGCGTCTCGCGCAGCACTTGGCCGGCATTGGCGCCGCCCTCGACCATGGCGTCCCACATGGAACGGAAGCCGTCGTCGATGCCCTGGAGAAAACCTCCCCACTGCACGCCAGCCTCCTCCATGGCCTTGGCGCGCTGATTTTCCAAGAACTTGAAGTAGTAATGCCAGGCCTCGCGGGTGGTCTCCGCATCCATCTCCTGTTGCTTGGTGTAGATCTGGCCAAGCTCCAACCTTTCGCGAAGGGCCTTCGCCTCCTCGTCGAGGACGTATTTGTTGGCCCAGTACCAGGCCTCCGCGTAGTCCTTGGCGAACATCTCGTCCGCGGCGAGCATGGCCTGGGCGGCCTCGTATCGCTGCTTCTGCTCTTCCTCGAGAGCCTTTTTTTTGCGCTTCAGCGCGCCCTGGATGAGCTCCTCGTCCTGCTTGTCCAAGGATTTCTTGAATGCCTTCTGACGCTCGAGCTCGGCCTGGGCGTCGGCCGTGCCACCCGGGGCCGCGGGCGCTTTCGGCCGGCGCGCGGCCACCTGCTCGTCGGTCTGCCGGAAGCCCATCACGAACTTCAGCGCCTGCACCCAGTCGCCGTCTTCGATGATGTGCTTCATGTCCCGCAGGCTCTCGGTGGTGAAGCCGAGGAACGACTGCACGGCGGCCTGCACGGGAGCGGCGTTGCCCAGGGACTCCCAGAACTCCCCGCCCGCCTTCTTGGCGTCGTTGAAGGCCTTGGTGTAGCCGGTGTTCATCGCCTCGGCCACGCCCCCGATCTTCTGCTCGAGGATGGCCATGATCGCGGACTGGGCGCCGGCGAGGTCGCCCATCTCCTGCATGTTCTTGATCGCTTCGACTTGCGCGGGGTTCAGGTAGCCGATGGAGCGCTGGAGGCGCTCGATCCCCTGGGCGGGGCTGGCGATGGCACGGCCGAGCGTCTCGGAGGCGCTCGTCATGTCCGTGCCGGTGAAGGCGGCGTAGTCCGCGGAGAGCTTCAGGGCCTTCTCGAGGACCTGGCCGTGGACGTTGCCGAACTTCAGGAGCGAGGCGGTCGCGTTGCGGATCGACTCGTCGTCGAACTGCGTGGTCTCCGCCATGCTGTCGGCGAGCCCCTGCAGCTGGTCGCGCGTGAAGCCGGTGGCGTTGCCGGTGGCCCGGATGACCGCGTCCAGGCGGTTGATGGCCTGCTCGCCCTCCATGGCCGCATGGGCGGCACGGTCGAGCGACAGCACGATCCCGCTCGCGGCGATCGCGCCGAAAGCGGCGCCGAGCTTCGAGGCGCTCGCGGACATGCCCGCGAAGGAGGTCTCGACCTTGCGGTTCGCCTTTCCGAGGTCTCCCTCCAGGCGCCCGGTGTCGATCCCCAGCTCGATGAGGAGGGATGCGAGAGTGCTCACCGTTGTCCCTTCTTGGCCATTCGCTCGAAGCCCTTCTTCATCTGCGCCACCGCGGCCCTCGCGAGCGCGTCCTGGTCTTCCGGATCCGGCTCGTCCCGGGTGAAGGGCATGAAGTCGCGCTCCACGTAGGGCTGGGGCCGCGTCTTCGAGTCGCGCATCATGTTGGCGATGAGCGCCATGAGCATCGCGTTGCGGATGTCGGCGCGCTCCTCACCGAGGGGCTCCATCCGGTAGAAGAGCGTCAACTCCGCCACCTGGCGGCTCGTGAGGGCCGCCAGCATGTGGTCCGGGTGCGCGAACCCGAGCGCGTGGCTCAGGCGGAACTGGATTCGCCGCCCGGGGCGGCGCCGGAGTTTTTTTCCAGCTCCTTGATCTCCTCCTCGCCGATCGCGTTGAGCTTGGAGATCGCGTCGAAGACCTTCTGCAGCTCCTTGTTGCTCTTCTCGCCCAGGAGCGGCGCGTCCTCGTCGGCGAAGATGCGCTTGCCATCGGCGTCGATCGCCACCTTCACCACGAGCTTCGAGCGGAGGTTGCGGGTAGCCGCCCTGCGGCGCTCGGCGTAGTCCTCGTCGGACTCCTCCTTCATGCGCGCCACGAAGAGGGCCGCCTCGAAGTCGTCGCGCTCGGCCGCCGTCATGGTGCGCACGAAGAAGTCCGTGCCCCACGCCCGGACGGGGGCGCGGGGCAGGTCGTCCGCCAGGAGGATGTGCTGTCGGATGTCCACGTCAGGCCACCGTGATGGTGCCGGTGATCTGCAGCGTGATCGTGGACTTCACCGGGGCATCGACGGCCATGTTGACCGGCATGCCCATCACGAACGCGTCGAACGTGTACGTGGTGTAGGGCGAGGTGTCGCGGAAGGTGAGCCGGAATTTCCGCGGCGTCGTCGAGTCGATGTCGGAGCGCAGCAGCGTATGCACGCTGTTGTCCGGGTTGAAGTTCACGTCGAGCGTGAGCTGGCCGTTGTCTCGCAGGCCCATCAGGAACTCCTTGGCCGTGGAGTCCAGGTCCGTCACGTCGATGGGCGCCCGGCTCGGGCCGCCGAGCTGGATGCTCGTCACGCCCGGGATGGCGGTGTAGGTGTAGGGGCTGGTCGTCGTCGTCGCGCGGGCGATCGTTGCCAGTTGGCTGTTGATGGCGGGCGTGGTCATGCGGGGGTCCTCCTGCGGGGGCTGGAAACGAAAAACCCGCCGGGCGGCGGGGTCCTTGGGGCGCTGCTGGCGGTCAGACCGCCGTGATCCAGATCGAGTAGTCCTGCTGGATGACGTGCTTCTTGGCGTCCGGGTCGAAGAAGGCCCGGCCCACACCTTGCGGGACGCACCTGAAGTCCGACCCGCTCGTCATCAGGGCCCGGACGGCGTCGGCCAGGGCCTTGGCGGCGGTGAAGGTCTCCGCGATGGCGTCGACCTGCACCAGCGCGTTGTCCAGGCCGTCGTCGCCGTCGAGCGTATTCGAGGGCACAGCGCTCACCAGCGTGTAGACGAGCATCGGGAAGGTCGCGCCTTCCTTGGCCACCGACGGATAGATCCGGTCGGAGACGAGCGCGGCCACCCCGCCCGCGTGCAGCCGGGAGTAGAGCGCGGTGTCGAAGCCCATCAGGTCCTCGGCATGCCCTTGGCGAGCTTCTTCGCCGCGGCGTCGATGCGCTCCTTCAGGCGCGCCTTCATGCGCTCCACCGCCTGGCCGGCGGTTTCATGGAACGCGGGACGCAGGAACGGCCGCGCGGCCATGTTCACCGTGCCGAACTCCACGAAGTGCGCGTAGGGCGCCTGGTTCTTCGCCCACTTGACGAGCTGCGCGTCCGAGACCTTCCCGGCGCGGTGCCTCGCCAGCATCCGCCGGCGCTCCCGCGCCACGCCCTTCCTCACCCCGATCCACACCCACGCCTGGGTGGGCCGGGATCCGCGCAGCGTGCGCTGGTAGATCGCGCGCTTGAGGTTCCCGGTGAGCCCCTCCGGGGCGAGCTCGATGGCGCGCTTCTTGATCACGCCGGCGCCCGCGTTCGCGGCGGCGGCCAGGGGCTTGCCCTGGATTTCCCGGGGGAGCTGCTCGAGCGCGGCCTTGAGCTCGCGCAGGCCGTGCACCTTGAAGGTCACCTCAGCCATTCGTGAGCCCCTCGGTGCAGTTGATCGTCATGAAGGCCTCCCGCGTGTCCGGCGGAAGGCCCGCGATGTCGTAGTGCCGCCCGCCCCAGGCCACCCGCATCGTCGGGTCCAGGTCGTCCCGGGCGCGGATCGTGAAGGTGACGAGCTGCTCGGCATCGATGCCGTAGCGCGCCAGCAACTCCCTGCCGGACACGTGCCGGACAGCGGCCCACACGGTGGCGACGGTGGACCAGGAGATCACCTCCTCCCCGTTCGCCTGCTTCGCGGCCGAGCGCTGCTGCAGCTCGATCCGCTGGTCGAGCTTCCCGATGGCGCTCTTCTTCATGCGCCGCGCCGGTAGAAGGCGAAGGTCTCGATGTCCTCGCGGCCGAGCTCGGACTCCACCTCGCTCGTGCCCGCGCACACCCAGCCCTGCGAGGCCATCCAGCGCACGAAGCCGTCGTGCGTGAAGTACCAGACGTGCTCGCCGGGCTTGAAGTGCTTGCTCGCGAGCACGTGTTGCGCGTCGCGGAAGATCGGCAGGCTCACGAACACCCACTTGCGCACCCGCGCCAGCAGCGCCGCCGGATCCGCCAGGTGCTCGAGCGAGTCCCAGAACGATGCTGAGGCGCAGCCCTGCCAGGGGTCGACGAGCCATCCGCGCTCGCCCAGCCAGGCCACCGCCCGGGGGTTGATGTCGAAGCCCCAGGTGCTGCCCTTCTTCTGGGCGTTGCGCGCCTCCACGAAAGCGCCCGCGCCGACCCCCACGTCGACCAGGTCGCCCTTCATGAACTTCGCCACGAAGTCGACGCGGGCCTTGGTGAGGGCCTTGCCCACCGGCGTGGCGGCGCGGCGCACGTATTCCGCCCAGTAGTCCTCGCCGTAGTCGAAGCCCTCGGCCGGGTGGAACCCGATGCCGTGCTCAGGCAGCCAGACGAGGCTTTTCTTCTGCAGGTCGGCGAAGGTCGAGTCCATCGATCCAGTCCGCGAGGATCTCGCCGAAGCGCGAGATGGTCTTGTCGCAATCGGCCTGCGGGTCCGTCCCGAGGTCGTAGTGGTCCGGCAGCGCCCAGGTGACGTTGGGCGCCATGCCGACCTTGGCCGGCGAGTTCATGCCGCCATGGCCGCCGGCGATGCACAGCATCGGCACCCCGGAGGCGATCGCCGCCGGCAGGAGCCAGCCCACCCCGCCCACCAGCGCCCGGGCATCGCGCACCAGGGCCAGCAGGTGGGTCAGCGGCACGCCGTCATGCCGCTCGAGGTCGCACGGCGGCGCGGAGCCGTCGAGCCATTCCTCGCCGTCCTGCAGGTCCGCCACGCTCAGGACATACGCACCGGCCCGGCCCAGCGCGACCGCGGCGTCCGCGATGTAGCCGGGGTGCGGGTTCCGCGCGGTCCAGGGCATCTCGCGGCGCACCGTGGCGGGCCGCACGATCGCGCGCGGGCTGCATCCGCCCGACGAGCCGGCCGGCAGGTCGAAGGGCCCGGGATCCACGCCCAGCGTGCGCCGGAAGCCCTCCAGGATCGTCTCCTGGCGCAGGTCGTAGCCCGCGCGCAGGTGGCGGGCGCACTTCGACATCGACGGCGCCGCGTGCCACGGGTAGGCGCTCGCGGCGATGTTCTTCACCTGGGTGCGCATCACCGTGTTCTTGCGCACGCACTTCACGCCCAGGTCGGCGAAGAGCTCCGGCCAGGGCGTGGCGAGGTAGACCTCGCCGCGCGCGGCCAGCGTCTTCACGAAGGCCCGCAGGTAGATCGAGTCCCCCAGGCCGTGCATGCCCTCGACGAAGGTCGTCACAGGCTCACCACGCGGTAGGGCGACAGCAGCGCCTTGGCGGCCGCCGGGATCTGCCCGGCATCCGCGTCGCCGCGGTTCTCGTAGAGGTGCGCGAGCGTGAGCTTCATGGCCGCCTTCACCGCCGCGGGCACGTTTACCCGGTAGTCCGCCGGGCTCGTCGTGGGCGCGTAGCCGCAGGTGTAGGTGACCTTCACCGCCTGCGGCAGCGCGGCCGTCGAGGGCCACGCCTGGTTGAGCTTCAGGCTCACGCGGGCCGGAATCGCATCGGCGTCCACGGTGTAGACGCTCGTGGCGAGCGTCTGCGTGGTGCCGTCGTCGTCGAGGTAGGTGATCTCGGTCACCGCCCCCAGCGGCGGGGCCCACAGCTCGAGCGCGCCGCCCGACTCGGGGAACGCATCGAAGGCCATGCGCACCGTCCGGCGCACGAAGGCGCGGCGGGTGAAGGCCTCGCACCACTCGCGCGCGGTCTGCATGAGCCCGCGCACGAGCTCATCCTCCGGGTGTGTGGCGGGGCTCCCCGTCGCGTCCAGCTTGAGGTGCAAGCGCGCTTCCACGAGCGTGATCGGCTCGACCAGCCAGTCGCCGCTGTCCGTGGGCTGCGCCGCGGTCACCACGAGGGATTTCACGCGAGGGCCTCCTCGATGGGCTGGATCGGCAGGCACCGCACGGCGCTCGCCGGGTTGCAGTTGATGACCGCCAGGCCGAGCTCCTCGAGCTGGCCCGGCAGGGTTTCGAAGGCTGCCCGCTGCGTGGCGTAGCCGGCCTCGCTCGTCTGCATAAGGCCCTCGGGATGGTCTCCGAACCAGTGCCGCTTACCCGTGCCTGCCATGTCGAAGCCCAGCAGCACGACCTTGGTGGCACCGAAATGCCAGGCCAGGTTGATCGCCTGGTAGCCGCTGGATCCGCCCTGGTGGATGAGGCCCGGCGTGGTCGACAGGCCCGGCCGGTTCGTGCTCTCGATCCACTTCAGGCCGTGGCGCTCGGCCGCGGCCTTGTCCTGCGTCCAGCACTCGCCGGCGAAGTCGCGGCGCACGGCGGCGATGTGGTGATCCCACCAGTCGCCGTCGCAGGCGTAGAGCCACGGCGCCTTGAGCGCCAGGCGGTAGTTGTCGTTCACCACCAGCAGCTCGGCGCGCTTGGCGGCGTAGGCCACGTCCTTCTTCCTGAGCGACGGCCCGCTGCCCACCACGACGATGGTGCGGGGCACGCGGTGGACGCGCGGCGCGGCTTGGTGCGCGGCGACACGGCTGGGCCCGATCTCGCGGGCCCATCCCTCTCGCAACGCGGTCTGGGCGACGTCGTCCGGCACGTGCCGCCGGCCGGGGTCGAACCAGCGGGTCTTGCCGGGGCGGATCGCGCCCGGGAAGCCCTTGAGGATGTCGATTTCCATGAAAAAAGGGGCTGGGTTACCCCAGCCCCTCCGAAGCGACCCGAGCGATCAGGTCGTGGCGCACTTGATGAACTTCACGGCCTCGTCGTTGAGGATGATCCCGCCCACGCGCTTGCGGACGTAGAACTTCACGTAGCCGGGCGTGGTGATCTCGTCGCGGGTGATGCGCATCCCCATGAGGTCGACGATCACGTAGAAGTCCTTCCAGTCCCCGAAGGCGACCGGGAAGGCGTTGGAGCCGATCGCGGGCATGTCCTCGCAGTCGACCACCGGGTAGCCCAGCAGCGTGTTGGGCTGGCCGGCCGCGAGCCCGGGCGCCCAGAGGTAGTTGCCCTCGGCGTCCTTGAACTTGCGGATGGTGGCGGTCGTGCCGCGGTTCATGGCCCACTGGCCCTTGGCGCGGTGGCCGGCCTTGAGCTTGTGCACCAGGGTGATCAGGCAGTCGCCCGGGAAGTTCGTGGGCGAGGTGGTCACCGTGTTGCCGAAGCCCGCGGCGACGCCCGTGGGCACGTACTGCGGCACGCCGAACGTCCGGTAGGGCGAGGTGGTCGTGTCGTAGTCGTCGTAGCTCGTCGGGTTGGTGTTGAGGAAGCCCGTCGGCTTGCTGGATCCGTTGCCGTCGACGAAGGCGTCGCCCTCGAGCTGCGCGAAGCGCTTGACCGCGTGGTCGATGAGCCAGGCCTCGACGTCGAAGAAGATGTCCATGAGGGACTCTTCCGTCGCCTTCGGGTAGGCGTAGACCATGCCGAAGGTGGGGGCGCGCTCGCCGAGCTGCGGCGTGTTGGTCTCCGTGCGGCTCGCGGCCTCGCCCACCCAGCCGCCGCTGTCCTGGTTGCGGTCGACGAGCTCCTTGTAGTCCTTGGAGCCGGCGGTCACCACCTTGGCGAGCTGGCGGATCGGGGAGACGAGCACGAGCTGCTGCGTGATCGAGCGCGAGATCTCCTCGGGGACGGCGTAGCCGCCGCCGGCGTCGGAGGTCGTGGAGACGGCCTTCACGCTCGGGGCGTGGCGGGCCTTCTCCTGCAGCTCCATCTGCACCTGCGGATCCTTCGGGTTGCGCAGGAACTTGATGAACGCCTCCTTGTAGGCAGCGTCCGCGGGGTCCGCGTCCTTGGAACCCGGGTTGCCCGGGCGATCGGCCTTGAGCTCGAGGGCCTCGAGGCGGCCCTTCAGCGCGGCAGCGTCGGCCACGTCCTTCTCGATCTTGTCGATCTTGGCCTGGGTTTCGGCGGAGACGTGGCCCTTCGTCTTCAGCTCCGAGATGGCGGCGTCGTTGGCCTTCTTGAACTGCTCGAACGAGGTGCCGAGCGCGTCGATCGCGCTCTTGATTTCGGTCATGTCCATTGCGGGACTCCTGTCAGGGAATGAGGATGGTTTCAGCTCGCTTGATGCTCGCGACGAGTTCCTTGACCTCGGAGTCCCTCCGATCGTCTTCGACCTCGTGGGCCGCGGCGAGCTTCACCGCGACCAGTTTCGGAAGGCCTGCGTCCCGCAGGAACCGCTCCAGATTGCGCTTCGAGGAGAGGACCTCGCCCAGGTAGGCGCTCCTCACCTCCTCGACCATCGCCTCGCGGTTGGCCGGGAACGTCACCACGGACGTTTCCCACAGGTCCACTTCCTTGAGGCGGGTCACCTTGTTGTTGCGGTCGAACTCCTCGACGTTCACCGAGAAGCCGATCGACAGGCCGCGCAAGGCGCCCATCTTGAGGAGCGCGCGCGCCTCCGCACCCAGGCGGGTGTCGAGGCAGAGCTGGCCCTCGCAGACCAGCCCCTTCGCGTCCTCCTCCATCTTGGTCCACACGCCGATCGGCGCGAAGGACGAGTGCTGCCAGAGCATCGCCGGCATACTGCCCTCGGACTTGTGGCGGTCGAGCGAGCCCTTGAAGGCCCCGGGCATCACGACCTCGCGGTAGCTGTCCACGACGCCGAAGACGCTCGCGTAGCCCTTGACCAGGCCGGTGTCGGATACTTCCTTGGCCTCGAAAGCCGCGTTGAAGTGCTTGGTGCGCATGCGTTCCTCCAGTGCAGACGTCTACACGGCGCCGCCGGCGGGCGGCTATTCCTTGGCCGGGGCCCCGGAGGCCCCGAGGTTAAGCGGCTGCAGGTACTCGTCGCCGCCGGCGCGCGGGTTGAGCTTCTCCCAGGCCCGCGCCTCGTTCGGGCTGATGACGCCGTTCGTGATGCCGCTCGCCCAGGCCTCGAAGCGCTCCTTGATCGTGCCGAGCGTGAACTCGTCGGTGTCGAAGGCGAAGAAGTGATCCCGGCGCTCCTCGCGCGTCAGGAGCTCGCGGCCGAGCACCTGCGTCAGGCGGGAAAGGCGCGGCTTCAGGGTGAAGTTCACGAACGCGCGGCCGATCTGCTCGAGGCCGCTGCCCCAGGTGGTGCTCTTCTCGGTGTCGTTCAGCAGGAAGAGCGGCACGCCGAAGATGGCGGCGATCTCCTGCTTCTGGAACCGGCGCGTCTCGAGGAACTGGCTGTCCTCGTTGGTCATGCCGATGCGCGAGGCCTTGAGCCCCTCCTCGAGGATGAGGCTCTTGTGGGCATTGACCACCCCGCCGTGCTCCTCCTCCAGACTCTTCTTGAGCCGCTCGTAGGCCTGGTCGGAGAGCGCGCTCGGCGCCTCCAGGATCGCGCCCATCTGCGCGCCGTTCTTGAAGAGCACGGCGCCGTGCTTCTCCGTCTGCATGGCGAGCCCGATCGCCTCGCGGTGCAGGCCGATGGTCGAGAGCCCCACGAAGGACTCCGAGCCGAAGTTGCGCAGGTGCATCACGCGGTCGGGCCCGTACTCGCCGCCAGCGCCCTTCTCGCCGCCCACGGTGTAGACGATCGACCAGTCCGGGTTCTGCCGCACGCTCACCGCGGAGGGGTGCAGCGGCAGGATCTCCTTCACGCGGCCGCCGGCGCGCGCCTTGAAGCTGTAGGCGTTGCCGCGCAGCTCCTGGTGCGTGACCCAGAACTGCACCAGTTCGTGCTGCGTCATCCACGCGTTCGGCGCCGCCACCACGTCCAGGGCGTCGTGGGTGAGGACCTGCTGCGTGGTCTTCTCCGAGACCTTCCGGTAGAGGCCCAGCGGCAGGCTCGCGATCGACTCCGAGAGGATCTTCACGCAGGAGTAGACGGTCGCCTGGGCGAGCGCCGTCTGCTCGGTCACCACCGCCCCGGAGCTCGTGGTGGGCCATGAGTCCAGGCGGCGCAGGACCTCGTCGATCGTGAGCTTCTTGCGGGGCGCGAACAGGTGGGAGAGGCGCATCAGTCACCTCTCTCCATGTAGGCGATGAGGAACCCGCCGACGATGCCGAGCACTCCCATCGCGATGAAAGCCCATCCGGGGCCGAACTGCATCCAGCAGCCCATGACAACAGCCAGGGCGCCGGAGACGACGAGCTTCTCGGCGACGTTTTTCACAGCGTCCGGATCCCGCGCTTCTCGTAGACGCTCGGGCCCGGGGCCTTGCGCGTCAGCCATCGGCCCAGGGCCATGATGATGGCCACCACGCCGTCGATCTTGTTCTCCTCCCGTTCCTTCCTCGGGTAGATGTTGTCCTTCGCGTCCCGGTGGCAGACGACGTTCGAGACCATCCAGGAAAGCACCGGATCCCCGTTGTGGTGAAACCGGCCGTCCATGACGAGCGCCTCGAGCATCTTCATCGGCTCCGAAAAGTTGGCGACGATCTGTCGCATCTCGACCATGGGCAGTCCCTCGGCCGTCATCTCGTTGGCCAGCTGCGTGGCCTGCCAGGGGTCGAATGGCACCTCGAGGACGCGGAAGCGGCGGGCATCGTCCCGCAGGCCGTCCTTGATGACCTCGAAGGCGATCACCGCGCCATCGGTGACCGTGAGCCGGGCGCTGCGCGCCCAGCCCTGGTACTGGTCGTTGCCGCCGTCCTGCACCGCCTCGTGCGGCAGGTAGTGCTCGCAGAAGACGTAGTAATGGTCCTCATCGTCGACTCGGCGCCGGAAGAGCCTCGCCTTGTCCGCGATGTCCACCTTGCTCGCGAGGTCGAGGCCTTCGATGCACTCCTCGCCCTCGAAGTCCTCGAGCTGCAGCGTCGGGTCGGCGCAGGCGTCCCACGCCCGCATGTCCATCCAGGCCGTGTCCGCGTTCACCCAGACGTTCAGCCGCTTGGTGAGGAACTCGTTCGTGGCCGAGGCCATCACCCGGGCCTTCTGCGCCTGGGCCCGCATGTCGTCCACCTTCACCGAGACGCCCAGGTTCGGGTTCGCCTTCGCCCAGCAGGCCTCGTCGAAGGGGTCGTCCTCGTCGTCGATCGTGTAGATGACGCCGAACCAGGTATCGTCCTCGACCGCCTCGCCCTCGACGCGGTAGCCCAGGCCGTCGTGGCGCTTGAGCGTGGCGTTGAGGATCTTGATCACGTAGCCTCGGATCTCGTAGCAGATCCCGGCCCGGTTGCTGCCCGCCGTGGTGATCGCGAAGCCCAGCGGCTGCGATCGCGCCCCGGTGGAGCTGTCCAGCACGTCCCAGAGCCCGCGGTCCTTGTGCGCGTGCAGCTCGTCGGCGATGAACGCGTGCGTGTTCAGCCCGTCCAGCGTGCCGTAGTCCCGCGCGAGCGGCTGGAAGGTCGAGTGCGACTCCACGCAGTAGATCGCCTGCGTGTTGTAGGCCGCCCCGAGCTCGGCGAACTCGGGCTCCTTCTGGATCATGGCCCGCGCCACCTTCCAGACGATGCGGGCCTGGTCCTTCTTCCCGGCGATGGTGTAGACCTGGGCGCCGGGCTCGCCGTCCGCGAAGGTGAGGTAGAGCGAGATTCCCGCCGCGAGCGGGCTCTTGCCGTTCTTCCGCCCGACCTCGTTGTAGCCGCGGCGGAACCGGCGAAGCCCGGTTTCCTTGTGCAGCCACCCGAAGAGGTTCACCACCTGGAAGACCTGCCAGTCCTCCAGCACCAGGCGCGGGCTCGCCCACTTGCCCTCGACGTGCGGCAGCAGCTCCATGAAGCCGCAGGCCCGTTCCGCGGCTTCGACGTCCAGGTAGTACGGCCAGTCTCCGGCTTGGCGCTCCAGGTCGTCCAGGTAGCGGCGGCAGGCGGCCTTCACCCACTTGCCCGCGACCACCTCTCCCGAAAGGACCCGCCCCGCGTAGCCCGCGGCGCGCTCGACGAACGCGCCCACCGGGTCAGGCCGCGGTCTTCGGCCGGAAGTCTCCCAGGCGCGGCGCGGTCGGCGCAGCCGGCATGCCCGGCAGCTCGGCCTGGGCCGCCGACGGCGTCACGCGCGCGCGATCGGCCGGCGAGAGCCCGAAGTCGGCGCCGTACTTGTGCACCGCCTCCATGTAGCGGGCCTCGAGGATCTGCAGGGCGCTCACCTGGTCGTAGCCGTTCGGCGAGCGCTGCACGAGGGCCGCGAGGATGTCGGTTCCCTCCGCCGCCGCCTTGGCCTGCAGCTCCTTGATCCGCGTGGCCACCTCGACCAGGCGGCCGAACGCGTGGCAGTAGTTCGCGAGCTTCGCGCGGTCCAGCTGCGTCACCAGGCCGAGCGGCTCGAGCTCGCCGGTGATGCGCTTCCACTCGGCGCGGCCCGGCTTGTTGAGGAACGCGGGCGCGGCGGGCACGGCCACGGGCGGATTGACCCCGGCATCGAGGTCGATCGGCCGCTTGCCGGGGTTGCCGGCAATCAGCTTCAGCGCTGGAGGCGTGGGCTTCGGCCCGCGTTGTCCCATCGTTCCCTTGGCTCCTATGCACCCCCCCCCTACCGAAACCTGCGGGGGTGAAAATTTGTTAGATCGGAAA
>ERZ869925.204-NODE-204-length-41251-cov-17.107947_pt1 | contig 41251 bp, 71 predicted proteins | sample MGYA00579311_ERZ869925 | MGnify/ENA primary metagenome ERZ869925 (study PRJEB32216, sample SAMN09231817) | wastewater metagenome | place: USA: Maryland | collected 2016-07-30 | study: EMG produced TPA metagenomics assembly of the PRJNA472060 data set (Reclaimed...
ATCCCCTGATGCCGTCGGGCCGATGAAGCCCGCATGGTATCATCGAAAAACCCGACCTGTTCGGTCGGGCGTCTCGCTTCGCGGTGAGGCCTAAATCAATAGGCGTTTTGTATATGCAAGATATCAGTGCCGCCCAACGTGGTCAAGCCATCCTGGCCTTGAAGAAGCGGCTGCTCAAGATGCGAGCTTTCATCAGCGTTCCACACCCAGAAGGTGGGTCGGTCGGCTACGGTCCCATGCCGAACCGGACCGACATCCAGTGGGACGATCATGTTCTGGCCCAGGTCCTAGGCATCGACAAGCTATGAGCCGCAAGTCCAGCATCATCGGAGGAGGATTCTGGATGGTGCCGAAGATATCGCGGGGGCTTTCCCTGCCGGCCCGGTTCCTGCTCGGGATCATCGTCACGAGGATGAACGGTGAGAACGAAGCCTGGCCGAGCCAGGACAGCATCGCCCTGGAGCTGGGGTGCTCCAAGCGCAGCGTCGTGACGTACATTCAAGAGCTGGAGACGGCCCATTTCATCATGAAAAAGCGATCGGGTCGGGGCCTCTCCAACGTCTATACTTTATCCCCAGAGAACGATTTCAGAAGTGCAAATTCTGCACTTCTAGACATGACGAATTCTGCACCTCTAGAAGTGCAAAGTTTGCACATCCCACATGATAGACAAGAGTCATTGAAAAGAACAAAGAACAGTAAGAGGGGACTTCGGACTGTGGATATCCCTGCCGAACGGAAAAAACTCATCTCGAAGCTCTCGATGTAACCCCACCCCCATGTCGATGAAAAACCACATGCCACGCCGAACAGGCCTGGCCCTTCCGGGCGAACGCCCGCCCCTCACGAAGTCCCAGCTCCTGCGCCTGGCCATCCTGGACGTCTGGAAGGAGAGCCGGGAACGGCAGCAGGGCGTACCGTCCGAGGCACACTACGAGCACCGGATGGACGAGCTGATCGCTGCCGAACGGCGCTTGCTTGAACCGCCACCGCAGGCTAATCCTTGAAGCATATGTCCCTCATCAAACGCCTCAACGACTCGATGTACCGAGCCCTCAAGGAGGACATCCGCCGCAATACCCGCGAGGCGGATCCCTCCGGCTCCGACCCGCTGGTCAAGGCCGTGCTCGGCTTGAGCACCCTCCTGACCGAGTCCGAGCTCCGCATCGAAGAGCTCGAACGCTGGAAGCGCGATCACGAGAACCCGGAGACCCACCCCTAGCCTATGCTCACCGCCATCATCGTGCTCGCAATCGTCGTCATCGGCTGGCCGACCCTCGTCGGCATCATCTGCATCCTCCACACCACGCGCACCGCGCTCCGCCTCATCGGCCTGATGGAGAAGCAGGGACAAGTGAACGCGGACCTCTTGAAGCTCATCCAGGCGCTGTGCCAGGAGGCGCGGGAGGCCGCCAAGAGGGAGTGATATGCGGACCAGCAAGATATACCGGGTGCTCCTCGTGAAGCAGTGGGGCATCGACCTCCGTTGGCGCCATTGGGCCAGCATGAGCATCCGTCCCGGCTTCCTGCTCTGGTATGGCTCGCTCCGTTCGATCCCACCGGAGGGTGACATTATCGGGCCGCACAATTGGTCCGGCATCCTGTGGGAGTGGCATCTGCCCATCGACCGTCTGATATGGCGGTCCGTGACCTTCTCGGTCCCGCGTCCCTTTCACCGCTGGCTCGGGAGCTTCCGCCGCGTGAACTATCCGTGCGGCATCCTGACGAAAAACTGGATGCACGAGACCGTGAAGCCAAAGGACCCGTTCCATGGCGTAGACCCGACCATGATCATTGCCACGTTCATCGGCTCGTATGAGGACCCTCGGAGCATATATGCCAAACTCGATGATGGACGGAACCTCTCGGCCAAGCGTGACAAACTCGACGAGTGGTATAGACTGCGGGAACTGGTACGAGGAAAATTCCCTGATTTCAACCCATGACCATCGAGGAACTGACGAAGCTGGTCCTCTATGGGGACCGCGTGAAGGCCCTGCAGGCCATCGTGACAAAGCTGGATGCGCTCGAGCGACGCATGCGGGTGCTCGAGAAGCTGACTGCCAAAGAGGTCACCACGCAGGTGACGTCGACAGCGCCGATCATCATGCCCGTCCTCGCGCCAGAGCCCGCCGAGTCCTCTACCCAGCTGGACTATGAACGGATCGTGGAGGCGGCCAAGCGAGGCGACCCGATTGGGCATGTCACGGAATCCCCGCACCACCATCGCTTCCGTGGCCATGCCTGCTGTGGCTCGAACGGACCGCGCCATCTCAAGACCTGCACGAACAAATTCTGAACCTATGTCCGCCATCAACCGACCACTCCCCCTCGATATCGTGAAAGACGAAGCCGCCTTGCGGGTGCCGTGCACCGACGTGACCGCCGAGATGCTGAAGGACCCCGACTTCGTCCTGTTCCTGGACCGCATGATGACCGTCGTCCTCCGCACCGGCGCGCTCGGTCTCGCCGCGAACCAGGTGGGCCGGAACGTGCGAGCGATCGTCGTCCGCCAATGGCAGGGCGGCTTGCCGCAGGTATACATCAATCCGCGCATCACCCCGCGCGAGGAATACGGCCATGTCTTGAGCGCCGAAGGCTGCCTCAGCATCCCGGGCGTCGAAGGGAAGGTCCGGCGTTGGAAGCGAATCTGGGTCGAGGCCCTAGATCGTGACGGCGTCACCCTGACGTTCCAAGAGAAGGCGCCGCGCGCATCCGTGTTCCAGCACGAGGTCGACCACCTGGACGGGGTCCTGTTCACCGACAAGCTCGCCTGATGCCCACCTGCGCCATCTGCGGCCGTCCGACCACCTGGACGTTCCGGTATCCGGACGCCCGGACCGTGACCGCCTATTGCTCGGAGCATGCCCACCGCGCCGAGGGTGCTGAACGACCGTCCCTAGAAATCGTCGACTGACATCTCTTGCCCGGCGATGTTGAAAAAAAATATCTTCGTATGTCCGTGCACGACGACAGCGAAGTATTTCCCCTGGTCGGCATCCTTTCTCGGATAGGAAACAGACCCGTCCAAATTCATCTGACCCGTTCTGACCTCGATCCAGTACATCCTCTCCTTCTGTTCGCGATGCATTATAAAAATATCCGCCCAGGAGGATGGTGAGACCGCACGAAAGACGTCCCATCCCAATCTCAAAAATAAAATGGCGACATCCAGCTCTGATATCGTCCCGACGGTTCCTGTGGGAAGATTGGCGACATTCGATCCGAATCTAGGCTTCTGGCTTTTCCAAAAAGCCTGTGAACAGGCCGATGAGCAAAACACCTGGTGTCTAAATTTCTTTTTGAACTGAGACGGGCATTGACGGCATGTCGCAATAGTAAAGCTCATATAAGCCCCACCATAGCCCTACGGCAGGGGCTTGAAAACCTGGTGTCAACCCATCGAGGACCGACGACTTGACGCTTCCAGCCCATGGGCTATTCTGCCTCCCACGAAACGCCTCCCGCCGCCGACAAGGTACGGGCCGGTCTCATCCCCGGAAGCAGGTGCGACGAAACCATAGCCCCGGCCATACCTGGGGCTTTTTGGTCCCTTGACCACGATCGGAACGGCGGGTATCTTGCCGGGACAGAGGAACAGCTGGGACTTCATCAATCCCGGCGAAGGTATGCTCCGGTCACGATGAGTACCCTGCCTCAAGGGTCTGGAGTGCGAAAAGCTCGAGAGCCGTGGGCCTGATAACCCACCTCGAAAAAAAAGACCCCGCAAGGGGTCTTTTTTTATGTCCCAGGTCTCCATGCATTCCACTGCGAGATGAAATCACAGAGGGAAGACCCGTCTCCTCGTGGAAGGTACGGGCCGTGGCGAAACGCCCGGCTTGCCAGCCTATGGTAACATGGCGAGGAGACGGTCGTGCCGAATCACCTGTCATCGCACAGGCCCGGCTCCGCATCGCCTCATCCCACCCCCATCTAGGCCGATCGCCTGATACCCGGCGGCCCGGAGCTGTGAGAACGCCTCCAATTTCCTCCGGAGGCGTTCTTCTTTTCATGCTACACTCGCAGAGGTCCGATGCCCTGGCGTCAGAACGCTAGAAACGAGGCGGACGACCCGTGCCCTCGCATGAAAGGGGGCTGCCCCGACGGTCTTCATGGGCTGCGGCGAAATATCGGGCAATGCGGGTCGGAGGCGGGAAAGGCGTCAGGAGACAGGGACCAGGAAGAGGCCGGCGCAAGCCGGTCTTTTTCGTTCAAATGAACCCGCACTCGTTGAGCCGGGTCTTGGCCAGGAACTCCTCCAGCTCGCGCACGGGCAGGACGACGGTCTGCTTCCCCGTCTCGTCGCGCTCGAGCGCCCCCACGACCACCACGAACAGGAATGGGCTCACCCGGACGGTGAACAGGAAGTCCATGGTCAGGCCACCTCCTCCTCGGTCTCTACCTCCGCCATGGACCCGCCGCCCGGCGCCGCAGGGTGCTTGGGCGCATAGACGATCGATGGCTCGGGGTCATCTTCCTGCTTGGGGAATGCCAGGACCGCGCCGGGAACGCTCAGGTTGGTCACGGTCGTCTCGGTGGCCCTGTTCTCGCGCTCTGCCTTGAGGCTCTTCGTCTCCCAGATGTACCCGCAGGCGTCGCACTGTTTCTGGACGCGCCACTTCGAGAGCCACGACGTGATCGTCGCCTTGGGCCAGGCGCAACGGGGGCAGATACGGAGGCCTCGGCTGCTGTATACGCACCGCATATCAGGCTATTGCCATGCTGAATTCCTGACCGAAGTTATCGGCGATGTCGGCCAGATGCAAGATGGCGGTGATGCCATCGTACTCGACCCGGACGACCCGGAGGACCCCGGTGAGCATCTGGCTCGAGCCGTTCGACACGTTCCTGACCTGGACGGTGTCGCCCGGGAGGATGGAGCTCTGGAGCGCGTATTGGCTGTTCACGGTCACGATGGTCTGGGTGAACGGGTTCTTGAGCCGGGCGATCTCCCCGTTGCCCTTGGCATCCGAGCTGCCCGAGTCCCCTATGCCCGGCTCGGACAAGAGGGACATGCGCCGGCCATAATTGGTCACGCTCGTGGCGTCCGTGTATTCCGCGTCCGTCGGCGTCCCTCCCCAGGAGACGACGACCTTGTTCTTGAGGTTCATGACGCTACGGACGATGTCCAAGGCATCGACGTCCTTGCCCACCGTGAGCTTGTGGTCCGCCGTGCTGTCGTTGAAGGTCTGGAGGTCCACCTGACCGTTCGGGCGCACCCGCCAGTAATAGGTCCCGCCCAGGAAGGCGACGGCCTGCCCGAGCGCATCCAGGTGGGTCACGCGGGTGAAATCGACCGTGATGGAGACGCCCGGATTGGCCAGGTTCTTCGTGAAGAAGGTGGCGCCGTAGATCGTGTTCACGTCGTCGACGGCATCCGAGAACATGGTGTCGACGTCCGCCGCGCTGTACCCCACGACATAGTCTGCGTCCTTCCAGAGCGAGCGCCCGAACAAGGCATCGATGGGGAAGAGGCGGATGGCCACGTGGTTGTTCTCCTTGTCGAGGACGCCGCGTATCTCCTCGATGTGGCCCTGGTAGACGAGGGTCCCGTTCGGCTGGTCCTCATTGGCCACGTACACCTTGACCAGGTCGAAGAGGTTCAGGCCGTCGGAGTCCCCGTATCCGAAGTCGTCATAGGGCAGTGCCAGCTCGAACTCGATGTCGCCCGCAGGCTTGCCAACCTCGCGCACGATCGTCGGGGCCGACAGGAACATGGACGCCGGGATGGTCTGGCGTATCGAGTCCCCGGTCTTGTTGTAGACCTTGGCGAAGAACTGTGCGGCTGAGGCCATATCAGGCGGCGGCGATGGCGCTGAAGTGCTTCGGGGCAGGTATAGGCGCGAACGAGACCATATTGCTGAAGATGGAGAGACCGGAGGTCATCGTCATGCCAAAGCTCCCCGCGCCCTGTCCGGCGCCGCTATCGAACATGCCGAGCTGGTCTTGGGACAGTCCGCGATCCGTGCAGTTGGTCGATGCCGCAGACCCGCCGGAGCTGCTGTCGCGCCCGGCGATGACCACCCAGGAACCTGGCGCCACGATGGTGATGGTGGTCGTCATCGGGGACGCACTGACCGGCGTTTGGCTCGCGGTCGCATCCGGCTGGGCTGACTGCTTGGCGCCATTGATGCTCTCCATGGCGATACAGCTGCCTGAACCTGCGGCCGAGAACGTCACGACCGCGTTGTTCGAACCCGTGGCCGGGGCGATCTTGTAGAACGACCGGATGGTGTCGGTCGCGTTGGTGATGGTCTGGATGGCGGTGAGCGCGTCGCCATTGTAGGTGATGCTGTTGACGCTATACCCCAGGTTCACGAACCCGAATGCCACAAGGAGCCTGTTCGCTCCCGAGCAGGTGTGTGCCTTGGTGATGGATGTGACCGCCGTGCTGTGTGCTTCGGAGGCCGCGTCAAAAGTGATGGCTGGCATAGGGTTACGTCTTTTCCTCGCTCAAGGCCTCGGCCAGGGCGCCGATGACGTCCTTGCTGACCTTGATCTCGCCTCCGAGCTCCTGGGCGGTCGGGGTCTTGGTGATGCGGAAGCCCTCGCTCCCGTCCTTGGGGACCGCGACCGTGACCGCGTACTTGTCCTCCTTGCTTGCGACGGCGGCATCCGCGTCCCCTTCATGGACCGCGACCATCTTCTCGATGATGGCCTTGGGGGTGCAGGAGTACTTCCCGTCGAGCTGGATCATGACGTCCTTCCCGTCATCGCAGAAGCTGTCGCCTTCCATGAGGCCGGACGGCGTATCGAAGCGATGACCGCTGATGCTTTCCCCGGTCCACTCGTATCCGGGTGGCGCGTCTTTAGGCGCGGGGTTGAGCGCGCTCCCGCCCTTCTCGCCCATGGCCTTGTACCGTTCATACGGTATCTCGACCGGAAGGAGCGAACCGTCGGCGAGCGAACGATAAACCAGGGCGAAATACGCGCCCGGATTGTCCCCTCTCGCGATGAGATCGAGCCTTTGGAGCATAGCTTAGTGGAAGCCCTGGTTGACCGCGACGAGGAGCCACTTGGCCAGCGTCGTGGACCACTGCAGGGTCAAGACGTCGGTATAGGCGACCGTGGTCGACATGGTGAACCCCGTGATGTCGCTCGAGTACATGAACGACCCGGTGCCAGGCACCACGGTCTTGGCCGAAGAGGCGTGTTGCTTGAGCCGCAGGATGAGAAGCTCACCATCACCGAGCGAGGTGCCGCCCGTGATGGCGATGCTGGTAACGTTCTCGGTGAGCGTCACGTCGTACACGTTGGCCGCGAGCGCATCGAGGGAGAGCGCGCCGGACGAGGAGGCGGCCGTGCCGTTCACCTTCCCGTGATAGCGGATGAGGCCATCGCTGTCCTTGTAGAACACGCTCTTGGCCTTGGCATAGATATACCCGTAGCCGCTGGCCGGGGTCGCCGGGACGTTCGAGACCTCCTTGAGCTTGGTGTACTCGATCGGCTTGAAGGATGATGGGAACAGCTCGAGCCCCCAGTCGGCCACGGTGCCGGATGACGGGAGGGTGTCCGAGGTGACCGTGACCGTCGTGTTGGTCGAGAATGAGACTGCCTTGACCGTGCAGCGATGCCAGGTCGAGGATATCTTGATGAGGATGGTCATCCCCGGGATGATCTTGGTGGTGTAATCGACCGCCGCGAAGGACAGCGTGGTCGCGTTCGTGATGGTGGGCGCCACCTCCTGGGAAGCCAGGCCCGTGATGTGCTTCAGGACCTCGTTCTGGAGCTCGTCGACGTGCTGCTTCTGGACGGAGAGGTCCACCTCGGTCCCGGAGGCATGCGTCGCCGCCGTGGTGTTGTTGTATCCGCGCCCGCCTGTCGCGATCGTGAGCGTCGCCACACCGCCCGAGACCGACATGGCGGAGCAGAGGATCTGCTCGTCCTCGATGGTCACGAGGATGTAGTACCCGGACGTCGCGTTCCAGGACTGCGCGCCAGCCTGGTTCAGGCTGTTGATCTGGAAATTCCCGGTTGCCGATGAGAGCAGCTGGGCGGCCAGGGACCCGTATGCCAGGTCGAGACGGTAGATGGGCTTCATAGGGGGTTATAGATATCTGGGGTAATGGACCTCGGAGACTCCGATGGAATAGCTCGCTCCCGTGTCGACGATGAGCTGGATGCTGTTGTCGCCGGGCGCGAGCGAAGGGATGATGCCCGTATAGTCCAATGCGGTCCCGCCGTTCTTGAGGACCGTGACGTCCTCGCCGCTGATGGCGATGATGTCGCCGTTCGACAGGGACAATCCGGTCAGGCTCACCTTTTCGCCCGTGGTCGTATTGTACCAGGAAAGCGCCGAGAGCGTCCCAACGGTCGTGATGGTCAGGTACACGATGCTCTTCGTCTTGGCGGTCCCGCTGTTCGGGATGGTGTAGGTGACCGGGGTGGTCGTCTGGTTGGCCGGCGCGCTGAAATTCTCACGGCTGTTGGCCCGGGCAAAAGGCTCCAGGCTCACGAAGTCGATGGCATAGTCCACCCAGGTCACGTTGTAGTGGTCCCGGCTCTGGAAAATGCCCTCGATGTTCAGGGGGTAGCAGTTTTCATAGATGCGCCGGACGCCCGCCCAGTTGATCTTCAATGTCCCACCGGACACGCTCAAAGCCTCACGAAGCTCGTCCATGAGCGTCTCGAGCGCCGTCTGGGTATCGGCCTTGAGGGTGCCCTGCAGGCGGATGACGTTCTTGCGGAAGTAGGCGCTCTCCGCATAGTTTCCGTTCGCGCGCGGGAAGGCGCGCAGGTTCAGCTCCATGGTAGGAGCCGACACCTTCGAGAACTGGGTGATGATGCTGGCGTTCTGGAGGCCGTAATCGTTGTACACGATGTCGTCCTCGGTCGTGACCGGCCCGCTTCCAACCTCGCCGTCGAACAGCGTCTGGCCGAACAGTGCCCCACCGAATCGGAATTTGGTCATAGCTAGATGGCCGTGGATAGGCCGTTACGTTGAGCCTGCAGGGCGCGCGCGATCGTGGTCGCCACCTTCTTGGCCAGGCGGTCCTCGTCGGCCTCCCCCGCCACGGTGATCTGGGCGCCGGCCATGACCGATATAGAGACCTCCTGGGTCTGGGAAGCCTGGAGCCTGTCGTTGGGCACAATGATGCCGCTGGTGTTCGGGACGAACATCTCGGGGCCGACCTCGCCCACCAGGTAGGGCCTGCCTGCCTCCACAGGCCCGCCAGCAGCCTTTTTGCCCGCTGGGACGACCCCAGAGCCCGTAACCGCGCTCTGGGCCGACGTGGAGGCCTGTGCGGCGGCTATGGAGGCCTTGATGGCCAGCACGGAGGCTTCCAGGGCCTTCATCTCGGCCACCTTGCCCTTGGTCTCGTCGATCATCTTCTGCCAGCCCGCCTGGACCTCCTTGTTCAGCTTCGCGTACTTGTCCTGGGTCTCCATGAGGAGGGCGGTCTTTTGCTCCTGGTAGGCGGCCACCTCCTCGTCCAGCTTCTTGTGGAGGTCGGCCATCTTGGCCAGGTGCGCCTCCTGGGCCTTCTGGTTCTCGGCGGCAAACTGCTCGTTCAGCTTATCGAGCGAGGTCTTTTTGCGCTCGGCGGCGGCATCGGCCTCGATACCGGCGTTCTGGGCGCGGAACTGGTCGAGGACCTTGTTCTGCTCGGTGAGCTGCTTCATCAGGTCCTGGTTGTCGAGGAAGTCCTTCTGGGACCCATTGCCGGTGTTGACCGTGTTCTGCAGGGCGGCCTGTTGCTCGGAGAGCTGCTTCAGCTTGTCCTGCTCGGTGATGAAGGCGGCCACGATCTGGGCATGCTGGTCCTTGGCGCGCTGTTCCTTGGCCTTGGAATAGTCGGCATCCTCCGCCGCGATCGCGGCCTGGATGTCCGCCACCTTCGCCTTGTAGTCGTCGAGGGCCTTGGAGGACTTGGTCACGAAGTCGGTGACGATCGTGCCCAGGTTCGTCTGCATGTCCCCCATCTTGGTCTTGAAATCGTTCGCGGCTTTCTGGAGCTGCTCCTTGGTCTGGCCTGCGGCCGCCTGCATGGCCGGATAGACATATCCGCCCGGGCCGAGCTTGCCTGCGGTCTCCTTGGCCGCGTCCTGCAGCTTCTTGAAGCCCTTCTGGTCCATGGCCTCGACCATGGCGTCCCCGGCCTTGTCGAACGCGCTCTTGGCAGAGAGCGAAAAGTCGATGAGGTTGTTGTTCGTCTTGGCCACGGCGGCGTCCATGTGGTCCGTGGCGAACGTGAACGCCTTCGAAAAATCGACCTTGGCGAACTCATCGGCGGCCTTCTTGAAGTCGCCGGACATGGCATTGCCAAGGCCGGAAAATACGTGCTTGGCGAGGTTGCCCACGTTCGACAGGCTCTCCCAGACGTCCTGCCCGAAGGCGACGGCCTCCTCGGCCCCGCCCACGAGGATGGTCCCGAAGACCAGGATGCCGTTTCCCAAGGCCTCGGTCATGTATCCGGCGGCCTTCGCGTATTGCCCGACGCGATAGAAGGCGTGGGACAGGTTCTCGGTGTCATTCGTGGCCCCCTGGACGTTCGATGCGGTCTTGAGCAGATCCCCTGCCAGGGCCTCGAGCGTCGGCAAGAGCGCGCGCCCGATGTTCTCCTTGACCTCGTTCACGGTATTGCCCAGCTGGGCCATGCGCCCGGCATAGGTATTGGCCGCCGCCGCCGCGCTGCCCCCGTAGCGGGTCGAGAGGGCGTCCAGGATGACGGTCTGGGCCTGGAACATGTCCCCGGCCTTGAGGCTGTCCTCGATGGTCTGCTGTTGGGCAGGCGAGAGCTCTATATGCGCGCGCTTCAGGCGGCTGATGCCCGTGATCGGGTCCTGCAGGGCCGCGCCCACGAACTCGATGGCGCTCCCGAGGTCCTGGTGCAGGGCCGAGGCCATATCGGCGGCGGTCTGCGTCACCTGCGGGAACGCGTTCTTGTGCACGTTGGTGAACGTGAGGAGCAGGTCCTCGCCCTGGAGGACGGTGTCCTTGGAATAGATGGACACCTTCGAAAGCGACTCGGCGTAGCGGTTCGCATCATCGGCGGTCACGCCCGCGATGCCACCCGTGGATTGGAGCACGGCGGCCAGCTGGGCCTGGCCGGACTCCGCCTCTGCCGCCTGCGTGATCATCCCCGTTATCTGGTCCGTGACGAAGTGGAACCCCGTGCGGAGGACGTCGAGCGCGATGCCGCCCTTCACGAACGAGGCGAACATGCCGTCGGAGCCCTTCTGGGCCTTGGTGGTCGTGCCCGAAAGGCCATCAATCTTCTCGGAGAGATTGTTGAGGGCCGCAGACGCCTCGTCGCGCGCCTTGACCAGGATTTCTATTTCCTGCTGGTCCATATCGCCATGATACCACGTCAAAAGCCGACGCGGGCCTTCTCGTTCTCGCGGTCCCTCAGCTCATTTTCCGCCCTCATGCGCTCGACGGCAGCGGCCACGAATTCCTCGGAGAGCCCGTAGAACTCCTCCTCGGTATAGCCAAAACGCTCGGCGAACACGATCGCCAAGAACACGTCCGGAAGCTGTTCGCGGGCCGCGCCACGCAGCGCGTCCATCCACAGCCTCCGGAACTCTGCTATTTTTTTTCGTCAGGGGGCTTGATCTCGTTCAGCGCATCGACGAGCTTGCCGTGGGCGGTCTCGGTCATCTCGTCAAGACAGAAATCCGCCTTGCTCTGGCCCTCTTTGAGGACCACAGGCTTGCCTGACCTGGATATCTCGAGCACGACGAGGTTCAGGAGGGCATCGGCGCCCTTCCAGTCCACGTCCTTGTCGAACTCCATGGCCTGGCGCTCGTTGCCGTCCTTGTCCTTCAGGGTGATGGGATGTTGGCCGTCCCGGTAGACCTGCTGGATGGAGCGACGCTCGCGCGGGGTCAGGTAGGTGAGCATCTTGACGGCATAGCCGTCGGTGAGCTCGACGATCTTCGTCGGTCTGGTGTCATGCATATTTTTCCTTTCGTGATTGAGCTTTAGGTGTAGGAGGCGACGCTGTTGACGGTCAGTATCTTGGCCGTATAGCCCGAGGTGGTGTCCTTGTAGGCGTCGAAGCTCACGTCCTCGTTGACCACCTCATCGGTGCCAAGCGGGGGGTTGAAAGCCTGCAGGATGCCGAAGGCGATGCGCCAGTCGATGGTGTGGTACAGGCCCGTGGAGGCAATCTGGTCGCCGGTATGGCGCACCTGCAAGGCGGTCTGGGACCCGTTCCGCAGGCGGTCGATGAAGATATTGTCCAGGAAGGCGCGCTTGAGCTTGCCTGCGGCCTTGAAAGCCTTCAGGTGAAGCGCTGCGGGGAAGCGCCCGGCGATGGTCGCGGCGTTCGCGGCATGGCGTCCCTCCATCTCGTTCAGGATGGAAAGCTGGAAGCCCTCGATGGAGTACAGCGAGGCGGTTGCGGCGATCGCGGCGGTCAGGGTGTCGCCCACGCGGGCCACGGAACCGCCGATCCAGGACATCTCCTTGGCCTGGGAATAGGAGGTGGTCTGCGGCGCGAGCACGATGAGGTCGCCTGCGGCCAGGGAGGTCTGCAGATTGGTGACCGTGATGCTGGTGCCCGCCGAGATGCTCCCGATGGTGTGGGTCTTGACGCTCGACGCGGAAAAGTCGAGATAGGCGCCCGTCGAAGGGCGGAACACCTTAATGCTGTCGGAGGTGACCAGGCCCTGGGTCTGGTCAAGCGGGATGGTCTTGGAACCGGAGCCGGAGGTCACGGCGGCTCCCACGCGGCCCACGATGAACGCGGCCCGGGCCATGACGGACAGGTCGGCCTCGATCATGTTGTCCTTGTCGGCGACGGAGGAAAAGGCGTTGAAACGCGCGCCCGTGAAGCGGACGGCAAAATCGGTGTACCCGATCTCGAGGGTGAACGTCGGCAGGCTGTTCTGGGGAGCCTTGGCCTCATGGCCGTAGACGGTCGCGGCATTGACCCCCAGGGTGGCGGTGGCCGAGCTGGTCCCGCCCGTGATGGTCTCGCCGGCGGCGGTGAACGTGCCCGAGGCGATCGTGACGAGCAGATAGTCAGCCTCCTTGGAGACTGCGACCACGGTCGCGGTCGCGGAAGAGGTGCCACCCGTGACGGTCTCGCCGACCTGGAACGTCCCGGTCACGCCGGAAATGGCGAAATAGACGCCGGAGGACATCGCGCCCATGACCGCCTTGGCGAGCCAGGGGAATTTGAGGGCCTCTATCTGCAACGTGATGTTGCCGGACGGGGGGTCCACCGGACCATTGACGGCATTGACCAGCATGTTGCGGTCGAACATGACCGGGCTCGACCCCTTGTAGAGCCACTTCGTCATGATGTCGGCCTTGAGAATGCCGAAGAAGACGCTGGGCAGGAGCGCGGTGTTCTCCGTGGCCTCAATCTTGAGGGCAGCGTAACCGAGACGTGAGTACATAGTGGTTATTTAGACTCCGAGGCCTTGGCAGCCTTGGACTTAGGTTTCACCTCTTCCGCATGCCCGCGCGCGATGAGCAGGCTCCCGAGCTCGTCGGGAACGGTGCGCTCTTCGCCCTCCTCGAAAGCGGGGAGGTCGGGAACGTGGAACGGTTGAAGGGCACGGATTTTCATATGCGGTCAGTATAGCACGTCAAGCCGTGCGCTTCACAAAGTCCGTGATCACGTCCAGGGTCAGCTCCGCTGCGGCCAGCGTGAACCCGTGCGGCGCAGGCGGTCGATAGTCGATGCGGCCATTGAGGTTGTACACGAAATTGCTCCCCCGGATATTGGCCTGCTTCATGAACGTGCCGAGCACGGTGTCGGTCTTGGGCGCCCCGGTCGTGTCGCCCTCCTCCATCAGGACCCGGAGCCTCTCCCGGCTCGCGACGGTGTTGTTCTGGATGCCAGCCACGTCCGCCGAGGCGAAGATGTCCGTGATGAGCAGGACCGAGATGCCGAAGATGTACTGGTCCGAGGACGTCGATTGGCGCCCGGCGCGGGTGGATACCTCCCGCACGATGATGCAGGGCAGGTTTCCCTTGGCCGGCGTCCCGATGTCCCCCGCATAGAACGCGGCAATACCACGGCCCGACATGGACGTGGCGAGGAGGTCGCGGACCTCTTTGAGGGCTTCGTTCATCATAGGGGCTTGTTGATCTGCTCGCGCATATAGTCGTTGAGGATGGTCATGGTCCGGATGATCGTGTCCTTGGTCACTGCCATCATACGCCGCTGGGGCGGCCTCCCGCCAGGCTTCTGGTGGTATTTGAAGTACGGCACCACGTTGAACACCCGGAGATAGTCCCGGGTGACCTGCTTACGGAAGCCCGACTTGAGGCGCCCGGTCCAGATCAGGATGCGATCGGTGGCCATGGGAGCCTGCTTGTAATAGCCCCAGCGCTTCATGCGGGCCTTCCGCGTGGCGTTCGCCAAGGGGCGCCAGGACTCCCCGGCGATGCCCTGCTTCTCGAAAGACTCCACGCCGTAGGCCTGGAGCATGTCTTGGCCCACGCGTTCGAACGCTGGTCGCCAGTCCTTCACCTGGTCGGAGATGGCCAGCAGCTTCTTTTTCACGTTGGCCTTGTCGTCGAACGTGATTTCCAGGCGCATATCTAGAACCGACGGTTCATCGTGACCTTCGCCTCGGTGCTGTCCGTGGCATCGGGGTCGCTCGACGCCGCGTTGGGATAGTATCCAGGGCGCTTGGTGTCAGACCTGGTGAGCTCGACCCCCGAGGTGTCGTAGAGCTTCATTTTCTGCTCCTGGATATCGTCCAGGGTCTGCATGCAGAGGTCGTACCGCTTCTTCCAGCTCTTGTCCCCGTCCCCGGCGTCGTCGCCGTACTGGTCCTGGAACAGGGCCACCACGGTCAGCTCGAGCGCGAGCCATGCCACGAGGTCCGGAACGCTCGAAAGAGGCAGGGCATAGACATCCCCCACCTTCCCATTGATGACCCCGGTGGCATAGGCGATCTTCGCCGTCACATAGGTGTCGGGTATGGTCGTGCTGTTGTTCATCCCGGCTGCCGGGCGAACGAGCGCGATCGTGGTGTAGGCGGTCGGCATATGCTGTCAGTGTATCACGGCTGGACGATCGGCGATTGGGGTATCTTGGCGACGTCCGCGCTCTGGCACCAGGTGACGAACGGCTTCCCCTTGAGCCCGGCCTCGAACTGCGGCGCCTTGTCTATCTCGTACCGGAGGCCTCCCCAGACGTACCACTTCCGGCCATGGTCCTGGACGTCGACGAGGATGCGGCCCTGCATCTTGGCCGCGAACACAGGGTCGGCGCCGGGCGGCATGAGCTTGTCGACGGTGTCCACCAGGAGGTGGGATGGGTCCACGTACCCCTTGAAACCGTTCCCGGTGAGCTTGGCCCAGCTCTCGGGCCGGTATCCGAAGTGCAGGTGAGGAGCCGTCGAGAAGCCCGTGTTGTCCGAGATGCCTATCTCCTGGCCCGGGAGCACCGCGTCGTCCTGCTTGACCGTGGCGTGGTCCAGGTGGCCCAGGACGCATTGGGCGCCGCCCGAGAGGAGGATACGCACGAAGCGCCCATACCCATGACCGCCCTCGTCCCCGACCTCCATGACCTTGCCCCAGTACGGGGCGACGATCGAGTGCTTGCCATCGGGCGAGCCGGGCAGCTTGGTCCGGAAATCGATGCCGTTGTGGCCGGCGAGTCCGAACTGCTTATACACGGCTGGGTTTTCGCCGAAGCGCTGGGTGATGATCGCTGGGCTGATGGGGTTCAGGAGGGTGGTGGGCATAGTGGTGGTATCGACCCCGTGCCCTTGCCATAGGCACGGAGGCGGACCGTCACAGCAGGACGACGAACATCCGTCGTCGAAGGAACTCTGGCATGGGCGGGTCCTGTTCTTCTATCACTCCGCCGTCATCGGCTGCTTCTTCAATTTTGAGGCCTGTGGGGCTTTGGCCGCTTCCGCGACCGGATTGAGCGTCTGCATACGATTGACGGGGGAGGGGTTAGGCTCCCCACCGCTGGCCCGAAGGCCTGCGGGAAAGGAGGAAGCGCGGGCATGACTTCGCGCTGCTGCCCGTTCAGGGGCAGCGGTGGGGAGCCTAGAGCACCTTTCCCAGGATGATGGTGATGAGGGTTGCCGCGCTCGCGCCCGCCGCACCCATGACCAGCCACTTGATCCAGGCGAACTCCACCTTGCTCTCGGCTGCGGCGACGGTCAGGGCCTGAACCTTATCGAGGATGCCGGGCTTGGCCTCCCGTCCCATGATGACCTCCTTGAGGGAGGTAACGTCGTTCGCGATCGCGCATACCCGTCCGTCCAGGGTATGGATGTGGTTGTCCCGGCTGTTCAGGGCGATGTCCTCCAGGCGCGTCAAGGTCTCCTGGATGGAAGCCAGGGCGTCGTCGTGAGCCTCGAGGTGCTGGTGGACGTCCTGGTGGTGCATACGGGGCTGCTATTGGTCGCCGGAACCGCCTGTATCCGTCTCCTCGGGCGGCTTGGGCTTCTCCTGCAGGGCGGCCTGGACCTCCTGGAGCTTGTCGAGCAACGGCAAGAGCTGCTGGAACTGGGTCAGCATCTCGGTCAGGTGGCCTCCAAGGCCATGCCGCAGGCCAGCGACGCCCGCCGCGTTGAGCAGGATCATGATGGCCTCGTCGATGCCCATGTGCCCAGTGGCCCAGCCAGATACGGCATACATGGCCATCATGCCAGCCGTGAAATAGGTCTTATAGCCCTTGAGACGCTCCCAGAGGGCTTTGAGGTCGAGAGGTGTCATAGGTTCTGGGTTAACCGATCGTCTCGTACACGAGCTGGATGCCCGTCGTGGACCCCGCGCTCGTGGTGATCGACAGGCCTTCGCCCGAATTGGTCACGAACCACCCCTTCGGGTTGTGCGGCAGGACCAGCGGTGTCTTGGCCAGATTGGCGAACAAGGGGCTGATGGCGACACCCGCACCCGAGCCCTTCGTGTTGAAGGTCAGGTCCGTGGCCGTCGCGCCCGGCTGGGCCACGACCGCCAGCACACGGATGCGCTTGCCCGTGACCGCTGCGACACCGACCGCATCGGTCTGGCTCTGCGCGATATTGAGCGGAGCGTAGAGGGGCTTTGAGATATTGGCCATATGGGTGAAGGGGTTATGTCTTCATCCCTCCCATCGACCGAGGTCGAGAGGAGAGGGAAGGCACTACTGGAAGCTCTGCACCGTGACGGCGTAGGTTCCGCTGGCCGCGTTATAGGTCGAGGTGACCGCGCGGTTGAAGAACGTCACTGTCGCCGTGTTGCTCGAGGTGATGGCACAGGCCACGCCCGCAGTAGAGGTGTTACCGGTGATATCGCCGAACAGAGCATTGACCCAGCAATTGTCGCCTGCGACTGCCCCGGTCACGGTAACCGGCGTGGACGAACCGGAGAGCGCAGGGAGCGCATCCGGGTCGATCGCCACGACCGTGCGGAACAGACCATCGACCACCTGACCGCCGCCGATGGCGGTAGACGAGGTGTTCTCGGTCTTGACGTTCAACGTGCTGGTGACGTTGAGGTTCTGGGCGCGCGCCTGTCCGAGGAAGGACGAGGTGCCAGTGGTCGCCTGCTGGGCGAAGCTGGCCGTCCCGGTCGCGTTGATGTTCTGCGCGTTCACGTTGGTCGCATTGAGGGTGCGAGCCCACAGAACGGCGGCAATCAGCGTTCCCGTGACCGTCAAAGCCCCGAAGACCGAGAGCCCCACTTTCTTGAAACTCACCATACACTTGGGGGTTCAGGTGAATTAGACCGCGCTCTTGATCAGGTAGGCCAGAGAAGTGTCGAACAGGTTCTGGTCGTAGCTGTCGCGGATGCGGAGCACGTCCCCACGGCGGGATTCGTCGCGGTAGGTGTCCACCTCGCGGGGGACGTCCGAGAGCGTGAGGCCCAGGGTCGCCTTCATGAGCGTGGGCTGTTTGGCGCGGAACGCCACCCAGACGTTGTTGGCCCAGATGTCAGCGATGACATCGGTCTGGCCCTCGTTCGCGCTGTTGTACACGGCGTTGCCGACGAGGACCTCTTCGAGATTGAAGTAGTCCTTGACGAACTGGACCCAGGCGGCCACGGAATTGTTGCCGCCGTTGGTGTACTTCAGCTGTTCGCGCACATCCGGGTGCGCGCGGAAGGCGAGCCAGGCGTTGCGGGAGAACACGATCAGGTTCGGCTGTTGGCCGGTCGCGGCACGGACCGTCTCGATGGCCGTGTCGATGTTGGTCAACGGGCTGGAATTGGCCTGGTCGGACCACTTGTCGGTGCCCGACAAGGTGACGTTCTGGGTGATGATGGCCGTCGAGGACAACGCGGTGGACAGGGCCACCTCCTGGTTGACCATGATGTTGTCCATCAGGACAGCCGTGGCGTCACGCTTCGGGCTGTACGGGTCGTCCGTGTTGTTCACGAACTCGTCGGCGACGAGCTTCTCGAGCGACTTCTCGGTGCAGGCATAGCTGCCCTGGGACACCGAATAGTCGACCGAATGGGCGCGCGTTCCGGGGGCGCGCAGGATCTGGCCGGAGTAGGCGCGGAGGTTCTCCTTGCCGTACTTGGCGAACTTGCCGGTGCGCTCCTTCACCGCCAGCCTCGGGAGGATGAGCTCCGCGATGTAATTGCTGTTGGTGTAGAACTGCGAGAATTGCGAAAGGATCTTGTCTACTTTCGCGGCTCCGATGACAGGATTCATACGGGTGCGGTTCTATGAATTAGGCGTGGGAGCTGTCGAAACAGCCCAAGAGGACCGTCGCGATGTCCGAAGCGGCCGCATCGCCGACGCACTTGGCGACGACGTTGACGCGGTCCGTGGTGCCGGCGTCGATGAGGACGCCAGCGGTCCCGACCTTGAGGTAGGCTCCGGAAGCGGCACCGCCGGAACCGATGGAAGCCTTCGAGAAGCCGAACATGCGGACGATGGCGTCTGCGTCGCGAGTCGCGGTGCCGACCGGCTTGTTCTGAAGGATGCCCAGACCGTCGCGGTCATCTGCGGCACAACCTACCACCTTGTTCGACGTGATGCGGACGTAGGTGTACTGGAGGGCCGACAGATCAGACGCGCAGGGCAGGGTGATGTCTTGGCCCGGGGTCTCCGGGACGACAGAAATCTTTTGAGCCATATGCGTGGTGGGTTATTTAGCGGATTTCTTAGCGGCGATCTCCTTGGCAGCCATCGCCTGGGCCGCGCCCATGTCAGGGGCCTTCTTGTCCTTGAAGAGCTGCTCGGCCAGGGCGCAGATGGCCGTGGCTTCGTCCTCCTCCTTGAGGTCCACCTTGGCGCCGGCGCCCCCACGGGTGGACAGGTCGACGTGCTTGACCAGGCCCATGAGCTCGGTGAACTCCTTCCGCTCCGCCTCCGAGAGGCCGAGCATGAACTTCGCGGCGCGCTCGGCATGCTCCCCGAGCAGGCCCACGTCGCGTTTGTCAGACAGGACCAGGTCCGTGCTGACCTTCTCCTTGAGCTCGTTGAGCTCGACCTTCTCCTTCAGAGCCTTGTGCTCCTCGGGCGACACGCCGTTCTTCTTGCTGCCCTCGGCGAGCAGCTGGTCGTCGTGCTTCTTCTTCTCCTCGGCCTCGGCGGCGAGCTGGGTCTTCAGCTTCTCGCCCAAGGCGGCGATGTCCTTCTTGCCCTGCTCCTGTTCGGAGGCATCCGCCTCGGAAAGGAAGGTCTCGGCAAGCTTGATGTCCTCGGCGGACAGCTTGGCGCGGCCCTTGAGGTCCTCCATCAGTTTCTTGAACATGGTGGTATGTTTGTGATTTAGATCGTCCCGGCCATTGCTGGGCGGTACGAAGTCCTTCTCGGAGAGGGCGATAGGCTCCTGGTGCTTCAGAGCAGGCGTATTCGTGAGAGCAGCGCCGATGAACACGTTCGAGACGGGCTTGCCCGTGTCGGCATGCGGGAACTTCGGTGCCAGCTCTGACGAGACGAATTGGTAGAGCTTCTTGGTCAATTTATCGACCCCGAGCTCCGTCCACTCGATCCGCGCCATGAGGCGTTCTCCCTCTATGAACAGGTCTTTGATCCATCCTGCGGCCTCGCCCTCGCGGTTGTGGCCCAGGTTGACTTGCAGGGGGGTGCCGTAGACGTTCGCCGCGTGATTGGCGACATAGTCCTCCAGCATCTGCTTGGTGATGACCAAGCCCCTGTCTCGGATGGTGCCGACGCGAAGGACCTCGATGGTCGATTCCTTCTTGCCGTCGCCCAAGCTGATGGCCGTCGTATAGCGCATGCGCTCGGACATATCGTCCGTACAGCGCGAGACGCAATCGGACACGACCGCCTTCTCGTCCATGCCGTCCTTCATCTTCGCGTTGTACATCTCGAAACAGGCGGCCTTTTTGTCCGCTGGCATGGAGGCGATCGCCGGGAAGGCTGCCTCAAGTTGCTCGAGAGTCTTCTTCATACGCGATTATTCCTCCCCGCCTTCCCCACCCTCCCCGCCTTCTCCGCCCTCGCCACCCTCCCCGCCTCCCGTGGCATCAGCGGCATCGCCTTCGGCAAAGCCCTGTTCGAGGAAATGCGCGGCGTCCTCGGCGTTCAGGTCCACACGAGAGTCCTTCTCGTAGGTCTTGCCGTTGTGCTGCACTTTCGTGAGCATGAGGAACTTTCCGCCCTCCGCTGCCTTGCCCGAACCCTTCGCCTTCGATGACTTCGCTTTGGCTGATGCCATAGACGTGATGATTAGGCCGAGGCCTTCGCCTCCAGCCGGGATTTAATGAGGTCCTGCGCCGCTTGGCTGACCCGGTTGACCGGGGCCTTCAGTTGCTTGAAGGCGTTCACGGTGGGCCGTCCGTCCACCACGTCGAAATTCTCCATGATGGACTTGGGGATGCCACCGATCTTCGGTTGCTCCTCGTCAGTGGCGAATATGGGCACCCACATTCCTCGGCAATGGGTATGGACGATGTCCATGTGGGCAGCCGGGTCGTCCGGCGTGACCGTCCTCTCGTCGAGGGAGATGCACATATCGCACGTCGCGTCGTCCAGCACTTCGGAGCGTTGGAACGACACGATGCGGTTCATGTTGTCGAACAGGACCGAGCTGTTACCGCGATTGACGTATTGGCCGACCACGGTCCCAGACGCATTCATGATAGCACGGCTCGCTTCCTCCTGAACACGCGCGCGCACCGACGCCGCGATGCCATGGTCCGATGCATCCGCCGCGATCCCTGCCCGCACGGTGGCCCGGGCCACCCCGTCCAGGTTGTTCAGGATGCCGTCGGTAATCGCCTCGGCGTCGGCCTTCATGAGCTTGAGGTCAGCGGCAGGCGTCGCCGGCCTGGAACCGCCCACCTGCTTCATGGCGACCGCCTTGCCCGTCTCGTAGGCGTCAAAGATGGCCTTGCGGACCAACCCCAGGACGGTGGACCGCATCTCGGTCCGGGTGAACGCGCTCCCGAGCGCCTTGGCCACGTCCCCGGCCTTGAGCGCGGACTGGATCGTGCCCACGCTCTGCTCTAGGCCCGGCTTGATGGTCAGGATGAGCCCGTTCTCCAGGCTCCCCTGGATCTCGTTGAACTTGTCGTTCAGGGCCTGGAAGTCCACGCGCTCCTCCTGGAGCGACAGCTTGCGGGTGGGCTTGTACGGGCGCTCCTCCAGGGCATGGATGCAGCACTCGGCCAGGTCGTCCCCTGATTGCTGGGCCTTGATGGACGTCCTGATGGCCTCTATTCGGGCTATATCCGCCCCTAGGCGCCGTTTCCGGTCCGGGTCGGCTGTGTCTGCCATGAACCCCTTCGCGCGGGCTTCTAGGAGGTCCAGCTGGGCCAGGCGGCTCTTGATGCGCTTCTGGTCCTCCGGGGTCCCGTCGAATCGCAAAGGAGCCGGCTTCCCCTTGGGGGCCGGCTTCATGACCGAACGCAGGGCATCCGCGATCGGATTGCTCATGTCCTTGGTGGCAGGCTTGACCATATCTAGGCGTCCTGGTTCTTGGCGGGGTCGGTCTTCGCGTTGGGGTCAACGGTCGCTTCGTCCGGTTCCGGGGCCTCTTCGAGGCTCGCGATGTCGGCGTCGAGCTCGCGCTCCTTCTCGAGCTCCAGCTGGTCGTCGTCCATCTCGGGCAGGTTGAACACCTGGCGGACGTACTGCTTGGTCCTCCAGTCGGGACCGATGAGCCCGGCCTGGCACAGGGTGGCCAGGGTGGTGGACAGCGTCCCGGTGTCGATGTCGCCCACGGGCGCATGCGTCAGGTGCGGGTAGCTCTTCTGGGGGCCGAAATTGATGTCGACCAGGCGCTTGATGACCTGGAGGTCGAACTGCTCGGAATAGTAATTGGTCACGTCCTCGACGCCCTGCAGGAAAAAGCTGGAGAGGTCCACCGACAAGGCTTGGCTGCCTCCGCCCGAGTGCCCGCCCAGGAGCAGGAAGTTGGCGAGGACCGCCAGCAGGCCCTGCTTCGCGTGGTGCTCGATGGCCTCGGTGATGCTCTGGCCGTGGGGATTGCCCGTCGGGGTCAATATCTCGACCTCCCATTCATTGTTGGGCAGGACGATGTACCCCTTCTCGTTCGACCGGATGTTCCCGGCCAAGGCTTCCGCATCGGCCTTGTCCTGGTCGCCAGCCGCAGGCCCCATCTTGACCACGGGAATGCCGACGCCGAAGCGCTCGGCGCTGATGCCCTGGATCTTGTAGAGCAGGTCCCGGTACACGAAATGCTTATATGCAGAGCGCAAAATGCTCTGCCCGGTCACGTCGTCGCCCTCCTTGTCGTTGGTCAGGATGAGGAGCTTGTTCGCCGGTATCTCGGTCGAATGGACGCCCGCCTCGTCGGTCTGCAGGAGCTGGACGATGCCGAAGGCATTGTTGGAGAGACGCCATTTGAGGATGGAGTGCGGGATGCGCGGTTCGAGGTCGGCCAGATAGACCTTCCCGTCGCGGACCTCCCATATCTCCTCGAACACATAGTGGCCGAAGTCGAGATAGGCCAGGGCCTCGCGCAGGTGCGACAGCCAGCTCCGGCGCATGCCGAACAGGTTCTGCTCGACGAACAGCCGGATCTCCTCCGCGCGCGGGCCTGTGTCCTCGGTGACCACGTTCCAATCGGTCGCCAGGATGGGCGACTTCACGGCGCGCAAAGCCGCGCGGCATGACGCATCACCGCGCCGCATCTCTTCCACCAGGTCGATGCGCTTCCAGTCGCGCCAATCGCTGAGGTACTCCTCGAAGAAGTAACCGGAAAAGCGCTTCGTACCGGAGTCGCCGAGTACCTTGGTGAGCTGGCCCAGCGCCATCTCGGCGGCCGAGGCATTGCTCTGTGTCTCAAGCGCGCCAGCGTTGAGAGGTTTGACCGACATTGACGTCGGCGCTGTCGTTTGCTCCGGCTTGGTGGCCATAGTTTGGATGATGGATCAGAACCGTCTTTTCATGAGGTTGCCCGCGATGCTGGTGTTAGTATACCGCGCCTCCTCTGCGCGAGGTAGAGCTTGACCCGTCGACATGCCCTTGTTGAAGGCGAGCTCGAGGGCGCCGACGAGCGAATCCGCCCGATCGTCGTGGTCCACGTTGTCCGTGCCCAGGAACATCAGCTGCTCCTTGAGCTCGTCCATGCCGGACCGGAGGTGTATCTCGCCACGTTCGAAATCGGCCTCGAACATCTGCAGGCGCATGAGCTTGTCCTTCAGGAGCCCGCCATCGCGCCCGCGCGGCTGGCAATCGATGATCGGGATGTTCCGGTCGAGCTCCGGGATATAGCCGGGCGTTTCCTTGGTGTCCTCGGGCTTGTTGAAGTTGATGCGGCCACTCTTCCAATCGACCAGGGTCTGCCACACGGCGGTCTGGTTCATGACCTTTTCCACGCCCACGGCCCGGGTGAGCTTCTTGTGCCGCAGCCACATCCGCACGATGTTCTTGGCCTGCTCGAGCTGGGTCACGCGCCCGGCCTGCTGCTCGTAGACGTACCGATGGACCGTGCCCTTGGCCGTATAGAGGGCGGTGATGGCGTATTCGTCCGCCGTGGCCTTCTCGCCGGCCTGGGGGTCGCAGTAGATCACGCACTCATAGGCGAACTCCAAGGAGAGGTCCGCATAGAGCGCCTTCTCTATCCAGTCGGGCTTGATGACGGCCTCGCCGTCCGGGGTGGGGTTGTTCATGTATTCCCGGTTAAATGCTCGCGTTCCGATGCCTTTGACCCTGGTGCCGTCCGGACGAGTATACCCGTCGCGCATCCGGTTCAGGGCCTCGATGGACCAGTACCCGGGCCAGATGCTCTGACCGTTCTCGATGGCCCGGCGATAGATGCCGCCCTTGGCATTGTAGAACGCCAGGACCTCGGCCATCTGGTGCAGAACCGTCCCGATCATCTTCACGAAGCCCCGGCGCTTATCCAAGGAGGGGAAGATGACATTGTACAGCCAGTTATGGAACTTGAGGCGCTGCTTCGGATTGGCGACCTGCTCGTCGTCCTCGGCGTCGTCCACGATGATCTTGGTAGGGCGGCGGTTCTTGATGTTGACGCCACGGCCCTTGGAACGGCCACGGGCCACAATATTGACCCCGTTGGTCGTCTCCATGTGGCGGTTGGTCCACTTCCGGCTCCGGTGGGACTTCCCGCCCGGGACCAGGTCCCCATACACCGCGCGCAGGAGCTCGTTGTTCTCCAGCTCGGCGCGCATGGCCTCGAAGTGGAGCCCGGCGTCGCCCACGGTGGTCGAGACGTAGATGATCACGTCCTCCAGCTTGTACACGATATCGTGCAGGGTATCTATCTTGACCCAGGAGGACTTGGCGAAGCCGCGCGGGAAGATGATGGCCCCGTCCTCCCGGCGCGACAGCTCGCGCAGCAGGTCCATGTGAGCCTCCGGCGGTTCGTCCATCCCCTGGATGATATGCGGGAAGAAGTACCGCCCGAACACCATCAGGTTGAACTCGTTCTTCTCGCGGAGGGTGTCGAAAATGAAGGCATAGCGTTGCCATGCCTCGCAGGCCTCGAGGTCCGCGACCCAGTTATCGTAGGTCAGGGCCTTTGGCGCTCGTGGTTTTAGGTTTCCCTTTCGCATCGCGGTGGTATTTGGCCGACCGCTTGCGGGCCTCGCCGATGAGGTCCACCTTGAGCGGCTCGCCATCCGGGCCTGATAGCTCGGTCAGGTCGGGCATGATCTTGTTGGCGGCGACCGCGATCAGACGCTCGTTCCCCGACAGGACCTTGGCCAGGAAGATGTCCCGGATGGAGTATTTGCCCTTGGCTATCTTGGCCTTGAGCACATCGGTATCCGTGTCCGTCTTCCACACGTTCTTGAGCCAGATGCCTTCCTCACGCTCAACGAAGGCGCTCGCGCGCCCCCCTCCTTTGTTCCCTGGATTCCCATTCGGGTTGCCTCTTGGCATAGCAAGCAATCAGTTTAGACTGGCTCCTAGTGCCAGCTTAGCACCTTTTCGTATCCTCTCCTCGATGAGCTTCCGATATTCCGGGTTGAGCTCGATGCCCACCCCGTTCCTCCCGAACTGCTCCGCCACCCCGAGCGTCGTGCCTGACCCCGCGAAGGGATCGAGCACCCACCCGCCCCAGCGCGAGCCCGCGCGCAGGCACAGCTCGGCGAGCTTCTCTGGGAAGACGGCGAAGTGCGCGCCCTTGTACGGCTGTGTCGCGATGCTCCATACGTCCCTGCGGTTCCGCATACCGTCCTCCCGGCGCTCCCCCTTCCCCGCGCGTCCCCCCTGATGACCTCCTGTCTTCCCCTTGGTGAACGTGGAGCCCCGCGCGCCCGATACCGCAGGCTCCCTCATGATTTCATGGTCGAAATAGTACCTGGGCTCTCTGGAGAGCAGGAAGACGTGCTCGTGGCTTTTTACGCACCGATCGGTGACGCTCTCGGGCATGGGATTTGGCTTGGACCAGATGATGTCCTGCCGCAGATACCAGCCGTCGGCCTGGAGCGCGAAGGCCACGCGCCACGGGATGCCTATCAGGTCCTTCTCCTTCAGGCCCAGAGGCACACGCCGTTTGACCGGGGTCGTGCCTACCGGCGGCATGTGGCCCGAGAGGGTGCTCTTGTCGAGCCCGCCCGTGGCCCCGTTGCCCCCGGTCCCGGTGTTGGCATATGTATCCCCCAGATTAAGCCAGAGAGTGCCATCGGACCGCAGCAGCTCCCGGGCCGCGCGGAGGATGTCGACGAGCTTGGCCACGTACTCTTCCACGGTCTCCTCGAGCCCCAGCTGGCCAGGCATCCCGTAGTCCCGCAGGCCGAAGTACGGCGGGCTGGTCACGATGCAGTCGAACTCGTGGCCTACCCCGCGCTCGCGCATGTGCCAGAGCTCGTTCAAGGCTTCGCCGATGATGATATTGCTTGCCATAGCTATTTTTTGCGCCAAATGACGACCATGCTCGGGAACGGTGCCGCGTCCTTGCACCCGCCGAACTTGAGCCGGCCACGCAGGAAGCGTATCTCCGCCTTGCCGTAGCAGTGATCGTGGAACCACCGGGTGTCGGTACGGCTCGGGATGAGGGCCACCGCCACGTCCGCGCCCCCCTCCGCGCACTTCTTGATCCATGGGCCTATCTCGCGCCCGTATGGCGGGTTGCAGAATACGCGCTCTCCCTCCCAGGATTTGGCCAGGCCGTCGTCCTCCCTGGTATAGAAGCGCTCGCACTTCGCGTTCGCGCGCGTGGCACACGGGTCCAGGGTGAAATGGAACTCGGCTTCCAGCTGGTCGAAGAAGTCCTGGGGGGTGAACCACTCCGGGGTCTTGCTCGAAAAATGCACGTCCATTTTGCTCATAGGCCTGTATCAGCGATGTGGCGAAATATCTCCTCGAATATGGCGGGTGGAATGCGACCGCGATCGGTGGCACCCTTGAGGCCCTGGGTGCCCGTGCGGCTCCCGCGCGGGGCCGCCTCGTGGCAGGTCGCGCCCGGCTTGCACATGGTCCGGGGCGTCCAGGCCTTGCAGTTGGTCCAGATGTCCGTGGGCTTCTGGCGCGTGTCCCCGTATTGGCAATACGCGACGGTGTGCCGGACCCCCCCATGCTTCCTCATGAAAGCCTCCATGAACGGCATCTTGCGGAGCATGCCCCTGGGGTTCTCGATGAACCAGTACGTTGGCTCGAGCGCGACGATCAGTGCAAGCGTCCGTTTGACCAGCTCCATGGCCAGGCGCGCGCTATCGCTCTTCGGGGTGCAATCCCGGTTCCAATTGCGCCCGATGACGGCCACGCTGAACCCCTGGCAAGGCGGGGAGGCCCAGAGGACGTCCGGGACGGGCACGTTCAGGATGCCGGGATACCACTTCCGGATATCCCCGCACCATGTCGGGTCGAATGAGGCCTCGCTGTCGACGGTATAGGTCCCGTGCCCGTGCGCGGCGGCCACCTTGGAGAAGGATTTCGTCCCGCAGAACAGCTCGAGGGTACGCATATCAGGCGAGCTTGGTGGCCTTCTTCTTGGTCTTTTCCTCCCAGCGCTTCAGGATGACCGTGGCGTACTTCTCGTCGAGCTCCATGGCATAGCAGGAACGGTCCATGTTCTCGCAGGCGATGAGGGTGGACCCGGACCCGGCGAACGGCTCATACACGAGGTCCCCCGGCCCCGAGGAATTGACCAGGGCCTTCTCGACCAGGGCCAGCGGTTTCATGGTCGGGTGCTCGGCGCTCTTCGAAGGGCGCGGGATGTTCCAGATGGTCGTTTCCGATCGGGTGCCGAACCAGCGGTGCGTCCCCTCCTTCCAACCGTAGAAGATGGGCTCGTGCTGGTAGTGGTAATCGCTCCGTCCCATGACGAAGCGGTCCTTGACCCAGTTGATGGTCTGGCGCCATATCCCGGCGGCCTTCAGGACCTCGCCGAAGGTCTGGTTGAGCGGCCCCGCCGGCGCGCAGACATAGACCGCGCTTCCCGGCTTCAGGATGGGCAGCATCTCGGCCACAAAGGCGCCCAGGAAGCTCTTCAGCTCGCCCTCGTCGTCAAGGCGGTCGTTCTGTATCTCGAGCTTGTCCTTGGTCTTGCCGACATAGCTCACGCCATAGGGCGGGTCGGTGAACACCATGTCCGCCTCGACGCTGTTCATGAGCTTGCGGACGTCGTCGCCCAGGGTCGAGTCCCCGCACATGAGCCTGTGGCGACCAAGCGCCCAGACCTCCCCCCGGTGTACCAAAGGCTCGGCGATGGCCTCCTTGGCCTTCTCGGCATCGTATTCGTCGTCCTCCTGGTTCGGGCGCGCGGAGAGGATCTTGTCGAGGGCCTTCTCGTCGAAGCCCACGTCCTTCAGGAAATCCAGCTCGAAGTGGAGGCCCAGGCTCCCGAAGTCCCATGTGCCGCGATGCAGGTTGTCCTTGAGGCCCCAGGACATCTCCTGGCCCGGGGTGGCCCCCCGCACCTCGATCACGGGCACGGTCTTCCACCCCAGGTCGGCCACGGCCGCGAGCCTCTGGTTCCCGGCGAACACGAGGTCCTCGCGTCCCTTGGCCATGCTCACCAGGATGGGGCGCATACGGATCATATTGGGGTCCCGCTTGATGTCCTCCTTGAGGGCGGCAAAATCCTCGTCGCGGATGACGCGCGGGTTCTTGGGATTGCGCTTGAGCGTCAGGACGTCCCGGTCCACCCACTTCAGGTCCGGGGGGGGTCCGAGAGGCTGCTCCTCGGTGTTCTTTTTTGGCATATCAGGCGGGGATGCGCGAGCGCATGCTACGGGTGGCTTCAGCGTCACGAAGGGCCTGGAGATAGGCGCTCGGCTTCATCCAGCCGTGGGCCGGACCGCCGATCGAGCCTTCCCAGACATAGGTCCCGTCGTGCTCCAGGCGGGACCAGGAGCAGCCGTCGGTGATGTGGACCATCCCGGCGGGGTCGACGAAGTCCATCTCGTCCCAGACGAAGATGGTCTTTCCGCCATGGCCATGGACCGCGAGGAGGTCGTCCGCGTTCTCGTAGTGGACCTTGCTCGAGACCTTGCCGAGCCAGCGCATGACGAGCGTCCCATCCGTGAACTGGACCCCCTCCGCCACGAAGCCCGGGCCGGATTGGCCGCCCACGTCGACCGATCGGTACAGGTAGAAAATACGCATAGGTAGATTTCGTGAAAATGTATAGAAATGTTCAGATTTGCGCGGGCAGGTGAATGCCCTGGAGGGTGAGCGCCACGGCCATGGTCAGGGTGAAGAACAGGCCGAACGCGATCACGATGAGCACAGGCGGGATGTCGAAGTCGGCGATGCGGAACTTGGGGGCGCCCTCGGCGATGACCGCGCAGGCCCCCAGGACGGCTATGGTGGCCAGGAGCCACGCGACGCCCGGGTTCATACCCCGGAGGGGCCTGGCGGCCCGGTATCGCCCTCACGGGGGCCTTCCTGGGCCTCCGGCGGGGCGGGGAACAGGCTCCGCTGGTCCGGGTGTGGCTTCAGCCGCCGGCACAGACGGCAATACTTGGCCCGGGCCACCCCGCGCTTGAAGGACTGCCTCTTCTTTTTCCCGCAGGGGCCGGAGCAGGTGTAGAAATACACGTGGCGCTCCCGCCAATCCCCGCTGGGTTTCACACGCTTTTTGGTCATGCCTTACGGGGGTCAGGATACCACGCCGGGCTCCAGGATGGTACACGCGACGATCGCGGTGACGCCTGCCGGCAGCTCGCCTTCGCGCTCCCACCTGGAGGACTGCTCCACGACCTGGGCGTCGTCCTCGTAGACGATGCCCTGGAGCCCGTCGAGCACGGTCTCCTGGAGCCCGATGCAATCCGCCTGCGTCTTGCGGTACACGGCCTCGACCCGGACCGGACCGCGCGCACGGCGCACCGGCAGCTTGTTGAACTGCTGCCGGGCCTCCCACCAGACGTTGTACTCGCTGTCGATGGCCGTCTGCTTCCGGTATTGGTAGGCCCGTCCGTCCTTGGCATGCCCGATGCGGTGCGCGTTCTTCTTCGGGATGATGGCATAGGTGAACCTCAAGACGACCGGGGCCGGAACTCCTGGTCCGTCCGGTCCCCCTTCTCGATGTTGCAGGGGCGGCAGCATCCCACCAGGTTAGCATGGGCGTTCGTGCCCCCGCGCACGAGGGGCACCTTGTGGTCCAGGGTCCACTCCTCGAACGGCACGTGCCTGGGGCAATAGGCACAGATGCCGTCCTGCTCCTGGTAAAAAAGCTGGAGATATTTCCGTCTGATCGCACCGTTCAGACGACGCTTGACCCGGCGCAGGGAGGTCGGGTGGCAGGGGAGGACGTTGAAATTGGCTCGGGTCATGGGTTGGCTTCAAAAAATGCCCTGGCGAAGCCTGGGGGGGTCACGGCCCGCATTTCCGTCCGCGTCAGGCCGGCCACGTTGCGCTGTGCGAAGCTCCAGGCCCTCGTGCCGCCCTTTCCGCGTCCCTTCGGCTTCTCGACCGCCACAGGGCGTTTTACGGGCTCGGTGAAATACCCCCAGAGGTCGGTCCGCTTGGTATAGGGGTCGCCATAGTCGCAGGGCCGGAAGGTCAAGGCCGGCTTCCCCATGAACTGCCGCAGGAAGCCCACGGGGTTCTCCATGGCCCACCACTTGATGTTCCCCCTGGCCCGGCAGGCCCAGATGATCTCAAGGCAGGCGCGGACCGTCGTGAGCCCCTCGTCGAAGTCCCGGGGTGTCTTGGCCGTCGTCCTGGCCAGGCTGAACATCGTGCAGGGAGGCGCGGCCAGGATGCCATGGACATCGGCTATCGCCACGTCCTTGAGCTGCCTATGCCCGCTATCGCAGAAGATCATGAAATCACGCCCTTTGACCGTCGTGGTCACGTCATGGTCTGGCAAGGTGATGACCCGGACATCGTAGCCCGCGTCCCGGTACGGCTTGGACCAGGCGCCCGTACCCCCGCAGAGGTCGAGGATGATCTTGCTCATAGGCCGTGGAACAGGCGACGCCATATCCACCCCCAGGACCAGCGCTTCGCCTGTGCCTGCTGCAGCTCCTGCTCCACCCTGGCGAGGTGACGCGCCAGCCTGCGCGCGCGTTTCCGCATGCGCTTGGTGGGTCGGAAGATATCCTCTTGTGTCGGTATGAACATATCGCCGCCCGGCACGAATGCCGGGGGAAAGCCCAACGCCGGATGGCATTGGCCCGGCGGGCATCCACTCCCGCACGGGCGGCGAGACGATCAGACGTCCCGCACCTGGTGCTTGAATATCTCGAGGAAGCACCAGTTGACCCCGCAATCGAACCCGTTCTCGGTATTGGTCTCCCACATGCGTCCGAAGCTGATGCCTGTCAGGACCCCAAAACCGTCCACGAGATTGGACCGCCTTTTGACGAACTTCTTGTCCTGGATGTGGTGCTCCTCGCACTCCTCATCGTCGGTCACGTTCTCGTCTCGGTCCAGCTCGGCCCACCGCGATCGGTAGGCCTCCCAGGCCGCCCGGAGGTTGGAGAAGAACATCTGGGATGAGGCCCCGCCGTAGGCATCGCTCTCACGCAGCTCGTAGACGGCTTTCATGTGCGGAAGGCTATGGCCACCCCGGCCAGGAACACGACCCCGATAAGGACCAGGAGGACGATGATCACGAACCGGGGGAAGCGCCTCATGACCGTGTGTGGAACTCCAGGATGCCTGTCGGTTTGCCCTGTTCGTCCCCGTTGTATCTCGATGCCGAGGACCTCCTGCTTGTCCAGCTCGGTCAGGAACTCCGCGCCGAGCTTCTCGAGGTTGATGTTCGCCTCCTGGCGCGCACCACGGATGTCGCCCAGGTCGTTCCGAATGAAGAGCGATGGCTGCATATCAGCGGCGGCGCGCTTGGGCCGGAGCTACCGGCGGCCAGGCCGCCCGGGCGAGGATGATGCAGGCGCCGACGATCATCCCGAAGATGATGACCTCGCCCATGCTCACGAAAGGAGGTGTGGCCTCGTGAGGAGCGGCCTCTGGTCTGTCCTGCGGCATGCACATCGTGAGGACCGATCCGTCAGGGTATTGCTTCTGCACGAGGGTGCGAGTCCCCGGGCAGCTTAGGTTGGTGTTCATAGCGTTGTGGTGGCTGGTTTTTCAGGCTTTTGGAATTCCCCGTCGTTCTCGATGAGGCGCTCGAGGTAGGCGATCAGCATCCACTTCTCGGTGATGATGGCCTTGTTGGCCTCTATCTGCCGGGTGAACGAGGAGGCGTCTGGCGACAGGGGATGCTCGCTCCGGCGCGCCCGGAGATAGTCGTTCATGATCTCCAGGCCTTCCGCCTCCTCCTTCTTGGTCTCGATCATCTGCTGTGCCAGGTAGATGCGGCTATGCGCCGACCTGGGCAGGATGCCGAGGCGTTCGAGGACCCACCTCATGCGAGCTTCGTCAGCTTGTCGACGCTGATGGTCGCGAGCTTGTGCCCGGTGTCGAGGTGGTACGCCGTGCCGGCCTTCACCTCAATGACGGCGGTGGCCTTGCGCTTGCAGCTCCCCATGACTGTCTGCTTGAGGCGCTTCACGACGCCCTGGGCCTTGATGGCCGAGCCGTCGCGCTTCTCACGGGTCCAACGGACCTTGTCCCCCACCACGATCTTGGCCGCCGGGGCGGCCTTTGTGTTGCTTGGCATAAAAATGGTTGGTGCGGTGATATCCGCCGTGAAGAGATGATGCGCGAATGCCTGGGCTGGCATTGGCACGGTGCCCGTGTTGCCGTGAACCGCTCACCACCTCACGGCGGTCGCCGAGGTATCCCTCCGCGACCGCTTCGTTCGTGAGTCCTCGGGGCTTCCACCCGCAGGGGCTCCTCTTCCTCACGTCCTTCGGGACCATGGTGCCCGCCAGGAGCCAGGAACGGCGGGCATGACTCGATCTCCCGCAGGTGGGTTTCCCCACCTAGGAGGTGATACCACACGCCCTCGTCATGCCGATTGGGGTGTGTCTTCTCCGTTGGTCCATTCCTGGCTCGTGGCGAGGGCCGAGCGACTCGGCCTCTGCCCATCAAGCGGTGGAAACGTGACTTTTTCGCCTTTCGTTTAGCCCCAGTACCCGGGCAGGCGCGCAGTACCGTCTGCTGTCGGGGCGTTCGAAGCACCCCGGGCGGTCCATTTGTCTGCTCGCGTATGGACCCAGCGTTTTGTTCCCACCACTGGACGGGCAGCGAGATTGCTCTCGCGCCCGGCCAGCCTTACGAAAACACGCACTCATGCGGCCCGTATGGAGACAGGCCGCCGGGAGGTGGTGACGAGCGTTGACGGCCCGGACACGTTATTTCGAGGGGTCATGGCCTCGCGGCCAATGCAGGACGATTTTTCTGCTCCCCTCTCACCATCCTCCCGGCGACCCCCGTGCCCATGCTCGCACGGCGATCGCTTCTCTCTCCTCAACGGAGGGTCATGCCTTCCGTCGGCCCACTATACCACGGCGTAGCGGCACAGCGGCAGGAGGTGTCAAGTCGCCCACTCCTCGGGCGGACGAGGCGCGCCGTGGACCTGGCGCATCAGCTCGTCTGTCTTCTTGTCGGCGCACTCCTGCTTGCAGAAGAACAGCTTTTTTTGTTCGCCCTTCACGGGCAGGAGGACGTACTGGCCCTCGAGGACCTTCGCGGCCGTCTTGGCCTCGGTCCCGCAGGTGGCGCATTGGGGTGTTTTTGGCATATTGGTCAGTGCATTTTGCTCGCGATCGTGGACAGCGAGCTGGTGATTGAAAGGAGGCATCCGAACGCCACGACGGCGGCCAGGACGAGGATACACCAGAGGTCGCCCTGGTTCATACGCGGCTGAATGGAGCCAGGCGGCGCCCGGTCTCGTTCACGATCTCGTTCAGCCGGGCATAGTCCTGGCATCCGTTGGCCCCGCCCTTCAGGAACTCGTCCAGGCAGGCTCGGACACCCTCCAGGTACGCCTTCTCCTTCGCGGGATCGCGCAGGATGAGGTCCTGGTAGTGCTCGCTCCGGGACAGGTCCCCGCCGACGAACGCCATGATGTTCTCACCGATGGCCTTGGCGGCCTTCCGGTCCTCCTCGTTCTTGGCATAGGTCACCATGTCGAGCTTCTCGTCGCGCTCATCGAAGGCGAGGACGAAGGCCATGCCCTTGCCGTATTTGTCGCAGATATCCTTGGCCTCGCGTATTGGGATGAAGATGTGGTCCATAGGCTAGAATTTGTTCAGTAATCGCTTCCACCATGGAAGCTGCCGGATGAGGTTCTTGGTCGCCTCGGCGATACCGTTCGGGACCCCCTCCATCCTGCAAATGCGGTGCATGCGCTCGAGGTCGAACGTGGACATGCAGTACTCGGTGATGCCGCCTACCACGACCACGTGGGTCTTGTGGGGGTCGGTGCCGATGCGCGGCGGGGGCAAATAGACATCGTCCCCGTTGAACACGTCCATCCCCTTCGGGACCATGCGCGGCTCCATGATGATCTTGACGTTGGTGCATTCCCTGACAGGCAATACGGATATTCCCATACTAGACGTGGAAGCTCTGGAGCCGGACCAGGTCGCGCCTGGCGGGATCCATGAATAAAAGGTCGCCCTTGCCGAGCAGGGTCTCCGCCCCGTCACGATCGAGGATGACCCGGCTATCGGCCTGGGTGGCCACCGAGCAGGCCACGCGGGTCGGCAGGTTCGCCTTGAGGACGCCTGTGACCACGTCGACCGACGGCCGCTGGGTGCCCAGGATGAGGTGGATACCGGCTGCCCTGCCCTTCTGGGCCAGGCGCACGATCAGCTCCTCGGACTCGGGTTGCTCACCCTCGCTCTCGCGGGTGGTGATCTTGACCCCGCGCTTCTTGGTCTCGACCACCTGGGTCTTCCGGCCCCGGGACTTCTTCTCGTGCTTGGCCTGCAGCATCAGGTCCGCGAACTCGTCGATGACGCAGACGAACCGGGACATGGGACCGTGGGCCGCGATGTACTCGTCGATGTCGCGGGAGCCCGCGCGCTCGAGCTTGTCGTACCGCTTCTCCATCAGGGTCACGAGCCATTCGAGGGCGTTCCTGGCCTCGGTCACCTCGAAGATGGGAGGGGCCTCCAGGTGCGGGTCACCCTTGTACCGGGAGAACTCCACGCGCTTGGGGTCGATGAGGACCAGGCGCAGGTGCTCGGGGCCGTTCTGCATCATCAGGGCCTTGATGGCGACGTGCAGGAACATCGATTTGCCCGAGCCTGTCGCGCCGGCCACGAGGAGGTGGGGCATGTCCCGCAGGTCCTTCAGCGCCACCTTGCCGTAGACGTCGAGGCCCATGGGGATGACCAGCTTGTTCGGCGTGTCGGTCCAGGGCTCCATCTCGTCGGGCAGCTTGGCGAACGTGCGGCGCGGGTTTGGTATCTCGATGCCGACCAGGCTGGTGCCCGGTATCGGCGCCTGGATGCGGACCGTGAGGGCCTGGGTGGCCAATGCGATGTCCTTCGCGAGATCATCGTACTTGGCCATGCGCTCCCCCCGGGACGGCTTGAGCGTGTACTGGATGACGTTGTGGCCCACCGTGGTCGTGGCCATGCTCGCGCGCAGGCCAAACTCCTGGAGCTTGAGGCGTATCTTCTCCTCCTCGCCCAGGTTCACGTTGTCCGCGCGATCGGCGGCGCTGGGGACGTGCTTCCGGTCCACGAACTCGACCTCGGCGGTCTTGTGCTGCACGGCCACCGGGCGGTCGATGCCGACCGTCTCGGCGGCGAACATCTTCAGGGTCTCCTCCCCGTCCATGAAGTCCGTGAGGTTGGGCAGGAAGAGGTAATCCTCGTTCATGATCTGGCGGGTGGCGGCGTCGATGAGCTTGTAGAAGACGGCGAAATAGACCTGGCTCTCGGGCGCGGCATAGACGAACTCCCAGTTTTGTATCTGGGGCTCGCCCGCGCGCTCCCGGCTGTTCAGGCTGACCTTGCACTCGGGATAGACCATCTTGACCGGGTTGCGTCCGTACTTGGCCCGGACGACGTGGAAGCCGATGATGGCCTGGAGGATGCGGTCGGCGCGATCGGACTCGCTCTTCGTGTACGATTTCACGAACTTGTGGTCCCACAGGACCAGGTCGCCGTTCACCTCCGAGAGGACGTCGCCGACGAACTTGAATGGCACCGGGAGGAGGTCCCCGACGTTTGGGTCATCGGTCATGCCGTCCCAGACGCGCACGAACTCCAGGAAGGTCTCCTCGATGGAGAGGATCTTCCCGAAGTCCGGCATCTCGGCCAGATAGAAGTTGATGCCCTGGGTATAGAGGCGGATGACCTCTTCCCGGCTCCCGGTCTCACCCCAGCGAACATCGCTGTCCTTCACCTCGGCGATGTGACGGAGACCCTGCTCGATGCCCTGCTCGTGGGTGCCGCCCTTCAGGATGTGCTCGAGGGCTTTGTGTCCCGCCTTGCCCGCGACCATCATCGGACTGCTCTTGAAGGCCCAGGTCTTGAGGACCCAGACCTGCAGGAACTTGTACGGGTTGGAGAGGAAGTCCTTCAGCGAGGAATAGCTCCAGTGATCAATGAGCGTGTTTTCATTCGGCATAGGCTAATATGCTGGGTTAGGTGGTCCCGTGGCCCTGACCTTTCATCGTCTCGAACCGGGCTAGCCACATCTTGTCGCCCGGCTCCAGTTGCTTGCCGTTGATCTCCAGCTCAGTCAAGCGGGCCGCGCGCTCGTCGTCTGACTCCTCCTTCGGAGCCTCCAGCTGGGCGTCCACGGCTGCGTCCTTGCCCTTCTTGCGACCGATCTTGGCCTTGGAGGCGTCCTCGGCCTCCGGCGCCTTCCTGGGGCCTTTTAGGGCCTCGCCCAAGGGACGGTCCGGGGCATCCTCGTCCGGGATGTACATACCGGGGTGCGGCATGTCGGCGGTGGGGCCGGCCTGCTCGGCCTTCACGACGACCATGTCCTCCATCTCCTCCTTGATGGGAACGCCGTGGAAGGCATCGGGGACGATGAACTTCCCGATCATGTTGAACGCCTTAAATTTGAGCATGTTCTCGGGGTACTTCTTGTACGTGTCCTTGGTCGCGAGGCCCCGCTTCTCGGCCATGGCCATAGTGAACGTGCCCTTCATGCTCTTGCCGTTGTCCCCGCGCGTGATGATGCAGGTGGCCGTCTGGTCGTCGCACTCGCCCCATTCGACGATGTGGCCGGCGCGTTGGACCATGGCTATGGCCATCTCGCCGTAGAGGGCGAGCTTGCCGTTCACGAAATAGAAACTGCTCAACGCCTCGATGGGCTTGAGCCCGCATTCGAATCCGGCCTGCAGGGCCATGATGACCTTGGCGGCATTGTCCATCGACGACGGGAGTGCCTTCGAAAGGTAGAAGGTCTCCGCCATGATCTTGATCTGCCCCCAGGTCTTGGGGTTGGCGAACGCGAGCGATTGGGCCTCGGCCCGGGCGATGTACTCCGCCGATCCCGGCGGGACCTCCATCCCGGTGGGCGCAAGGACCGTGCCGGGCTGGGGCTGTGACTGGTCTGACATAGGAAAATGGGTGCGTGGTTTAGAGGTGGCGGACCGCGTCCTTTTCGCAGTGGACGCAATCCCCGTCATCGTCAAAGGCCCGCCCGCAAGGGCAGAGCGACAGGGGTGGATGGTCTGTCATCGGTGGATGGTGGCTTAGGTTGTTATGCCACGGAGGTTACCATGGCGGCTTGCTCTGTCAAAGCAACGCGTCAAGTCCCCTGGGATGCCGCCTTCTTGGCGGCCTTCGCCGCATCGGAGAGCCGCTTCATCTCGCGGAAATACTCCGGCCCCTTGGCGGCCGCGACCTGCCCGCCCTTGAGCCCGCCCTTCCGCCCGGCTCGGGCCATGGCCTTGGTCCCGTTGACCTCAACATTGCGCTTGCCTCCAAGCGCTCCACGGGCCTTCGGTGATTTCAGTGATCGTGTCATAGGGTTATCCGTTCTCGCGCTTAATGCCCATGCGCTCCAGGCCCTCCTTCACGCGCTCGATACCGGCCTGGAGGACCGAGTCCCCATAGCCGCACTTCCGCGCGATCGCCGCGAGGTCCCGCATGCCCCGGTCGGTCCAGAGCTTGGCTATCCGTTGGTCTTTCTGATTTGGCATATTTGGCGCTGCCATTTGTCCTGCCAGGCCTGATCTTCGACCCTTTGGCGCACCCGGTCAAGCTCGACCAGGCGTAGAGCCTCCTTCTGCCGCTTGCGTTTCCCGACCTCGGCCAAGAAGGCCAGGCGGTGAAGATGCTCCCTGGTTGGGGCGAAGCGGAGGGAGCCAAGAGTCTCAACCAGGTCGTTCATACCTTCTGGTGTTCGTCCCACTTCTTCTGGGCGAAGGCCAAAGCATCCGGCGGGTTGTCCGGGTTGCATCTAGCCGCGAACGCCAGCTCGCGTGGGGTGGCGCGACTGATGTCCCCGTCGTACTTCTCAAGCAGGTGGTAGTAGTTGACCCAGCCCATATCAGCTCAGGATGAGGCAGAACGTCCCGACGGCGATCAGGCCGAGGACGACGTACTTCTCACGGGTCCAGCCGCCGCCCTTGTTCCCGGAGATGAACATCACGACGGTGATGCAGGTCATGCCCAGGGCTCCGAGGACGCGTTGAGGTGTGATCATACTTTCGGCGGCTCCGGCAAAGGCATCCAGTGGGTAGGTCCCACGGCTGGCCAAACCCTCTCCACGTTGTTTAGGGAGAAGCTATCGAAATGCCCTTTCTCCATCGTACTTTTCGCATCTATACCGCAAGTGACCGTCACTCCCCTGTCAGAGTATCGGATGAACGCATGCCCAGTCCCCGGGCTCCATCCAAGGAGCCAGCGTCCGTCCTTCGGAGCCGTCTTTATCGGCCGCCAGGCAAGAGCGTCGATCATACCTTCTTGGCCATGGCCTGCTCGGCGGTGAGGCCCTCCCCTTCCTCGTCATTGGCCCACCTCCCGTCGTCCACCGCGCGCCAGTCGAAGCCGACCCTCTCCGATATCCGGACGAGCTGTGGCTTGCCATAGAACTCATAGTCGTCGAACAGAGCGTCCGCGAACGCGGCGTCGCCCAGGAGCCAGAACCAGGCCACGAAGTGGGCGATGCTCCGGTTGGCGCTGATGCCACGGCAGTTGTTCGCCTTCTCCCAGGCGAAGGGAAGATAGTCGAGGATGACGGCCTTGATGCTCTCCTCGGTGCAGGCCTGCCAGAGGTCGGCCATGTCCTCCTCCTTCGCTCCGTCCTTCAGGATGTTCAGCTCCTTGAGCGTGGGCCAGTCCATGAACGCGGGGTACTCGCCGACCTCGAAGCCGAAACCATCGTTCTTGCGGCGCTCGAGGAAGCGGGCCTTCACCTCTTCGACGCTGCGGGTGCGGGTAGTGCTCATACGATCGAGGTCGGGAGGTTCATCTTCTTGACGAGCCTCCGGGTTAGGTCCAGGCAGTCGAGCTTCTTCAGGATGTCTCGGAATATCGCCGGCGCCTTGGCCGCGCAGAGCGCGACGATCGTCGCGGCCCCGAAGCAGACCTGGTATGTCCCGATGGGACTGGGGTCGGACTTCTGCCTGATGATGAAAATGCCACCTTCGACGTCGGGGAAGGTGAACTCGACCTTCCCGGTCTTGTTGTTGGTCACGGTCAGGGTGTAGAGGTCGTCCCCTTTCCATTCCCGCTGCTGCAGGATCTCCTTGTCTGTCATAGGCGTGTGGTTATTTTTTAGGCTCTATCTTCGTGACGACGACCTCCCAGGTCTCGGGGCCGGACGGCCCAGGCTTTCCCTCGACCTTGATGGTCAGCGTGTTGGCGCCCCACCCCTCCGTGAGGAGGATGAGACGCTTGGCGAGCGCCAAGAGCACCGGGGGATTGTCGATGGGGGCATTCGGTATCTTGGGCTTCGGCTTCTTGGCTGGTGTTTTTGGCATATGGTTCATTCTTCGTCGGTCCCGCCTTCGTGATCGCAGTCGTGCTCGAGCTCCCCGGTCCCGTCGCAGTACTCGCAGGTCTCCGTGACCTTGCCTTTGGCATCGCAGAGGCGGCAGGCCTTGATGGCATCCTCCTTCGCCTGGAGCTTCGCGGTGTGGTCGAGGAAGGCGATGATGTCGGTGTCGCCGTAGACGACCTTGCCAGCGGCGATCTTCTCCCGGGCGCGCTTGTAGACCTCGGATTGGTCGCTCATACCAGGCGGGCTTTGAATCGCTGGAGGGTGTCGTCCCAGCTCTGGAACTCCTCCTGGACCGCCGGGGACGTCAAAACGCCACCCCTCTCCTGCTTCAGGAGGAGGATGGCGTACTCAATACCCATCACGGCGCGCTCGATGTCCTTGCGCGAGAGCTCGACGGTGAACCTCGCCTTGAGCTCGGCGTAATTGGTCCAGATGATCTGGTGGCTCTCCTTGTCGAGGACGTCGTCGCTGAGGTCACAGACGTCCTTCCAGAGGATCATGTTGGTCTGCCCGGATTGGCGGACGGCCTCGTAGGCTTCGAACTCCTCCCGGGTGATGTCCTTCACGGTTCGTTTCATAGGGTTGGTGCATGATTAGCTTGCTCCGTCGTCAAAGGTCAAGTCTGCTTCGCCACGATCCGTCCCGTGGGCGAAACGTCCCATCCGACGGTCTTCCGCTTCGGATACCAGAGGTTCCGGACGTTGCCGCCCAGGTCTTTGAACTGCTGCGCCCAGACCCGCGTATGGCCCTGCCCCGTCAGGATGTGGGCGTACTCGTGCTTAAGCGTATCGGAGGGCGACCCATCGTACATGAAGACATCGGACGGCTTGAACGATCGGAAGCATATCCAGCCGTGGTACTTGGACTTCCTGTCCGTATGGGCGTGGGCATGATGACGGAACGACGACCCGTCGCCGCGCTCCACGCAGCCGCCCAGATAGATGCGGGCCTTGGGATATCGTGAATAGGTGATCTCGGGCATAGGGTTAGAGCTTGCAGCCGCCGACGCACTCGTAGCCGGCCATGTGCTTGGGGCAGACCTTCACGCCCGGGTGGTCGTTCTTCATGTGGTCCTTCAGGCAGGCGGCGTGGCCGTGGTGGCCGCAGTCGTCCACCTTGCAGGTGTTGGTGAGCGCCACGAAATTCTTAATCGGGCGCGCGCAGAAGAGGCATTGCATATGGCTTACCTCTTCTCGAAACGCGTGATGGCGTCGAGGGAGATGTGGTTCACGGCAGCCTCGACGGACCGGAAGGTCTTCGCGCGCTTGTACGCGGCATCGGTGTACATCGCGTCATAGGCCAGGTGCTGCTCGTCGATCACGACCTGGATGCTGTCGCTATTGCGATGGTTGGAGACCCAGTAATTGACCCGGTCCTCGCTGCCCTTCTTGAAGAGCGTGATGACCAGACCGTTCTCGCGACCGTTCGTGAACATGTCCGCGTGGGCCGAGGAGACGCCATCGATGTCCGAGCGCAGGTTGATGAGGGTATCGAGGACCATGGTCGAGAGGACGAGGCCCTCGTGCTTGGTGATTTGCATAGTGTGGATGGGGCTATGTTTTTAGGTCTTCAATATAGCATGTTTTGCTTGCTTTGTCAAGACTAGCCATATACGGGCCTGTCGCGCATATTCCGCGCCCGGTGCAAATGGCTTATCCCCTGATGCCGTCGGGCCGATGAAGCCCGCATGGTATCATCGAAAAACCCGA
>ERZ869925.205-NODE-205-length-41224-cov-8.760014_pt1 | contig 41224 bp, 67 predicted proteins | sample MGYA00579311_ERZ869925 | MGnify/ENA primary metagenome ERZ869925 (study PRJEB32216, sample SAMN09231817) | wastewater metagenome | place: USA: Maryland | collected 2016-07-30 | study: EMG produced TPA metagenomics assembly of the PRJNA472060 data set (Reclaimed...
TGGCACAAGCCCAATTCATGACAATGCAACATCTTGGAGAATCGGCTATATCTGGAACAACAAAAACAGTCAAAAAGCTGGATGGCTCGACAACGGCGGCAACCTTTACGCTGGATGATGATACCACGCCAACGGCTATCACAAGGGCGACATAATGGCGGTAGGGTCGATATTAACGCAAGGACTCGGAAGCTTCGGAAGCGTCAACCGAATACCGACTCTTGGCTTTTATCCGGGGGAACCCTTGCCGCAAAACTTTATAAAGTTGGCGGTTTCCGGTTTTCTATTGAATCGCCAAACGGTTTCCGGCAAACTTAGAAATAGGACAACCTTGGCGGGGATTTTGCGCTATGAGTGAGATTGATTTAAAATGTGTTCAAAATAACGATGTGCAAATCACTTGCACCCTAACCCGCGCCGATGGAACGGCGGTAAATCTCACCGGGGCAACCGTTAAATTTTCGGTTGTGGATTCCTACACTTTCGCCGTGAAATTCAGCAAAACAACCGCAAGCGGAATCAATGTCACCAATGCCGCCGGGGGTATTTTCGTTGTCACTATCGACAAGGAAGATATCGACGATTTGCTCGGCGGCTATCTATATGAAGTTGTGGTAACTGATTCGGATGGGAATGTCGGCACTATGACCGATGAAAACAACGATGCGGGAACGCTAATTATCAGAAAACAATTTGCAACGCCATAAAGGGGGCGGGGATGGCTCACGATTTCCACGAAATATCTTTTAAGCTTGGCGAGATAACCGGACAGCTTCAGGAAATAAATAAGAACACCGCCGAAATCAGGGTCGGTTTTAATGATTTGAGCGACAGAGTTTCCGTCATAGAAAACGAAGAAACATTCCGCGCCGGGGTTGCTTCTCAAAACAAGAAGATTGCCAGTGTGTGCGGTTCCGCCTTTGGGCTTGTCAGTGGCGCATTGATGGCATGGATTGGAAAGGTTCTTTCTTGATAAAATGGCCCTTTCAGGACCGTAATTCAATGAACGCCTTCTTTGGTGATCCCGACTCAAATATGGATGGATTGCCGGATCGAAAGTGGGAAGCCGAAAACCTCGTTCGAATCGCCCCGCCATATCCCATGATTATCGCTTGGAACGGTCAACCGCTTTCGCGGATAACGATTCATAAGAAATGTGCCGAAAGCCTTCTCCGGGCTTTGGGCGTGATCGGGAACAAGTTCAACGCGGCGGAACGCGACAAATTCCACCTTAACCGCTACGGCGGGGGCTATAACTTCCGCACGATGCGCGGATCAAACAATCTGTCAATTCATGCGTGGGGTGCGGCGATTGATTTGGCCCCTGAATTGAATCCGTTGGGTCGCCCGGCTGGGGTTCGCCCTTTAATGATGCCGGAAGCCGCTGTTTTAGCCTTCAGGAATGAAGGATGGATATGGGGTGGGCCTTGGAAGCGTCCAGACGGACAGCACTTCCAAGCGGCCCGGATCGTTTAAATGAGTGGCGGTATTATAGATATTCAGAACAAGTTAAACGCGAAAAAAATGATGATGGGAAATTCCTTCATCTATTGCGCCGCCTGTATGGATGAAGAAGCCGGATTTGCGGCGATGGGCGCGTTCAACGCCAAGGGAGAATATTTTTTGAAAGCCCTTATTTGCCTTTCCTCGAAGTGCATGGGCAGAACCGAAATCCCGATTCAAAATGGATTCGTGAAATAACCCCGCCCTATGATATCTTTAAATTGATGTTGTGACTAATACCCCACTTCTTGAAGTGGCGAGACTGCTAGAATCGGGATGCGTGGGCCGGGGTATTGATCCCTTTTCATGTGGGGGGATTTTCATGAGGGCTTAATTCCGGTATCTCCCGGCCCCCCGGACGGAACACCGGGGAAACTTTTTGGGGATGAAGATGAAAAAATCAGGGTATAAAACTTCAGAATTTTTTTTAGCCGGGGCCGCTTTGGTTTTGGCATTGGCGAATCAGGCCGGATTTGTTGGTCAACCGATTTCCTCCGATGCGCTGATCGCGCTCTCTGGAATTGTCGCTTCTTATGCGCTCTCTCGCGGTATCATTAAACGCGGGGGCCGCTAATGCTTACGGGGAACGGGTTGAAGGCCGGGCTTGCTTTGCTCGGCCTTTTTCTTCTGGCTTTCAGTTATTATTATACCTTCAATAAAGGATATGACTTGGCGATCCTGAAGGTGCAGAACGAAACATCGAAGGCCGCGCTTGATGCCGCAGAAAAGGCCCGCGCCGGGGCCGCAAAAGCAGGGAAACAGTTGGAAGGGGATACCGATGCGATTCTTAAATCAAATGATGATGGGCCTTTGGCTGGCGTTCTGCGCGATCAGCTTGACCGGATGCGACACGCTTCGCATTAACCCGACAGGACACCCGATTGAACACCCGCAACCACCCGGAAAAGATGCAACACAAAAAGACGTTGCTTTATTTTTGGCCCGCTATCAGGCCGCGCTTGCAACGTGCAACGCACAATTCCCGAATTGACTCACATATTTAACCCCGAATCGCTTAACCTTTAATTAAGGTTTGCGGGGTTTTCTTTGAAAACGCTTTTCTTTGATACCGAAACTTCTTTGATATTGGCAGGGGTCTTTTCTCTCAATCCCGAATATATCAACTATGAGAATGTGATTCTTGACTGGTATATGTTTTCAGCTTCTTGGAGTTGGCTAGATCAGGATAAAATTGAAAACGTAAAAATAACCGATTTCCCAACCGCCTTCCGGCGGTCTTTTTATAACGATTATCACGTTATTAAAAAACTTCATTCGGTGATTTCGCAAGCCGATATTATCGTCGCGCACAATCTGCGGAAGTTTGATTGGCCTAAATTTTATGCGAAGGTGATCGAGCATGGACTCCCGCCGATAGATCAGCCGATGTTTGTGGATACACTTCAGGAATACCGGAAGTTTGGATTTACTTCGAAGAAGCTGGATTCCCTTTGTCGAAAGCTGGAATTATCGCGCAAGATGAAACTTGAGTCCGGCCTATGGCTTCCGGCTACGCTTGGTAGTGAATACGCCATCGACAAGATCGCAGAATATAATTCGCACGATATCCCGCCATTGAAAGAGTTATATTTGACGGTTAGGCCATATATGACTTCGCATCCGAATCATAACCTTACTTCCGAAGGAAAGGTTTGTCCGAAATGCGGCGGAACAAATATAATTCGGAAGGGGTATCGCAAAAGGGGAATGGCTATCTTCCCGCGCTTCCTTTGCAAGTCCGGCCCAACACCTGAATGGTTTCAGGGAAAACACGCGGTCAAGCGGGTTGATTATCGGCCCTAAAATAAAATTGTGTTCCCGGCGGGCCGTTCTTTGAAAACAGATACCAAGCCGCATTATCCATGCCGGAAGTTTTAGAATCTTCGATCCATTGAACGCGCCCGACAGAAACGATCTTTTTGCAAAGAGTCCAGAACGGTGCGGCCTGTATAGTGTGCATCCAATCCGCATCAAATAATAACCAAGTATCGGCGTTATTGGTCAAAATTTCGATCATTGGATGAAGCGTTTCCCGCGCCCACGGTGGATTTGTGATTATTATATCGCATGGCGGAAGCGGCTTATCGAAGAAAAGGATATCCCGTTTTTCGATCCCCTCGCCCTGCGGCTCTATGTCGCAAGCGTAAACGCATTTATGTCCGGCTGATTCTATGTGCCGGATTAAACGCCCATCCCCGGCGCATGGCTCAATAAATTTTGTTTTCTGATTAAGTTGAGGAAAAAGCGGAACAACCGCTTCAAAGGGAGTGGGATAAAAGTCGCGCTCGACGCGCTCGAAATCACTTCGCTTTCCGATTTTGCACCTCCGGAAAATTTAATCTAGCAAATTTTCCATGATGTTTTTTTGCCGCCAAGTCGTATTCCATCGCCGCCGATACTGGATTTTTAAAGCATCCTAACTGTAATCTTTTTCCATTAACGTGAATTTGCGATCTCCATTTTTTAATTCTCCTTTCAAAAAAAACACCAACATATCCAGACGTATTATCAATATGTTTTCCAGCGTTCATTTTGTTTTGTGAGTTTGTGGCTTCTCTAAGATTTATAAATCTATTGTCTAACTTATCTCCATTAATGTGATCTATAAAATATTTTGGCTTGTTTTTATTGACGTAAATCCAAGCTAGTCTATGCGCTGGATATAGCTTTTTATTAATTCTGATATAAATATATCCGGTTGTTTTTGAAATGTTTCCAGCTATATCCCCCACTTTAATTCTATTACTATTTTTTAGCTTCCACCTAAAAACGCCAGTTTCTTTATTATAAGAAAGACATTTTTTTAAAAATATATGATCCATCTTAGAATCCCAAATCAAGCTGAATGGCTGAAGCATATAGAGAAAGAAGTTCAGCTTCCTCGCGGCGTTTCTCAAGGTTGGCTTTTCTGATAGAGACAATCTTCCGAATGATCTTCGCATCAAATCCCGCGCCCTTGGCTTCGGAATAAATATCTCTGATATCTTCCGCGATGGCTTTTTTTTCTTCTTCCATGCGCTCGATGCGCTCGATATAGGCTTTAATTCTATCGCCCGAAACTTCGCTGTTATGACCGATCCCGGCTTCTTCTGTTTTCTTCTTTGGTTGTGACATGATAATCCCCTTTTTAAAAAACCCGGTTGATATCGCTCAACCGGAAAAGCGCATCTATTAAGCGGCCTTGGATTCTTCAGATACCCCGGTCGCGCTTATCGATTCCGCCGGAACCGAAAGAACATCAACGAGATTGCTTTCGAAGCCATTAACAACGAGATTGGCGACAGCTTCAGCCGCCCATTCCCATGCTGTTTTGATCGCTTCAGGAAGATCGTTCCATTCTGGCATTGGATTGCCTTGGAAGTTTTTGAAATCGACGCTCTTGCCATACATTTGATAAGCGGCTCTTGCGGCGAGATTCTTTTTACCTTGTTCCATAGTTTTTTCCCTTACTTTTTAGATTGATCGGCCCCCCCGATCAGGGCTTTACAACGATGTAAAACTTTTTTGAGTGGCGTTTGATAACGCCTTTTTCGATCAGCTTCCGCATATGCGCGAGAATGTTAGTGCGGCTTGATCCGTGAATATCTGCGATATCACGATTCGAAAGCGGTGTTTTCTTGACCGAATAAACTTGCGCGGCGATTTTATATATTTTCTTTCCGACAGGCGGAACACCCATTTTGTCGAGCCATGAATCAATATTTTTCTTTTTTACTTTTGCCATGTTGCTTCCTTTTCTCGTAGTCTGAATACGTTCGATTCTCTTGTCAATAGTTAAGAAGGAAATCCCGGCCCTTAACAGTGATCTTCCAAACGGTCGCGCTTCTCCCGCGTGGCGTGGGGCGGCGTTCATCGGTTTCCTCAAGGTATCCAAGTTCCTTCATTTCGGTAAACCTTGCCGCCACGGTGGAACGATCAAAATCCCTTTGCATGAGCCATTGAATCATTGGCTTCACTTCATCGACGGTTAAGCCGTGGCTATTTGCCGATTTAATAGAGTTTAGAATACTCCACCAAATCTTCGGCTTGTCTGTCAGTTGCTCGGCGGCTTCCCTGCTGGTATCGCTTCCCTTGGCGAATCCGGGGGTGTTTGGGTAGGTCATTTCAGAAATTCCTTTTCCAGCATCGGCAACGCCTGAAGAACGGTTTTGATATCACGGTAGGAAAGCCCGGTCATATCCCGCAAAAGAACAAGAATGGCCTTTTCTTTTAGTTTGGAATTTCTTAACTGTAAACCTATATTTGATAGGATGCGGATATGGTGCGCCAATTCATCAAGCGGCAATTTCTCCGGTTCAGATTGTGGCGGTCCTTTTTGTACTTTCATGGGGTTTCCTTCGTTGAAATTTTGGGGAATAGTTCGGCACTCTTTTTAAGGTTGTCACATTGTAATTCGTCGCATAAAGCGGCCTTGCGCCATGTTTCGGAACAATAGCGATAGAAGTCATTCGAAAACCATCCGGTGGAAGCCGTGAATATAAACATCATTCCGATAGCGGCGCGAACGGGCGCGGTTGAATTGGCTGGATATTGGATCATTTTTTCGCCTTTTAAAAGAAGATGGGGAAGGCTCTGGATACACCCTCCCCATCAGGTTAAACCAGATTACCCTGATCGGACTTCTTTTTTTCCGATGGAAATGGGCGATCTCCGGGGAAAGAGTCGTCCTTCGCGGGTTGGGTATCTTTTGGGGTTTCCGCTTTTGGGTTCTGGTTTTTCTCAATCTCTTTTTTTAGATCGGGCTGTTTTATCTCGCCATCTTCCGAAACTTCTTCCGGTTGCGTTGGCACGATATCAAGGGTGCGCGGATCGTCCGGCGTATGGTTGCCCAATACTTCCATAGTTTCATCATTATCAAAGGCACGTTCAACGATCTCGATAGATTGCGGAAGCCATTTGGCGGCGCGGCGGAAAACGGTCTTTCTTGCCATTTCCTCATACCAATCCTTCCAAATACCCTTCGGATCGCCAATTTTCGCGCCCTTGTTATATTTAAGATCGTTTTCATTCATCGCGCCGGATTTCGAAACCGCCCTTACCTTTTCAATATCGGCATAGGTCATGACCTCACGAATGACAGTTCCATCTTTTAACTTGGCGATGCAATAGGCCGCGATGATGGGGCCGCGATCTTTACCGCCCATATAAGGCTCATGAATGATCTTTTCTTCATCGCCCAAAACATATTCAAATTTATCGTTTTTATAAACGACATGAGTCACAACACCCGCCAATTCTTCTGACTGGCGCACCTTCTTTAAAATCCCCGCGTACATTGGAAGGTACTGGACTTTTTTAATCCAAGTATCGCCCTCTTGCGTTTTAACCTTCGCGTTGAAAATTACCAATGCCGCATCCCTGCTATCGGGCAAAAGGCCATCCGTGGCGGCCTTGATACAGGAAACTAAAAGACTTTGACGATCTGCGGAAAGCAATTCCGGTTGTGTAATAAGCGCGGTCATTACCGTTCTTTGGAATTTCTCAAAGCTGATGTGCGCTGGTAAAACCTTTTGAAACTCTCCTTTTTGTGAATGTAGGGTATTTCTGAAAGCGTCAATCGGTTTCGGTGTTGCGGCGGCGATCTCTTGGCCTTTTAGTTTTTGCACTTGTGACATGATCTATCTTCCTTTTCTGGTTTTTTTTACATCGAATCTTCTGAAAGAATAAGCGGGTGTGAAGCGTTCCTCGTTGTGTTGTTCTTTCGCTGAAACCTGATACTCCCCAATAATGGCGCGTTCGGCGTTCCCCATTATTGAAGATATTCTATTCTTAACACGAATTTTATTTAGTTCAAGCGGCTTTATACTTTCTTTTGCTGAAAAAATTGTTTCTTCCAGTTGAACATATTCAGCTATAAGGGAAACCGCTTCATTGTTCCGCGACAGATTAACACCTTCCCCAACGCGCACAGGCCCGCGAAGTCTCGCCAAAAGATCGTTATCAATAAGATAATCAGGTTCCGGCGGCTCGTTCAATTCAACGGATCGCCAAAACTTTTTACATTCTTCCTCGATCATCGCGCCTAATTCTTTGTCCGGCTGGCGGAAATAAAGCCTATCTGACTTCCTTCCATCAAGCGCACCAATCGCGCCCCATGTGATATCGTGGCCCTGCTTTATAGCAAGGTGCATTTGCGTTTGAATCTGAAACTCATAATCAATCGGGGCCTTATCCACAAACCATCCGCTTTCCTCGGAAAAATATCCGGTTGTTTTAACTTCCAAAAGGCCGGGTCCGCGATCAGAACAAACGGCGCGGATATCCATTGACGATCCAAGGCGGCAAGATTCATCCTCGAAATAAAACAGGCTCAAATCCTCGCCCGCCCATCCATGATCTTCACAGATACCCATACCGACAGGGATTTGAAGCCTTCGGCCCCACTTGGCGAATGGGTTATCGGTCAAATCATCCGGCTCGATGTTCCCGGCTTTCTCATGCCACAATTTAAGGCGGCTTTTCCACTCTGACAGGCCAAAAAGCGCGGCGGTTTCGGTGGAATTGATATTCCGTTTCCGCGCTTGAAGCCATTCCGATTCGTTTTGAAATTTGAAAAGCATTGTGATTCGTTCCTCTTGATCTCAACTATAATTGAATATATTCAAAATACAAGAGGGGATTTAAACGACAAAACCAATCCCGGCGAACAAACCCGACAGCCATTCCGCCACAGGAACATAGCTATCATAGCGATTGCGAAGGTAGGGGACATAACACCATAAGTAAAATCCAAGCCAATACGCGAAGGGATACCCGGTCGCCCCAAAAATAAAAATGGATGCGGCCCGGTGCGGTGAATGGGGGGCAATTATCAGCGAAGGGAGAATCACGATAAGAATCCCCTTCAGGTTGTTATAAACCCAATCCCCATAAACGCTATTTCTTTCGAAGGAAAAAACCTCACAGAGAAAGGCGGAGACACGCGAAAGCCAGTTATCCCGCGTCTTGTTCCTGAACCCTTCCGCCGTTCCTATGTTCTTACATGCGCCAGACACCCCCCAAACGGCTAGGGCAAGCCATATATCAGTAAAGAGAAAAACTAGGATGGCATATGGCGCGGAATATATTGCGGCCTTCAGGGGTTTTAAAACAGCTTCATTTGAGCCATGCAATCGGCTTACGGCTGAAAGGTATAGGGGCGCGGCGATCTCGATCATGCCGCTTTCCTTTCAACTTCTTTCCATTTGCGAGTCGCAAGGTCATATTCATGGGCCGGGCGTTCTGGATGGCGCAATATAAAACGCCCATCTTCCCATTTTGCAAAGCTTCTTTTGTCGGTGGGCCAGTTCAGCGGGTAGCAAGTTATTTTGACGTTCATTTTCTTCCTCTTTAAACTGCTTTAAATTCCGCTCGGCGGCGGTGCGACTCGATCCATCCATGATATTTTGACTCATTTCCGTGGCAAGTAAAGGGGGCATGATTAAAAAACCATTTTGCTATTGTTGGAATGTAAATCAGGGAACCGGGATCGGCGGTGGCAATCGTTGCCTGTAAATCGTTGCATATAATCGCGCCGATAAATGATCCGGGAGTTATCCCCTGTTCGATGTATCGCAAAACACCGGGGCGAAGGTAGTCGGGAATATAGGTATCTCCGCACATCATCGCTTTATAGTCCGATTCATCTAGTTTCATCTTAATACCTCACTTCTATATTTAAACTTCCATCATGATTCACCGTTCGGACGATCTCGACAGGTTCATCGGTTCCGGTTAAAACAGCGTTATCGTTTACCGCCTTAAACGTGGCCCATGAAATTATTGTGGCGGTGACGGTTGCTTCTAGGATTGGCATTATCTCACCACCGATTTGATTTCTTGGCTGATAATCGCGCCGCGCAAGGAACGCCCGCCCGCATCAACAAAGGATTGAACGGCCCTTTCCAGCGCATCAAATGGGATATGTTCCCGCAGGGCTTCCAAGTCCAGAGAATCCCGGCTTTCAACCGATCCGATCCAATATTCGGAAACTGAAGCCATCGACGAGTCGCCCCGCGTTCTGGACAACTCGGAAGATTTGGCGAGTGTTCCGCGTTCAAGCTTTGTCGCCGCCCGATCCGTTCTGACAGCTTCATCAAGGGCGCGATTCGCATCGCGTGTCAGTTCCTTAACTTCCTTGTTTGCCGCCCGGATACTTTCTTCGGCCTGTTTTGCCGCTTCGCGGGCTTCCTTCTCGGCTTCCTTTTGTTTGCGCTCTGCTTCCGCGATTCTTTCTTGCGCCTGTTTCTCGGCTTCCTTTTGGGCCTTTTCAGCGGCCTTTTTCGCTTCTTCAGCGGCCCGGAGTTGGGCGGCGGCTTCGCGCTTGCCGATTTCCTCGGTTTCGGCCCGCTTGCGCTGTTCTTCCGCTATCCTTGCGGCTTCAGCTTCAGCGGCCCGGCGATCTTCTTCGGCCTTGGCGCGGATGGCGTTTGCTTCTTCCTCGGCCTTCTTTCTTGCGGCTTCAGCTTCTTCAGCGGCTTTACGCTTGATCTCTTCGGCCCGCTTGCGTTCCGCTTCGGCTTGCGCTTCGGCGGCGGCTTGCGCTTCCTTGGCGATTCTCTCGCGCTCTTGTGCTTCCTTCAGGACGCGGGCGGCTTCTTCGGCGGCTTCCCTTGCCTTCTCTTCAGCGATTCGGCGTTTTTCATCCTCTTTCTTTTTGAGATATGCCGCCAATGGTTCGCCCACGCGGATTTTGACCTCGGAAAGCTGATCGATCTTCTTCTTAAAGAAGGCGTGAACGATATTCGCCTTCGAAGAATATTCTTCCTTTTCGGTCTTGCGAATCGCGTCAAGGTTCTTTTCGGTGGAAGTCAGTTTCTTGATGTAGTCCGAATATTTCCCGGCTTCATCGTCATTCGTGATCGCCGGGGGCAACTCCGATTCTTTCTGAAGGTTCGACTCGAAAAGATAAAGTTCATCCTTATAGTTATTTTTCAGGCCATCCGTGATAATAACCTCGATTTCAGGGGGATTGTTGTGAAGCCTTGTGATTATACGTTCTTCCATGATTCTTCCTTGTTTGGGTTGGTTGATAGCGTGTTTTGAATATATTCAATCTTTGGGGGGAATGTCAAGGGCGCGAAACAAGAAGATCAAGCCGCGATAAAACATAATCAAGGATTCTAATTTGTGTTTTAGCGTCAAAATCTTCTAGGGTTTCAAGGATGATCTTGATCGCCGCGATCTCTGGTATAAAACCTTCAATAACAAATGACCTTGTTAAAGGTTGATATGGAACATCTTCCGGCATCTCTGGATTATTTGTCATTGGGTTTCCTTATTTGCAATTTCTAACAAAACATCTGCATGGCATGGCTGATCGAGTGGGCAGAAACACGCAAGGTTCTTGCCTTTTAATTCCCTGATTATTTCCTCATCCATCGGGTAACTGTCCTCAAATCCCTCCACCAGCATTTCCTCAAATTTACACACTGCATCATCATGCGACCCCATTTCGGCAACCGTGTATCTGTTGCCCCATTTCGTAGGACGCCCAACATAAACAGTATTCGGCGGCATCTTCCAACCCTTAGTGCGTTTTCTTTGTATACGCTCTGGCATCTATTCCCTCCCGCGAAACTTTTGCAGGGCTTCAAGTGCTTCATCCCTGTACGGACAACCCGATACAGACCTGAGAATAAGATAATGCAGTTTCTCCACCAACCCCTGCACCTCGGCGGTGGCTAGGTCGGCGCGAATGTATTTTGTACTTTCAATGATGTTCGTCCGGTTCCATCGGAAATCAAAATTTTCATCACGATATGCCCAAATTTCTTCCGGCATCTGCTTTTGATCGGCGGTCATTTAATCCTCGTATCCAAAAAAGTGTTCCCATCCTTCTGTTCCCCAAGCATCTTCTTGGGATTGTTCTTCAAGGATAGAAACAATGGCTGACAATAACGCTTCTCCGTTTTGATCTAACCAGTCGTTATCTAGTTCCGATATTAGTTTGCAAATTTCTTTCAACATTGAAATCTGCACTTCTTTTTTAAGGTTATTCGTATTCATATTTTCACTCCTTTGTTTCTGGTGGGCGGGGGAGGGGCATCCAGTGGGTGGGGTTCCTGACTATTGCACCAGCCGAAACACGCCAGTTATCGTACACACAATCCCACGATACAACGGCCTGACCAAACCCGTTCCATATCAATACCCTCGTCCCATCCCTCGGCGCGGTGCTAATATCAGCCCATTCCTCGGAAAGCGCGGCGCGGATTGTGTTGATATATCTTTGCTGCATATCATGCAATGCGCCTGAAACTATTTGACCGTTAAACCACTCCAACGCTTCTTTTCGTGTTGTCATTTTACCCCCGATGAAATTTTACCAGTAATGCCACAACCGACAGTCGCCGGAACGCCGTTTCTAAGAAAGACTATGACTGTTTTTTTTAAATTGTTGTGTGTGATTTTAATCTCGTTTTCTGCTATGTGCTCAAAATCAAGGTTTTTGATTCCAAACGGATTAACCGCATATCTTGTGCTCTCTTGCTTCGGCTTAATACCAAAGAACCGCGCTATAGGGTGCAGAAACTCCGGTATTTTGCTTTTTTCCACAATGGTTTCAATCACAGGGTTTTCTGTCAGCGTTTCACAACGCTTCTTTCCCTTGTAATAAGTCGTTCGCAGATTTTTGATTTTAATCATGATCCCCTCTTATCCAAATAAGCGTAATGACCATCTTCCATCTTCTGAAGGCAAGCCGGGCAAGAGTGTTCCCAAGATTGCCCGATCTTATGCGCCCGCCATCCGTTTCCTTTGACGAAGTTAAGCGCATCAATAAAATCATGGCCCTCGATCTGCTCGGTTTCGGAACATTCATCGCAAGCCAATTCGAATCCGTCTTTGTTTTTCTTTAACATGGTTTCCTCACATATTTAAAAACCCACTCTTGCGGGCGGCGATGGTTTTCGCGCATCCTCAAAAGAACAAGTTCGCAGAAACTCCGGTTATCATTCGCGGGCTTCGGGATATGGGCGACACCAAGGCGGATCATTTCTTTCCCCTTTTTTTACGCTGTATAACAAAACCTTCCACTTTTTCAACCTGATATCTTGCATCGGTTCGACTGCAAGCATAGGCAAAATGAAAAACAGTTGATGTAAATTTTGGAAGCCCCCCATCCTTCATCGGATGCCAAACATTGAAAGCGTGTTTATCTGAAATCATTTTCTTCCTCTCTATCCTGATCGGGAAGGCGGTGGGGTTTCTGAGTCGCCTAGTTGCGTTTTCTCAATTCCCCGCCGCCCCTTTCCCGTTGCATCAGGAAACTTTACATTTATTTTCTTGTGCCAAACTATTCAGATAATCGATACGGGCGTTCGCCGCCTTCACCGCGTCCGAATAATTCGCCTGTTTTGCGATCACGTTGAACGGAAACCAAAGAAGGCCATCGACAACATCGGCCCCGGTCATATCGGCCTTATCCTGATTCACGCTATCGATGATAGACTCGGCTTTCTTGATCTCCATTCTTATTTGAGAACACGAAAGGCCGTTATCGCTCAATTTTGTTTGGGTTATAACTTCATGGCTGGCACTATTGGCGCACCCGGTTAAAAGTAAAATCGTAGTGATGTAGATAAGCTTCTTCATTTTAGATTCCTTCTGATTAAAAATTAAAGTCGTAATGTTCATTACGGCCCTCGCTAATTGATTCGCCGTGGCGGGGTTCGCCCACGCGCACATAGCGCACATAGGTTTTGCGATCATAAGTATTTGTCCATTCGCGGCGGCTATAACAAACCAAAGACGCTTCAAGATTTCGTTCATAAGAATATCTTTGCTTCCCGGATGTGTGGCCCAAAAATCCGCCGGGAGAAAATTTAAGAGCATCCGATTCCCCGCTGTTCCCGCCGTTTAAAAGCGTGGCCTTATCGCGCTGAACCCAAATTTTCTTATCGGTGCGCTTTACTATTGTGCAAGCGTGACGATCAGAATAGCAGTTAATGGTTGCGCCATCGCCAACGATAGAGAAATCAAGGGCGTTGGCTTCTTTTGTGTGTAGGTATTCTTTAAGTGTTTTCATGTGATTGTTTCCTGTTTTAGTTTGCAACGGTAGGGCCGCGAATCAGCCGCCCATATCTAATAATAACATGTTCGATTATTGAAGCAAGTAAATTTTTATAGACAAAAGCAAATGATTATATATTATAGTTTCTTAAGAAAGGTTAAAAAATGCAAAATATAGCGAATGAACAATATTTAACAAGGGAAGAAGCCGCCGCGTTTCTTGGCGTTTCGACTCATGCTTTGGCGAATTGGGCTAAAGATAAGAAAGGCCCGCCGTTCTATAAGCCGGGCCGCGAATCGCTCTATAAAGAGTCTGATTTGCGGGCCTATATCGAATCGACAAAACAGGGATAATTTACATGGCAAAGTTTCCCGCCCTGAATTTATATACAGATGCTTTTATCGCGGACACCATCCATTTGAACGCGGCCCAAACTGGGGCATATATCATGCTTTTGATGGCGGCTTGGCGTTCGGATGATTGCCGCTTGCCGGATGATGATAAGGTTCTGGCCCGATATGCGCGGATGAATTTGCGCCAATGGTTGCCCAATAAACCGCTTATTATGTCTTTTTGGAGAAAGGACTCTGAAAACAAGTGGTATCAGTCAAGATTGATTGACGAGCGCACTTTCGCTACAGACGTTAGAAACAAAAATGTTATGGCTGGAAGGATTTCAGCCTTGAAAAGACACAATTCTACTTTAACGGACGTTGGTACATCCGTTCAGCTTAAATCCAACCCCCTATCCCCTTCCCCTACTAATACCTTAAAACCCCCTGTAACTGATAGTTCTGTAGCCGGGGTTTTGAAAAATGAAATAGGGAAAAAGGTTTCGCACGATATCCAGACGATGCTCTCCTTCGATGGATTGACCAAAGCAAAACGGAACGCGCCCGGCTGGGATATTTACGCCCTGATGAAAATTTACAACGCGGGAATCCTTGACCGGGGCGGATTGCCCGGCGATCCTGACCGCGCCTTTGCCGCATGGTGCGCGGCTTACACGAAGGGAAAAAAACCATGAGCAACGTCAAGCCCTTTCCATCAAATCCGATCATGCAATCTCTTTCCCGCTTCGAATTTCGAAACGAGAGGGCGCGGATTGCAACCTACAAACTCATGGTTTTGGTTTTAAGTTCCGAATTTTCTGAATATCAAATTCTTGCCGCAATAGAAAATTTTCGGCAAAGATCGGAAACATCCCCCCTTCAATGCGATATTTTCAACATCCTTGTTCGTGGCGACAAGCCAAGGCTTCAGGAAGAAATTTACGCGGATTTAACCCAAAGGCTTCCCGGCACTTTGACCGCCGATGAATTGGAATATATTTCAGATTATGAATACAACGCAATTACGGGAAAATATAAATGAGTTACCTTAATCCAAGAAACAAGGCGCGAAACCGTAGGGCCAACGCCAGAACCTCAAACCCGGTTCCCTTCAAACGCGGGCCGCTTAGGGTGGCTTCAAACGAAAATTTCCGGTATCGTCTAGGCCGGAAAGTTAGACCATGCTCAAAAGCCAAAAAATCGGCCTTAGCGTTGATTTCATTTTTCAGCAATCAGGCCGATATATGTCTAACAAAACAAGAAAGGATTTCATAAAATGAACCGCCCTAAAGTTTGCCCCCAATGCGGGGAATACATAACCAACGAGAAAACGCTATGTCCTTCATCATGGAAGGAACCTTTTTCGAAGGAAGAAATCGACAAAATTCCAACGGAAAAAGATCGTCGATATACCGTCTATAGGCTCTCACCGAAAGCGGGTAAATTGCTATCAGGTTTAGGCCCGGAACAACTTAAAAAAACAGCTTAAAAAAGGAACATAAAATGTCATTACTCATGCCAAAAAAACTATCAATCGAAAATGCTATTTACGGGGCCACAAACGCCCTCAAAGATGGCGCGGATTGCACCGATATCATGATCGTTGTCGCCAACAAAAGAACCGGGGAATTTAAATTGTCGGTATGGCCCCCTGATCTCTCAAACGGTGTGCAAATGGCGGAAAAGTGCTTAAACCGCTTAAAGCAAATGCGGCAACAAAAAATCGGTTCTGGTATAATCCATTAAGGGGGAAAACGTGGAAAAAGCAGGGGAAGAAACGCCAAAAAAGAAAAAAAGGTCAAAACCGAAAAACAGATTGCCTAAAAATAAAAAGGTAAAGTTTACGGATGAAGCCGGGCTTGCTTATGAGTTGGAAAAAAAACAAGCGATTTTTTGCGCTGAATACGTTGTCGATCTTAATGGAACCCAAGCCGCAATCCGCGCCGGGTACTCTCCACATACCGCACAAGTGCAAGCTTCTGATCTCCTTACAAGACCTATGGTTAAAAAAAGAGTGGATGAATTGCTGAAGGCAAAACAGGCCGTTCGGGATTTGACCGCTGATCGGATCATTCAAGAGTTGATGCGGATCGCTTTCGGTGACACGCGGAAGATTGTGAAGTTCGAAAGCGGAAAAATTCAGGTCACGGACTCGGATAAGCTTTCCGAAGATGAAGCCGCGATGATCTCGGAGATATCGCAGAAATCCGGCAACGTATCCGAAAAGAAAGTGAAGTTCCACTCGAAAGAAAAAGCCCTCGAATTACTGGCCCGGCATATGGGGCTTCTCAAGGATAGTGACTCACGCGGCTTTTCCGGTATCGTTTTCGTCGGGCAAGGCGAAGATATCAGCAAGGTTTAAATGTTTACACCAACCGCGATTCAGAAGAAGGCGTTTGACCTTATTACATCGGCGGCGATATATATTCTTCTATATGGCGGAAGCCGAAGCGGAAAAACTTTTTATATCGTTCGCTTGATATTCATGCGGGCCTTGAAATATCCAAACTCCCGCCATCTTCTATGTCGCTTCCGATTCAACCATGCGAAAGTTTCGCTTTGGTATGACACGATTCCGAAGGTGATAAAAACTTGTTATCCGAACGTCAAGTTTCACCTGAATAAATCTGACTGGTATATCATTTGCCCGAACGGTTCTGAAATCTGGATAACGGGCCTTGATGATAAGGAACGGGTCGAAAAGATTCTCGGTAACGAATATTTGACCATCTATATAAATGAGGGATCACAGGTTTCATATGACTCATATACAACCGTTTTGACTCGCTTGGCGCAACGCATCGAAGGCGCAGTTAATAAGGTTTTCATCGATTGCAATCCCCCGACGAAAAAACATTGGATATATCAGATTTTCTTTATGTTCCGCGATCCAGAAAGCCGCCTTCCCCTCACGAATACCGGAGATTATGCGGCCCTTTTAATGAACCCGAAAGACAACCTCGACAATATTTCCGAAGGTTATTTGAAGATGTTGGCAAACCTTCCCCCGCGCAAGCGCAAGCGATTCGAAGAAGGCGTGTTCCTCGACGAAATCGAAGGCGCATTGTTCAAGGATATCGACATAGACCGCGCCCGGCTGGATCGCGCCGATGGCTTAACCCGGATCGGGGTTTCGATTGATCCGGCGGTAACATCCAAGGAAGATTCGGACGAAACCGGGATAATCGTCGGGGGCATTGACGATCAGAAGCCGAATCATGGCTATGTTTTAGCCGATCTCTCCGGTAAATATACCCCGCAACAATGGGCGCGGAAGGCGATTCAAGCCTATTATGATTACGATGCTGATTTCATTGTCGCGGAAGTCAACCAAGGCGGCGACATGGTGCGCCAAACGATTCACTCTATCGATCCCAACATTCCGGTTTATTCCGTCCGGGCTTCAAAAGGGAAGATGATCCGGGCGGAACCCATTTCCGCGATATGTGAACAGGGCCGCTTGCATATGATCGGCCTGTTTTCGGAGTTGGAAGAACAAATGACAACCTACACCGGGAAGGATAACGAAGATTCACCGGATAGGCTTGACGCTCTTGTATGGCTATTCACAAAACTTATGATATTCTCTGAAGAAGATGTTTCCGCCGGGCCATCAACATCGGGCGGGAGTTTTTATGTTCCGAAGTAGGGGGATCAAATGGCTTCAAAGAAAAAGATCAATAAATTAAGTGCTGAAGCCGCCGCGCCGGGGCCGGGGCCAGAATTGGGCGTTTCCAATATCCGGGCCGCGTCCGGGTATATATATGATGAATACCAAAAGGAATTAGTGGGCCTTCGTGGGCGCAAGAAATATCGTGAAATGAAGGACTCCGATCCGACAATCGGCGGGATTCTCTTCGCAATAACCTCGATTGTCCGAAATGCAAAATGGGATGTTGACGCGGCGGAGACAGACACCGAAGAAAAATATTCGGAATGGCTGGAAGATACCCTCTTCAATATGCCCGGCATGTCATGGGATGATGTTGTTTGCGATGCCCTTTCGATGGTCGCCTTTGGCTTTTCCATCCAAGAAATTGTTATCGCCCGGAAGCAAGATGGCACAATCGGCCTTCACAAGCTGGCCCCCCGCGCACAAGATACTGTCCTTAGATTCGATCTCGATTTGAATGGGAATGTTTTGGGCGTTTGGCAAACAAGCCCGAACATGAACGGGGATATTTATATTCCAAGGGAAAAGCTTGTCCATTATGTGACGGATTACAATCGCGGGAACCCGGAAGGCCGTTCCCTGCTTCGCAACGCATACAAGCCATATCATTTCATTAACACGATCCAGATTCAGGAAGCCATCGGGGTCGAACGCGATCTTTCCGGTATGCCGATTCTCAAAGCCCCTTCCGCATGGCTGGAAGTTGCCGCCAATCGCGCCGGGCTTGAAAGGATTGTCCGCGATATCAAGTTCAACGATCAGGGCGGGCTTGTTCTTCCTTCGGATGCCTTCTTAAACTCGGACGGATCGAAAACTTCCATCCCTCAATTTGAATTGATTCTCGCTTCGGCTGATAGCGGCGGATCAAAGATCGATACTGATAAGATCATCGCCCGGCATACCCGCCAAATGGCTTCCTCGGTTCTCGCGCAATTTATAACGCTCGGCGGCGATGGGAAAGGCTCTTATGCCCTCTCTGAAAATCAAAGCGATCTATTCCTGAAGGCAATCGAAAGCCTTCTCGAAATCATCAAACAGGTTTTGGAACGCCAACTTCTTCCCCTGCTTTGGAGATTGAACGGCTTCCCCGAAGAAATGAAGCCATGCCTTCGCGCTGGTAAAATCGCGCCTGAAGATTTGGCGGCTTTCGCGGCCTTTATCCGCGATATCGCCGGGGCCGGGATCATGTTGAACGATAGAGACACCGAAGAATATATCCGCGAAAAGGGCGGGCTTCCCCCGCCGCCGGATGAAAGCCTTTTGGATGCGGTAACGACTCCGCCGGATCAAAATAGCGATAGTAGCTATAATGGGGATAATACCGACAACCAAGAAACCGAAAAGGGATTGATTTCAGCATTGAAGAAATTCATGCGCCGGGGGTAAATATGTATCTGGTTTGTATCGTCGGCAAGCGGTCGCTTTATAAGGTTTCCGATTATCTTCTTCCCTATTGCTGGTATTCAGACATTTCGCCCCAATGCGCGGAAGGCCGGGAAGATGGTTTGGTTTATGTTTCGGGCCATAAGACAGAGGAAGAAGCGATGGATGCGGCAAAACGAAAGGGCTGGCTTAATGATTAGAAGAAAATTGAAAGCCCTTGTTTGTATGCTCGGATTCCCTCTTGTTCTGATCGGGGGCGCGATTCTCTTGCTCGGCTTTTTTATTATGGGGGAATTGGATTGACACGCGCCGAACAAATCGAAGATATTGCCCGGCTTCTCGAAACCTATGACCGGAAAATAGCCATCGCCTTTTTGGAGGGTGTTCGAGTCGTTCAATCCGAAGTTTCTCTCGCCGCCATCGAACGCGCCCTTCGTGATAACAGCCCAAACAATGCCATTTATGTTTTGCGCCAAGCGGTCGAAGGGGCCGGATATGTCGCTTTTGCCCGCACTCTGACCGATGCCATGATCGCCGGGGGTGATTATGCCGGGCGAATCGCTTCCGCGAATAAGATCGAGTTTGGTTTCAATATCACAGAAAGCAATACCGCCCGTTTCATGAGTGAGTATAAGGCCCGGCTGATCCGTCAAATCAATACCGACATGATGGATACGATCTCGCAGATCGTTTACAGGGAAGCCGGGGCCGGGGTGAATCCAATCCAAACCGCCCGCGTTATTCGGGAAAGCCTTGGTTTGACAGCCTATCAGGAAGGCCACGTTTCAAACTTTCGCCGCTTCCTTCAGGAAGCAACCGCCCGGCGAAGCGTTGACGCGGCCTTAGAAGAATACACCCTTCGGGATCGCCGCTTCGATGCGAATTTGATCCGCGCCATCAAGGAAGGAACGGAGATTCCTAAACCGAAGCTTGATAAAATGGTCGAAGCATACCGCCGCCGCTATCTTATCCGCCGGGCTGAAAACATCGCCCGGACTGAATCCCAAACGATGCTACAAACCGGGCAGGATCAATATTGGCGGCAAATGACCGATGCCGGGATCGTGCAACCGGAAGAGATTAAAAGAAAGTGGATCGTTACCAACGATTCAAGGCTTCGGCACTCGCACCAACAAATTCCAATCCTGAACCCCGATGGCGTGGGCCTTAATGAACCTTTTAAATCTCCGCTAGGTTTGATAAGATATCCGGGCGATCCAAACGCAACGGCGGCAAATCGTATTAATTGCCGATGCCATGTTTTCGTTAGGATCGATAGGGCATAGGGGGCCGGATGATGGGGGATGTTTCAAAATTGATCGGGGATAAGGCCGGGGCTGATATCTTTCAGGCCGAATATGAATCCACGATAAAAGCAGGAAAAAGCCCTGTTTTAGCCTATGCTTCGGCATGGTGCGCCCTTGAAAAAGCCGGATATAAGCCGGGATCGGATAAGGTTTGGAACCGTCCGCCCGAAATCAAATTCTCCGCTGAAATCTCAAAACTAAACGAAGAAAAGAGAATCGTTTATGGTTGGGCTTCAGTGATCGAAAAGGATGGCAAGGCCGTTGAAGATTTGCAGGGCGACACAATTTCCGCCGACGATCTCACGAAGGCCGCGCATGATTTCATTAAAACTTCGCGGGCTGTTAAGGCGATGCACCAAGGCGAAACCGTTGGCGAATTTGTTGAATCTATGGTTTTCACGCCCGATCTTCAAAGCAGTTTAGGGATTGACTTGAAAAAGGTTGGCTGGTTTGTTGGCTTCAAAGTGAACGATGATGAAGTTTGGGCCGGGGTGAAATCTGGCAAATATAAAATGCTATCCATCGGTGGGCGCGGAAAAAGGATTGACAATGGGGCATAAACTAACCGAAATTAAACTAGATGAAGTTTCCCTCGTTGATGCGGGGGCTAATCCGGGGGCGCATATCGCGCTTTTCAAACGCAAGGGGGATACAATGGATATCGAAGAATTGAAAAAGGCACTCGAAACAGCCGAAGCGACAGCCGCCACGCTCACGAAGGCCAATGCAGATTTGACCGCTTCTCTTGAAAAAGCTAAGGCGGACGCTGAAGCGGTAAAGAAAACCGCCGATGAAGCGCAAGCAACTGAATTGAAAAAACGCGATGAAGAAATCGCAAAACTGAAGGGCGATCTTGTTGATGCCGCCCTCGCCGCTGAAGTTGAGAAAAAATTTCCTCTCACTCCCGGCACAACTGCGGAAAAAGTTGCGAAGCTGAAAGCAGTTCGCGGCATGTCCGATGAAACGGTTAAAAAATCCATCGAAAAAGACATGGAAACCGCTGAAGCTGGCCTTGCCGCACTCGCAAAGGAAAAAGGTCATTCAGGCGCGGGCAACGGTGATGCTGATACCGCCGCCGGGAAGCTGAACGCGCTGGCTAAAAAGATTTCGGAAGAGCAAAAGATTTCGGCGGAACAAGGGTTTTCGAAAGCCCTCGACACCGCTGAAGGCGCGAAGCTTTACGCCGAAATGAGAAACGAACAGACAAAAGGGGAGAAATAATCCATGTCAAAAGATCAAGTCGCTAAACTTGTTACTCTTCCGGCAAACGCTGATTTGTCCGCGAAGCAATATTATCTCTGCAAACTTGCGGACGCTTCGGGCGTTGCTCAAGTGGCGGTTTCGGGCGATGGTAACGATGCCATCGGCTCAATCTATGAAGGCGGTTCCGCGCAGGGTGAAGCGACAGTAGTCGCCATCGGCGGTATTATCAAGTGTATCGCTGGCGCAACTCTGTCAACATCGGGCGTTCGGGTCGCTTCTGACTCTGCTGGTAAATTGTCGGCGGTGGGTACGGCTGATAAATCTCTCGGCTTCTTGCTCAATTCAGCGGTTTCCGGGGATATCGTCGATGTTCTTTGGAATCCGATTGGTTAATTTTAACGGGGAAAGGGGTATATTCCTATGACTAAACCGACAAGAGCACAGGTTCACGCAGATGGCGCACTTACAAATTTGAGTGTGGCATATGTTCAGAGCCAAGAATCATTCGTAGCCGATAAAGTGTTTCCGATTGTTCCGGTAGCGCATCGTTCGGATGAATTTTTCATCTTCAATATGGGTGATTTCAATCGTGACGAAGCCGCACTTCGCGGCCCCGGTACGGAATCAGCGGGCGGCGGTTTCGCTCTCTCGACAGGTTCCTATGCTTGCACGATCAAAGCCTTCCACAAAGATTTACCGTGGCAAACGCTGGCAAATGCCGATCAAGCCGTTCCCTTGGAACGTGCGGCGGTCGAGTTTGTCACAAATAAAATGCTGATCGCAAAAGAAAAGCAGTTTGTTACCTCGTTCTTCGCGGGCGGCATTTGGGGAACCGATTGGGATGGCGTTTCGATCTCTGAAAACGGAACGACAACTTTCCGCCAATGGTCGGATTATTCCAACTCAAATCCCTTGCAGGATGTTGAATTGGCTTCCCTGACCGTCAAGCAAAAAACGGGTTATCGCCCGAATAAGCTTGTTCTCGGCGCACAGGTTTATTCCAAGCTGAAAAACCATCCTGACTTGATCGAGCGCATTTCCGGCGGTGCTACTACGGCACAGCCCGCGAAGGTCACAAAGCAGTTGATGGCGATGGCTTTCGAAGTTGATGAAGTTCTGGTTATGGACTCCATCGAAAATACCGCGAAGGAAGGCCAAACGGCTTCTCATTCCTTCATCGGTGGCAAGAAAGCCCTTCTCTGCTACGCCGCACCCGCGCCGGGCCTGATGGCCCCCTCCGCTGGCTATACCTTCTCATGGTCTAGCTACATCGGCGGTTCTCCGATGGGTATTGGGATGGATCGTTTCGAAATGCGCCATCTTAAAGCGGATCGCGTTGAAGGCGAAATCGGCTTCGATCAAAAAGTGGTCGCGGCTGATCTCGGCGCGTTCTTCGATAGCATCGTCGCATAATAATAAAATCCTCAAGGGTTGGATAATCCCCCGGTTGAAAGATCGGGGGATTTTCTTTAGGATAAGATTTGAGGGTTCAACATCCAGAGGGGAAATCCATGAAACCACGTTACACAAGATTGTCATTTCGCAAGCTTCTTCGTGCCGCCGTTACCTTTGAATATCAGGGGAAAACATACAAGGCCGGGGAAGTATTCGATTGGGCCGCGATGAATATGAAGCCCTACTTCGTGCGGAAGCTTTACGCGATGAAGCAGATTCGCCACTATTGGGAAGATGCAAAAACGGTTTATCCGAAGCGCAACATGCCGAAGGATATCGCAGATTCTTCCGTTCCGCACCATGAGAAGAAGGCCGCGCTTCATGTAGTCGAAGCCGCCGCCGTAGCCCTAAACGCTACGCTTGGCGCATACGCGGGCGGGCTAGAAATCGAAGCTGAAGTCAAAGAAGAAAAGAAACTCGAATCGCAGGGGCAGAATCCAGATGCCGGAACCGTCAAATTTTCCCGCAAGGGCGGAAAAAAACAGCGATAATCCTATCGCGTATGTGATCGGCGGCGGGCCTTCCCTGAAGGGTTTCAACTTTGAAGGGCTTCGCGGTCGCCCATGCTACGCGGCGAACAAGGGGGCTTTCTTTACCCCTTGGGGATACATCGTTTCAATGGATCGGGATTTCATTGGCCTTTATGAAGCCGAAATCGCGGCCTTCGGTGATCGCGCATATCTCGCCCCGCCCGATCCTATGAAGGGAAAGATCAAGGGCGCGAATTACCTTTCCAGATCGAAAACCGGGCTTTTGTTTGGGAACCCTGAAGATTTGCCGGGCCTTTCTTCCGGCTTTTCGGCCTTCGCGGTTGCCGCCCGGCATGGCTTCAAGCGGATCGCCCTGATGGGTATCGACATGATCCCGCGCCAAGGCCATTTCCATGATGGATACGCCCACAACAAAGGAAACGATGGAATCAATCATCAATGGATCGACGCTTTCGACAACTCCGCGAAAGAGTGTGCGGAACATGGGATTGAAGTCCGCAATTTTAGCCCGGAAAGCGCGGTTAAGGGCTTCCCCCGGTTCGAAAGGGAGTCGGTGTGGCATTGGGTTTAATCGCGCTGGTATGCCGTTCAGGTGGGGAATACGGGCCTATTCATGCGAATTGGTTGCTCGATCAAATCCCATTAAGCTTCGATGGCTTCGTTTTGTCTGACTTTCCCGAAGATCAAATCAATGCCACGGTGATTCCTTTCTCGCATAATTTTCCGGGTTGGTGGTCAAAGATGGAATTATTCAGGCCCGATCTTCCACAATGCCCGATTCTCTATATTGATTTGGATACCGTAGTCAAGCGCATCCCCGATCGCTTCTTCGATTCGCCGCAATCTCTCATGTTGCGCGATCTCTATAATGAACACAAAAGCGCGTCCGGGCTTATGCTGATTCGCCCCGAAGATCGGAAGATCGTTTGGGATGCCTTTATCGCTGATCCAAATGGGATCATGGCGCGACACCCCGGCGGCGATCAAGATTTCATTCGGTCGGTTTTGCCCCATAACAGATTCCAAACCGTTTTCCCTGAAGATAAAATCTTCTCTTACAAGGCGCACTTTTCGCCGGAACGCGGCAAAAAACACTACATTGGCGGCGGCGATATCAACGAAGCAAGGTTTGTTTGTTTTCACGGCAAGCCGCGCCCTTGGGAAGTTAAAGAAGAATGGATTCAGATTATTTAAGAAAATTCTATCGGGAGAAAAGAACCGCGAACAAGGTTGCCATCATAGGCGGCGGAAAAAGCCTTGACGGGGTTGATTTCGACAAGATGAAACGGCACAACCAGATTATTTGTGTGAATGACGCTTGGCGGGGATTCCGCGATCCGCATAGTGTTTTCTCGATAGATTGTTCTGAAGTTCATAAACGTTTTCATGATTGCCCATATGATATCTATCTCGCGGCCCCGTACCATTTGCATGTAACAAATTCTATTTCTCACCGATGTTTTTTGAGGATGGATAACCCCTGTTTATCTGAAGAACGCTATGCAATCCACCACAACGAAAACAGCGGATTTGGGGCGTTTAATTTCGCCTATCACTTCCGCCCGCAATATATATTTTTATTCGGAATTGATCTTGTAAACATGGGAACGTACTGGCACGATCATTCTGATATCAGGATTCAAAAAGACCATGTTCACGCGACGATCCCATCTAAGTTTAATATGACCATGAGACAGATTAAGAAGGCAGGAATCAGCGTCTTTAATTGTTCCCCGATCAGCGCGATAGATTGCTTTAGAAAAGTGACTCCCGAATACGGGGTCGATCTTTGGAATAGGCTGGAAGAATAGATGTTTAAAAAAATAAATGATTTTTGGGTTCCTGAAAAGGATGTGGGATGCTCGGCGGTTGTTTTCAGTTCTCTTTCAGATGTGAATGAAGCCGTTAAGCTTTGCAAAAAGCGGGAAGTTTGTATCCAAGCCGGGGGGAATTTCGGAGTGTGGCCCGCCTATATTGCCGGGATATTTGACACTGTTTATACCTTCGAGCCGGACGCGCTCAACTTTGCTTGCATGTGCCGGAACATCGGAGACATAACAAGGATCATTAAATTCCAAGCCGCACTTGGAGACAAAGCCGGGTGTATTGATCTATTCCGCCGCCCTGAAAATGCCGGGGCGCATTTTATATGTGGGGCTGGAAATATCCCCACGATGAAGATCGACTCCCTCGCGCTTCCGGCTTGCGATTTGATCGTTCTGGATATTGAGGGTTATGAATTGAAAGCCCTGAAGGGTGCGGAAATAACAATTCAATCCTTTCTCCCGGTGATCCACTTGGAAGATAAAGGGCTATCTGTTAAGTATGGGGTGGATCAGGGCGCGGCTGAAAAATGGCTCGAAAGAATCGGCTATCAGGTGCGCGACAGAGTGGGAAGGGATGTAATTCTTTCATGTTAAATATGGTTTCTCACAAGCTGGATTTATACGCCCTTTTGCATGGCGACTCGTCGAAGTTTACAGGCGATTGCGATCTTGTTTTTACGAATCCTTATGCGCCGCTTCCTAAACAGCTTCAAAATAAACCTATGCTTATTTGTGATTTCACAGAAAGGAAAGCCATTGCAGAGGAAAGATGTGGAACAACGCTGGAAACGGTTTCGGAGTGGTATAACGGAAAAAATTCGATATGGTCGGGAAATGTTAAAAATATTAATGTCGATCTATCGGACCTGATGCCCGATCCGCCCGGCTGGTTTCCTGAAGAGTTGGTTTATCGTTTGCTTCGCGTGTACGGCAAGCCCGGCTTTATCGTTTGGGATGGATTTATGGGTCGCGGAACAGTTGGTAAAGTCGCGCTTCGGATGGGAATGAAATTTATTGGTATAGATAAAATCCTTCAACGGGTGGAAATGGCGGCTGGATATGTTGAAGAATAAAACCGTCTTTGTTGTTTCGCACCCGGACGATGAAACGTTATGGGCCGGGGGTCTTATCCAGCAAACGCCCGGCGCGGTTGTGATTTGTTGCTCTATCCCTCGGCGCGATCCGGTCCGGGCGGATAAGTTTGTCGATGCTTGCCGGGTTTTGGGCGCGACTCCGCGCCTGATAATGGTTGAAGAAAGTGCGCCGAATGAACCCTTGCCCGGCGTTGATTTCCTCGATCTCGAAGAGTTTGACCATATCATCACGCATGGCGCGGCGGGCGAGTATGGTCACTATCATCATATGTTTGTGCATCATTTTGTTAAAAACAAATATCACCATAAAAAGCTTTCGTTCTTCGGCTTCAGGGAAGGGGAACAGCGCGGCGAACATCGTTTAAATCTTGACGATGAAATGTGGGAAACGAAATTCCACGCCCTGCAAAAATACAACCATGTTTCCCCCTCGGATGGGATGGAAAAATGGATCGCACTTTTAAACAGATACGAAAAACAAGGATACGAAATAGGAGTCGAAAGCTATGATGGCGCAAAAATCTGATTATCAAGAATTTGAGTTTGACGCGGATGGGCATGTCACAAACCCCGGCCCGCGAATGAAGGCGAAGCTTCAGGCGATTCCCTTGCCTGATTTGCGCGGGAAAAGGGTTCTCGATGTTGGATGCGATTTCGGCTTCTGGACCTTCTTGGCGGCAAACAAGGGCGCGAAGGTTGCAATCGGGATAGATAGGAATCGCCCGGTGCGCGGATGGGGTCAATGTGATCTTATTTCGATTAACAGGGAAACGGCTATAAAATATACGAGACTTTCGAATGTGTGCAATTTTCACCATGCCAACATCGGAAAACATTGGCCCCTTGGTTTCGGGGATTGGGATGTGATCTTTATGTTTTCTCTTTACCATCATGTTTTTGAGAATTGCGGGGATCATAATCCGATTTGGTTTTGGCTATGGACTCAATGCGCCCCCGGCGGCGAAGTCCTTTGGGAAAACCCGGTCGATGTTTCTGACAGCGTGGCCTTTCGCAATATCTCACCCGATAAACACCCGCTTTATAATGAGGAAGCCATTTTGTTAGCGGCAACAAAATGGTTTGAAGCTGAATATATCGGCCCCGCCTTGCATGAGCCGAATCGGAAAGTTTACCGCTTTAAACCTCGCGCCATCGTTGGCGAAGTTTTCACCGGAGAGATTAATTCGGGCGCGGGCGGTGCGACTCCTGCTTTCAATTATGCCGAAGGTCGGCGGATCGCGGAGATTGAAGAAATCCTCGATTTTAAATCCTTCCCCGGCTCTCTTAATGTGAAGCTGGAAAAGCCCTTCTCATGGGATAGCGGATATTTCAGGGCGCAAATCTTGGATGTGATTGACCGCAAGGCAGGGCTTGAAAGTGAATGGGGGCCCCGGTGGGCAAGGTTCTACCCTGTTTTGATCTTTGGGCAGGAAATCGCCTATATCTTCAGATTTGAGGGCGAGAAATACCCCGGCGAGTTTGTCGAATTGATCGCGCCTAAAAAATTGCGGGATGTTGTCGGGAATGGTACTGTTATGATAGCAAAGCGGGGTTAAAATGACGTTTACTTATTCAGGCCCAAATTCGGACGGTGAAAAAGTCCGGCTCATGATTGGCGACACTGATTCGGCAAATGCTCTTTTGACCGATGAAGAAATTACATATTTCATCACGCTTGGCGGCACGATATACGCGGGCGCGGTACTCGCGGCGCGGGCGGTTGCTTCCAAGTTTTCCCGGCTGGCTGATACACAGATCGAAAGCGTTTCGGTTTCAAACAGCCAAAAGGCGAAGCAGTATTTCGCCCTTGCCGATCAGCTTGAAAAGCAGGGCGCAACGCTATCAGGAACGGGCGGCGGGCCTTCCGCGACAGGGATCAGCATCGCCGGGATGATTTCTGCTGAAAACAATACAGACCGCCCGCCTTCGGCCTTTAAACAGGGTATGTTTTCCGATCCACAAACCCGCAATGTTACGGATGACGATCAATGGCGTTGACCGATGATGTTTTTGCACTTGTGGAAAATGAAGGTCGAACGCTCACGATCAAGAAAAACACGTTCGGAACCTACAGCCCAGCCACTTCTTCCGGTACGGTAACGGCTTCCAGTGTAACGGCAAAGGGCTTTTTGCTGGACTATCATTCAAGGGAACGCGATGGCGAACGCATCAAGGCCGGGGATCGCAAGGCCGTTATCCGCGCCAAAAATCTTTCGTCGGCCCCGGTCATAGGGGATTTGATTTCTGATGGATCAGTCGAAGGCCAGATCGTTGATATCCGCCGGATTGAACAACAAGGAAGCGCGATAACTTATATTTGCCAGTTGCGTTATTAAAATATTTTTGGGGTAAAAATGCCGGATTTCTCCGTCGAAATAGCAAATTTCGTCAAAAAAGCAAAAGACAGGGAAGCCAGATTTATCCGTGAATTTTCGCAGGACTTGGCGGAAGAGGTTATCACTGAAACGCCAGTTCAAACCGGATTCCTTCGTTCTTCGTGGTCGGCGGCGATCGGTGCGCCCGACACTGGACAAGTCGGGGTTAAGGGATCAATCGAAAGCCCTTCCGATCCCTCCGGCGCGTTCTCCCGCATCGCCCTGAACCTTTTGGGAGTGAAGGGCGGTGATACCATCTTTATTTCAAATAATGCCGAATATGCGCCCCATGTTGAATTTGGCACATCCAGAATGTCGCCCCGCGCCTTCGTGCGCCGGACGCTTGCAAGGGCCAATCAAATCGCGCAAAATGCTTATAAGCGCGTAATGGCGGGGGGTTAATGTATGGCTGATTTTTCTGACATTCGCAGGGCTTTAGAAAAGACTCTCGCCGCGATCTCCGGTATTCCGTCAATATCGTGGGAGAATACCCCGATGAACCCGGAAGCCGCAAATTCATTCGTTCGCGCAAAGCTGGAAGTTGTCGAGCAACGCCCGGCGGCGATAGGGGTGGATGTTCAAACAAAACATTCGGGATTGTTCCTTGTCGATTGTTTTATCAGGGCGGACAAAACGCAAGCCGGACCACTTGCCGCCGACGAATTGGCGGAAAAGGTGACAGACGCTTTCACTTATGGCCTTGTTATCACTGAAAACAGCAAAAGAATTGTCATTCGCTTCGCGGAACGCCGGGGGGCCATCGTCGATCCCCCGTGGTACTTCGTTCCGGTTTCTATTGAGTGGTACGCCTATTTTTGATAGGCTTTTTATAGGTTTAAAAAGGGGGATTAAAAAATGTCTTTCGCGCAAGGTTCACGGACTCAACTGGCTTATGTCGTAGAGTCGGCATATGGCACAACGCCCGCCACTCCATCAACGATTCTTCTTCCGATCAACACCCACTCTCTCAATCTGAAAAAGTCGATTGTTTCGAGCGCGGAAATTCGGGCAGATCGTCAAGTTTCAACCTCTCGCCACGGCAACAAATCGGTTTCCGGCGATATCGTTTGCGAGTTTCGCGCCGATGATTATGACGCGCTTTTGGAATCTGCTTTGTTCGGTGTTTTCACCACAAACGTTCTGAAGCTTGGCACGACATTCAAAAGCTTTTCGATTGAAGATGGTGCGAAAGATATTGCACAGTATCGCGTGTTTACAGGTTGCGCGGTCAATACTTTTGACCTCGATATCAAGCCTAATGCGATGGTTATGGCGACATTCGGCATGTTGGGCAAAACGCAAGCCGCCGCCGCCGGAACCTCGATCGACGCTTCACCGACAGCCGCAAGCGGTAACAAGCCTTTTGATTCCTTCACCGGAACAATCACGGAAAACAGCGGTTCCCTTGCCATCGTTACGGGCCTGAAACTGAAGGTTGAAAACGGTTTGAACCCAACATTCATCATCGGTTCTTCATCCACGCCACAGCTTGAATATGGGCGCGGCAAGGTTTCCGGCGAATTACAATGTTATTTTGAGAACGCGACTCTCTTGAATAAATTCGTGAACGAAACCGAAACCGATCTCGTTTTCTCTCTGACTGATGGGGTAACGGGTAACACCTACACATTCGATTGTCCGAAAGTCAAATTGAATGGCGGCGATGTTCCACTCGAAAGCGAACAGTCGCGCATTATCACGATGCCATTCGAAGCCCTATATAACTCTTCGGATGCGACAACCTTGACGATCACGAAATCATAACGAAGCGAGTTAGGGGGCCGGGTGCTGGATGCCTTGGCCCCCTGACACATCCAGCAACATCCAGAAAAGGAAAATAAAATGGATATCTCTGATCTTCAAATCTCCGACGAAGCCCAACCATGCAAAATTCTAAACCCGAAAACGAAAGAAAAAACTGATATCGTGGTTTATTGCCTTTCGCCGGATAACCCGGAATACAAGGCGGCTATGCTGGACGCGCTTAGAAATGGCGTTGATGAAGGCAAGCCGGACCTTCGGAAGCTTACAGAGAACCGGGCCGCATCCGTGGCGAAGATGGTTTCGGGGTGGGATAACATCGCCCTTGGCGGAAAGCCCTTCAAATATACCAAGGAAAACGCGGTTAAATTGATGAAAGATTTCCCTTGGATTCTCGATCAGGTCGATGAATTTTGCGGGAATCGCGCAAATTTTTTCGCCAAGCCAAAGAGCGTTTAACGGCTTTCGCTCGATGGTATTTTGATCTTCATTTGCCGGATTCTTCGGGTACGCGGAAGATTGACCATTTCAGGCAAGCCGCCAAAAACGGGGCCGATGTTCCCGGCCTGATCCCGCCGAACGAAATCCCGCCATGCTTCCGCCATGTCTGGAATTTATGGCACGAAGTATATTTGGAACGCGATTCGAGTTTCAGTATTCAACCGCTTAAAATTCGTGATATTATAGGCTGGTCAAATGCCTTCGGGGTGAAGCTTTGGCCTATAGAAATAGACTGTTTACAGGCTATTGATCGGGAGTTTGTGCGGGTGCATCATGGACATAGCAAGTCTACAAATTAAAGTTAATAGCAACGAAGTCAAAACGGGCGATGCCGCGCTCGATAAATTTTCAAACACAGCAAAAAAAGCGCAGGGCGCGACTCAGGGTTTAAATCAAAGTTTGCAGGACAATAAAAGCGCGGTGCGCGGATTGTCCGGCGATATCGGCGGGGCTTTAACTTCGGCCTTCGGTCGCCTTCTCTCCGTATATGGCGCGATCAGGGCGATAAATATGATCGATGAATTTACCCAACTGAAGGGAAGGATTCAGCAATCGACTCAATCGGTTCAGGAGTCCGCCGCAGTTTGGGCCGCGCTTTTGGATATCTCGAAGAAAACGGGCGCATCTATGGCGGGGAACGTGTCTATTTTCCAACGCCTTTCCTTCGTGCGCCAAGAGATTCACGCGACAACCGAAGAAATGTTACAGTTCTCCGAAACGGTTTCGAAGCTTGGTGTTATTTCAGGCGCATCGCAAGACGCGCAAAAGTTCGGCTTGACGCAGTTGGGCCAATCTCTTTCCTCGAACATCGTTCGCGCCGAAGAATTTAATTCCATCATGGAAAACATCCCCAACGTGGGCCGGGCGATTGCCGCCGAATTGGGGGTAACACAAGGGGAATTGAGACAGCTTGTTATAAACGGAAAACTTCTTTCCGCCGATGTGTTTGCCGCAATCCTCAATTCCGCTGAAGATGCAAACGCGCAATTTGAAAAGATGCCTATGACCGTTTCCCGCGCATGGTCAAGCCTTCTTATCTCTCTTCAGGAAAGCTTGACGATGCTAAATGAAGCCGGGAATTTAACGAATGTTTTGGCGTGGTCGATGGGCTTTGTTGCCGACAATGTTCGGGTGGTCGCAAGCCTTTTCTCTATGTTGGGCGAGTTGATTTCTTGGGTTGGAACGAAGCTTTATCTTGAATTTCTTAAAAGCTTCGCGCAAGTAAAAGAAGGCTTCGCTTCCCTGATGGATACCCTCTCGATGGGGAAGATCAAGATTAAGGCGACGATCACGGCCCCGGACGGTTCGGAATTAACTTCGGATGAAATCCAATCTATGATCGACGTTGCGCGGGGAGAGAGAAACGCAAATCTTTCTAAACAGCTTGCCGCCGGGGGTGCGGCGGTTCAATCCATCTATGGCAACGCGCCGGAAAAAGCCGCAACACCGACAGGAACGCGCAAGATCGAAACGGACTATAAGGGTATGGTCGCCGGGCTTTCTGCGAACGAAGAAGAAAAGAAAGCCGCCGAAGCGATCAAGAAAACCATCGAAGGACTCAAGTTCAAAAACGAGCAAATGAAGCGCACGAATGAGGAACAAGAGTTATATAACGAGTTGCGGGCGGCTGGAACGAGTCTCGATACAGCGGCGGGAAAACAAATTGAAGAATTAGTTCGCCAACACCAAGCCCTTGAAAAAGAGCAAAAGGCAACCGCCGCGCTTATCGACACGATGGAAAGCGGTTTTAAAACGCTTTGGAAAGACGCGATCACAGGCGCGGGATCGTGGCGCGATGCGATGAAATCCATCGTCGATGATGTTTCTGATATGTTTTATGACCTTGTTATCAAGGATCAGCTTAAAGGACTTCTGAAAGGCGTTCTCGGCGGCGGTGGCGGTGGTGGGAATATGATCGGAAGCCTTTTGGGTAGCCTTGGCGGGGGTATTTCCAGCGCGGCGGGAAGCTTCTTTGGCGGAGTCAAAAGCTTCTTTGGTTTTGCCAACGGCGGGGAATTTCAGGTCGGCGGGCAGGGTGGAACGGATTCGCAACTTGTCGCCTTTCGCGCTTCCCCGGATGAAACGGTTTCGATCAGAAAGCCGGGGCAGGGTGCGGGCGGGGTTGGCTCGGTTGTTTATAACATCGATGCGCGTGGGGCCGATAATGGGGTTGAACAGCGTGTTAAAAACGCGATTCAAATGCTTGATCGATCCATCGAACGCCGGGCCTTGAACGCGGTTCAAAACCAATTCCAGCGCGATCCTAGCTATGGAAGAAGGGGTTAAAAAATGACGATCACTTACCCGCTTTCTTTTCCGACGAATTTGGGGATTTCATCTTTCCGCCTTGGCTTGCGCGAAAGCATCGGGCGTAATGAAAGCCCATACACTTTCGACGAACAAATTTATGATAACATGGGCGAAATGTGGGAGTTGGAAGTTCAGCTTCCCAACATGCTTCGCGCTGATGCTGAAGAATTTAATGCGTTTCTTTTAAAGCTTAGAGGGCGGTACGGAACATTTTTATTAGGCGATCCGAACGGCGCGACTCCTCGCGGCCTATGGGCCGGATCGCCGCTTGTTAAGGGTGGATCGCAAACGGGGTACACTCTTTTAGTGGATGGATTCACCATTGGAACAACTGTTAAGGCCGGGGATTATTTCAGCCTTGGAACGGGCGCAAATACGCATCTTCACAAGCTTGTAACGGATGGAACGGCGAACGGGTCGGGCGAAATCACGCTCGAATTTATGCCATATCTTCGCGCATCGCCCGCAGATAATGACGCGGTTACTTTTACAAGTGCGAAGGGGCTTTTCCGCCTGTCAGAAAACATCCATCCATTCCAAATTAATTCCGATAACGTTTATTCTATGGGCTTTAGAGCGAAGGAAGCGTTATAAATGGCGCGGGATTTAACATCGGGTTTTATAACGGAGATTGAAGCGAAAAGCCTTCGGATCGGCTACTTCGTAAAGCTTTTCTATGACAGCGCAACGGTTTTTTGCTGGACTGGCTACGGCTCAAAAGTTTGGGATGGGGATACCTATACCGGGTTAGGTGATCTTGGAAACTTTGGGCGGATCGAAGAAAGCCAGATTGTTCGCGCAACCGGAATCGCGCTTGTTTTGGCGGGATTCAATTCTTCTTTTATCTCTCTCGCCTTGCAAGAGGATTATCAGGGAAGAAAGGCGGAAATTTATTTCGCCGTTTTCGATTCAACAGGGGCGGTTATTGCCGATCCTCATTTGGTATTTTCCGGCAACATGGATCAGATGGAAATCGAAGATCAGGCGGAAACCGCCACGCTAACCATATCGGTTGAAAACGAGTTGATCGATCTCTTTAAACCGCGCCTTCGTTATTACACGTCCGAAGATCAGAAAACCCAATATCCATCCGATCTCGGCCTTGATTTTATCGCCTTTATCCAAGATGCTGAAGTTGTTTGGAAGGATAAAGTAAAATGATCCACAAGGCGCAAGGATGGGAAGTTCGACTCGATGCTCTTATCATGGGATATTATTACTTTCCTTTTATTTGGGGTCAAAACGATTGCTTCATCTTCGCGCATGATGTTATTCATGCAATAACCGGGATTGATATCATCGCGCCATATCGCGGGCAATATACAGACGCGGCGGGGGCGCAAGCCCTTTTAGATCAGTATGCGGGCGGGAAATACGAAGCTTCTTTTGCCGATCTTCAGCCCGTTGAAAACGTGGCCTTTGCTCAAAGGGGCGATGTTGGGATCATCGAGATTGACGGAAAGGAATATTGTGGCGCGGTTTCTATGAACGCCCGATCCTTCCTATTGCGGCACGAAGAAGGCGGGGTTCGCGCCTTGCCGTTGCGGGCCTTTCGGAATAAAATCAGACTATGGAGGGCCGTTTAAATGCCGCCATTGGTTGGGGCTTTAGGTGCGGGCGCGGTGACGATGTTATCCGGCGGAACCTTTTTAGGGTTTACCGGGCTAACGGCTGGCCTTCTCTCGGCGGCTTCTTCCTTGGTGCTTTCTGGCCTTTCTAAAGCCCTTGCGCCGAAGCCATCCTCTCCGGGGGCCGGGGCATTTGCAAACCTCAAGGGCGGGGCTATTACGCGCCAAATCAGGCAACCATTAACCCCCCGGCGGATGGTCTTTGGGGAAATGCGCGTTTCCGGGCCTTATGCCTTTATAGGATCGACAAACGAGAATCAATATCTTCACTTCATAATCATGGTCGCTTCGCACGAAGTCGATCAGATCGGTGAAATTTGGGTTAATGATGATTCCATCGCGCTTGATAAGCTGGACGCAAGTGGCGATGTTACAAGCGGGAAATATTATAAGACAGATGATGGGCCATTCCTTCGCATCGTAAAGGTGAACGGAACATCGGGGCAAGCGGCACTTTCTAACATGACTTCGGCTTTCCCTGAATGGACTTCGAATCATCGCCTTCAGGGGATCGCTTATATTTATGCGCGGTTGAAATACAACTCCGATATTTACGCTTCAGGGATTCCCAATATTTCCGCATGGGTTCGCGGATATAAAACATATGACAGCCGAACAAACGGTTATTATTGGCATCATAACCCGATGATGATTTTGCGCTCTTATTTGGCGGATACTTCTTTGGGTATCGGGATTCCAGATGCAAAATTTAACGATGATTTCACCGATTCCGGCGCGAACGAGTGCGAAGAGTTTGTCACTACCACGGATATTTCACATGCTGGATCGAGTGCCAACGCGACAACGGATATTATCACTCTCGACGGAGAAACTTTAAAATTTCAAACGGGCGACAGAGTGACTCTTGACGGTGGATCGGGTGTTCCACCGCCGCCGTTGGTTGGGGCAACGAATTACTATGTTATCACATACCAAAGGCGCGACACGCCAAGAATAAAACTTGCCGCAACCTATTCGGACGCGATCAACGGAACCGCCATCGATATCACATCGGCTTCATTTGATAGAACGAATCTTTGCCTTCAAAGCCAAACCTTGGATAACGCAAGCTGGACAAAAACGAGATCAAGCATAACGGCAAATTCTACAACCGCACCGGATTCAACATCTACCGCAGATAGTTTTGTTGAAGATGCTACAGCATCGAATACCCATCAAATGCTTCAATCTATTTCCTTTACGGCTGGAACCGAATACACATTCTCAATATATGCAAAGAAAAATTCTAGGGAACATCTTAGACTTGTTTTCCCTTCGGCGGCATTTTCTTTGACTCCATTTTGCACCTTTGATTTAAATTTGGGAACAATGGCAACGCCTAGCGATTGCACATCGGCAATAGAAAGCGTTGGTTCTGGCTGGTATAGATGCTCAATAACCGCCACGGCAGATATCACCTCTTCAGGCAATATTATTTTGCGCCTTGGAACGAGCCTGACAACGGTATCTTATTCCGGGGATGGAACAAGCAATCTTTATCTTTGGGGCGCACAAGTCGAAGCCTATCCTTCAGCAACGGCCTATATTGCCACTACAACGGCCCCGGTTTCTGTTTCCGGCTCTTTGACGGTAACGAAAAACGCTGAACCACGCTATTCCGCCGGGGGGATCGTTGACTCTGATGGTGAACCTCAAGAGATTATTTCGGGTATGCTTTCCGCCATGTCCGGCAAGGCTCTTTATACGGGCGGAAAATGGACGCTGAAGGCCGGGGCATATGAAACCCCGACTCTTTCGTTCGATGAAAGCGATCTCGTTTCCGGCTATACCGTGAACACTAAAATCAGCCGCCGGGATCGCTTTAACAGCATCATGGGAACCTATACAAGCCCATTGAACAACGGACAGCCCGCCGATTATCCAAAGGTTAAAAACGATACCTATATCGAAGAAGATGGGGTCGCAATTAACCGGGCTTTCGATCTTCCCTTCACTCAAAGGCCGCACACAGCGCAACGGCTGGCAAAAATTGACCTTGAAAAGAGCCGCCAAGAGATAACATTTAAGGCCCGGTTCAAGCTTACGGCCTTTAAGTGTATGGTTGGCGATAATATCCTTCTTTCCATCGCCCGCATGGGGTGGACGGATAAGGCTTTCGAAGTGATCGAATGGTCATTAAACGACGAAATAAAAGACGGTGCGCCAACGCCATTTATCGAAATGACGCTGAAAGAAACGGCTTCAACGGTGTACGATTGGAACAATGGGGAAGAAACCCAAACCGATCCGGCCCCCAATACCGATCTTCCTGATGCCTTCACCGTTTCCGGGGTTGTGGGCCTTGTCTTTAATAGCTACGCGGTCGAAACTCTTGACGGTGATTTTCTATTTCAAATTATTCTCGGATGGGATGCCCATTCTGATAGTTTCGTTTTGGAAGGCGGTCAATTTGAGATACAATATAAGCTATCAACGGAAACGAATTATCGTCCTTCGTTCTTCGTTGCCGGAAACCAAACGGAATCCGAAATTGTTCGCGGCGGAGTCAATACTTCATACGATCTTAGAATCCGCGCTGTTAATAATTTAGGAGTCCGATCTTCGTGGAATAGCCTGACCGGAATTTTAGCGGGATCGTCGGGGGGCATTACATCAAGCGAAGATTGGGGAACGCCTTGGGGATCGGTTGGGTCGAGTGAAGATTACGGAACGCCTTGGGGTTCCGTAAGTTCGAGTGAAGATTGGGGGGGATTCGTATGAGTATTCAGAAGCAGTTTAGGCGCGATACTGCGGCAAACCTTGCGGCGGTTCTACCGGCGGATGGTGAACCCGCCTATAATACCACGGATGATCGCCTTCATGTGGGGAACGGGTCGACAAATGGCGGGATTCCCCATTTAAATTATTTTGACGATATCAAAAGTTATTTTCACTATAACACGACAGCGGGATCAGCAAACGCCTACACGCTCGATCTTCCTTTCAATGCCGCTTCCTATACAGCGGGTATGAGGATTCGTTTTAAGGCTTCATTTTCCAATACAGGATCGGCAACGATCAACGTTGACGGACTTGGCGCAAAAACATTAAAGAAGCTTTCTTCAGGCGCATTAACCGCGCTTTCTTCAGGCGATATCATTTCCGGCCTGATTTATGAAGCGGTGTACGATGGAACGGATTTCCAGCTTTTCGGATTTGAAATGGCTGGCACGTTGCCCGGCATGGTTTTGCTTTCAACGGCGACAGCTTCGGCAAGTTCAAGCTTAAATTTTACTTCGCTGATTTCATCGACATACAATTCATATAAATTCATCCTTTCAGACATTCGCCCCGCAACTGATGATGTTGAATTGTGGCTTCGTACATCGACAGACAACGGATCAACCTACGACTCTTCAGCAAATAACTATGAATGGGTTCAAAATAACTTCACTATTGGCGCGACTCCGGCTGATGCGTTTGAAGGTAGTGATACAGATACAAAAATCAGACTCGTAAATGATTCTAATAAAATAGGAAATAATGCGGCCTATACAGTTTGCGGGGAAGTTAATCTTTACAATCCTCTTGGAACGGTTGCAAGCAAGCTGATTCATGCAAGGTTGCGCTATAGAAATAATGGCGGGGTTGGTCTTATATCTGAAACGTGGGGCCATCGTGACGCGACAAGCGACATTGACGCGATCAGATTCTTAATGTCGAGTGGAAATATCACTTCAGGAAACATTAAAATGTATGGATTGAGGGCATAAAATGGCACATCAAACAATTGCAATTCCAGCGCATCTTTTGGGCGATAAGCTTTCCGACGAAGAACGCGCCGAAAAAGAAAAATACGGGCATCAACCGATTTCGGAAGAAGAAGCCGCGCAAAGACAGATTGACGAAATCGCGCAAGCGGAAAAACGGGCGGCGAAAGAAGCCGATCTTGCGGCGAACGGATACAAATACCGCCGCGCCGAAAAGTTTAAATCTTTGACCATTGGCGATCAGCTTGACGCGCTTTGGAAGGGGATGAAGGCAGTTGTTGAAGGAAGCGATCTTCCTGAAGATACCGCCGATATGCTAGAACAAATTCAAGCTATAAAAGAATCTGAACCTAAACCGGAGTAAAAAAAGATGGCTACAAGATGGGGCTGCCCTTGCGGGTGCATTACAGTTTACGAGGTGTCGGGAGATACCGTCACGCCACAGGCTCATGAAGTTAAATGTGAACTTCACAAGGACGTAACGCTCGAAAACATTATTTCAACGCTTCAACTCTGGTGCAGGGATAATCCGGTCGAATAATGACAGATTATGCGGTCACATATCAGACAGAGCCGACTAACGCCCTTGCGGCGGCTACGACAGCTTATATCCCTATTTGCTCTGTTTACTCTGGCGCACAAAACGCCACGGAAGCAAACTGCCAGCAGAAATGGCCTTATGCTGATACGTTCTCGAAGTTAAGAGTTTACGTTTCTGCGAATACAGCCAACTTTGCCAATACGGTCACCTTCCGCAATAACGGCGCAGATGGAAACCAGACGGTTAGCATCACAGCGTCCACGACTGGCTGGTTTGAGGACACGACCAACAGCGACACGATTGCAGCAGATGACCTGATCAACTGGAAGATCGTGGGGGCTGCTGGAACAGGTACGGCTACCTGCCGAGGCATCAACGTCAAATGCGTCACAGCGACAAACGGGCGCGTCTGGATAGGCGGCTTTGCACCAGCGACATCCAGCCTTGCCACGGCCTCTGTTACGCGATACATACAAGGCCAAGGGCTGCATAACTATTCCGCATCCCTAACCACGACAGGCTCGGCGTATCTTGCTAGGGCTTGTACGGCGAAGAAAATGCGACTGTATGTTATCTCAAATGGCAGGATTACAGACACCGTTTATACCATGCAGAAGAACGGTTCAGATGTCACGCAGGCGGTGACTGTAGGTTCTGGCGGCACAGGCTGGTTCGAGGATACAAGCAATACAGATAGCTTTGCGGCTGGTGACTACGTTTCTTACAAGTGCGTTACCAGTACGGGAACAGGCACGATTGTCACGGCCTCACTGGGGGCGTTTTTCGAGGATGCCTCTGGGTCTTATAATACAACGGTTGGCTTGTCATTTACGCAAGCCACAAACACCACAAGATTTCACGATATTTTCGGGCAGGATAGCACCGCGCTCTCTACAGGGGCGCAAGCTGAAACCAAGATGCGCGGCTCTGGAACAATCAGAAATGTCGGGATGTATGCCAGCTCAAACACTTCTGACCAGACGACAACCTTTACAATGCGGAAAAACGGCGCAGATACAGCCGTAACCTTTACGATTGCAGCCACGACTACTGGCGCGTTTTCTGACGCATCAAATAGCTTCACATACGCCGATGGTGACACAGTTTGCCTGAAATCAGTCAGGGCTGCTGGCGGTGCTAACACGATAACGCTTACAAGGACTTTTGCCGAGATCGTACCAGACGCAGAGGCGGCTTCATTCCTTCCGGCATGGGCTAGAAATTCCAACATCATTTTGGGAGTACACAGACAATGAAAAAGAACGTATCTGGGCAAAAGATCGGGGCGCAAATGATTACGGCCTCGGATGGAACGGCTTTCACAGGAAGCGTGACTGTTTATGTTACTGGCGATGCTGGAACGCAAGCGGTTGGCTCGGTTAGTTCAGGGGCTTGCGCCCACGAAGGCGAAGGGTATCACACTTATGCGCCAGCGCAGGGCGAAACGAATTATGACCTTGTGGCCTTCACGTTCAAGGGTACTGGCGCAATCCCGACAACTGTTCAAATCTTTACGACTTTCCCGCAGACTGGTGATGCTTACGCTACAGCAACGGCAATCGAAACCGACACGCAGGATATTCAAGGCCGCCTTCCGGCTGCGCTGGTATCTGGGCGCATTGATGCAAGTGTCGGGGCTATGGCTACGGATGTTGTCACCTCAACGGCTCTGGCGGCTTCTGCGGTTACTGAAATCCAAAGCGGTCTTTCCACGCTCGATGCGGCGGGCGTGCGCACGGCGGTTGGCCTTGCCTCGGCTAACCTTGATACGCAGCTAACTGCGATTGATGATTATCTTGATACAGAACTTGCGGCGGTTAAATCCGTGGTGGATGCAATCCTTGTTGATACGGCGGTGATCGGCGCGACTGGTGAAGGGCTTACTTCCCTTGCCACGCAAGCGAGCGTGAATACTATTGACGATTTACTCGATACGGAGATTGCCGCTATCAAAGCGAAAACAGACAACTTGCCCGCAAGCCCAGCAGCTACAGGGGATATTCCTAGCGCTGCAAGCATTGCAACGGCGGTCTTGACAACGCAGATGGCTGAAAGCTATGCGGCTGATGGCGTAGCGCCAACTCTGGCACAAGCCCAATTCATGACAATGCAACATCTTGGAGAATCGGCTATATCTGG
>ERZ869925.206-NODE-206-length-41166-cov-79.559680_pt1 | contig 41166 bp, 53 predicted proteins | sample MGYA00579311_ERZ869925 | MGnify/ENA primary metagenome ERZ869925 (study PRJEB32216, sample SAMN09231817) | wastewater metagenome | place: USA: Maryland | collected 2016-07-30 | study: EMG produced TPA metagenomics assembly of the PRJNA472060 data set (Reclaimed...
GACGCTCTTCCGATCTCGCATGCGCGTAAAATATCGCCCCGTTTGATTTTTGGACGCCTAAACGAAAACGGTCCGCCGGAGTGTTGGCACACTCCTGACGGACCTGACCGACCGAGATGCTTGTATCATCCAGGACAGCTAGACAATGCTTATATGCGAAGTGGTTCCGTCGCAACCCACAATGGTCTCGTCCGTGTGTGTGATTTGTGATGAGCGGTTTTCTTACGTTCCTCTCGGACCTAGGCCGCGCCGAGTGTGTTCCGACCAGTGCTATAGGGTCAGACATAACGCCTACAGCAAGTCCTACCGTGAAGACGGGCGCTACCTCGAAAAGAGCCGGGAGTATGAACGTCCAAAGCGGTCGGCTCTTTGTGTGATTTGTGGTGAGGTATTCCATACTCCGAATAGCCGCACGATAACCTGCGGGAAGGTATGCGGAGCGAGGAAAGTAGCCCAAAGCCTGAAGGATAGGGGCCGTATCTGGCCTACCGTTGCGGACAGAGAGCGGTATTTCTCCTATCGTAGACGTGCTGTCATCAAATCGGCTGTAGCTGAGATATTCCCGGCGTCCGAGATTTTTGAGCGGGGCGGTTGGCGGTGCCAAATATGCAGGAAGAAGGTCAGCCGCTCATCTAAGTGGCCACATCCCAAAAGTCCGTCTTTGGATCACATCATCCCGATATCAAAGGGTGGCAAGCATATTCGTTCCAATGTGCAGTGTGTGCATTTCACCTGCAATTCAAAGAAAGGGAACAGAGGCGCGGATCAGTTGCTTTTGTTCGGTTGAGTGAGAGCCAATGGCACGCGGTGGATACCGGCCAAGTGCTGGGCGGCCCAAGGGGTCTGTTAGTGTTAGTCCCAAAGTGAAGTCGGTTGAGGCAGAGTTAGTGCTTTCCAACCCGGAATATCGGTCAGCCCTAGATTTTGCGATGCGCGTCATCAACGACCCTACGGCCGAGATGGCAGACAAGATACGGCTCGCGATTGCTGCAATGCCGTTCCAGCACGCAAGGCTATCTGATGCGCCAATCGGGAAGAAGGAGCAGGCGCAAGCCGATGCTGATACCGCTGGCGTTGGGACCGTGTGGGGTGACGATCTGGATACCGGCGCTGCGGTGAACTAATGACCGCTTGGGACACTTCGTGCGTCGATTGGAAGGATCGGATCATGTCCGGTCGTTCGCTGGTGCCGGAGCTGCCCTTGTTCGAGGCGGAAGCGGCGCGGGGGCTTCGGATATTCAAGCGGCTGCGAGTGCCAGACATCAAGGGTATGCCTACTCTAGCCGAGGCATGTGGTCCTTGGTATTTCCCAATTGTCGAGGTCATTTTCGGTTCGTATGACCCCACCACCGACCATCGGGTGGTGCAGGAATACTTCAAGCTTATCCCGAAGGGGAACGCTAAGAGTTCGTATGGCGGCGCGGTGATGGTCACCGCTCTAATCGTGAACCGAAGGCCGCAGGCTGAGTTTCTGCTGATTGCGCCGACAAAAGAGATTGCCGACATTGCGTTCAAGCAGGCATCCGGGACCATCCGCGCAGACCCGGAGCTTGAAAAACTATTCCATATCCAACGCCATATTCGGCTGATTACGCATCGGAAGACGGGAGCAACGCTACAGATTAAGGCGGCGGACACGGACGTTATTACCGGGTCCAAAGCTGTCGGCACGATGATCGACGAGACGCACGTTTTCGCGAAAAAACCTGCGGCGGCTGATATTTTCGTCGAGCTTCGCGGCGCGTTGGCCAAGCGGCCTGACGGGTTTTTGTTTCAGACGACGACGCAAAGCAAGGCACCGCCGGCCGGCGTGTTTCGGACAGAACTGATGACCGCACGGAAGGTGCGGGATGGCCTGATACGGCTTCCATTGATGCCGGTTCTCTATGAACTCCCGGCCGAGGTGGCTGCGGACGATGGTTGGAAGGAGCGGCGATACTGGCCGCTGGTTAATCCGAACCTTGGACGCTCGGTCAACGAGACGTTCCTTGTGGACGAATTGCGGAAGGCTGAGGAGCAGGGCGCAGAGCAGATGATCCTGCTGGCCAGCCAGCACTTCAACGTCGAGATCGGCCTTTCTCTCGGCTCCGATCGCTGGCGTGGCGCGGATCATTGGCTAACCTCTGGCGAGCCTGATTTGACGTTGGAGACCTTACTAGCCCGTTCCGAGGTTGTGGTGATCGGTGTCGACGGCGGCGGGTTGGACGATTTGCTTTCGGTGTCGGTGGTGGGTCGCGAGGCTGATACGCGGCGTTGGCTTTCGTGGTCAAAGTCCTGGGTTCATGAGGGCGTTCTGAACCTTCGCAAGTCGGAGGCAGCGCGGTTGCGCGATTACGCTGCGGCGGGCGATCTGGTGATTGTTGACGACATGGAAGACGCGTTTGAGCAGGTCGCGGAATTGGCGGCCGAGGTAGATGCGTCGGGCTTATTGGCGCGCGTGGGCTTGGACCCGATGGGGGTTGGCATGATCGTTGATGCGATGGCCACCCGGGGCATCGACGGTGACCGTGTGGTTGCCGTGTCGCAAGGCTGGACGCTCAACGGCGCGATCAAAACGACCGAGGTTAAGCTGGCATCCGGCGCGTTGGTTCATGCGGACCAGTCAATCATGGATTGGGCTGTGGGCAACGCAAAGGCGGAGCCGAAGGGCAACGCCATCACCATCACCAAGCAGGCGGCGGGTGCGGGCAAGATTGATCCGGTGATGGCGCTGTTTGATGCGGTGGCGCTGATGTCTCGGAACCCGGAGGCGGTTCCGCCTGTTGACATTATGGCCATGGTCGCCTGATCCCTTCGGAGTAAGCCGAAATGACTGTCATTACCAAGGCGACCGTCTCTGACGGTGGCGCGCTTGAGTTTGTCCTATCGGATGCGACGGTGGACCGCTACGGCGACATTGTGGAGGCGTCCGGCTGGGACCTTCGCAACTTCAAGCGCAACCCGATCGCCCTGTTTGGTCATTCGTCTTCATTCCCGATCGGCACATGGTCCGACATCCGAGTTGAAGGCGGCAAGCTGCTTGGCAAGCTGAACCTCGCCATGCGCGGCACAAGCCAGCGGTTGGATGAGGTCATCAGCCTTGTTGAACAGGGCATCTTGCGTGCGGTTTCCGTGGGGTTCCGCCCCGCTGAATGGGAGCCGATCGACCCCAAGAAGCCCTACGGCGGACAGCGGTACAAACGGCAGGAATTGCTTGAAACCTCTCTGGTTTCCATCCCGGCCAACCCGGCGGCGTTGCAAGTCGCGCGGTCGCTGAACGTCTCCGACGAAACCATGTCCCTTGTTTTTGGCGAGCAAGCCGAAATCAGGCAACGGGACATGGCCAGCCATGGCGGGAACGCCTCTCCGAAACCTCCCCTTACCCAAAGGCAACCTGCCATGACCACCCTCTCGCAGCGGATTGAAGCCGCGCAAGCCGACCTGAACGCCAAGCGTGATCGTCTTGTGCAACTGAACAACGACGAGACCCTCGACCTGGACGCGATTTCCGGTCTGACCGACGAGATCGACCACGTGGAACGCTCCATCGCCGTCATGAAGGCGTCGGAAGCGAAAATCGGCGCGGGCGCCGGTTCGCCCGCCAGCCCGCCGATCAATCGCCGTCCCCTCGGGTATCCCGCGCCGGAAGTGAAGGCGTCGGACCTGATCGTGCGAGCGGCCCTGTGCCACTTCATGGCGCACGTGACCCGTCAGCCGATTGAGCGGGTGCTGGAAGACCGCTACCCGGGCCACGAAGCGACGGCGATGGTCACCAAGGCGGATGTCGTGGTCGGCACCACGACCACATCCGGCTGGGCCTCGCAGCTTGTGCAGACCGCGACGGCGGAGTTCCTTTCACTGCTTCAGCCGTTCTCGATCTACCCGGCCCTGCGTGATATGGGCGTCGGTCTGACCTTCGGACCCAACTCGGGGGCCATCAAGATTCCGTTCAGTTCCAGCACGACCGCGCTGGCCGGCGGGTTCGTTCTTGAGGGCGATCCGATCAAGGTCGGTCGCTTGACGTTGGATTCCCTGACCCTCGCGCCGCACAAGTTCGGCATCATCGTTCCTATGACGAAGGAAGTGATGCGCCTTACGACGCCGGCTCTGGAAGACGTGATCCGTCGCGAGCTTCTGACCCGCACGGGCATCACCCTGGATGGGCTGCTGTTGGATGCGACGGCCGGATCAACGACCCGCCCGCCCGGCCTTCGCTATGGCGTGTCGGCGGCCGGAACCGCTTATGGCGGCGGCGACTACACGGCGTTCCTTGAGGACATGAAAACCCTGCTTGCGCCGTTTGATTCGGCAAATGCGGGGCGTTCGTTGGCCCTCATGATGAACCCCGCGCAGGCCCGTCACATCAAGATGATGCCGGGTCCGAATAACAGCGGTTTCGGCTGGGCCAATCAGTTCCTTGCCGACTTCCGTCTGATGGTTTCCACGTCGGTCACTTCCGGCATGGTGATCGCCATTGATACGGCGGACTTTGTGACCGGGACTGGCGACACGCCGATGTTTGAGGCGTCCGATCAGGCCACCATCCACATGAGCGATACGCCGCTGGAAATCGTCTCTGGCACCGGCCCGACCACGGCCGATCCGGTTCGGTCGATGTTCCAGACCAACAGCGTCGCGCTCAAGATGATGATGGACGTGACGTGGAACATGCGCCGCACCGGCATGGTGCAGTGGATCGAAAACGTCACCTGGTAACCAACAAGACGCGGGGCCGCCACGCCCCGCGTCTTCCCTTTTGTCCGCGCTAGTGCGGGGAGGCACCCAACATGACTGTTCGCCGCTTTGTTGTCCCGATGACCGTTGACGCCAGCGGCGATGGGACGTTCTACACGCCCGCGATCTATGGGCATTTGGTGTCGTTCCGCTACGTGAAGACCGATTTCACGGACGGGATCGACTTTGTTTGCACGCTGGAAACCACAGGCGAAACCCTGTGGGCAGAGGACAGCGTGAACGCTTCGGCCACACGCCATCCCCGCGCCGCAACGCATTCCGTGGCCGGTGCCGCGTCCCTGTATGCGAGCGGTGGGACGGCAGTGAACGGTCGGATCGCCATCGGCGGTGACCGTATCAAGATCGTGGTCGATGGCGCCGGCAATGCCACGACTGGCACGCTCCACGTTACGATTGACGGGTGAACGAACATGGCGCGCTCCCGCAAATTCACCGTGACCGCGACTTCTGACGGGTCGCAGGTCGGCACCCACTACACGCCCTATTTTTCGGGCTACATCGAGAGCGTCCAGTATGTGAAGGCCGGGTCTGGCGGCTATACCGATGGCGTCGATTTTACCATCACGGCGGACGCGACCGGCGAAAACATCTGGACCGACACGAACATCAATGCTTCCGAGGTGGTCCGGCCCCGTGCCGCGACATGCACCACCGCCGGCGTTGCGTCCCTGTATGCGGCGCTTGGGGAGGCGGTGAACGACCGGATTGCCATGTCTCGTGATCGGGTCAAGATCGTGCTGGCACAGGCCGGCGCATCCAAGACTGGCACGTTCGTCATCACGGTGTCCGACGCATGATGGAGACGTGGTTTGTGATGGAGGACGGCACGGTGGGTGACCCGCGTGACGTGTCCCCCGATGCGACCGGCCGGCTGCATCACAAGGATGGCCGCGCGGTGCAGTATCGGTCCGATGGTGAAACCCCGCGTTCCCGTGGGGTGGATGCCGACGCGGAACGGGCTAAGGCTGTCCCGGTGGTGACGAACGATATGCGCGCCGGTCCGGCGAAGTCGTATCGGACGCGTGAGGCGAAGGCCGGCTAGTTGGGTATTCTGAGCCGCATCTTCGGAAAGGCCAAGGCGACCGAGGGCCAATATCGCCCCGGTCCCTACCTGCTGAATGACGGCTGGCTATCCGCGACCGCCGGCCGGTATATGAACTGGTGGCAGATGGGATACACACAGCAACCCTATGGCGAGACAAGCGCCATGGTCGAAGCGTGTGTTTCCGCCTATGCCCAGACGATTGCCATGTGCCCCGGCGACCATTGGCGCCTGATGCCGAATGGCGGCCGGGAACGGGTGTCTAATTCCAGTCTGACCCGCATCCTCCGCCAGCCGAACGATTATCAGTCGATTTCCGATATGCTGTTGAACCTGACGCGGCGCCTATACACCAAAGGCGAGGCGTTTGGCGTGGCTATCAGGAACGCTCGCGAGGAAATCGCCGAACTGCATTTGATGCGGAATGGCACACCTCGCGTTGCGGTGGACGGGTCCATCTTCTACGACCTGAGCGGCAACGAAATTGCCGAACAGCGGTTTGACTTTAGCGCGCCGATCCCCGCCCGGGACGTGCTCCATGTGCGACTGCACACCCCGCGCCACCCGCTCAAGGGCGAAAGCCCGATCCTGTCAACGACACTTGATCTGGCCATGTCCGGCGCTGCACTCAATCAGCAGGTGGCGTTCTATCTGAACCAAGCCCGTCCATCGTTCATGCTGGAAACGGATGAAAAGCTGACGCGGCAGCAGGCCGATGACCTTCGTGCGCGATGGAACGAACAGACCCAAGGCGAGAATGCCGGCGGAACGCCTGTGCTGTCGTGGGGCTTGAAGGCCAAGCCGGTTGCGGTATCGGCGGCCGATGGACAGTTGGCGGAAATGCTCAAGCTGTCGGATCAGAATGTGGCGCTTGCGTTTCGGATGCCGTTGCAGGTGCTTGGGGTTGGCAGCACGCCGTTTGCGTCAACCGAGGCGCTTATGTCGTCCTGGAAATCGTCCGGCCTCGGCTTCGCGCTCAATCACATTGAGGAAGCGATGGGTCTGCTGTTCCGGTTGAAGGGGCAGCCGGACGAATACCTTGAGTTTGATACGTCCGCTCTGATGCGCTCCAACTTTAAGGAGCGGATGGAGGGATGGTCGATCGCCACGAAGTCTGGCTTGACCATCAACGAGTTCCGCAATTCCGAGGGCTACCCAAGTGCGGAATTTGGCGACGACCCCCGCGTTCAGCAACAGGTTGTTCCATTGAGCTACGGTGCGGCGATGCAGCCCCCGCAACCGGCGGCGGCCGTCCCGCCTGATGTGGCCACAGAACCGGATGCGGATGACAATGACGGTCCCGACCCCGATCCGCAACGCGCCCTCCGCGCCTTCCGCGCCTCGTATGACCGGCATTCCGCACTCGTTGATTGATGATCTCGCCTCAGAGCTTGGCGCAATCGTTGCCAGGATCGAGCGTGAGCTTCGCCAGCGGTTTGACGCGCTGTCGGCTGAACTGCGGGCCAAGACTGCCGAAATGGAATTGCGCGCGGTAACAGCGGAGCGCGCCACGGCCGATATGGTTTCGGCTCGCATGGCCACGCTCCGCAATGGAGAAGACGGGCAGCCCGGCACGTCGATCACGGTCGAAGACGTGGCGCCGTTGATCGCCGCCGAAGTCGCCAAGGCCGTTGCCGCAATCCCGCCCGCCAAGGATGGCGAACCGGGAGAAAGCGTGAGCCTGGATACGGTCCGCTCCATGGTGTCTGACGCAGTTGCCTCCCTGCCGCCCCCTGAGCCGGGCAAGGACGCCGATCCGGTGGCCATTGAGGCGATGGTGGGCGAAGCGGTTGCAAAGGCGGTAGCGGCCATTCCTGCGCCACAGGACGGCAAGAGCGTGGAACGGGAAGAAGTGGCGGCGATGGTCGCGGCCGAGGTTGCCAAAATCCCGCCCCCGCGAGACGGGGAGGACGTGAAGCCGGAATACGTCCGAGAGATGATTGCCGAGATGGTCTCGGCCATCCCCGCGCCCCGCAATGGCCTAGACGCCGATCCCGCTGTCATCCGGGCCATGGTGGATGATGCTGTCGCGGCAATTCCGACCCCCAAGGATGGCAAGCCGGGTGCGGACGGAAAACTCCCTGTCGCCAAGGCTTGGGCCGATGGCGTCTGCTATGAGGGCGATGTCGTGACGCATAACGGCGCGACTTGGCAGGCACAGAGGGACACGGGCCGCGAGCCTCCGCATGAGGACTGGATTTGCCTCGCGGCGGCCGGTCGGAAAGGCGACGACGGGCGCGGACTGGTGATGCGCGGCACATGGGACCCTGCCGGCGAATACAAGGCCATGGACTTTGTGGCGTGGAACGGCGGGTCGTTCGTCGCGCGGTGCGACAACCCTGGAGACTGCCCCGGCGAAGGCTGGCAGCTTTTGGCCTCCCCTGGCCGACGCGGGAAGCCGGGCGAAAGTCCCTCCCCGATCCCCGGCCCGCCCGGCGCGAAAGTCGCATCCATCACGGTCGATGGCGAGGGCGTCCTGACGTTGACCAATGCCGATGGGTCGGTGGTGCAATGCGACTTCTACCCGCTGCTCATTAAGGTCCAGGGCTGATGCTGACGGTAACGACGCCAGCAACGGACCGGAACCTACTTACGACGGCTGAAATCCGCTATGCGGTTGGAGTATCGGACGCAAGCCAGGACGACGCTCTAGGCGTTCTAAACCGCCGTATCGCCTCGGCTTTCTCACGGCTCTACACGAACGCCAGCGGGTCCACCCCGGTCACGCTGCGGCTTGAAACCATCACCGAGACGTTCCGCGACGTGTGCGCGTCCCATCTGTGGCTGTCCCGCGCGCCGGTCACGTCCATCACGTCGGTTGTGTCCGATGGCACGACATTGGACGCGGCGGATTACGAAATTGACGGTCGGCGCCTCTACAGCCTGTCGGACGATGCGCGGGTCTGGTGGTCTTCGGCCAAGGTCGTAGTCGTCTACGATGCCGGATGGGACACAGTGCCCGATGAGATCAAACTGGCAGCATCCAAGATGGCGCGGCTGCTCTGGTCCGAGGGTGGTGACAGCGGACGGTCCGATCCGAACCTAAAGCGGGTCCGCATCGAAGGCGTTGGCGAACGCGAATGGTGGGTCGGCGGCGCATCTGACCCGCTCATGTCGCAGGAAATTCAAGAGTTGTTGGCCCCGTTTCGGGAGATGGTGGTGTAATGGCAATCCCCGGCGTCTACAGCCTCGCATCCGAAACCATCACCACTGCCATCACCGCGCAGGCGTTCACCGCCATCGACAACCTCGACGGCATGACCCGCGCCACATTCGAGGCGACCTTCGCCGGCACGGGCGGAACAACAGCGGTCGCGCTGATCCAATCCCGCATCGGATCGGCCGGCACATGGCGCGAAATCGCGAGCATCGACTTCGCGGCCGCCGGCGCCAAATCATGCACGGTTGTATCAACCGCCGCCACGCCCGCATCCTTCGCCGCGCTGTCCGCTAATTCGGTCCTGAATTGGCTCGGGACGGAACTGCGGGCTGTGGGGACGACAACCGGGACGTGGACGAACGGGGCGCTGGCGGTTCGGGTGCATGTGACGTGACGTTTCAATCCGACCTGGACCAGTTCCTAGCCGCAGACGGCCAGGACGTAATCCTACGCCGTCTCACCGGCACCACGAACCAAGTCGCCGTAGACTGCCCCTGCCGCGCGTTCGTCCGTGGCTATCAGCCCAAGGAACTGGCCGGCGGGATCATCCAAGGCGACACCCACGTGATCCTGTCCGCCACCGACATCATCCGCGCGCAGTGGCCGGGTGGCGAGCCGGTGACGAACCCGCCGACCGCGACCGATCCGCGTGTCCCGCGCAAAGGGGATCGCGTCATCATCGAAGGCAAGGCGCGAACGGTTGAATACGCATCACCAACGTCCGTCAACGGCATCCTCCACCGCATTGATCTGACCGTTCGAGGCTAAATGTCCCGCTCCATCGTTCGCGCTGCCGTAGTCGCTCATATCGCGGCCGGGTGGACGTTTGCGCCCGTCATCACACAGAACGTCACCGGCTCGCCACCCGAACCCACGGGCACCGATCCGACGCCGTATCTGTTCGTCCAGATCGCCAACAACAGCACGGAACAGGCATCCACGGGCGAAGCCGAACCAGATGGAAACCGCTGGGATGAATACGGGCAGGTGTTCTTCCACATCTATACCCCGTCCGGCTCCGGTGTGGCGCTGTCCGATCAGTATGCCGACGCCATCGTTGAACTGTTCCGAGGCGTGACGCTCGCGGACAATATCGAGTTCCACGACTTCAACGGCGACGTAGGCGGACCCGGCGACGTGGACGGCAATTACTACCGCGTGAGCGTGTCGGTGGACTGGATACGGCGCGGTGGTTGAAACCTTGTGGCGTGTCGCGGATGAATTTGACACGTCCAACACGCGATACAATCCGAATTACATCCTTGCAGATTACGACGGGACCGAAGTGGCCAACGCGGGCGGTGAAACCGTTGGCGGCGTCGCCAAGATGTTCATCGCGCGTGACGACGTGCGGGGGGCCAAGACATTCGACGTGCTGGCGGCGCAGGAGTTGGTCGAAGTGAACTATGCAGACCTCAGCACGACCATTGCGAACGGAGCCGCACTCTCGTCCGCCGTGACGCTATCCCGCCGTCCGATCCTGTCCATCCTTGTCCCGTCCGGCTGGGATGATGCGGTCCTGACGTTCCAAGTCTCCATCGACGGGATCACGTTCTATGAGCTTTTGGACGAAGACGGCGGCGCTGTTTCGTTGACGGTTGCCGCCGGCACCGTAGCCCGGATCACGAACTTGGACCAGTGGGCCGGGTTCAATTACCTCAAGATCAGGTCGGGGACTTCAGGAACTCCGGTTAGTCAGTCCGGTGCCGTTACCATCTATCTCACAGTCAGGGACGCCTAACATGCGATACGCCGTGCTGCGGCCGTTCAATACGCCATCGCGCCGGTTCGCGGTTGGCGATGTGGTTTTCGCCGAAGATTTGGACGGTCCGGTATCTGCCGAGGATCGCGTCGAGACCGGCTTCATGCAGCCCAACGATCCCGAACAGCCCGTCGCGCCGCTGTCCATCCGCCGAAACGAAATCCTGCCGCCGCCCGTAGAATTGGAGAATGACGATGCCGTCTAGCAACCGCACTCAGGTCACCTCGGTCCGCGAGACGACGGTAGGGACCACCCCCGGCACGCCGCGTATGCGGCTGCGTCGCGTCAACGGAGAGACGTTGCAGCTCGTCCCGACCTTCGCGGCGTCGAATGAAATGCGGTCGGACCGCATGGCGTCGGACATCATCCGTCTCGGCAAGCAGTCCGGCGGCGATCTGCCGTATGACATGATCTACCCGTTCCCCGACAGCCCGAACGATACCGACATCTGCTCCGCGTTCTACAACGACTTCACGAACACGGCGACGCGGTTCAACGACGGCACGGCGGACAGCGTGATTACCGCTGTTGCCACCACTGGCGAGATCGTGACCTGCACAACCGGGACGGCTTTTGTCGCGGGGCAACTGGTCCGCCTGACCGGGTTCGGGGTGTCCGGCAACAACGTGGTGGCCAAATGCACCACGGGCAGCGCGACGGTCCCCGCGTTCGTCGGCGCCGGCCTGACCGATGAAGCCGCGCCCGCCGCCGCCGCCCGCATGAAGGTCGTTGGCTTCCAGGGCGCATCCGGCGATATCACCGCCACGGCAACCGGCCTCGGCTCCACGTCACTGAATTTCACCACACTCGGCCTCGCGGTCGGACAGTGGATCAAGATCGGTGGCAGCGCGACGGCGGACAAGTTCGCCACGGCGGCACTGAACAGCACCGCCCGCATCACCGCCATTGCCGCGACGGCCCTGACGCTGGACCACCGCCCAACGGGCTGGACCACGGATGCGGGCACGTCCAAGACCATCAAGGTCTGGGTCGGTGACCAGATCAAGAACGGAACCACGCAGGTTGGCCAGACCATCGAACGCGGGTTTCTCGGCCAGGGCACGCCAAACTATTTTGTCCACCCCGGCATGGTGGTCTCCAATCAGGCATACAACTTCGCGCTCAATCAGCCCGTGACGGTCGCGAACACGTATCAGGGCATGGGCGGTTCGGTCAGCACATCGCCGCTGGATGCGTCCCCGGATGCGTCGCTTGTGCTGGCGTCCTTCCCCCCGTTCGTCACCCGCGTCCACGTCGGTCGCGTCACGGAAGCCGGCACCACCATTGCGACGCCAAACTTCCTTCGCGGCATGACCATCGTCCTGAACAACAACAGCACGATGATTGAGGCCATCGACGCGGAAGCAGCGCAGGGCATCACCGGGCACGCGGTCGATGTGACCGGAACGGCCGAGTTCTACTTCGGCAACAACGCCCTGCTGACCAAGTATTTGGCCGGCACCCCCACATCGCTGGCGAGCTACCTCTACAACTCCCTGTCCGGCCAGGCCCTCATTTTCTCCATCCCCCGCGTGATCTTCGCGGGCGACGGCTCCCCGAACGCGAGCGGCCGGAACGTGGACGTGATGCTGCCGCTTTCCTGGACGGCATCGAAAGACGAAACGGTGACCAACGCCATGATTACGTTGGATCGTTTCGAGTATGTGGAAAACTGATAGGAGCAACCTGTGGCCGTTCTTAATCGCATCCGGCTGGATGCGGACCGGATCAATGATGGTCGGTGGGTGACCGTCCAAGTCGATGGCGAGCCTTTCGAGATCAAAACGCGCGGCTACACGGCCCGGTATCGCGATGCGTTCCAGCGGCTTCGCATGGAGCGTGTCCGCGAAATCAACCGCAAGGCCGATCCCGGCGCGCTGATGGTGACGGTGGACACCCTGCCGCCGTCCATCGAAGACCTGTGCCTCGGCCGCGCGCTGGCGGATGAATGCTTCCTCGACGTGCGGGGCCTGCTGGAAACCGACGACGGGCCGGAAGTGAGCAAGGAAACATTCCGCGCGCTGCTTCTGGAACCCGAGGCAAACCGCCTGTTCCTCCAACTCGCACAGGCAGCGGCGGCCGAGGTGACCGGCGACCGTTCCGCCTTGAAACAGGCCAACGCGGGAAACTCTGCGACCGTCTCCGAACCCATCTAGCCGGAGGCGGTGAAGCGGCTTCGCGGTTGGCCGAGGTTGAACGGCTGATCGCGGAGCAACCCGACGCGGCCGAGGTTTTCGCGTCAGAAGTCGCGGCGCTGCGGCTACAGGCCGAGGAAGTCGCCAACCCATTCCCGCATCTGGATTGGATATGGGAAGCTTGGTGGCGCCTCGGTGACGAAAGGCCGCACGTCGTGACAGGCGTCGGGACCGGCATGGGCGGCATCATGATCCGGTCCGTCCCCGGCAAGATCGCATGGACTGCGGTGCGGTCATGGTGCGACGCGCACGGTTACGGCGACGATGACCGGGACATGATGGATTACTGCATCCAGGCCATGGATGCGGTCTATCTGCCGTGGTGGGTGGACAAAAATAAGCCGAGGTCGTGAGGGATGGACAAAACCGCCCTCCCCGGATTTGGCCGATGGACAAAATTCGGAGGTCGGTCCGGTCGGATGGACAAAATCCTCCGGACGCATGGACAAAAACGGACAGCGGTGACGAATGGCGAGCAACCACCTAACCGTTGCTCGCACGATCCGCGAATTTGTCGATGCGTCCCTGTCCCCGGAAGCCAGCGCGGCCCGGTTCGCCGCCATCGCCCGCGCCCGGCGTGATGAGGTCATCCAATCCGGGCAGGCGTCGGAACGATACGACACGTTCGTTGACGGCCGGCAGGGTGCCCGCGAAGAAACCACCCGGCCCGGCGGCGCGGTCGAGTATCGCTTCAATTCGTGGGGCGAAATCATCCGCGCCGCGCTGCTTGAGCTTGCCATGGCGTCGCCACAAGACAGCGGCGATTTCATCCGGGCGTGGATGGTCGCGGTCAACGGCAGGCCATGGGTTGGCGAGTATGAGGACATTCCGATGGATGCGGATGTGATCATCGTCAATCCGCTTCCCTACGCGCGGAAAGTGGAAGTCGGTGCCATCACATTGAGCGTTCCGGCGCATCCTGTGGAACGTGTCCGGCAGCGCATGATGCGGAAATTCCGCAACGCGTTCTTTAGCAAGACATTCGTATTCCTGCCGGCATCGTTCGCCACGCTCGGATACGAAACGCCCTACATCCTCAAGGGCAGATACCACGACCCGCTGTTCATCGCGGGGCGTCGCGAGCGCGCGTTCAAAGCCGGGCGCCGGTTCCACGCGCCGGGCAAGATCCAACAGAGAGGCCAGCAGGTGAGTTATCCCGGTCTCTCCATTGCGATGAACCGCTAACATGGCGGTCTCTATCGAAACCCTCCGCGTAGAATACGCGAGCAAGGTCGCCGCACAAGCGAAGGCGGATGCTGACGCGCTGTTGGGTGCCGCCAAGGCAATGGAAAGCCTCGGCACGGCGGCCAATACCACGGATCAGGTCCTAAAGCGGACCAGCCAGACCTATGAACAGATCGGCCGCAAGGTCGATGGCGTCGCAGCGGCGTCGGACCGGCTAGAGCGGGCCGAGGCAGCCCACGCCAGCCGTGTGGGTGCGGTCATCGACGCCTACAAGCGGGGCGAAGTCACTCTCGCGAAGGCGCAACAGGACATCTCGCGGCTGAACGTCGCGTTTGAGCAGACCACGAAGAAGGCGGTCGAATACGGCCAAGCCGTCGAGGCCCGCTTCACGCAAGCCGGAACCGCCGTATCCACGTCCCTCACGACGGCCGGCGCATCCACCGCCAAATTCACCACCCAAACGAACCAAGCCTCGCACGCGGTCCGCCAACTCGGCATTCAGTCGATTGACGTGTTCCAGCAGTTGGCGAGCGGCGCGCCGATCATGACCACCTTCATTCAGCAGGGTGGCCAGATCGGGCAGGTGATGGCCGTGTCCAACACGTCCATCGGCGCGGTGGCCAAGTCCATCGGCGGAATGATCGCGGCAAACGCGGGCATCATCGCCGCAACCGCCGGCATGGTCGGCTTCGGCGTCGCGATCTACGCAGTCGCGTCCCGATCGTCCGAACTGGAAAGCCAGCAACGCGCCCTAGGCGTGGCCATCGCCGGCGTTGGCCGTTCGGCGGAACTGTCCACCGGGCAGTTGCAAGGCTACATCACCCAACTCAAACAGCAGGGCGTTGCTGCGGCCGATGCACAGGCTGCGGTGACGGCCCTTGCGCGCAATCCGTCGCTGTCCAGCGGGGCAATCGGGCGGATTGTCGGGCTTGGCGCGGATGCTGCGGCGGGTTCGGGGAAGTCGGTGCAAGAGGCAATCAGCCTCATGTCCGACGCGATGAAGGGCAGCGTTGACGGCATCCAGAAGCTAGACGAAGCCTTCAACCTTCTGACCGCCACCGAGGCCGCGTCCATCCGCAACATGGTGGAGCATGGCGACAAAGCCGCCGCGCTGGATCAGGTGTTCCGCAAACTGACCGACCGCGTGAGCGGCCTGAACGCAGAAGCCCTGTCTCCCATGGAACAGGCATTCCGCGACCTGGGCAACGGCTGGGATGACTTTATGAACCGGATCGCCCGTAGCGGTCCGGTGCTGGCCATGATGCGCGGTGCGGCGAACCTGCTTCGCGACGCGAATGTGTCCGACCTGACGGGACAGCTTGCCCAGCTTCAAGGCGAAGCGGCGCAGCAACAAGGGTTCATCGACCGTTACGGCAACGGCGGCTCGGTGGCGCGGCAGGAACAGGCGGCCCGCGCGCGTGAACGGCTCGCGGAAATCCAGTCGCAGATGGGCGGGCTGCAAGGCCGGATCGACAGCATGGTGATGCCTCGCGTGTCGCCGACCGATAGCCTGTCCATCCCCGATGCGGCTTCATCCAAGTCTCTCGCAAGCCTAGCCGCTACCAGGGCCGGCGCGTCCGACGCGGGCAAACTGGCATCCCTCACGGCCGAGACGGACAAGTTCCGCGCCGCGCTCAAATCCCTGGACCCTGCCGTCGAAGGCAACAAGGCACTCATCAACGACTACACGCGCGCGATTGCGGCGAACGAAAAGTCGATTTCCGACCTGAACAAGAAGGATGAAGTCCACCGCACCGGCCTGGAAAAGACCGGCGATACCTACGACAGCCAGATCGCGGCGGCGCAACGCTTGACCGCCGCCTATGGCGTCAACCGTGCCGAGGTTGTCAGGATCACCGCCGCCCGCGAGGCCGAGGCGAAAGCCATATCCAATGGCTTGACGCCGGGGACGAAAGCCTACGCGACCGAGGTCGGGCGCCTCACCGACCGGATCATGACCCTCCGTCGCGAGGAAGGGCAGAACAAACTAGCGGAACAAATCCGCGATACCGACGAAGCGACCGAGGCCCAACTTCGCATCAACGCGGCCTATGACGGCACGGCCGAAAGCCTGGATCGGGTCCAAGCGCAAGAAAAGGCGCACGCCGCCGCGCTACGCCAGAACCTTGAACCCGGCATGAAGGAATATGACGCGACGGTCGGGCGGCTGACGGAAAGCTACATCCGCGCCGGACAAGCCGCAGACGACTTCAAGCACATCCAGTCTTCCGTTCAGGCCGTCACGGATATCCTTTCGACCGCGTTCGACCGCCTCGGCCAAGGGATCGTAGACGCCTTCCTGACGGGCAAGGGCGCGGCTGTCAGCTTTTCCAGCATCGTCCGCTCGGTGATGGGGTCGGTCGCGACCAGCATTGCCCAACTCGGGGTCGTCAATCCGATCCTCAATTCCTTCGGCGGCACCCAACGCAACAGCCTGTGGACCGGCCTCGGCACGCTAACCAGCAACGCGGGCGTGTCGGCATCGGCGACCGGCGGCCTGAACATCATGAACGCGGCGTCGAACGCCTCGACGTTTGGCGGCATCACGGATGCGCTCGGGCTCACCGACTTTGCCGGGAAGATTTCCGGCATCGGGGAATACCTCGGCCTCACGGGCAGCAACGGCATCGTTGGGAACATCGGCAGCGGGATCAGCAGCCTCCTTTCGACCGGCATCAACGGCGTCAGCCTCGGCACCGCCACCAACACGGCGTTGGCCGGCATGGGCGCAGGCGTCTATGGCCCTGCGGCTCCGTCCTCCGTCCTGGCCGCGCAGGGCGGCGCCACGATCGGCGGCGTCCTGTCCGGTGTTGGCCTCGGGTTCGGCGCAGGCTCGCTGGCGGGTGGGTTCCTGCAATCGTCTCTGGGCAAGGTTGGCCCCGCGCCGACGATTGGCGCCGGCCTGGGGGCGGCTGGCGGCGCGGCGCTGGGCTCCATCATTCCCGGCATCGGAACCGTCCTAGGCGGCCTCCTAGGCGGCTTGCTTGGCGGTGGCGGCGGCGGCCTGATCGGGCCGAAGAAAGCAACCCCCTTCTCCGCGACCGGCCTCAATGCCACGGATGGGATGCTGTCCGTTGGCCAGACCTTCTCCCAGATCGTTGACGTGAGCCAGGAAGTCGCCGCGCTGCAACAGCAGACGGCGCAGATCAATTCCATCCTGGCCGCGAGCAACCTTCGCATCGCCAACGGCGTATCCGCCGACAACTTCGGCCAACAGCGCATCATCGGCGGCAACAGCGGCACGTGGCTGAACTTCGGCCAAGGCGATGGCCGGCCGGGGTCGATCGCGGATGCGTTTGGGGAACTGCGGTTCAGCAGCGCCGATGCGACCCTGAACCGCGCGTTGCAGGGCAAGGCATTCGACAACCTGGAAACCCTGCAAGCGACCGTTTCCCGCATCACGACCTTTGTCAACGACACGGCCCCGGCCCTGATCGCGCTTGGCAAGACCGAAACCACCTACGGCGTCGGCTCGCTGGTCACGACGATTGACGAACTCAACCGCCGGTTTGATGACGCCATCGCGACCGCGCGCGAACTCGGCCATGAGGAAGATGCACTAACCGCCGCCCGCGCTTCGGCCATTGCCACGGCGCAGAACGCTCCGATCAAGCTGCTACAGCAGGCGGACGCCGGCCTAGACCTGCGCTATTGGCAGGCGAAGGCCATCAACGACAACGATCCGCGCCTTGCGTTTGACGCCTCCCTTGTCGCGTTCGATGCCCGCGCGACACAAGAGCGGGATGCGTTCTCGGCTCAGTTGCTCGCCATTCTTGGTGACGCTGGCAAAACGTCATCGCTCTACATCGACCAGATGGCGCAGCTTGATCGCGCCCTCTACCAAGAACGCCTCACCCTGCTGACGCAGTTCAACGCGCAGGCGGTCCAGGCCGATCGCTCGCGGGCGGAACAATCGGCACTCTCGGTCGTCACGTCCCTGTCTGACTATTCCCGCTCGCTTGCCCAAGGCGACCTGTCCCCGCTGTCTGGCCAGTCGAAATACAACCTCGCCTCGGCCGAGTTCCGCACGACGGCGCAGGCTGCGGCCGGCGGCGACTTCACCGCGCTCTCCCGTCTGGCCGACGTGTCCAACACGTTCCTCGGTGCCTCCCGGAACTTGAACGGGTCCGGCGCGCAATACGCCGCCGACTTCGCCGCCGTCCAGAACACCGTTCGCACCGCCGCCTCGCAGTCCCCGGAAGCCATCGTTGCCGCTGCCATCCAGGCCAGCGAGGCGAGCCAGACCGCCGTGCTTGGTTCGCTCATGGAGCAGATGGTTGCCAAACTGGACGCATTGCTTGCCGAGGCGCGGTTGCAGGCCATGAGGCAGGCGGCATGACCGACAAGCCGTTCTTCGTCGCGACGGTCGATATGTTCCAGAACAACGATAATATCTATGACGTTGCTGACATTGACGACATTTTAGTATCGCCCGATGACGATACAGTCGGGTATGCGGAATCTGATATCGAAACGGTATATGATCTGACGTGGGGTGCGGTCCCTTGGGGTTCGCTGTCGATGGACGTGGAGGCCACGGAAAACACCGGCACTCTCTATCTGTCCGACGATGGCTACACGACCAAATCCACCGATGCGGGTGGGGTTGTCGTCTACCCGCCGAAAATTGCCGCGTCTTTCGGCATCGACCGCCAGGTTCCCCTCCCGCCGGGTGACGGCGCAGGATCATGGGCGTTCGGCGCGCTCGAGATCATCGACACGGACGACGTGGTTTCGTCCCTGCTTCGGTCGTGGAACATCGACGCGCAAAACGTGACGATCAGCCGTGGCGTCAAAACCTATGAGGCGTTCCAGGGGTATCGGTCCAACAGGCAAACCAAGGGCTGGTATATCGACGTTGACGGCGTGCTACAGGAAGCCGCAGCCGGAACGGTCCGATGGGATTACTCCACCGGCACGCGGACGTTGCTCAATGAGGCGGCGTCCACAAACCAGATTGCCAACCCGCGCGCGGAAGGCGGGGTTGCCGGCACGCCCGGGACCGCCCCAACCGGATGGACGCTGGCTGTCTCGGCAAGCGGTCTGACGCGCTCGGTGGTTGCGGTCGGGACCGACGCCGGTATCCCCTATATCGACATCCGACTAGCCGGCACCGCCAGCGCGGCCGCGACATACAATTTCATCTTCGTCTCGGCTACTGCGGTCGCGGCATCGGTCGGGCAGACATGGACCACGGCGGCGTATGTCAAACTGCAAGCCGGGTCCCTGACGGGATGCGCTTGCACGATAAATCTGCTTGAGGCGGGCGGCACAACCACCCCGTCCACAAGCCAGTCATTCACCCCCACAAGCGCGGCCCTTTATACGCAGCGCCGCTCGGTCTCCCGCACGATCACGGTGTCGAACACCACCCACATTCGCAGCCGGGTGCAGATCGTCAGCACGAACGGCGCGGCCATCGACATCACCCTTCGGATCGGCGCTCCGCAGATGGAACAGGCGGCGGCAATCAGTTCCGTGATCCTGCCGGCTGTCAGCACACCCGCCGTCACAAGCCGGGACATGGAACGCCTTTATACCGCGCGCAACATCTGGACATCCCCCGCGCTGGCCGAACTGGTCCCTGTGTTTACCGGCATCGCGGGCACATGGACGGCAACCGACATCGGCGTGACCATCCAGATCCGAGACATTTCCTATTGGCTGGATCGGCCCATCCAGTCCTCCCAATACGGCGGCACCGGGACCTATGACGGGACTTCCGACATGGCCGGCCTGCCCAAGCCGAAACTGCGGGGCAAAGCCTACAACCTCGCGCCCGTCCTGATCGACCCGACGAACCGCATCTATCAATACAACGACGCAGCCGGGACGGTGGTTGCGCTGTATGAACGTGGCGCAACGGGTGCATCCGGCATCACATTCCAGTCCAACACGACGGACCTTTACACCGGCACCACAAACCCCGGCGAATACCGCACCGACAACAGCCGAGGCCTGTTCCAACTCGGTAGCGATCCAGTCGGGCAGATCACGGTCACCGCAACCGGCCAGTTCCCGACCGCCGGCAATAAGACCGTGCTGGCGGATATCGCGCGCTACCTGCTGACGGAAGACGCCGCTACTCCATCCGCCTTTGTCGATACATCCGACTTCGCGACGGCGGCGACGGACTATCCCTACGATGGCGGGGTCTACATCTCGCCAGAAAGCGGCATAACGGCGCGGCAGGCGGTGGCCTATGTGCTGTCATCCTTCGCCGCCAAGCTGATCGTCGGGCGCGATGGTGCGGCCCGGTGCCTTGCTCTGCGGGCATCCTCTCTGTCTGCCACGCCTACCGCGTCCCTTGGCCCGCACAACACGATCAGCGTCAAAACGGCCTCGCTGCCATCGTCGCTATCCCCGCCGCCGTTTCGCATCCGTGCCGGCTACCAGCACAATTACACGGTCCAGACCGATACCTCGGAACTGGCGACGGCATCGCATCGGGAGTTTGTCTCCAAGCCCGACCGCTACGCCACGGCATTGAGCACAGCCATCCAGGCCGCATACCGCCGGCCCAACGACCTTCCACCCTTTGGTGGCGGGCTGGATGACGGCGGCGATGCCCAGGACGTGGCGGACGCCATGGAAGCCCTGTGGTGTGCTGACCGGGGCCTCTACACGGTCACGGTCCCGACCGAGATCGGCCTCGGCTTGGACCTCGGTGAAACGATCCTACTCACGTGGCCAACGGCATTCCTGCGCCTTGGTCAGCGCGGGCTGATCGTCCAAGAGCAATTCCGCTCACAAGAAAACATCACGTTCCTGGTGCTGATCTAATGGGCGTCACGGCCATCGGATACGAGAATTACGTCCAGGACGCGGTGATCGCCGCGAACTCGGTAGACGATACCGCAGTCGGCTTGGACCCTGACCAGATCGCCAACGATCAGGGGTCACCGCAATACGCATGGCAGACGGCGGCCGGCGGTCTGACGCTGGCGACGGGTGCGCTTATCACGATCACGCCGAACACCCCGGCGCAGACATGGCGCGCGGTCGGGCTTTTCCGCTCTAACCTGACGCCCGCCGCGTCGGTTAACATCGCCTTGTGGAACGACAACAACGGCTCTCCGACTGCCGTCTACTCGACAACCGTGGCGGGTCCGGCATCCAGCTATCAGCAGGTGGTCCATATCCTGCCATCCGACACGACAGCGGACTTCCTGCAAATCTACGTTGAAGACGCCGGCAATCCCGACAACCACATCAATGTTCCACTGGTCTACGGCGGTCCGTTGTGGATACCGGAATACGGCCGGACGTTCCGTTCCACGTTCGGCCGCATCGACCGCACGGACCAGCAACAGACGCTAGGCGGGCAAGAGTTTCCCGCGCATCGGTGGGCAAAGCGGACGATCACCCTCGACTTTGATAGCACCTCGGCCAGCACAGAACTTTGGCAAGACGCTATGGAGATCGACCGCATCGCGCGCCTTGGCGGAAATATCCTGGCCATCCCGAACATTGAAAGCACGAACGTCACCTATGAAACGGTGTTCGGGCAAATGCGGACCTCGGACCAGAAGACATACGGGCTGCGAACCGTGGCGCGCATTGCGTGGAACGCGACCGTGACGGAGCGCATCTGATGGCTGGACTAGCTGACTATGTAAAGGAAACGGCATCCGCGCCGGGCACGTCAACGACCTTCAACCTTGGCGGCGCAACCGCGCCATTCGTTACGTTCGCTTCGTCCTTCGCGAATGGATCGACGCCATACTACTACATGCAAGACGCAACGCAGTGGGAATGTGGCGAGGGCACGCTTACCCATGGCTCGCCTAACACGCTGTCCAGAACAACGGTTCTGGCAAACTCTGTCGGCACCACGGCAAGGCTGAACTTCGCTGGCACCACGACGGTGTATTCGGCTCTGCCATCGTCCAAGGCGGTCCGGTTGGATCAGTTCCCTAGCACAGTAGCCGTTGCAGGCGCTCTCGGCCTCCCCGGTGGGTGGTTGGTGAAGATGGGCACGTTCGGCGGCACCACGGGTTCACTGTCCGGCGGCATTGCCGAGGTGTCTGTAACTGTGACCTTCGCCGCCCCATTCCCGACCGCGTGCCTTCATGTGTTCGCTGTAGTGGACGATGTATCGGGTTCATCGCTGCAAGAGATGGTTTTTGCGAGCCGAGCCGCGTTCACGGCCGCCAACTTTGAAGCGCGTCTGTCCTGTAGGCAGGCCGCAACTGCAATGACCGGCTCCTATATCGCTTTCGGGAATTAGCCATGGCCAGCGAACCGAAACAAATCATCGAGTTCCCCGAAGCCGGCGCAGTCTCGCCAGAGGACGTGTATCTTGTCCAGCAAGGCGCGCTGGGCACGCCGCTTTACCGGATCACGCATGAGGCGATGACGTTCCCGCTTGTCCGAAAGGACACACTCGGCAAGGCCGAGGGCACGGCAACGCTCGGGACCGATGCGCGGCTTTCGTCGTCTCAGGTTCCCACGGGCCTCACGGCGGGCTTGACGGTCAAGGGGGAATGGAACGCCTCCACCAACTCCCCGGCGCTGGCCAGCAGCACGGGGACCGATGGCGACCTGTATATCATCACGACGGCCGGGACCACGACGCTGGATGGCATCAGCGAATGGTTCAACCGGGATCAGGTCTTTTTTGCCGATGGCGCGTGGCATCGTTCACCAGCCATTGCCGATCCCCTGACGCTGCCGGAAGCGACGATTGACGATCTGACATCGACCGTCATCAACGCCGGCACGATTACGGGCACGACCGCGACCCTCGCAACCGCCATAACCGGCGGCGCGACAGCCGCGACAGCGGATGCACGGTGGGGCCTGTTCGGGGCCGTCGAGGTGGACAGCACGGGCGCGGCGGTCGGATGGACGGAAGCGGACGGAACGCATTCATTCGGCCAGGTCAAAACGGCGGACCTGATCGCGACCACGGGCACGATCACCACGGCGGTCATGGACAGCGCCACGGCAACCGTAGTGACCGCCGGCACCGTTTCGGTATCGTCTAACGACACATATGCCGGGGATCAGCGGTGGGGCCTGTTCGGGGCACTCGACGTTGACGCGACCAGCCAGCCTTTTGGCTTCAAGGCGATTGATGGCGTATACGTGTTCGGCTCGGTCCGCACCGGCACCCTGACGCTCAATTCCGAACCAACTGCATCCGATCACGCCGCAACCAAGAAATACGTTGACGAAGCCAGCGGAGGCACATCCGGCGCCTACACCGGGATTGAGCTAGAAGCCCGCGACGCGCAAGCCCTGGCACAGTCGATGGCTGTCCGCGACCAAACGAACGCGACCATCGCAACGCCATGCTGGACCTATAGCCACGTCATCCACTATGGCCAGAGCTTCGCGCTCGGGTTCGGATCGGCGGGCCTGATAAGCACGACTGCCGGCCCGGATGGCACGTTCTCGTTCGGCTCGCGACCCGCAAACACCGTCGCAACTGATGTATTCACGCAGTCCGGCGCTGCATCGCTCTTGGACCTGACGATCACGGCCGGCGCGGAAGTGCCCGCTATCGGCATGGTCAACTTCCTGCGCCGGTCGCAACTCGCCACCTACAACCTCGCATCCGACAGCACGCGGCAACTGGTGGTCAATGCCGCCGGCAAGGGCGGCACGGCGCTGGCGGATTTGTCCAAAGGCGCGACGCCAACCGAGTATTACGGCCAACTCACCGACCTGATGGACAAGTCTCATACGGCGGCGGGCGTGTCCCCGTATGGCATCGCGGGCCTGTGCCTCCTGCAAGGCGAACAGGACTATTCCGCCGGCACGTCGGAAGCGACATACAAGACCACGCTTGAGACATTCGCAACAGACTTCGCGACGGACGCCAAGACTGAAACGTCGCAGGCATATGACCCGGCGCTGTTCCTCTGCCAAACATCATCCGATTGGGACAGCGGGTCCGACATATCGGCCGTGGGCAATGCCCAGCTTTCGGCGGCGCAGGCCAACGCGAACATCTACCTGATCGGCCCGTATTACGCCTATCCCGACGACGGGACCAAACATCTGACCGACGACGGCTACCGCTGGCTCGGGGAACAATTCGGCAAGGTGCTGCACAAGGTCCTGGTCAAAGGCGAGGGATGGCTCCCCTGCCACATCACCGCCGCATGGTTTCGAGGTGACAAGGTTTTGCTTGAATACCACGTGCCCGAACCGCCGTTGCAGGTGCAGGCTGTCTACCTGGGATCCACGCCAACCACATTCGACAATCGCGGCTTCCGGCTCGGTGACGATGCCGGCTCGATCACGATCAGCGCCATCGAGGTCAAGAAATCCTCAATCGTCATCACGATGGCGCGCGAAACCAGCACGGCGGCGAACCCGTGGGTTCAATACGCCGGCAACGCAACATACGACGGCGCGGGCAATATCTGCGACAGCGACCCGGCCATTTCCTACGCCACCGACAGCGTTTCCGGCGATCCATACCCGCTGTGTAATTGGGCTGTAGGGCAACGCTTGACCATCGTTGAGGATGTTTGATTATGGCACTCATCACGCAATACGCAGGCATCACGGCAACGACCGCCACGAAACTGTGTGGCCCGCTTCCAAGCGTATCCGGCGAAGTGTTCAACGCCTTCTTCGGTGTCGATGCCGGAACGTCCATCAACCGCGCGCCGGCCGGTTCGGCGTGGTCCGCGATCGGTTCGGGGCCAACCTACTTGGCTAGCTACGCCCGGATGGAGCCCGGTACCAACGCCATCCGGACGGCGGTGACGAACACCACGACGGCGTATACCATCATGGGCGTATTCCGGCGCGTGACGGGCGGCGTGGGTTCTGCGGCTCGGATCATCGCCGCGAACCCAACATCCGTCATCTTGTGGTCGATAAACCCGACGACGGGGGCGATGAGCTTGACGGGTTCGCCGGTCACGGGCGCGGCGACGCTCACCATTGCGGGCGACCTGGACGAGTTCCGGTTTTGCGTGGCCACGATCGGCGGCAACACCGCGTCCGCGCTCTACAACCTGACAGACGATACCGCGTCGTCCGATGGCAGTTCCGGCCTTGTCAGTGGGAGCGGCGCCAACACGATCGACCTGACGGGCGGCGCGGCAACGACGAATACGCTCAATGTTGACTGGGCTTGGTGCGGCATCTTCGAGGGCATCGTCAATGAGGCCGGGCGGGATGCTTATTACGATTGGGTGAAGGGCATCCTGCTGAACCTGCGCGGGATCAGCTGCTGACATGCCCCGCAAACAGATCACGCAGTTCACGGCGGCATCGGCCATTGCCCTGACGGATCGGTTCCTGTTGCAGCAAGGCGCGACCGGAACCGCATTCACCTATGGCACGGTCACGCAACTTCTCAATGGCGGGCTGGCCAGCACGTATTCATCCGTAACGGTCAACGGCTCCACGGTCCCGGCCAACGGCATCTATCTGCCTGCATCCAACACTCTTGGCTTTGCGGTCAACTCCACGGCCGAAATGCAGATGACGGGCACGGCATTGTCGCCCGCCACGTCGGATGGCCTGGCACTCGGCACAACTGCGCTCATGTGGTCGGACATGTTCCTCGCGTCCGGGGCTGTGGTCAACTTCAACAACGGCGACATGACGATCACGCACGGATCAAATGTGTTGACGATCGCGGGTGGCAGTCTGGCGGTCGAGACAATGCTTATGGCATCCCTGGCGGCTGGAGCTAGCTACGATGACGACGCCGCCGCCGCGTCCGGCGGGATCGCAATCGGCCAAATATATCGCAATGGCAACTTCCTGATGGTGAGACTAACATGATCCGATACATTCTTGCGGCGATGCTGCTTGCCTCGCCGGCGTGGTCGCAGACGGGCACCCTCTCTGGCGGCTCGGTCAAATCTACCGGCAGCACAACGTCGCGCACCCTAGCGGACAGGTTCGCAGAGGCCAAAAACATCAAAGATTTTGGCGCAGTTTGCGACGGTTCTACGGATGATAGGGCAGCGATTGCCGCCGCTGTTTCAGCGGCAAGCTCAACATCTAAATCCGTCTTCTTCCCTCCATCGGCTACTGCCTGCATGATGGGCAGCAGCATCACGGTGCCCTCTGGTGTCACCGTAGCGGCGATACCAGGGACGGCTACGATCAAAGCCAAACCAGGAAACACGTCGTCTCCATTGTTGCTCTCTTTCGAGAGTGATACGACCCTGATCGGATTAACGGTTGATGGAGGCGGCACGGCATTCGGCAGTGCCAATAACGTCATGTCCGCTTTTGGGGGAGGCACCCCTATTGACAATGTCAAGATTACTCAAAATAAATTCGCCAACACACGGGGCGTCGCCTTCCTCGCGTCTACGAGCGTAACGCGGGTGCTCATCGAAGGTAATGTCTTCGAGGACGTAGGGGAGTATTGGAGAACATCTAATGCTGCCGCTGATCGCAAACAGGCTATCGTTTTCTGTTGCGGAACGGCTGCAAATAGTTATGGGCACATTATCAGAGGAAATCGGTTTGAGCGTATAGGGCTAGACGCAATATCTGCTGATGATCTTGTAGATATCACGGTCGTCGGAAATGTGTTCAACTTAGATCAGACGGACCAACTGACCTGGGTATGGTCCGGAGGCGACCCCACTGCATTTTCGGCAGCGGTTTACTGCACCGAGACCGTAGCCCGATGCACAGTCACAGGTAATGTGGTGGATCAATCTAGCGGCAATGCAATTGATAGCGTCGCCCTCGAAACTGTTATCACCGCGAATACCATCAGCGCGTCTGGTCAGGCTGGAATAAATTGTGCGTCCTATAGCGGCGAAACTGATACGATTTGTCTAATCGTAGGAAATAATATCCGTAGTTCCGGTGCATGGACGGGCAATTTGCACCTGGGCGGTATTACAGTTGGGAACTCACCTGACAACAATGCCGCGTATAAACGGGTAACTATTGTCGCTAACTCCGTAACGGACGCATCCGATTACGGCATTTATTCTTTCCCGGGATCGACATTTACAAACAAATGGATTGATGCGTCTAACAACGTCGGCGGGACAACTGCGGCGTATTTGGCTAGCGGCGTCATCCCAGGACCGGATGCTGATAGCGTATCTGGGTCTATTGTTGCTACAACGGGTAATATCGCGCGGATCAGAAATCTGACTACATTAGATGTTGTTATAGTTGGTGCAGGTGGGTCAGCAGGAACGGCATTAGCCTGCGGTGTTGATGTATCATGCTCGGGTCCTGGCGGCGGCGGCGGCGGCGGTGTGTATCCTGTCTATGGAATATCGTGGGAATCTCTCGGCACGCGCACGTGTGCAGTTTCAGCGCCTGCTGGTGTTGCACCCGCCGGAGCCGTCGCAGCATCTACGACTGTGACATGCGGATCAATCGTGTATCAAGCTCGCGCAGGCGGCGCGGGCCAAAGCGCAGCTATAGGGGCCGCGACAGGCGGAGGCGGTGGAGGCAGTCCTATCGCCGCCGGCGGATCGGGGTCAGGTGGGACGGGTGGCTCAGGGGGGGGTCCCGGTGCGGCGAACGGCGGGTCTGGCACCGCTGGGTCGGGCAATGGGAATTTGTTGCTCGGGTCTGGTGGGGGCGGGAGTGCGGCCACCGGAGCGGCCGGCGCAGGCGGCAACTCTTACGGCACCTCGGGTGGCGGGGCTGGCGGCGGCTGTAATGCTGGGGAGCCGGTTGCAGGATCAACCGGGGGGGCGACGGTCCTGGGCCAAGCGGGGGCGGGTGCGAACGGCACATCACACTCTGACACAGGTTATTTGGGAGGCATGGGGGGCGGTGGCGGTGCCAGCAGCAAAACTGCTGGGGCGAACGGCGGGAACGGCGCCACTCCCGGTGGCGGTGCTGGCGGGGCAGGTAACGGCTGTGATGGGGTAGGGACGGCGGGGACATCGGGGACAAGCGGCGGCGGCGCAGTATACTATAGGCAAATGTAGTGACATGAGATTGCTATGAATATGTCTCCACAGACCATTGTAAATATGTCTAAAGCAACAAACGCATAGGAGAAAACGATGGAACTAACCGACATCGCCAACATCCTAGGCTAGGGCGAATACCTCGCGCTGGTGTGCGGCATCGCCGCGCTGGTGGCAGCCGTCGCACCACCCGCAACCGAGGCATCCCCCGCATGGTGGAAGAAGGCCCGGCCCGTGCTGGATATCCTGGCCGCAAACGTGAGACACGCCCGTAACCGCATGCCCTAGCCGACCGACAGACCGGCCCCGGCGCCAACCGAGGCCGGCCCGCTACGCCCGCCACGAGGAAGCAACCCTCATGACGACACCTGACGATATGCACGCCTGCACGCGCGCGGGTATGGCGCAGGTCACAGACCTTGCCGCCGCGTCGTGACAGACGGAAACAGGAGGTTGCCGCTCATGCACGTCCGAAGCCAGATCGTGACAGAACCGTTAATCGCTGGGATGCCGTTCGGTGGGTAGCACAACGCATCGGGGACGGGGCGCTTCCTACTCTCGGCAAGCTCGCGGCCGAATGGCTGTGGAAAGCTGGGGCCGGCGCCGTGGTGGCTGGGCTGTTGGAATGGTGGTGGTCATAGCCCGTGCCGTTCGGCGAATGCGGGATGAGCCGTGCCGTTGGTGCTTGCGGTCGGCGCCGTATCTCGTGGGGGGCGTGGTCTTCGCGTTCCGGCATCAGATTTTGGCGGTGTTGGGGTTGTAGCTTGTATTTCCCACTTCGATCGGTTATAAAGTTGCCTCGGCTTCGGCCGCTCATGTGGTCCGGAACACCTTTTGCTCATCAGCATCTTCGGATGCCTCAAACGCCCCTTGCCAACGCGAGGGGCGTTTTTTACTGTGGGGATGGCTGCGGGCTGGCGGGAATGCCCGCCGGCACCGGACCGCAGAGCCTCGCCATTCGGCCCGTGGGGGATGGCAGGATGCAGGGCAAATATCTCTCAGGCCCGACGCCACTGCCTCGGCAGTGGCACCATGGGGGCATTGAGACGGCAACGGCGGGTTTGCTTGGCGAAAAGGCCCTTGGGCCGGCTTCGGTCTAGCCAAGATCACTGGATTTCAGTGCCCGCCGTTGTGGACTGTTTTTGCATCACCACAAACCGCCCGCGCTCGGTCAGCACGGCCGCCGCCTCTGGATCGAACGCCCCGCCGTCCCAAGCCATCAAGCCGCGATCGCACAATGGCCGCAGCGTCGCGACGTAGAACGGTCGGTGCGGCTGGTGGCGCCCTTGTGCATGGCGGTATTCCTTGCCTTCGCGCTGCACCCGCCCATCGCGCGCCGCAGCCGTAACCAGAACCCGGCGCTGGGCTGGCGTGATCGAGTGCCAGGCGTTCCGCGCGCCCGCGTGTCCGGTGTCAACGTCCCGCATGGCCCGGTCATAGTTGGCCAAGGCTTCCACGCCACGCGCGCCCTGATCGGCTAGGAATGACCGAAATTCCTCACGCTCTGCCGCCAGCTTCTCATCCATCACGTCCGCAACTGGCTCGCCTTTCGCAATGCGTGACATTGCTTGATCCCATGATATCGGCATACTCTCTCCCTGCCGCTTTCGGGCGGCGTTTCTGTGTCAGTCGTCGTCCGGTAATTCGTCTTGGGCCATAGCGCCGGTCTGGACCATGGCGTGCTCTGCCACAGCCAACAGAACCCGTTCTCCGACTTCGGTCAGCGTGTAGAGGTGGCGATGCCTGCCCGTCCGGGGGCATGGCACTGATTGCACAAGCTTACCCTGGATCAGCGACTTCATCGGCTCCGTCTTGCTGTGCATTGCCAAAACGCCGCACCGACTGTTCGGGTGGAACATCGACATGCGGATGGCCATCATTTCGGCGACCTGCTCTGGTGTGACCAGACCGGCGGCTCGGGAAACGTGCATCCCGAGGTCTTCGCCCCGATGGCGCCACCCTCGCCGATCGTCCGTCAGCATCGGGAGACCGATTGGAATGGCTGTGGTGTATGGGTCACTCATTCCCCCACCTCCGCCGCCAGTTCGTCTCGCTTGGCCTCGATCATTTCTTCTTCGTCGCACTTCCCGGCGCACAGCACCGGACACGACATGCCGCACCATCCGTTAATACCGGCGACCATGCAGTTGCTCATGCTCGCCTCGTTCAATCCTGGGTCCAAGGATGTGAGAGGCGATGACCAATCAGCCATTGGACGCCTCCGCCGCCATTGCCCGCAACGCGGCGGCTGTGCGGGCGCGGGGTTCGGTGGGGGCTTCGGCGCTGGCGGTAATCCAGTTTTCAGGGTCTGGCTCCGGACCGTCTCCATAATCCCGCGCCGCGTCTACTGTGCAGTTCTTGCCGGGCGCGGTGGTGATGATGACTATCCACCCCGCCGGCATCGCGCTCGCGGCGGCGTCGAGGCTGGTGAGGGGGGTGGGAAAATAGTGACGATTGATGAACGTCCCGTCTGGGTCAAACATTCCATCCCGGAAATCGGACCATCGCCACCCCAACGCGACCAGAACAGCATTCCGCAGTTCATCGCTCGGTTCCTCCCCCAGCACGCGGGCGGCCAGGGCGCGGAGGTCGGTGGGGGTCATTCTCCCGCCTCCCGCAAAGCCGCCTCGGCCCGGTCCAGCGCCGCGCGCATGCCGGGGATCGTGTCGAGGGTGAGGACGCCGGACAGAACCATGCGGGCCTCATGCAAGGTGGTGGCATGTGCCTGTTGACGTAGCCTGTCGGCCGCTTCGTCGGGATGCTGGATACGCCACGTCGCCCGCCACCGATCATTCCTACCGGACGACGCCTTTTGGATTTTCTTGCCGATACTCCACGCATTGCCGGTGCGGCGGTATTTGTCACCGGCAACAATGGCCGTGGTAGGCGTGACGCGCTCGACCGTTTCCTGTCGGACATATCGCCCGCCAGTGTCAATCGTCACCACATCCCCCGCCTTCAACCCGGCGAGGTAGCTCGCGAGGTCACTCGCCATCGGCCCGGTCCTTCCATGTGGCGCAGTCGGTGCCTGCGTCTGCGTGCATGTCCGGAGCGGCCCGCAAGGAAGCCGGCATGTTCGCCCGCCCCCAACCGCAGGCACCCGTTGTCGGGAATGCCTTGTCCCGCTCCCACCACCGGCACGTCCCGCACCGCCGCATCGTGGCGATGGCGATCTGCCGGATGGGTTCGAGGCCCCCGGTCGGGTCTGCCGCATCATCGCATTGCCGGCTGGCAGCCCAATCGCTTAGGCGCTCTTGGCTTTCGTTTTGACCGGAGCGCCACCCCGACCCATTGCAAGACCGACACTGGCCGCGCCCCCGCCCGCCGGTTCCGCCGCATTTCTTGCACGCCATGCACGGGGCCGGCGGGTAGGCCACATCGCGCTGCCATCCCTCATGGGCAACGTCGATGTCGACCAGCACGCCGTTGACGCACTCAAGGTCACCGCGATCGAGGTAGCCGGTGCGACAGTGTTGACACCCGCTCGCGCAGGTCGGGTCTGAGGGGGCGGTCATGGTGTGATCCCCCGCCAGATGAAGTCTCCTTTGTTCTCCCGGATCGCAGGTTCCTCGTCTTCGCAGTGGCAGCGGACGCCAACCCAATCGCCGGCGACGGGGCGCCAGAAGTTGCGGGCCCGACCATGGGGGACGTGGTTGTCTTCCTTGGCGCCTTCCAGTTTGAAGCAACCGAGGACCCATCGGGCGTCATTGCTATCGACGCGGGTCACGCCGCTTGGCGTGCTTCGGCTGATGGACAGGTGGTATTCTGGCCCGTCGCACGCGGCGTCAGACGCCACCTCAACGGCAGATATGACTTGGATCATGCTGCGAGGGTGGAAGTAGGCGCGGGCCGGGTAGCCCATGGCCAGAAGGGGGTCGCCCAACTGTGTGGGCAATTCCCGCCAGCCGCCGGTTTGGGGGCGCAGGCAGGCAATGACGGACCGGACGCCATCGGCATAGGTGTCGCTCATGCCCGCGCCTCCCGGCAAAATCCCGGCAGATCGCCAAGCCCCAGCCAATTCAGGCAGTCAGAGGGGGCGCTCATGGCTTCACCCCCGGCACCATCCAGCGGGTTGTGGTCGTCTTGCCTTGGCGCTGCTCCCAATAGGCATCGCCGCCGCTGGTGAAGTAGACCCACAACGCGCCACCGCCGGTTGCGTCCTTGACCTTCCAGAGCTTCACTCCATCAGCCTCGGCAATCATGACGGGCTTGTGTGTGCGGGCGTTCTCTTCCGCCCTCGCCTTGGCGTCGTCGTCGCACCCGGCAACGGCGACGATGGCCAGACCGGCGACGGCGGCCCGGCAAAATCCCGGCACTCCGAACCATCCGCCCGGAAAAGCCAAATCCCGCCAGCGCCTTACCGCCAGAGCGAACCACCTTGACACGGTAGGGGTCACAGGTTCAATCCCTGTTGCGCCCACCAAACCAACCTTGAAAAACAACACGTTATCAGTCTCCCTTGAAGAACGTCCCTAGAACAGACGGGACAGAATTGGACAGAACAGGACGGGAACCGCCGGAAAAGTCCGGCAAAATCCCGGCAGTGGCTAAAGACCGTCGCGACGTAAGAGTTCGACGAATGCAGCCGCCGAGACGCCAAGCATCAGGATCGATACCGTGGCATCTGCCCAGACGTAACCGAGGGAAAAGAACACTTGGTCGGGATCGCCCGTAAGCTGCCTCGCGGCAGATGTGGCAAGCGTGAGCATCAAACCAAACCAAACTACCATCGCCATCGTAGCAAGCGCCGTTATCGTCATTCTTTTCAGCAACTCTATCTCCTTCCCGGCAGTCATTCGGCGGTGGGTGCCCCCGAGTCGGACCGCGCCCGCTCCAACGCCTCGGGGCACGCGTCCCATGCGTCGAGTAGCCTCTCAGCCCAGAGCGGCACAGGCAGCACGCCCCGCACCCACCGGGACACCGTGCCGTTGGTCATCCCGGTCAGGCGGGCAAACTGGACTTGCGATAGGTTGAGGTCGTCTAGGGCGGTGGCGAAGGCGGCGGGGGTCATGGTGCAGACGTTCTCAGAACTGGTGAGTTGGGTTAGATCGCGACGGTAATCTTTTCCGCAATCGCAATCACCGTATGCGCGGAAGTGGCAGAGGCAGTCGCCTCCGCCGTTGTGCATCAAGCTGCCAGACATACCAGCGCCATTCCCTTGCCATGGTTCTTCCCGCCGCATGAGCATTCACACTGCATGGTGCGGCCCGTCGCGTTCATGCAGCGCGCGTCGCACTCGTGCATGCTGGGGGCATTCTTGCGGATGACTGTGCGGGTGGCGCGGAGCCATGTGCGGGTGGTCTCGTCCCAGATGCGCGGCAACTTGTTGGAGCCAAGGTCATAGTCGGCGCGCTTGCTCATGACCGTTGAACCGTCCGCCATGTCAGCGAAGAACCGGAAATTTGCCATCGTCTCTATCCTTTTCCTCCGGTCCGGCCATCCCGTCCCGATAACCAGACATTAGGCTTTAAGCCCAACCGCGTCAACCAGGAAAATGGGCGAAAAGCCTAAATTAGTTATCTATCGGCCCTGTTACCCGATACATCCCCAGCCACGAGGGCACCCACCCCGGAATGGGCAGCCCGCCCGTTGCCCAGCGCGAAACGGTGGTGACATGAACCCCCGTTAGGCGCGCGAAACGGACCTGGGATAGATCGAGGTCGGAGAGGGTGGAGGCGAAGGTGGCGGGGGTCATGCGGCGATTGCACCCAGACCGTCTACCAACTTTTCCGCCGCGCTATGAGACAGACGAGACCTTCCCATCTGCCAGACGCGCGGGGTCCCATTGAGCGGATCGGGCGATATCGCCGACTTGACCACCCGGATACGGAACCCGGGGAGCGCGGCGCGGGCAACGCGCGCAACCTCGGTTGCGGCTGCGGGTGTGGCGTAGATCGTGGCGTCTATTCCGTTGCTCATTCTCTGTCTCCAATGAGCGGGGCCGTAGCCCCGCCGGGTGGGGTTAGTCAGCCCAAGCCGTCACCAACGGCTCCCCGTCCATGATGCCCATAACGGACACCGTGCCGTCCTTCATCAGCATGAAGTCGGCAAGCAAGGTGCCGGAGAAGTGGCGCCGGATTTGCACCGACTCCTTACGCTGCATCACGTGCTTAACCGCACAATCGGCGGCCCGATTGAAGGTATCGAACTTAGCGTTGACGCCGGAGTGGGTGGTGAGTGCGAACATTTTGTAGGCTCCTTTTAAGGGGTCCGGCCATCCCGTCCCGATAACCCCCTTGTAATAGCGTCACGCTACGGATGCAAGAGAATAATTAGCGTGTAGCTATTTTTATGGCGGGTCCGGCGGATAACGCCAGTGGGTGGCGCGGGCGGCTCGATCGCTGGTATCATCCGGGTCTAGGCACTGGTCGCCGTCATCGTAGAACCGCCGGCCTGTTACTGTCCGGCCATGCGCGTCTTGCCATGCGCTTGCGTAACAAGGCCGGGCATCGGGGATGCGTTGCGAACATGAGCCGGCATAAATCGGATAATCGCCCGGCTCCCGGCGGGTCGGCGGGATAACCCATATATCGAGTTCCCTGCCGTCCCTGGGCGCCGTCTGGATGGGTTCCCATCCCATTATGAGGCCATTCCTTTGTTGAAGGCTTCAAGGGCCTTGGATGCGGCGACGTAAGCCATGAAAGCAGCCCCTTCATTCCCGAGCGGGCAGCTTTGCCAAGCAAAATAAGCGGCACGCTGCTCGCGGTTTAGCTGTGAATGCTTCTTTGAGGCTTCGGCGTCGATTGAAACCTTGCTTGCCATCGTCTCGTTCCTTCCTGGGTCCGGGGTATCCGTTCCCTATGATCCCCTTTGTAATAGCGTCGCGCATGTCCTGGATTGATACGTGCCTCGCTGTGATCTTCGCGCCAAACCCGACGTATACCGCAGGCGATGCTCCCATGCGCCCGAGTTCAGCCGTCTCCCGCACATGCCGAAACCGCGCCGCATCCCTAGCCAATTCCGCCACCATGTCCGGCGTCAGGGCCGCCCATAGCCGGGCCCATTGGCCGGTTTCCTTTGCAGCCTTGCATTGGGCGACCAGGGCGTGGATTTCGTTGGTGGTCATGCCCCCTCCCCCACAGCCGCCCGGATCATCCCCGCCGTAATCACCACGCCCGGGCCGCCCGTGTTGTCGATCGTCTCAATCACCGCCGTATCGTCCGGCAGCGCGCCCGTGGGGTCGTGGGCCGCAAGGTAGGCGGACATGGCGGCGCAGAGGGTGGCCATGGATTGGAGCCGGGCCACCTCGACGGCCATCGCCTCCCCCAACCCGGTCAAATACACCAGCAAATCCGCCGCCTCCTCCCGCGCGTGCTGGACCAGCTCGGCAGGGGACAGGCCCGCATCCGCGAGCGTGTGCCCGTATTTCTCGCGCCCCATGATTGCGCGGGTGGTGATGAACGCGGCGGCGGATCGAGCGTGGCGGCATGGGTTGTCGGTCATACCAACCCCCTCACCCCAACCTCGGCCACAGCCATCCGCGCCTGCGAAGCCATCGCCACCCGGGCCGCAACCATATCCGAATGGTTCGGCGGCTTGCCGGACATGATCCCGCGCCGGGGTGGCGGGGCGGCGTCGGGATCGGGGATGTCGTCAAAGCGCAGGCCGGCCGCGTCACAGGCGTCTTCCCATCGGCAAGACTGCGAAAAAATCGACTCGGACACCGTTGCAGGCCGTCCACCCGCCCCCGCCGGTCGTTTCAGTTTCAGCTTTGCCGCTCGCATCGCCATCGCGTTGTATTTTACCTCGGGTCCGGCAAGCTCGTTGATGGCGGCTAGGACTTCCTCCCATGGCGTTCCCTGCGGCCATTCTTCGGACAGAAGCGCGTCACGCTCGGCCGACCATGCCGATCCGACCTGGCCATAGCGCATCGCAGCTTCGACGGCGGCGTAACGATACGGCAGGCTTTCGGGGTTCTCGGCTCGGTAAATGGCGATCCGGCGGCGGACCGTGCCGAAAGAAACGCCTACCTTCGCGGCAATCGCGCGGTAGCTCATGCCGGTGCGGGCCATCGCGATGATGTCGTGGTCGGTGGTCATGCGTCACCTCCGGGGCCGGGCCAGCCGTCGTCGGTGGTGGTGGGGGGCATTTGGATACCGCCGGGCAACGCAGGCCCGGCAAACGGGTCCTTCAAATCCCCCTCGGTCGCCTCTTCCTTGGCTTCGTCTTCAAGCCTCTGGCGTTCCGCGTCCGCCGCAGCCGCCATGGATTTGAGATTGTCGTGTTGCGGTAGGAGTGCGGCGCGCTGATCGACCGTCAGAGCGGTAAAAAATTGGCGGTAGGCTTCAACGCCGTTCGCTGCGATTTCCTTTGCCTCTATCTGGATGGCACGGGTTACCCCGCTCCGGCTGTCCTGTTCGCCAATCCACCGGATCAGTCTCCGGCCCATGTCTTCGTTCATAAGTTCGCCACTGGCGAAGATATCGCGAAGGGGGCCGGGGCACTTGCCCCCTTCTGATTTCTCGACGCTGAACCGACCGTCACCCATCATGTGTGCCATGATGGTCAGGTCAAATTTCAACGACTTCTCCTGGATCGGCACCACAGGACCCGGGACGAGTATCTTGCGTCCGTCCGGGCTGCGGCCCTCTATCAATGGCTGCTTGCCGCGTGAGCAAAGGATCAGGTGCAACCCACAACTCAGCCACTTGTTGGTAAGCTTGCCAAGGCGCCGCTTGGGCTTCTCCCATTTGGCCTGTTCGTTCTTGTTAGTGGCTTGCTCCACCATTTCCAGAACGCCGCCTTCGGCCATCCACACGTGGCTTACGCTGTCCACTACTAAGGTGGTAACGCCGGCCGTCACAAAGTCCATTAGTGCTTCGGCATAACGCTCAGGAGTGAATGGCGGCGTGAGAGAGCCATACATATACCCGCCGTCGATCGCATCGACATAGGCCCGGCCCCGTTCGCCACCTTCCGTGTCCAGAAGGCCGCGCTTCATCGGGTCCGGCTCAATGCCAGCCGCCAGCTTCAAGGCGCTGTAAGTCTTCCCCGTTTCGGACATGCCAAACAGGGAAATCAATAGCTTCATTCCGTTGCGCTTTACGGGCGCAATGTTGAGGATCGGCATCAGTATTGCTCCGCCATGGCCATACGGCCGTCAATTTGCATGTAGGCATAGGTCGGCAGCCCAACCCGGCGCGCGGTCATGTCGCTGTATCCAGGCCAGTGGCCAGCATCCAGGCATTTGGCGAACCGCACCGCCGCGCGTTCGTTCTCCATCCGCCCGGCTTCGATGGCTTGCAGGTCGAGTTCGGTCACAGATGTCAGGAACGGCGCTTTCGGTTCTTGGTTGACGAACCAGTAGTGCGCCGGCTCGGTGCCCGTGATCGCCTTGTATCCGTCCAGATACCAAGCCGCGCGGCGGTGGTATCCAAGGTTGTAGGCGTGCCGTCCAAAGTTCTCCGGGTCGGCGTTGGCCGTCGCCTTGTAGTCGCAGAGATAGCCGCCGTTGTCGGGTATCCAATCAGGACGCGCGCGGCACCAGATGCCCGTGTGATGCTGCCAGAACATGGACATTTCCGGCTTCCCGTTCGTGAACGCCCGCGCAATGAACGGGTCCGACATGAACGATGCACGCGCGGCCAGGACCTGTTCCCACTGGCGTCGGAGGATCGCAGTTTTACCGCTGTCCGATGCGTCCTTTCGGGCTTCCTTCGCCGCCTTCGTCCGCCAGTCGTCGGCATCGACAACGACAACGGATGCCTCAGCCTGTTCCGGTTCAAGGAACATGATGTGCGAGACTGAACCGATCGTGAACTTGCCGTCGTCTTCCGGCTCGTTGTAATCGGGGTTCAGCCGGCGGGAATTGAAGTAACAGCGGGCCGGGGCGGTGAGCATGTCGTTTATCATGCCGGCGGACAGGCTCGGGGTGGGGCATAGCTTGTCGGCATGGTAAACGTCTGCGGGTATGCTGTAGATGCCGGGGATCATGCCGCCACCGCCTGCACACTCTCCACAACGCGCTTAATCTGATCGCTGATGTCGTCAATCTGTTCCTCAATCCCAAGCGCCATTGCCACGGCACGCGCTCGCCTCAATGCCGATGCCGCCCGGGAAAACTCCGCAATCACAACTTCCCGGCTCTTGTCCTCATCGAATGAAAGCTGGCGGATCGACACGTAGCCTTGTTCGCCGCGCTCGCATTCCGGGTCATGCACAAAAGCCGGAACCCGAACCGTGTGATGCGATGTCGTGACATCCACCCGGACGCTGCGGATCAGGTGGCGGGCCTGCTCAACGCGGAACATATGAGCCGCCGCGTCGTTGTCCCACTCAAAGCATTGATGCAGCGGGGACGCTTCGTCCTGCGCCGCGTCAACCACATTGTCAGGCGTCAACCGACCGGCGTTTGCCTTCGCAAGCCGCGTCAGTTCCGCAATGATATCTTCGCTCATTGTGTATTCCTTCAAAGGTGGCGGGGGATTGATCCCCCGCCGGTTTGATGGTGGCTAAACCCGACAGGCCGGGTCACACCGGAACCCGCCCCGCCATGCCCAGCGATGACCGGCTGGACGTGCCAATCCGTTCCTTGCATGGCCGTGCCTAGACCGCCGAGCCTAGACATGCCGCTTCCGGCCGTGACACGCCTTGACCGCCCGGCCATGCCTCGACGGGCCTTGTTCCGCCGTGTCTTCCCTCGACCGCCACTCCACACGTTATCGGGCCTCGACAAACCCAGACTTGCGACGACTTGACCGCCAAGGGTTGCCATGTCCGACCGTGCCCGGCCGGGCCGCTCCATCCCACGACCGCCTCGCCCAACCGGACGTTGCCCGGACGCGTCTCGCGTTGCCTCGACCGCCAGACCCGGCCTCGGCACACCGCGCCTCGCCGTGCCTCGCCCTGCGATGACCGCCATTCCTTGACATCCACTTTCACGCCGCCTTACGCTTGCGTGTCGCCGTATCATTCGCCGGCGCCTTGTCGTCATCCCGCTTGGCCAGTTCCTTCGTGAACCAATCAAGCAGTTCTTCCGTGTCCCAATCATACGGTTCGCAGGCTTCAAGGCCGGCGTCTTGCGCCTCACGACCGCCTTCCGAAATGATCCGCAGGAAGTCTGGATCGGTGGCATCCACCAATCGGAATTGTCCGAACGATCCCTTGCCCTTTTCCTGCCGGAAGTCGCCGACGCCCGCCGTGATGCCCGCCGCTGCCATCAAGTTTCCGATTGCCTTGGCTTGCAGCTTCGGCTTGACGAACCGGATCGTCACAGAACATGCCCATTCCGCAACGATGGCGCGCGTGCGAATGTCCGGCGTCTTGTTGATGTCCGCCGATCGGACGACCGACATGAGCAACTTCGGAATGCCGTAGACATCGACGTATTCGCCTTGCACCCACACAAGCCGGCCGATTTCCGATTTCTTTGTGCCGGGCAAGTCCAACGCGGCTGTGGCCATCGCGCCCTTGAACGCAGGGGCCGGCAGTTTCAGCCGAGTTTTCGGAGCATCACCGACGTTTCGATACACGCTGTTGCGGTATTCCTCGGTCGGGTTGTGCTTAAGGCTGGCCGCGCGGTCCGCCGTGCTTTTGCGGCCCTTTGGCATAAGCAGTTCTCGCTTTGCCTTCTCGGCCATGCGGTTGAAGATCAGCGGCGAATTGCCGATCACGCAAAAGGTGACCATTCCTTCGCTGATTTCGAGAACTGAGATTTCCTCGGTCGTTGTCGGTTTCGTTGCCATCGTATTATCTCCCATCATCCTGTGAAAGCCGCGCGCGGCCGGAGAGGTAGGCGATCAGCAGCAGCAGCGTGTATTCGGCGGCCAGGTCCCAGCGGATGCCGAGAAAGGCCGCGTCAAGCTCTGCCTCGGATGTGGCCGCGCCGAACGCGGCACTAGCGCGTTGGAACTCGTTCATGGCTTGGCCTCAATCACCAACAACCGGCCCACGACAGCCTCAAGGAACCGAATGCGGTCACCCGGCTCCATTTCCGGTCGCGTCGCAGCCGTTCCGGTCCACACGTCGCGTAGCTCGGTGATGGTCGCGGCGTCGCGGGTGGCCGCGATTTCGTTGCGCGGAGGGGTTGCGGCGTTTCGGATTTCGGCGGCGATGGCGAGCAGGCCGTGAGCGTGCATGTCAAGATCGGATGCGGTGCCGATCAAACCGTTGCGGGCCACAAAATGGGACCTTTCAAACATCCACTCCGCAACCCGCAAAACCCGCACATCCAGCGCGTCGGACTTGCTTGCGGTGATGCAATCAGCGGTGCGGACCTTGCTCGGGTCGGCCGGCGGGAGGGTGGTGAAGGCGTGGGGGAACTGGCGGGTCATGACCGATCCCCCAACGCCCGATCAATCAGCGCCCGCATCTGCCGCAGGCCGTCGCGGGAAAGCGAAACCTCCGCGATCTCGTCCACGCGCCGCCCGATCTTCTTTTCGGTCACGTCAAGGAAAAAGCAGCGATACGTCTGGTCCCACACCAGACCGACCTGCGTTGTCAGGTTCGGTTCCGGGTAGTCAGTGACGCACTCGTAGCCGATGGGAGCGGTTATAACGGGCATCAGGCAGTCCAGAATGCCGGTATCGTCGGCGTGGTTCGGGTCCAGCTGGGGGGCAATGGCGTTCATGACCGCGCCTCCCGGGACCGCCGCAGCCGTTCATCCGCAGCGACCATCCGCCGGCCGATTTCAGCGCCGGTCGCGTCAAGCCACGCGATCATGGCCGGCGTGATTGGGGCAAAGGCGCGGTTGGACGGAGCGCGGTCGCGGTCGGCCTCGCGTTCCATGTAGTGGTGGCGGTCGGTGCTGCCGGCGGTGGGGTAGATGCTGAGGTTGGGCATCACACGGCCTCCACTTCCGCCGTATCGACGCCGCGCGCATCGGAGGCCGCAAGGCACAGGATTGCGGTCTTGTGCCGATCCCAGAACCGCCGGGCGCGGGCGCCATCCATGCGGGCAATGTGCTCGTTGTCGAACGCTTGCCATTCCGCAATGGAGTGCGATTCGCAGCCGATCTTGATGTGATTGTCGAAGATCAATACCGGGTAAGGCAGCCCGAGGATTTGCAGTGGCGGGCTGGTGATCGTGATGTCGTCACTGATCTTGGCGCCGGCCAGATAGGCGCCGGTCAGATTGGCGCCGGTCAGATTGGCGTCTGTCAGATTGGCGCCGTCCAGATTGGCGCCGTCCAGATTGGCGTCGGCCAGATTGGCGTCGGCCAGATTGGCGCCGGCCAGATTGGCGTCGGCCAGATTGGCGTCGGCCAGATTGGC
>ERZ869925.209-NODE-209-length-41118-cov-602.889000_pt1 | contig 41118 bp, 66 predicted proteins | sample MGYA00579311_ERZ869925 | MGnify/ENA primary metagenome ERZ869925 (study PRJEB32216, sample SAMN09231817) | wastewater metagenome | place: USA: Maryland | collected 2016-07-30 | study: EMG produced TPA metagenomics assembly of the PRJNA472060 data set (Reclaimed...
CCCAGTACATAGTTACTCTATCTTAAGCTGGTAGTTAGGTAGCACCGTAGTAAAAGTGCTTTAATGGGTGGCGACTCGTGCCCGCCCCTGGCCCTAACGAGTCCACGGTACAGACGCAGTTACGAGCGAATAGGTTAATAACCACCAAATCGTAGCAGGGCTTATTACTAGCCTTGGGTAGAGTAACAAAATAGTAGTGTAGGTAGATACGGGGTAGCTAGCTCTTTACCTGGGGTTATATGTCAGATTCCTAGGAAATCTAGTAAGCAAACGAAAATCTGACAAGTAGTTTGCTCCCCTTTACCTGTCTATACTACAACCTCGTAAGTAGATGGTCGGATACTGGTGGTGCAACCACAAAGCGGTAGAGGCTGAATGCCCGTAAGACCAGCGGGAGCCGTGTAACTCGGCGTATCCGACCACCTGCCTATGAGCAGGACACTTGGTATCGTCTATGAGTTGTACATAGACTAGCTGGGCGTAAAAACTTACAACCGCAATTACCAGCGGAGGATGTGAAAGCCATCCACCAAGTGTTTACTCTCTTGTGGAGTTACTCGAGCTTGTTTAAGGCCTTGCTTGAGTCCACTTGAGAGCGGTATAATAGATATGCGCGGTCGGCTCAAGGTACACCAAAAGATTCACATTAGCCAGTCGAAAGACTGGTTTTTGTGTACTAGAAAAGAGCCTTTCAAAACCTGGTATTTCTATCTTCAGGTAGGCTCTTTATTGTGTTTTTATAGCTATGTTATATAACGTGCAATAGTTTAGCAGATAATATCATTTACGTCAAGTGACGAATATGTTGGGCGGTCAGTTTACAGTCATGACCGAGGACTTAGATTGGGAAAGGGTTTTTTTATCGCAGACCCCTTCAAGAACTGCGCTGACACCATTGTCAGAACAACGTAGGAGGCTCGTCTGGGTCAGGCCAGAAGTGCTCCCGTACGTAATGGTTGGAGTGGCAAAGCGGTGCTGGCTTGTGGCCGAACACACGCTTGAACCAACCCTTCTTCGGGGGCTTGCCCCAGTTGTAGTCAATCTTCATGACTAAGCCTTTCTACTAGTTGGTCACGTTCATCTTCGACGTGACGGATGTGGGCTTCCAGGGCACGACGCTCTCGGTAGAGAACATCGAGTATCCCTTCCTTTATGAGACGCTTTGTCTCAAGTTGTGCATTCACGGCTCCTCCAGGGAGTCGAACTCGTCATCCAGGTGGTCGGCTAGCTGTGCGGTGTAGGTCTCCATTGCGGATTCATCCCAGGGCGTTGGAAGTGGGCGTATCTGCATAGGAAACCCATGATTCAGAAGCGTGTCGAGCAGCTTCTTACATTCAAATACCACGAAGGTATTCGGCTCGTAGACGTACAGGTGGTCGTATCCTGGAGCGTCAGTAAAGATGCATACCCAGGTATTGTCATAGGTTAGGGTGACAGGAGTGCCACCGATTGTAACTTCAACCTCCATCATCCCCTCCTGGGTCTGGTTGTTCGTTCGGCTGGTTACGGCCTATCTTGCAGGACTGCTTGGCACAACCCTGACTGAAGCAGTGAGCAATCTGGGCCTCCATGAACGCCTTGGTAGGCATACCACCTTTTGTACCATTGCTGGCCTGGTGGATGGCCTTGTGCTCCTGTGCAGTCACAAGCTGGATATTACAGGGAAGCTGTCGAAACATCTTCTGGATTCTGGTCTTGTAGAGTCTACGAGGCCAGTAGAAGATGGTGCTTTTGAAAATAAGGCACCACATCACCTCCTAATTGTCAAAGGGCTACTTATAAAATACGCCTATTGAACAGAAAGATAAACAACAAAAAAAGAGCCTCTCCCGTTAGGATGAAAGAGGCTCTGCAAACATCAAAGCTTGGATATGCTATATGTGGCTGGTACGACCTAACACGGCCATTGTATGCTTATTTGTTATGTTTGTCTAGTCGGCGATGATGGCTGTCGATAGTCGCCCTTCATGCAACACTAATCACAACCAAACGTGCAGACATTAAACGATTCTGGGTCGGCTGCTTCAACATCAGCCAGGAAGTCTACTTCCTCTACGGCCTCTTGAGCAGTAACTTCTTGCTCTACAACTTCTTCGCTCATAGAGGGAATAAGCCGTTTAGCTTTAGGTCGCTCTCATGGATTGCCTTGTCTACTACTTTTAAGACTATCAGCACTATAAGAGTGGTCGAGTCTTGCGGTAGGCTAGATACATATGATACTAGGTAGCCAACAAAAGCGAATACTGCTACTCTAAGCCCTGATTTTAGCCCCTCTACGATGTTTTTCTTGTTCATTTGAATATGCTCCCTATTTTAGTTATTAAGCCCTGCAACAGTGCCAGAATCTGCTTTAAGAGATTGTTATTCTCTATAATCAGTTGGTGGTCTTGGTCAGCCTGTGATGGTGGGCTAGTTGGCGTTGGCGGTATTACTACTGGGTCTGGAGTAGTTTTGAGCTGTGCACCAGGTATAGCCTTAGTGTGGACATTTCGAGATACCCAATACTTACTAATCAGCATCTCAGTACCAGCATACGAGGTTTTGCCAGCAATCTCTACCTGAACATTGTCAGCCAGCGTACTAATGGTCTTACCAGTGGTCATATCTATTACTGTGGCCGTGCCTTCTGTCCACATGTTAGCCGTAGTATCGAGAGCAACAAAGTTCTTTTCCCACTCTGGTCGAGTGTCTACTGGTACAGGTGGTGGAGGGATAACAGCACTTGGTTGTAATTCAGGCCAGTCGAATACACCTTGGTTAAGAAGTTGAGCTTCGGCTGTAGCCTGAGACTCAATAGCGTATATCCTGTTGCGGAGGTTAGCACCACAACACGCTGTGGCTGTGTATGAGGCGTGTGGGCGTACATTAGGCCACGTTGCAGGGATATCTGGCCTTTGGGTGCACAATTCTAGTAAACGCTGGTAGAGGCTCTCTAATTGCTCTCTAGTAGGCTCCTGGTTCTCAAAATTGCCATCTAAACATATGACATAGGCCGTGACGTTCTCAGCACTTCCGTTAGCGTATAGCCACGTAGTCTCTGGGCGGATAAGGAACCGAACGCCCGTGTTGTCTATGCACTCATTATATTGAAGTCCAGGCCCTAGCCTCTGGTAGTGTGAGGCTGCCTCTGAGCGGTATTGTGCTACTGAATCATAGTCGTGCTGGCGGAAGATGGCGTTGTGGTGTATTGCTATGCTGGTAATCTGCCCTGGGGTACGTTTGTGCATACCTGTTCCATCTCCGTATGCCACGTTCGGGTTTAGGTAAGTATCCCCTCGTAAATCAACTACTGCGTATTGTTTCATTTAGACCTCCTATTTCTCTTAATTATATACCAGGCCGTCAAGAACACTAGGGGAGTAGAAAGTACAGCGTTGAGGGCAGGATTCTGGTAGATATAGTTTACTGTTGTCACACACGCATATAGAGAGCATATGAGCATCCCAGCCCAGTCTTTGTTTCTTGTAGAGATAAAACCAGCGAATGCTAAAGGGAACAACCTCACCAAGAATAATACGTCTACAAGTGTCATCGCTTGGCCATAGCTGCAATGACGGCCAAAGCAGTCCCTATTAGGCCTAGTGCGTACATGAGGAGCTTTTGCCAGTCTACAACAGTCTCACCCTTGCCGTTGTCCTTCGTATAGTCGGCGATGATATCTAGTTTCTCCTTCCACTTCTCTAATTTCGTGACTCTACCGTTAGTCTTTTTGACTTGCTCATAGATATCTGTCAGGCGTACTTCAAACTTGGACTCGATATTACCGAGCTTCTCCATGATTTCGCTGTTGCTTGGCTCGGCCATGCTATCTTCCTAGACTAGCTCTACCATTATAAACGCTGGTCCATTTGATGCCGCATCTACACTAAAATTTGGGCCAGCACCATTATTAGCAACAGCAGCTTTGTATGTATGTAGGCCAGCACTTGGTGTTAAGATAGCTACCGACTGTCCGCTATCAGGTATATTTGCTGCGTTGGGGCTTATCGCAATGTTTGATAATACCGTAGTACTCTCTTTTACCTTAATTGCTCCATATATAGTATCTATACCACCAGTCTGTTCGTATCCTGGTACAGCGAACGTAACTTTAACCTTCCTATTAGCTGGTACAATTACAGGCACACTCAGACCCGTTACATCAGTGTCGCTAACTGCTGTAGACACTGGTCCGAATGTTGATATTATCTGCCTATAGCCTAAGACCCGTCTATTGGGGTCACGAGGGCATATTAAATTACCAAGTGAGTCAGTTACTTGATAGGGTATTGAGGAAGCTATTGGAACAATCTTAGTCTCTTGGCCTTGGTTTATAGAGGCTACTGATGCTATTGCCGAAGCCCCTGTGACGATGATACCGATACGTATTGAGTTAGCGGCCAGAGCTGGAGAGGCGGCATTTATAGTATTATTCGTATAGACTAATGTACCTGTGCCGTCTGCGTTGTCTAAGACATCTATATATACGTCTTTTGAGGCTGCGAAAGCTCGTGCGGTAACTGCACCGATACTAATTCGTCTACCGTTTATCATACATACCATCGCCGTCATTGAAGCAGCTAGAGTAGAGGCGTAAGAGTCACCAGTCCACACACCACCGCTTATAACGTGGTCAAAGATAGTATTTGCTCGGTAGGTCGAGAGTGCTACGCTATTGTCCTTGAGTCCATCTATTGCTGTACCTGTTACTACTGTACCGCTAATAGTAGAGCTGGCAGCTATAGTGGTTGCGGTGATAGCAGTGTGGGTACCGTCTTGAGCGTGTTCTGCTAGTCCCCAGTCTACCAGGTCGTTCTCTCTTGTAGTGTTAGGGATGATATACACACGAGTAGCTGAACCTGCTGAGTAGTTCTGGTCAGTACCGTATTCTAGCACCATATTGCTGATAGAGGTAGCGCTGGCTACAACACCTGTCCATACTGTATATGAGCCTGTGTCACGAGTCTCTACACCGTTTACGAGGGTTACAGTGTCCATTGCGAATGTAACGCCTGTATCGGTAGGCCAGTTAGTTGTTGAGTCTACATTGATGCTTGTACCACCTATAGTGTGGCCTGGTGATGCGAGGGTTGTTGCTGAGCCTGGTAACCCTACCTTCTTTAATAAATCTGTGTTGGCTGCTGCCATGTTACTCTCCTATTCTTCTTGTGTTAATTATACCACTTTTCATATCTATCCTAACCCTTTGAACACGAGGTCATTATTAGCTGTACCCCTTGTCGAGACTGAACTTAGGGTGTAGTCGCAACCAGAGTCCTCAGTCACAATTTCCCAATCAAGCTGGTTAAGCAGACCCTTTGGTCGTACATGGATTACTGCAACACTCCTGGCAAGCAGTTCGATAGAGCCTGGGTCGTCATCGTAGAAGTTTACGCTGTCGTACTCCCACACATCCCACCCCGTAAAACTCACATCGACAGAGTAGGTAGCAGAACCTACGTTAGTCGTCGCACCACGCTTTGAGAGTCCATAGGTGTTTACCATGATGTTCCCCTGTGGTTGTAAGAGCTTGAAGTATTGGTTGTGTACATTACCGAGTGTAATACCGTCTTCATCCCATACGAGGCTTGAGAAGGCTAGTCGGGTTCTGAACGGCACACCATCATCGTTAGTGGTTGAGGTACCTGCACGGGTAAACTCTAGGATTACATTGTTTACTAAAGCGCAGAGGTGGCTTAGACCATCTGAGTCCTCGTATAGCCAGAGGTCGTCAGCATTTACAGGCCACCTGAGTACCCACTGGTTCTTACGTGAGAGGTCGAGTGTCCATATCTCGTTATTAGTGTCTGAGCTAACTGGTAGAGCGTAGTAAATCTTGTCCTGGTACTCTACACCTACAGCCCTATCGAGAGCACTAAGGCTTATTCTGTCTACGTCAGGCACAATGTCCTGTGATATTGAGTTTGTGGTGAGAATGTTAATAATGTTCTGTGAAGTACCTGTTGACTTGAACGAGTCGCCTGTAGGGTAGTAAATCGCATCACGGGCTTTGACTGTTGCTCTAGGAGCGTACGTACCAGACTGTCCGTTAGCTTCTGTTACTTGCGGTATAAAGAACACCTGGTTGCCGTATGTAGTCTGGTTGAACGTCATATGGAACAACTTACCCTTGCCAGCCGCACCACGGGCCGAGGCTGTAATGATTGGGTCACCCTTACCAGTCCTAAAACCAGTCACATAGTTGAGCACAGTGTCGCCACCATCGTCTATAGGAACACTACCGCCACCATTGAGTGAGCTAAAGTCAGCTGCTGATGTCTCTGATGTCGGAGCGGCTGACGAGAAGTAGAGCCTGTTATTGGCTGCTACACCGTAGACTGCCGCAGTTGGAGCATCGACATACATATGTGTGAAGATAGGGCCTACAGTTGAGTCTGACTCTGGAGCTGTCTTATAAGGGTTGAGTGTGAGACTTCCACCGTCTACGTACTGTAGGCTCGATAGGCTTGTGAACGTAGCCACTTCATATAGTATAGTCGGGTTATCATTAGCATATAACGTGTACGATGTTGCTCCAGCAACTGCCGACCACGTTACTGTTACGCTGTTAGCCGCTGTCCAATCTTCTCTTGGTGCGTTTACGTTTACAGCGGTAGAGGCGGTTGAGGCGGCACTCTCACCTACGGCGTTGTTAGCAGTAACTTTGTAGTAGTAGTTGTAGTATTTAGTACCTGATGTAAGTCCTGAAGCTGCTGTACCGCTTGGAGCTGAGGGAGTTGCAAGGGCTACGTACTCAACTGTCTGCATGGTTGTTAGGTCAATATAGCTGAGGTTATCCACACCGTTATACACATAGACTTTATCACCTGACTGTACAAAGCCAGCCCAAGCTGCGTCATCGTAAGCGTTCGTACCACCTATTACGGTGAAAGCTCCGCCATCGGTCTGTCGGTATATCTTGCCCGTACCTGATACGTTCATCATAAACAACATTCCACGTACGCCGTTATAGCGGTAGTTGCCTCGGCCTATAATCGTATAAGCAGGTTGCGTGCCATATCGCACGAGAGGAGGTCGTGGGCGTGGGGTCTGGTCTTGTACCATCTCCATATTGGTCATATCGGATAGTGAGTCCTGTGGGCGACGTGAGTTAGCGATAGTCGATACATATCCCTTGTCAAAAGAGTTTTGGTGAATGTTAATCTTTGTCCGATTATTCTTCTTTTGGCTTGCGCTATGTATGTTCTGATATACCATTACTGGTTCCTTTCAGCACTAGGGCCGATAATCCTGTTTACGTTCGTTCGGGCAATACGGGGGTTGTTGTTAGTGCCTCTGCGGTTAGCATTAACCATCTGCTGATAGAGGTTGTTAGCCTTAGTATTAAGGTCGTTAGCCTTAGATTCGTACGTCAGGTCATTGAAGGCAAGCTCGCTTGCTACTGCGTAAACTAACCAGTATGGGTCGTCTACAGGTATAACATCAGTATCAGCGGATAAGTCGGCAGGTACGTAGTAGCCTGGTACTTTGAGCGTGCCACCTACAATGTTATCAGTCGAGGCAATAGTGTCGTAGAAAGTAAGCGTCTGTGGGTTACGCCCGTACATGTATACTTCGTGCAAGAAGCGTGCTCGCTCGGCTGGTTTGCCTATAACGAACTCTACGTCGTTACCGCTAGTGGGAGTAACAACCACACTGTCTGACGGGTTAAGTAGGTTGCGATGTACACTATACGACTGTACGGCAGTAGCAATTATAGAGGTGTGTGTGAATGTAAGACTTGATGCGGTGTTACTGAACGCTGCGGTTACAGTGAGCGAGGTATCGCTTGCAATCGTGTCTATAGTTCGTACGGTCTCGCCACCTACCACAATCGTATCGCCCGACTTGTAATCAGTGAAGTAGGTGTTCGTGCCTGTCAGTGTAGTAGTACCTGTGGTAGCAACCGTACCTGGTTCGTTTGGTTTATCTAGTGAGAAGTTAGACTCCCATGTATTCTTTATGTCTCTTGCCCACTCTGCAATCTTGCGGTTGGTAGTGTTAAGCCATAGTGTATGGTCTGGTGTGCCTGTTGCTGGCACATCATCATCACTACCTCTGTATGCGTTATTTACTTGGCTAAAAAAATCGGACAGTACCATCATGCGCTCCTTTTACTTATTGTAGCCTTTTTGGGGCTATATGTCTTTAATGCTATTGCTTTGCTGTTCTTTGGTTTACTGATACCTTTAAGCATCGTACTAAGGGCTTTGAGGTCAGTTCCTTTTACTTGGGTATTAGCAAAGGTGTACTTGCCCTTCTTAGCCTTCTTAGCTGTCGAACCTGTTGTGGTTTTCTTGAGGTTGCCGTACTTATCGTAGAGCTTAGATGTGCCGCCAGCGTCTACTGTTGCTTTATCAAGAGCCTTTACCTGCTCCCAGAGCTTCTTACCATTCTGGCTTGTGTTTACAAAGCCTATAATGTCCTTATACGACTTGCCGTAGAGGTCTACTGTGTCCTGGTCGAAGTTAGACTTGACCTTGAGAGCTGCTAACTCCTTCTGTCGGGTTGGGTCGTTTACTTCTGAGACTTTACCAGCCTTCTTATCCTTGTTGTACTGGTCGAGGGCTTTCTGGTACCGGTCTTTAGGGTTTGATGCTTTAGTGGAGCTAGATAGACTAGATTTAGCGTCAAGAGCAGCCTGAGCGTTTTTAGCGTTGGGGCCATTGAGTAGGGCTTTAAGGTCCTCCTCTTTATACTTATACAGCTCTCTCTGAACTGGAGTTAAACTCTTGACTACTTCATCTTCTCTTAGCCCTCTGTCGAGTGATGCCTTTTGCTTGTCTGTGAGACCAGAACTACCTTTACCAGCCTTATAGTCTGCTTTGAGCTTGTCTAGCTCTACCTTGCTGTTACGGTTAGACTTAAGTCGAGCGTTCATAGTGTCATATGCGAGGGCGTTCTCAGGGTTCTCGGTAGACACCGGAACAGGAGAGAATGCGTTAAGGAATGGATGCTGTGCTGCAATAGGGTCGCCATATTGGTCGGTGCGAGGGGTTGTTTTCTGTCTTAAACCTGGTATCTGCTGCATGAGGGACTCCACCTGTTTAGCAGCGAACCCTGCATCGGTGTTTATCTTGCGTTGTGTACCGTCACTCATCTTGGCGAACCAACCCAGTAAAGCCCGCTCTGGCACAAGCTGTTGAGGGTAGTTACTAGCAAGTGAGGCAAGCTTCTCTTTATCTCCCTGAAGTGCACTCAGTAAGTCGCCTACGCTCTTGACATAAGATTGGTCAGCCAAAAACTTACCATACTTACTCGCCGCCTCTGGGCTATACTTAGCTATTGCGGTTAGTATGTTATCTACACCCCCGTCATTAATCTTAGCGTTCTTCTGTACATCGTCCAGAGCTGCCACCATGGCCATATTAAAGCTGATAATAGGCGGTAGTTTGGAGAACCCTATCCAGTTGTTGCCAATCTTCATTGAGTAAGGCTGCTTACCCGCTGCTCTGAAAGCTGCTTTCTGGTCAGCGTTGGTTGGTTCTGACCATGTGAGACGGCCTTGGCCTAAGAGGCCGGCAGCCGTCCCGAAAACCGCCGTACCCATTAGAGTCTTAGCTAGTTGAGCAGTCTTGTCCTGGGCTCCAGGTATAGTGGCGAGTCCAGCGGGAGAGTACTCGATACCTTGCTTCATAAGGTTAGCTCCAATCCTCACGAATGGAAGGGTGAACTTAGCGGGAAGCCTAATAACTGCGTGTTTACTGGAGCGAAGTCTATTAACAGCAGCAGTCACCTCGTCTATACCTTGTAGCAGACTGCCCTGTGACTTCTCGCCAATATCTTGATTGAATGTCCTATATGCACCCTCAGCAGCATTTACCATCTCTGGGTTGCGTACCTTTATACCTGCCTGCATACGTCTACTTAGAGCAGCATCGGAACCACCCGCTACTAAGGTACGGTGGAAGTTATCAAAAGCTCCCAGAAGTTTCATTGGGAATTCAGCTATATCAACTAGTTTGTTCTGGCCTGGTGCTGCGATAGGCACGTGGCCGCCTTGGGTGCCTACATCCAGGTTCATGTTCTCATCTAAGCCTTTAATAGAGTCCTTAAACGCCCTTACAGCATCGGGGAAGCTCTTCACCATGCCTTTAGCGTACGCTCGGCCTTCACCGCCAGCAAACTTTCTAGGTTTTCCAGTAGCCAGTGAGTGTATGAAGTCTAGGTTTGAGGCAATAGTCCTCTCTATAGGTGCTATGGATATATTACCGGCGGTTGACGATACGTTTACTATCTGGGTAAGTGGTGAGGAAAGCATAGAGTTGTAGCGTACTACATCGAGCCATTCACCCTTAGTCGGAGGTACTAGCTTACGATAGTATTTTATTACTTCGTTAGGGTTGTTGAAGTTAACACCAACAGCCTCCTTGGTATATACCTCTGGGTTCACGCCTGCCTTGTGCAGTAGACCAAAGACACGTTGTATAGGTGACTTAGACTCATCAGCAAGAATTCTACGAGCTGAAAGCTGACGAGCTATATCAGTACCTTGTTCTGTTGAAGCTCTACCTAACTCGTCAATTTTTGCATACAAGTTACCTGACTCTACTGGGTCTCCGCCCTCTCTAGCTAACGCATCGGCTTGCTTCTCGAGTCTTACTATCTCGCCACGGGTATTGAGTTGCTTGGCGATAATCTCCTTGGTCTGGTCTATGGTATGTGAGCGAGTATCTATACCTGCTCCCTTTGCGATGTCTTCAATCTCCTTGTGGCTCATAGTCTCTACAATAGGGTTCTGACGGGCTTTTAAGTCTGCCTTTTGTGTATCAGTCAAGTTAAGACGTTCTGTGTTGAGTGTACCTCTCTGACGTGTTGGCGCTACAGTACCTGTGTTCTGCTCGAAGACGGTCTTCTTAGCTCTCGGTAGTATGTCTTCACCTACGTCATTACCTACTGCTCCCTTTTCGTACAGGGATGGTTTGCCCATTATTCTAACACTAGGTCCTTCGTCTATGGCCTTGAGCTTGACGTTTATGTCATCTATGGCCTTGAGTCCTGCCTTGAATGGGGCACTATTAGGGTCTAGTCCCTCTAAACTCTTGCTTATTCTTACTTGGGTCTGCATAAGTTCACTAGCTTGTAGTGCTGCTACTTCTTGTGGAGCGGCAGATATCTTGCTTCTCATAGCCTGTACATTAGGGTCTATTTTACGAGCCTCTGAAGCTGCTAGGTCTTTGGCTTGCTGGGTTTCTATTGCTTTAGGATTACGTGGGCTGAACTGACTGTTCGGGCCGTTCTTTGGTTGGTCGTAGTTATTGTAGATAGCTTTCGGTACGAGGCCTGTAGTGGGTTCGTTTGGCTTGGGGACAAGTTTTGTTGTTAGCCCGTTAGTATAAGGATGCTCAGCTCCACCCATAAGCCCAAATGCTGCACCCTGTAATGGGTCCATGCCTGCAAGTGGGGCTGTTACACCGCCTATAGCTGCACTGCCTAGAGCACGAGGTACGGCTCTTAGGAATGGAGTATCGCCGACGTTGGGGATGAACGGTACTAACCCACCACCAGCAGCACCAGCGGCAAAGCCGCCAGCTGTACTCTTTAGTATGTCTGGTACTGACTTACCCTCCAGTGCCCCCTGCATACCAGACGCAGAGCCGAAGCCTACGCCACCTTGTAGCACATTGCGAGATACCTGAGAGCCAAGCCCTGTCCCCTCGATAGCACCACCAGCTGCGTTAGCTAGACCACCAGATGCGGCCATGAGTGCAGCCTGCTCTACACCTGTCTTGGCTACACTACCTGCTGTTCGAGCGAGTCTCTGTGTAGGGTTATAGTCCTGTATCTTTGTTGGGGCCAGAACGTTGTTCGGTGCTCCAGCTTCGGGAGCGAAGTTAGTTTTTAGGCCCTGTGTAGCCTGGTTCATACCGTTATATAGTTGCCCACCAGATAACTTATCAGCGACGACGCCTGGTAGCCCCAGGCCTATCTTAGCGACAGGGTTTGCTGCATTTATAATCTCACGGTTTATGCCACCAGCGAAAGACTGGTTGAATGGTTCAGCTACGTTATGACTAAGGTCGTTTACAGCCTGTGGTATCTGCCGAGCTATCTGTGCGGTATTTACACCTAGTCCTGGGAGTTTTACTTGTGTTAGGTCTCTACCTAGCCCCTGTATGGCGTTCTGTGGGGCTGAAGCTATACCGAGTGCCTGCTGCCAGAGGGACTTCTGTTGTGGGAGATTCTGTGTACTCGCAACTACCTGCTGTTGTTGGCTCGGTTGAGCTGTAGTAGCAGGGCGTGGAGCACCCGACATATTACCGTGAGACTTGCCCCCGTCAAAGGGGTTTACGTCGGCTGCTACTCCTTTTAGAAAGTTGAGTAGGTTGAAGGCCACTAAGTTGCCTCCTTACTTTTCTCGAAGCTGTTTCTTTAGGATAGCTGTGTATGGATTGGTTGGGTCTGCAACGCCTTGCTGACCAGCGTTGATAGTAGCTCGGTCAGTCGTGTATTCAGCAAGCTTAGGGTCTTGAGCAAGTGGTGTGTATGGTGTGCGGTACTGGTTGAATAGGTTATCGACTGCGTTACGAGACGCTTCAATCTGCTGCTTATAAGGCTGTATAGCCGCTTGTACTGCTGCGTAGCCGCCGTTCTCGGCCTGTGCCCCAGCGTTCTGCTGTTGCTGACCAAGTAGGCTTTGTCGGTTCTCCTGGTAGCCCTGGTCTAAGCTAGACTGATTCTGCTTCTTTTGGTTTAAGAGGTCTTGTAGGGCTGAAGCGTAGCTGTTGTCAATCTCTGAGAGATTCTTACCGTACGTCTGTGAGGCGTTTTGAGTCTGTGAGGCGGTGTCTTTACCTACTACGTTAGGGAGTAAGTCTCGGAATGCTGAAGAACCACGACCTGCCGAGCGACCAATGATTTGAGCTAAGCTGTTGTAGCCTGTGTTGGCGTTCTGTCGGATAGTGTCGAGTGTCGATGTGCGAGCCTGTCTCTGCTCACTGGCTTGCTTGTCTTTGTTAGTAGTAGCGTTGCCTACCTGTGTGTTGTACTGGTCTTCGAGTGCAGTCTTTTGGTTGTTATAGCCAGTGTCTAAGTGGCCCAAGAGGCTTTGTAGCTGCTGTGCCTGCTGTTGTAGGTATGCTCGGTCTGAAGCTGATAGGCCTGATACAGTACCGCCTGAGCCGCCTGATTGTAGGGTTGTGTTACCAGACGGTTGCTTAGATGATGTTTGCTGTACTGTACCAGTACTAGCATTACCACCTGTAGAGTAGTTGGGTTGTGCTACGGGGGTGTTACCGATATTCCCACCACCAAGTGTGTTAAACAACTCTGATATGCCGAGTTCTGGTAAGTGTAGGGCTGTTCCAAGATTGCCTATTTGGTTACCGAAGTTTGATAGTACGCTCATAAATAATCTCCTGTGATAAATACTTTATTATGTATCAACCGCAGGACTATTCTGCTAGTATTCGTCTCTCCGTGTAGGGAGTGGACTTAGATTAACCTAATTATCCCCTATCTAAAGTAGCTTGGCAAGACATTTCTGTTTGGAAGGTACTTAGTGCAGTAGTTGAGAACCACGTAATATAACGAACCATCAGCGTACTCGGTACACTCAATAGAGTTAAGCTCGTCTATAAAGTCGTCTGAGCCTATTCCTAGCTGGTTATAGGGTTCCATACGTTGTCGAAGGTAATAATTTGAGTTATACACTTGCATGAGAGCATCTGTCGGTGCTCTATTCCTCCTTGACCATTGGTAGTGGAGATATTCGTGGGCTATACTTTTAAGTTCGTTCGTCTTATCCATTCCTGGTCGGATACCAATCTTATTGGGATAGTAGAATATCGCATTTATAACACTGTTACCAGACACAGTGACGTTAGCATTAAAATCTGTCGTGTACTCTAGGTTCAGCTCGCTTGCGTCTATACCAAGTAGCTGTGCATCGGCCAAGAGCGTAGGGTCTTGTGTTACTACAGGTTTAGGTTTTACATACGTACTCTGTACAGGGCTAATCGGCTTATTATACCTATTATACTCGCCATACCACTTACCTCCCCATAAGAGGGCCGCTATGATTATTAGAATGTATCCCGTTTTCTTCATACTCAAAGTGTATGCTTATGCTAGAGAGTTGTCAACTACTTTATAGCCGCAAGCTCAGCATCGTCGGCGGCATCTACCTGTCTCTGACCCATCGTGTTAGCTGTTGTTCCGCTATCTGAGTATCCCCATACCGCGGCAGCATTAGCGGCACTATCGCCCAAGGTTTGTGGTGCAAGTCTAAAGGCCAGCGGTTGACCTTGGTACCATATGTCGTATGCCGAGATGGAGTTTGTGCCACCTATAAAGTCGTCTACATACGCTTCAGCCCCCGCTACAGCGGACTTAGCAGTTAGCCTTACTATAGCAACATCCTTTACTGTAGAAGTGTTGGTAAGCCCAAGACGGAATACGGCGTTGTTACTAGTAGAGTCGGTAGTTTTCGTAAGGGTTATGGTTTGGTCAGCAGTAAGCGAGCCTGGTAAAAATAGCTCAGCAGTAAGCGTAGAGGAAGCGTCAGCTAAGAAGGTAGCGTTGCACCAGAACTTGCCGAATACCGATATTACTTCGTTTACGTTCACAGGTATAGGGTGCTCAGCTCTTAACCCCGTAAGAGTCTCTGGTAGCAAAGCTACTGCTAGTGAACCAACAGTTGCTACAGTAGTCTTGTCTAGTCCTGCACCAGACGAGTACCCTGAGCCGTTGATTGTGTACCAACGATGACGGTTGTTTGTGGCTTGGTACCTGTGGAACCGTGCCAAGGAGCCCTCTAACTGCGACAGGTAGCCAGATATCAGCGTAGCCGAGCCGAATGTACAGTTACTAAAGAGAACATCGTTTGAAGTGGACGGTTGGGGTTGGATGTCTACTGTATTGGTACCTAGTGTGCCGAAAGCACAGTTGTTGAATACGATACCAGCCGTGCTATCTAGCTGTATCGCTTGCGAACGGGTCGAGTTGAATCGACTGCTGTTAACGGTGATACCGTTACAGCTTATTAGCCGCATGGCGTGCCCACCTGCTGCGTTGGTCGTGTTATTGCCATTGCACCGAAGATTTGTAATCGTACAGTTAGCGGCGTTCGTCATAATGAGCGACTGAGACTGACAGCCCATCACAATAAAGTCCACAAGCGTCTTGTTGGCGATGCCGCTCGTGCTTGTTTGACCAAGGGTAATTGCTCCTGAGCCTATGTTAGTAGAGGTTGCCAGGTATACAAACAGTCCAGTTATGGTCTCTGTATCTGTATTGGTAGTAATAGATATACCGTTACGGTTGCTTACCCCGCCGTATAGTACAACACCATCAAGGGAAGCCTTTGCACCTGAGTTTACAAGCTGAATCCCACCAGTCCCCGACGCAATAGATGGGTAGTAGAACTGTGTATCTGTTACGTCAACCTCCCCAGTATTAGAGTTGTTGTTGACTAAGTACGCACCCCTGGCTACGTTTTGAGACTTTATGACCGAGTTCCTGCTCAGGAGCCCGATTGTCTCGGTAGCGTTGTGAGTGTTAGTGAAGGCTGCCTCTGCTCCTCCAACAGTAGTAGACAAGACGAACGAAGTACTTGAGTTGCGGGTTTTGATGAACCTAGACTCTACCTTTAGATACGTATCACCACTAATAGCAATCTCCTCCCCAACCTGCCAGTCACAAGCCCTGTCCACAATTAGCGGATTTGCGGCAGTGCCGACACCGGAGACATACTCAGCGTACCGTACACACGGAGCCCCCTTAGTAAGTATCCTCCCCCCTTGTAGGTTGTTTATAGCGTAGTTGCCGTTGGCGGTCTCACAGTCGATAATATGAGTAGATACAATCGTATGGTCAGTCGCGTGACCACGCTTATCATATGTCCCCCCCTCATAGGCAACAATTTGCCCTCTAGTCTGGAACGTACAGGTCGCCGTAGCATCTAGCTTGAATGTCCCACCATTACCGATTGATATAGCATCACCCACGGTCTTGGGCTGGATATTGCTTACCGACTTATCCGTACCAGAGCCCTGTACAAATGTTGTGCCATCACCTGTCACTAGTATTGTGGTAAGCCCAGCAGCGTTGTGGCCGTCTATATTCATATCATCAGTAGAGCCTACTGTGCTTAGAGTGTCGTAAGTGTCCATGAATGAGACAGTAGAAGCAGCAGCAATAAGAGCTACTGTTCCCGATGTTCCGACAGGGTTAGTCACCTTGAATCTATACCTATTGGCAGTTATAGCTGTCCATTGGTACGGTGTCGGGAATCGCACATAGTTCCAGCCAATCTTAATATCGGCGTTTAGGATACTAGTTGTACAGGCAGTATCGACAGTCGCCTCTTGTAGAGTGACTACAAAGTTTCCGCCGTTGGTCGGCTTGGATGTGACATATATTCGACACCCTGTAGTTTTGCCCGTTGTATTCGGAGCAGTAAATGCAGCAGTGAACAAGCCAGCCGAGGATACGCTACCACTAGAAGTAGAGATTGCAGGTGTTGCAATGCCTGTCTCCCAGATACTATCTGTGGGCTTTCCATTGGCAGTGGCTTGTTTTCTTGCCATTAGCTAATCTCTGTACCTTCCTCTAGTTGTTCAGATAGCTGATACTCTACTTCATAAGCGGCTACTTTGGCCTTTATCTCGTCTGTTGCCTGAGATGGAGAGCAGCGTATAGCCTGGCTCGATAGTACGATTGTATCGCCCTCTAAGATGTCAAAGGTATAGCTTTGCTGTAGGTTTAGGTCTAATTCTGATTTTTGTGTAATTCGTGCTCGCATAATGTTCCTTTCTTAAAATGTTCCGCCATACGTACTCCAGGTAGGTGAGCCACTAGGCCCAGCACTTGCACTCACGTAGACTGCTGAATATCCACCTGTACCCTTAGTGTAGGTAAACACCTTGTTAGTTTTGTGTTTACGCATGATGTAATAGTTAAGTGACGCATCTTCAAAGAAGAAGTACTTATACGTACCGTCATCTGATACTGCCGACACTGAGTAGGCTTTAGTCTGAGTCTGCCCCCAGTCCCTGTCGTAACTCGTACCGTTCCAGTTCCGCTTTGCGGTTGCTGCGATGCCCGTAGTTACACCCTCTCCGTAGAATGTGTCGTCTTTTTGGTTTACCTCAGAACCTGCAAGTGTAACGTGCCCGTCACCGCCCGAGCCACCACCACCAGCTATCGTGACAGGGATTGAACCATCAGCCTCTAGTGTAACGAACGCTGGGGCATTGACACCTGTTTGATAGGGAGAGACACGGCCTCCACCACCTCCACCTCCACCTACTGGCTTCTCGACAATCTCCTTGAGTAACTTGTTAGACTTCTTCAGAAGCTCCTCAACGGCCTTATTGTCTGTTTTGTATTCTGGGATAACTATCTTATTAACTGCGCTTACAACGGCCTTAATTGATGTCTGAAGGGGTGTTAGGTCGGGAGCGTCTACTTTAACGTCTGCTGGGGCTACGTTTACTACTGGTGCTTCTGCTACAAGCTTCTGGGCTTTGACTACCTTTTCAACTGCCTTAGTAGCTGCTTCAAGGGCTTTGAACTGCTTAGTATAATCTATTACTTTGGCTTCTTTTTGTTCGGGTAGTTCCTTGGGGATGAGCTTAGCTTCATCTAGGATACCCTGCATGACCTTAGTAACTTCGCTTAGGTCGGTGTTCTCGTGGGTCTTAATAGTGTCGTGGAGCTGATTAACTGCCGCTACAACCCTAAAAGCATCAGGAGTGCCGATGCTGTTTAGTTGGTTGATAACGTGTACCTTGCTGGTGTGGCCTTCTAGGTACTTTATGAGTGAGGTGGTTGCATCTATGACCGTATTAGACACGTTGACGTAGCCACGTAGCATATCTTGATGCTGCTGTTCAGCCTTGAGCTTAGCTGCCTTGTCGTCGTTTATCTGTCTAAGGTTTGATGGGTTCATATTCCCTCTTATGTTTCTTGTAATTGCCTGTGCCGACCATAGGTGGGCGTACTTCTGTGGCATGGTGGACAGAGTGTCCTGCCATTGCTTATTATGAATCGAGTGTCTATATGGTCAACCCACGACTTTATATGGTCTGCGTGTAATACACCCCCGTGGTGTCCGCACATTACGCACTCCCAATTATCTCTCGTGAATACTGCTTTTCTCCAGTCCATATACCGTCTATTATCTTCGTATGTTAGGGTCTCTCTTCGTTGCTGTCTGGGCTTCCCCCCCTTCCAGTTAGGATGCTTATCACCCCTTAGTTCCTCCCATACTATGCCTTTGTTCCACGGTACTTGCCCTTTTGCAAACGGGTTTGGGGGTGTGTGACCCTTCTTGAATGCTGACTTGGGGACTATACCTGTCTTCAAGCCTTTGTTCCAGGCCTTCACCACACCCTTGGTGCCCTTGTTCCATGCTTCGTGTTCCCTGAAATAGCTAGTTCTACGGTTCTCGGCGTAGGCCTTTTTTAGACCTTCGCTAATCTTGTCTCCTGAAGTGAACGACTTACCTGCCTGGTAATCTCTTGAGCACTTACGACTACACAATTTGCGGGCCGCCCAGTACTTCCTGCTGTGATTAGGCTTCTTACTGAACGACTTACCGCAAATTATACAGTCTTTTTCCATACCTATATTATACACCTACTAAGGCGCATCAAATAGCGGAAAGTGTAGCTCCGTCAGACATCGGTTGCCACTCGACGTAATGTCGAATGACACCTGAAGTTGGTGTGTTTGTTGTTGTGTACGTGAACTCTATGTCCGTCTGTACTCCACCAGTCTTTTGTACTACCTCGAAAGGCATGTAAACGTCTGGTGCTGTAGCGGCTACTGGGTCAATAACCTTAGCTGCGGAAGCATTATCTGCTTTTAGAGCTACTGATACTAAACTGTTACGAGTAAGCTTTGAGCCTGCTGTAAATGAGGATAGTGTAGTACCTGTTGCGAGGGATATTGCAACCTGAGCAGTTTGGTCGTTGATTCTCCAGTAAGCTGCGGTTACATTCGAGCCGAGAGCTGTCGTAACAACCGCATACAACTGGGTTACCTTTACAGTACCTGTAACACGGAACAGGGGTGTAGACACCGTGGTGTTACTACCTGACAACGTCTGGTCTTTGAAAGCCTTGTTGTACTTTGAGTTGAGTATTTCACCAATCATTGGCATGATACTACTCCTTTCCTGTTAATGTTACTAAGCTGCTGCGAAGATTCCGCTTTGGTGTGTCATTCTCCAACCAGTACCGTCAGATACGAGAGTGATAGTATCGCCTACTACTGCTGTACCTTGAGTATTAGTTAGTGTAGTGCCACTGATTGCGGTTCCTGATGCACTTGTCTTAGCGTAAATAGTACCAGCTGCTGTGACTGTGAAGCCAGCAGTCGTGCTAGACACTACGAATGTGTATACCAGTCCTGCTGTAGTAGCTGCTGGGAGTGTCCACGATGGGCTACCTGAAGTAGCACGGTTGATGAAAATACCACCAGAGTTAGCTGCTGTTAGGACTACTGTAGCACCTACGAGTGCTGAGAATGTTACGGGGCGGACTGTACCACCTGAGAACGTAGTAGTACCTGAGAAGGTATTGCTACCTGTGAACGTGTTGTTTCCTATAAGGGTGTTGTCCCCTTGTCTTACGAACTTTGGCATAATGTTTGCCCTTTCTTTACTGTCCTTGTTATTAGTGGAGCCTAGCCTCTGTACCGTAACGCTCTGGCTCTTTGGCTACGTTATCGTGGAGGCGAGGACTAGGCGGAGTTCAAGTTACCTAGAGACTATTCTCTAGTGAATGTACCTGAAACAGCTGCAATATTCCAGCCATCTACACCATCACTTACCAAGTTGACGTAAGAGCCAACTGGCTGTGAAGTGAATATGATGTCCTTGTTATCAGCAGCGGTGATGTCTACGCCCTGAATCTTATCAGATGCGTTAGGGCTTAGAGTCAATGTGATGCCTGAAGCACCAACACGGAACCATAGGCTCTGGCCGACAGCAGTAGCATGCAGAGTTACGACACAAGTAGCAGTAAAGTTGAGAACCTTACCACAGTCTTGGATATCTGTAGTCAGCGTGCTTGCACTGATGTCTTCTTTTGTACGGTAGCCGAAACCTGTAAGGTTTACGCCTGATGTATCAATTGCCATTATTTACCTTCCTTTTCTGGAGCTACGGCTTTATCAGCTGGTTCTTCAGAAGCTTCAGCCTCTACCTTTGCCTTTACCACGCCCTCTTGCTTAGATAATCTGTACTGTCGTTCTTCTTCTTGGTCTCGAAATCGCTTCGTTTGGATACGAACTGCGTCATCTTCGACTTCTTGTAACCATGCTGATTTAGCCATATTGTAACTCCTTTATGTTAGTTATTAGCTAGTCTTGTGAATTCCTAGGGTGTAAATCTTGTTAAGGTCAAAGAATGCATCGTATCGGATACGGTATTCAATGAGGTAACCATTTACTCCAGGTGGGTTCTTGTGAATCGTGTAGTCCTTGAGTTTCTCAGGTGCTACAAGGTTCGATGGGTGAGTGATAATCAAGTCAGTTGCAGATGGCATACGGCCTGATGGGCATACGACGATAGTAACACCGTCTACCATACCTAGGTCGCCTGAGCTTAACTTATCTTGTCCTCGGTCACTGTCTAGTACGAATCCACCTTGTTTAAGGAGGTTGTAGTAGGCAGCAGTCATAACAGCTACTCGGCCGTCTTCAGGAGCTTCTTTGTCAGTAACGTCAGCGTTAATGGCTAGGAAGTTAGTGTAGGCGTTCGATGCAGATGTAGCACCAGCAGTAACGATAGCGTTACGAGCTGTGATAGTGCCATAGTTACCACCGTTGGTGAGAGCACCAGCAGTAGCAAGGGTTGCCAATCGGTAAGTGTCTACTTCAGGTACAAGAACGTTCTTAGTAGCCTGAGCCAAGAACTTGGCTGGCTTGCGAACTTCCATTGTGTCCTGGTAGTTACTCATGTCGATTGTGTTAGTCCATGAACGGTCACGAGACAGTGTGAATGTCTGCTTCGTGTCTTGTACTTCATCTGGGTTACCGTAACGGTTGGCTCCTGATGGAGAATAAGTGTTCATGGTTGGGTCAGTTAGTGTGTACACGTTGATAGCGTTGACACCATCCCAGCTCCAGTCTTGGTTGACGATAGAGCTAGTCTTGGCACGAGCTTTCAACAGTTCTGAGGTTTTAGACTCAAACTTTGATGCTAAGTTAATAGCCATGTCTTATGTTCCTTTCGGACTCTACCACTTACTGGCTTCTTCATCGAAAGCATCCAAATCTGGGTCTTTCTTTGGTTCTTTGGGTGCTCGGTTAGGAGTGGTGAGGACTTTAGATTTCTCCTTAGTCTTATCCTTGCTCTGCTTCCTTGCCCCTAGTCCTGTAAGCTTCTCGATAGAGTCTGCTTTAGTTTGTAAATAGTTATACAAATCTCCTCGTACATCAGATGGGTTACCGTAGGCATCTATAGTTACATACATAGCCTGGAACGCATCTATTGCGGCATCTATCTCTGCTCTTACCTCTGGTGTTGCGTCTCTTAGGACATCAAAGTCCTTAATAGCTCGCTCGTAGTCGTTGGTAAGTTTGTTCGTGTTAGCCGTAACTTTGTTTGTGTACGCATCCATCTGTAGTTGTCGAACGGCTACGTCGAGAGGGTCTTCACCTGCCTCAGCAAGGTATGCCTCCTGGTCGGCTTTAAGTTTAGCTTCTCTCTCTGCTTTTGCTTGGATACGGCGTTCAGCCATTTCTCTATTGTAGGCTTTCTGCTTCTCCTCGTCTGACAATTCCTCTGCTTCAGGTTCTTCCTCAGCTTCCTCAGTAGTTTCTGGGTCGCTTTCTGCGTCATCTTCTTCAGTGGACTCGCTATCAGTGTCGGGTTCTTCGGCTTCGTCTGTTGACTCACCTTCTGCTTCCTCCAACTCCTCTGGTGATACTTCAATGTCCTCTAGTTGAACATCGTCATCTACCGTTGAGTCTTCTACTTCTGCGGATTCGACCTCTTGGGTCTCGGCAATATCTGCCATAACATTTCTCCTTCTTATTATCTGCCTAAGCTGGCGAGGCCTACCCGTCTGAGTGGATGAATCTCGTATTGGAGTAAGGGAGCTCCTAGTAGCCTCTAGGCGAGTAGAGGCTACTAGCAACCACCTTACGTCTTCTTGGTCTCCTTGGGTGGATTAACTAGAAAATGGGAGTGGTGTGCGTGCCCAGCCCCCTCACAGCTAATCTTTAACCCACGCTTAACCCAGTTATGCTTGATGTCCTTGAACTTCTCTACATCTACCACGTATTCGCTCTCGGCTGCTATCTCCTCTAACTGTTCGGCTCGGTCTTTATTCATCTTCACCCTCCTTGCGGTTAGGGTCTCGTAAGAGGTTATTAAACCTATTCTTTAGCTCAATGAGCTTTTGTAGGTACTTCTTACGTGCCATCAGCTCAGCTCGAAAGTGCTCGTCTGTTAGCATAGACTCGACTTCTAGGTAGTTGATGTTTGTAGCCTCGTCGATGTCCTTCTGTAGTTCACTAAGGACAATCTCCCCTGATGGTCTAAGGGCATTGCGTCGCTCTACCTTCTGCTCGGTGAGTTGTTCACGTACCTTTTGGGCTTTGACTGAACCGAATGATGCGCTTGTAGCACCAGTGTTTAGGATTTCATCTGTTCTCATTGCTGACCTCCTGTTAGCTGTTGAATGACTTGTTGTGGGTCCATACCGTTATGTTCGGCCGCTAGTGCTGCCAGGGCGGTGCGTTCGTCTACGCCATAGTGCTTCATTACTGCTTCTACGTTGGCCTGAACTTCCTCTGGTGATGGCTGGTTGGGCTGCTCGCCTTGTTTCTGAGCTTGCATCTGGGCTTGCTCGGCTGACTGAACGTGGTTAGCTACATCCATAGTCTGTGAGTGCTGCTGCTGCTGGGCTTGCTGCTCTACTTGCTGTTGGGCTGGCGATACTTCTTGTGAGGGTTGGTAGCCGTCTTTCATTTCCATCTGACGTTTTACGTCTTCTGGTGCAGCCTGGTAGGGCACAAGGGGCTTAGGCTCTGGTGGTTGTGGAGCGTTAGGGTTCATACCTTCTTGCTGCTGGTCTTCAGGGCCAATGTCGGTGATAATCTTGTCATTATCTGTCGTGAGTTTCACCATATCTGCGTATAGCTCACCCTTGTTAAACTTCTTATTAACAGAGGCTAGGTCTTGTGCGAACGTAGGGTCTGAAGCACTAAGCTCGGCTACTCTGGTAAGACCTTCGAGCTTGTCTGCATCGTCTTTAGCCTTGTCTAGTTCTGGTTCTACCTCAAAGTCGAAGGTGGCTCGTACAGTGTCCCATTGAACTTCTAGTTGGCTAGTGGGTTCGCCGTTCTCGTCTGTTGGGAACTCCATACCTGCCTTGATAAGTATGTCTCGTTGGTCTTCGGAGAGTTTCATTAGGTCAGTGCCCTCCATATTGGCGAAGTGAGTGTTAATCATGCTCTTAGCGACTGCTGCATAGGTCTGGTATAGATTGTCCTTGAAATCCTCATCATCTATTGAGAGAGAGGCGGCCTGGAACTTCACACCTGCTGGGGTCTTAGAGTATTGTGGGTCACCTGAGCCTGTAGCGATTGAGGTGTCGCCTGTAGGGATGAGCTGGTTAAGAGATGTCTTGTACATACTCATACGTTCTGGGAGCTGTTGGTAAACTCCATTAGCTAGTTCTTCACGCTTTACGATAGCGTTGCCTGTGAACCATAGGGCATCCTGGGCGTATACGAGTGATTCTATGTCTGCACTATCAGCGTCACCTGCTATGTTGATAGGCGGTCGGAGTCCTAGCTGTGTAGCAAGTACATCTGCTTGTCTCATATAGTCGAGTACGTTCTGAGTACCACCTGCGAGCTTCACAATACCAATACCGTACGGGTTGATGAAGTCTTGATAGCAGTATAAGAAGTGAATCATTGAGTCGCCTGATGGGTCGGGGTTACTCCACTCACGAACTACTTTGTTAGTCGAGCTGTAATACATATAGAACGGTGCGTTTACACCTCGTTGTACGGCAATACAGAACTTAAACCCTTTAGGCTTGAGGTTCTTGGTGTTCTCTTGACGTGGTGAGTCTAAACTTGAGCGTTCCTCTTTCTGGTCAGCGGCCAGGATAGCTTTGAGGGCTGGTATATCCCACTTGTTTACTTCGTCTTTGTCAGCATCCTTAGACTCCTCTTTCTTTTCTTCCTCGGCCTGCTCAATCATGGTCTTGAGTTGGGTCTTGGTGTAGTACACATCCCAGAATATAACGTCTGAGTCGTAATCAGATACCTTACCAGGCTCTAGTGTAACGTCTTGTGGCTGGCCTACGATGAAGTCAGCGTGTCGTCTACCATCTTTCTCTACGAATAGCGTGATAAGCGGTACTGAGCCGTAAATAGCGGCCTTACGGACTGCATCTTTCCACTTACGAATGAATGGGGCTTGTGAGTTAGCATAGGGGATAATCTCGTCTTGCCATATCATGTTAGCGAGTTCACCAAGCCATGCTTCGTCTCGGTCTACTGCCTTGACTGTACCTGATAGTTTAGAAGATACGATTCTCTTAGGGAGTTTGAATAGTGCTGCGGCGAGTGAGCCATCATTGACTTCGGGTAGATTGGGGTCTAGGCCCTCCATGAGTCCGTTATCGGCTAGTCGCTCGTATGATGGATAGTCCTCACGCCAGATATGAGCCTCGGTGGTACTGTCGTTATATAGTCCCTTTAGGTCTGATTTCTCAATCCACGCCATTACGCTAGCCCTCCAGCGATACGCTCTGCTCGTGCCTGTTTGTACACAGAACAAGCTTCTTCAGGAGTGTCGAATACCCCTAAGTGGAGTGATTTGCCACCAACTCGTAGCCTAGCCCTGTACTTATATCCAGCTTTCTGAACGCCTATATAGCCTAGTTTGTTGTCTTTGCGAATACCCTTGTTAGTCATCTGAACTGACCAGGTGGCCCACCGACAATTCCCTGGCTCATAATCACCGTCAGGGTTAATGCGGTCAAGTGTTCTGCCTTGTGGCCTATTGCCCATGTCTTCAAGGAAGTTACTAAACCCATCCTTACCCAACCAGCGTTTACATACCTTAATGCCTCGACCACCATAGTGCATATAAGCTGTATTGTTCTTATTACCACACCGCTGCTTTATGTTATGGTACGTCTGGTAGAGCGGGTGCTGAGGGGTGTTCTTTGGTGTAAAAGCCATAAAGTTTCCTTATATGGCCCTACTGCGTTGAGAGTAGCCTGTTAATTACCCTAAGTATACTATAATTCTCATGTTTGCAATAGCGTTATTTTACTACGACATCCATGACATTCTTAGGGGTGATATATATACGCTCTGTTGCGGAGATAATGATTGAGCCATCGGAGTCGTGTGCACCTATCATCTCGCCTGATAACATCTCAAACTGTGCTTTGGTCATTATAAGTTTGTCGGGTAGTGGTCGTGTTACTAGCCCCTGTGTTGCCTCTACCATGCGTACTATTTCGGCCTTTAGCTCGTTGTCCTTTAGTTTGCTGTCTCGTATATCAATTTCGTTCATGCTGTCCACCTCCTAATTAGTCTATACTTACCGTTCTGTACGGTGATATCAAACTGTACTCTGTCTGTCTCACCCTTAGTCAACACACCCAGACCGTCTATGATGTCTTTTATAATTGTATTGTTATCGGTGAATAAACTTACCTCAAACTCTCTCTTAGTGTGGGATAGGTTGCCATCATAGTAAGACTCAGTAGTTATTACTTTGCCGTGTTCAGGTTTCATACATCCACCTACACGTGCAGCCGCATACGTTGCGGTCGCTTAGGCTTAGGGCGTTCCTTCTTCGGTCTATAGCTCATAGCGAAGTACCTAATCATATCCATAGCGTCATCATCACGCTTCAGCGGCATCTCACGCTGGGCGCTGTTCTCGTTCTTGTTCTGTACCCATCGGTACTGCTCGAACTCATTAGCTACCCAGTCTAGGTGTTTGGCGAACATTAGTGTAGGCTTACCCGTGTCTGGTCTAACTTTGAGTAGACCTGCTACGTTAGTTATACCTTTAACCACTGAGTCTGGTCCTTTCTCTACTGGCTCAAACCTCACCCCCTTAAGTGATAAGTCCTCTATTATTTGCGGTTGGGCTGAGTCTGCCCACGCTCCTGTGATGTGCTTACCTGCATCCTTGAGCTTCACTGAGTCGGCTAATTGGTCGGTGTCTAGTGCGTTGCGATACAAACCATCATACATATAAATAGCTGTCTGGTCTGAGTTGACTGCAAAGTACCCTAGTGCAGCGTTATGACCGAACCCGAAGTCTAGTGCTCTGTAGTAGGTGTAGTTACTGTCTAGTCTTGGTACGTCTACCATGTGGATATCCCTGTTGAAAGACTTGTAGATAAGTCCTGCCATCTTCCTAAACTCACCCATAAACTCCTGTTGAAAACTATCATCATCCATCTCGGCTCGTGCTGCATCTAGCTCTGCGTCATCTATATAGGGGTTGTCGTATGAGGTGAAGTGGTAATACTTCCAGCCATCCTCTACACGCTCTGCTAGGTCTTTGAAGTGGTTAAACCCATTAGGAGTGGATATGAACCATACATCGGCCTTAGAGTCCACGAGAGTGGGCCTGATGACCTTCCAAACATCATCCCACTTGTTAATAAAAGCACACTCGTCGAATATACATAGGTCTATACGCACACCACGTAAGGTATCAGGGTCTTCAGCTCCTTTGAGCATTATCTGGCTACCGTTAGTTAGCACGATGGTTAGCTCAGTCTCGTTCTTCTTACTAATCGAGTGTAGGGGTACTACCTCTCTTAACATAGACCACATGATTGCTTTGGCTTGTTTGTAGTTAGGGGCTACGTACCACACAATGCTCTTGGGGTTCTGACTGGCGTATTCTACCATCTTGGGTGCTACGAGGAATGACTTACCTGCTCTACGGCCACAGTTAATTACCTTGTATCTAGTGTTATCATCCCAGACCTTAGTCTGCCACTTACTTAGTGCTATCTTCACTCTTATCCCTCACAATCACCAATCCCTCTAGTTTCTCGCCATCAGTCGTTAGGTCAACGTTGTTGCCGTACTCTCTCTTGGCCTTACGTTCTAAGTACCATTGTGCGTTCTTAATGTCCCTGTCTATGTTTTTAACTATCATCTGTTTTGCCTTTAGTATAGGCTCAGACTTGAGTGCCTCTATAGTCTGTAAATACTCTGGGTTCTTCTCGATATAGTTGTATAATGTTTTTTCAGTTATGCCAGCGTAGTGTGCTGCTTCTACATTAGTCGCTCCGATTAAGAACGCTTGGCGTAGTGCTTCCAGAACCTGCTCGGTCATTACTGTTGGTCTACCCATTAGTTCCTTCCTCCCATCCTTCCTCGCTACCGTTTACGAACTTCCAATACCTCTTGCGTATTACATCTACATACTTGGGGTCTAGCTCCATGCCATAACAAGTGCGGTCTGTTTGTTCACAAGCTATTAGGGTAGAGCCAGAGCCGAGGAATAGGTCTTGCACTGTATTAGGCTCGAAGTCCCTTATTATATAGTCAAATAGCTTAATGGGCTTTTGGGTTGGGTGTACTCTCTTGTCACTCTCGCCCTCTCTAATCATACCGTTCCAAGTAACCTTATAGAGTTTGGCTGCCCTATCGAAGCTAGTCCACGCTAGTTCGCAATCCGCAAAGTTGCCTGTATTATCTTTATCCCACACTACCCAGCACATTTTAGGCTCTAGTCTATCGGCGAAGTAGTTGCCACCGAATACAATTTGATTTTCTGTGGTGTTCTTCATAATCTCTATGACTTTGTGAGCCGTCTCCACCCCATCATCATTCGCTATAGGGGAGTATTCAGTAGTCCTAGCTAACTTTCCCCCCCCAACTGAGCCACCCTGTACTATGTTTATCCCATACGGAGGGTCAGTGATAGCTAGGTCGGCCTTAGCCCCATTCATAAGTAGCTCAACACTCGCCTTATCGGTACTATCCCCACACATAACTCTATGCCTACCTAGTTGGTATATCTCGCCTAGCTTGCTAACAGGTGGTTCACTTGATACCTCTGGGGCTTCATCTTCTTCGATTTCGGTTGGGCTTAGGTCGAGTGGTTCTAACTCGTTCAGTCTCAGGCTAGTGTAGTCGTCATCCAGCTTTAGCTCCTCAAGTATCTCACTTAACATCAAGTCATCGTAACTACCGCTTATGGCTGGGGAGTTGAGTATCACGTTAAGCTTCTTCTCTTGGTGCTTGTCGAGGTCGAGTATCACACAGGGTACGTTGGTCATACCTAACGCCTGGGCCGCCTTAACACGCTGATGACCACCTATGATGGTGAAGTCTTTGTTGATGATAGCTGGGTCTACGAAGCCAAAGGTCTTAATAGACTCCTTTAGTCCGCTAAACTCGTCATCGCTAATGGTTCTAGGATTGTACTCGGCTGGTTTGAGCTCTGTAATCTCAACGAACTCATAGTCTATACCGCCTTTGTTTACACCCTCCGCCATGATTAGTCCTTTACCCTTTGGCCGCACTTAGAACATAAGGTTTTATCAATAGCGTACAGTCTCTTGCTTGGTAGGTGGCCAGTTAGGTCTTGTAGCTCTTTGTGAGCCTTATCCCCAAACCCTCGCCAGTCTCTAGTATCTTCTACGTTCTTATATAACTCTAACGCTATGTCGAGGTTCTGTTTATAGCTCACCCAGCGGCCTAGATAGCCCAAGTTATTGAATAAGGCGTTATGAGTACGAGCTGATAGTGCTGCCATGTTCACCCTCCGTGTTAAGAGTAGTTTGTTTGTATCTATTATAGCACTTAGGCTTGGGTTTTGCGATAGCTTACTTTTACTCCCATACTTGCGAACTTGCGAGCCTGTTTAGCCCGCTTCTGCTCTTTTATCTTTTCATTTAGGGCTTTCTTGTAGTCGTTACGCTGTTTCTTGACTGCCCTATAGTCCTCGTAGTGCTCATCGTGCTGACGAGCTTTATATGCTTTGTAGAGTGCTTTAGCTAACTCTTCAACCTCGTCAAACGGTGCGGAGTACGCCCATGTAACTATATCTTCTGGTGAGTAGTCGCCCATATCACCACCAGTTCTTCGGGCTTAACACATACCGTACATCTGACACGAGCGAGGCAATGCTGCACCTAAGATAGAGTATCTTTAGACTGAGACTGTTCTTGCCCGACTTACTAATCTCGGCGTTAAGAAGTTTATTAAAGTTACGCTGTACTCGGCGTAGCTCTAACCACTCGCGCATAGATAGGTTGATGTCCTTATTCATGATACCTTCCTTTGTATGGCCTTGTTACAAGTAACTACGAATACTTTACCTTTATGACGTATATCCCTCTTGCTACACACCCACTCTGCTATGCTGTTTACTTGGCCTTCACCCAGTTTGCTTATAGCGTGTGATACGAACTTCTCGCCCAGTGTCGAATCCCCTAACTGTTTTTGTAAACGCTCTGTTGAGTAATCGATAGTCGATAATCGATTGGCTAAAGCCTTATTGTCGATAATCGATTGTCGATTGTTTAGAACTTCTGCTGAACTTTGCACTTGACACCTCCTATTGGAAGCCCTAGTATATAGGTAACGCAAATGGCTACCGCTCTATCACCAGGGCGGTTTTCTTTTATTACTTATAAAGTCAGTTTCTAGAACACTGGCTTTTTTATCACCCTCCGTCACGCAAATGGCGAAGTTACTACTAACTGTATACCTCTTACAATAGCTTGTCAATAAGTTCATGGCTCTCCAGGTAGGATTTGAACCTACGACCTTTTCGTTAACAGCGAACTGCTCTGCCCCTGAGCTACTGGAGACTGGAGCCACCAGCAGGATTCGAACCCGCGACCCTCTGTTTACAAAACAGATGCTCTACCATTGAGCTAAGGAGGCATACTAAAAAGCTGCGACCAGGAAAACGGGAGTAAACCTAGTGCAGCGTCTAGTAATTATAACATAATTGAGTTATCAACAACTTTTTTCTATAAGGGTATTGACACGCTTATACTATACGCTTATACTAGAATAGTAATATAAACGGGAGTATAGAATGAACAAACGGGAACGGTTAGCAATGAAGCGTCAGGCGGATTACGCACATCCAATAACATTATTCGATGTAGTAGTATGTGTGATTGCGGCACTAGGTATATGGGCGATGATTATGCAAGCTTTGGCTTGGGCAGTAGGTGCACGATGATAAAAGAATCATGGGAGGACTTCGTAGACAACCGTAGGATACGCTACGAGCTGATTGCGATTGACGAGGATACCGAGGAAGTAGTATCTAAATTTACGTCTCATATAGACGCTGCGGATGTCTCATGCGAGTCAGACAATATGCAGAAAGAAGTAGACGAACATTTAAGAAAAGAGTTTGACGTTGAGCCAGACTATGATTTGGAGGTTAAGTATGCAGACTGAACTACGAGAGCAATGGGTACAGGGTAAGTTGAGTGATAGTGAGTATATGCAGCGAGTGTTCGAGCAAGCTATCGAGATATGTGATAGGTGCGGTGAAGAAGTAAGTAATATAGACAGCGTTAGCTACTGCGAAGAAGATGGCGTTGTCGAAGGTAACACACATTGGGAGGCAAGATAATGGCAGAATATAAAGTAATACGAGTAAGTGAGAAACCATCTAACGCATGGAATGGTCCGAATGGTACTATCTACTATCAGAACTATATGCTAGAGGGTCACACAAAGCCTGTAAGCATTGGTAAGAAACAGCCTGATACCATCAAGGTAGGAGACGTTCTGAACGGAAATATAATCCAAGACAGCGGCCCTAATGATAAGTTCAAGGCGGAGTTTGTACAAGGTGCACCAAAGTCTGGTGGATATTCTAAGTCACTAGCCGACCAGGACAGCATTGTACGACAATCAGCTCTTAAAAGCTCTGTGGCATCGTTTGTAGATGGCACGACTGACGAGTTAGTTGAGAGGGCCGAAGTGTTCTACGCCTGGCTCACTAAGGGAGCAGATGTTGATACTCCAGGGTATGAGGCAGCTAAAGCAACAGCAGATAAGTTACGAGTAGATAAGGCCGAGGATGTCGTCGAAGCGATAGAGGAAGTGTTTGGAGTAACAGAAGAAATAGACTTAACAGATATACCATTCTAAGGAGGATATTATGAAAGAACAAGTAGAACAATACCTAGAACTACTCCAGGCCCAGGCAGAATTAGCAGAGCGAGTAGACACAGCCAAGAACCTTATGATGGATGTCATGCACAAGACTGGTATGCTATCTGTCAAAACCGACAAAGCTACGGTAAGTGTGGCTAAGAGAACCAATAAGAGGGTTGACGAGCGAGAGTTCGAAACATGGCTAGAGACTCAGCCGAGCCTGGAAGAAGATATGTTCTATGTTAGAAGCCTAGACAAGAAAAAGGCCGAGCTAATAGCAGATAAAATTCTTAAAGAAAACGGCGAGGTAGTACCGTTTATCAGTACAAGCGAGACAGAGTACCTATCAGTAAGAAAAGCTAAATGATTATAACCGTACCAGGAACGTGGGATAGGGCCAACCGAAAGAAGGATAAGTCCGTAAGCCTAGCCTTTACTACGAACCTAGAGATTAGTAACGAGGACTTCGCCACTATGGACTTACACGTAGGAGAGTCAGGATGGGTCAGCTTCTCTCCCAACGAGATTAACTTAGATGACATACCAAAAGGCGATGCCCCAGACCAGTCTAAGAGCAAAGCAACCCGACTGAGAAACGTACTCTATGTACGCTGGGAGACACTAACAGACAAGGTTACTCCGTTTGACCAGTACTACGATACACAAATGGAACGACTCATTGAAAGATTAAAGCAAGATTTACCAGAAAGGAACTAACATGGCAGGAAGTATTACAGGCGGCAAACGAGCAGCTAAAACAAACAAGGAGCGTCACGGCAAGGACTACTACGTAAAGATGGGTGCTAAGGGAGGTGCAGCATCGAAAGGCACAGGCACAGCCATGATGAGTAGAGAGAAAGTTGTTGAAATGGGCCGTAAAGGTGGACTAGTACGAGCAGAGAACTATAAAACGAGGAGGGCATCATGACCGTAGACAAGCTAGGTAAGAGTAGGAAGTGGCGAGCGAGAACATATTTTATGGGCCGAGAGGTATATCTCGGTATGTATACAACAAAGAAAGAAGCCGAGAGAGCCGTAGAGGAAGCACACAGAGAGTTTCTCAATGCTAAGTGGGATATGGGCCTCATTGAACTAGGGAAAGGGTCAAGTCTATGGACACGACTAAAGCGACGATTCAAGAGATAGTCTGGTATAAGAAGCCTTGTGGCCCTGGTAAGCACATCGAGATAATCGGTAAAGAGTTCGCTACCTGCATGATATGTAGGACAGTTCGTAGGGTGAAATGGTATAAAACATTAGATAAGAAATGGAGCATTACATGATACTCATAGCAATCGCCATAGTTGGCCTCATGCTGTACCTAACCCACCGAGAAGACCACAAGGTCTGCCCGAAGTGCGGAGCGGACACTATGGAACAAGGTTACGAGGGGATACGCAGGAAGTGCAGTAAATGTGATTGGAGTAACAATGCGAGATAAACTACAAAACATACTCTTAAAACTAGCTAACGATGTTCTCGATTTAGAGAAGTCAGATAAGACACTCGGAGAGCCGATAGACGAAGCCAAGCAAGCCATACTATACCTACTAGATAAGAGCTTACCGAGTCACAAAAGACAAGTTCATGTAGAACATGGCGAGATAATGCCGTCAGTAGCACAATGTAAGTGGTATTTTGATGGTTACGAGCAAGCCCTAGCAGATGTTCGTAAAGTAATTAAGGAGGAGCTATGAGAGAGTTTAGGTTTAGAGCCTGGGATGGTGTAAAAATGTTCTATCCAGATAGTTTAATGTTCAATATTAAAGGGCAACCAACCACTGCCTTTCAACACCACAACTTACCGAGTGGCGAAGGTGTTCTACTCAATGGTGGATTCACTAAAGATTTGAGACTTATGCAATACACTGGCCTAAAAGATAAGAACGGTGTTGAGATATTTGAGGGAGATATTCTACAAACCGATAAGGGTAGGGGCAAAATAACGTGGGAAGAAGCACAATACTGGCTTGAATGTGAGGATACATGGCCGTACAACTTACGGCTTGCCGCCGATATTACTCGTAACTATGAGGTCGGCTACGACACATCTGAAGTTATCGGCAACATATACGAGAACCCAGAACTTTTGGAGGCCAAATGAAAGACTCACAAGACTGGCTATCCGAGATACTTTACGAACGGCTACCCGACATAACCGATGTCCAGCACATAAAGCTGAGAGACGCCATCCGTAAGCACATACTCCAAGAAGCCCTGGAGATGATAGGTAAGGATAAAGTTACGGTGGTAAAAGTCACGACACCCGAAGGAGATGCTTTTATAAAAGGTAACTACAGTAGAGATAGGCTATGCGAGATGGTCGGCTATAACCAGGCCAAGCAAGAGCTTCGTAATAAGTTTAACGATAAATATAAGGAGGATTGAGGATGAGCAAGGTATGGCATATAAATGTTAAGCGTGAGATTGAGGAACCGTTTTGCTTCCACCTAGTACAAAACGATGAACCGACTAAGGAGCAGATATTCACGGAATTGTCAGAAGAATATTGTATAGACGATGACCCCGACTGTTGCCGAGTGAGAGTAACTGAGGTTAACGCTAAACCAAAGGGAGAAAACTAATGACTGATTACAAGAATGAACTAGAGAAGGCTTTAGAAAAACTTAAGTTCACTGTTCTAAATCGCAAGGTCACCGAAAAAGATTGGGAGTCGGAAATATTCTTTGAAGTAACCAGCGAATTTAAAGCCACTATAGAAGCCTTACTATCCAAACGTGAACTAGAAGCCACGATAAAGGGCATCGAAATGTACGCCTGGATGAAAGACGGCACCTACTACGTTGGCACCACTGGTAAGACACTGAAAGAAGCTGTCAGCCAACTCACTAACAGAGAGGAGAGATAATGGACTCACCAACAGGGAACGATGTAAAAGCAGAGGACTGGTTAAACGATATTATCGCCCAATTAAAAGAAGGTCAAGACTTTAAGATATTCAACGGTAGTTCCAAGCCCATAATGAAAGGCGGCGAGAAAGTTGGTATTAAGGTATCACGCCCACACATCAAGCTATTCTCTACTGGTATTACAGGACTATACCTGATAGCTAACAGAGAGGAGAAGTAATGAAAGCAACACTACTAAATGGTACTGGCTACACTCAGGTTCAATTAAAAGAAGGCATGAGCCGACAGCGTACTCGCAGAACTATCAGTAGGTTACGAGCAAAGGGCAAGCTATATGTACCAGTCAATGTTAAGAATGGAGAGGAGAAGTAAGATGAGTAAAGTAGAGAAGTATAGTCCGTTAAAGTTTTCAGCAGAGGTAGAAGTTGATAGCCTAATAAAATATCCAGATTTACAGTTGAGGCTCTTTATAAGAGAGATGGTGGTGAGGAAAACCGAAACTGACTTGACGCTAGACGAGGCACTTACAGTATTGAGGAGCGAAGCTGAATACCTAATGAGTAGGATTAATAGCAGCTCTATAGACCAACAAGTCCAGCAACTTAAAGACAAGGATTGGTAAGCCAAATGAAAGACTCACAAGACTGGCTAGTAGCTGTAAGAGGCTTATATGCTAACTACTACGCAAACAAAATAACCCTTGGTGAATTAATTGATGGTGTGAATAGTATCGTACGAGAACACTTCCTTAAAGAAGCGATGGAGATACTTGACACCCCAGCACTATCAAAGGCAATCAACGCCAAGATAAACGAGCTAGAGACTATCACCTACCACAAGCACCACTATGTCCGTAAAACAGGGCTAAAGCGAGCCATAAAAGATACAACACGCCAAGAGCTTCGTAATAAGTTTAACGATAAATATAAGGAGGATTGAGTGAAGATACTAAACCTCTATGCGGGAATAGGCGGCAATCGTAAGCTATGGGGTGATGAGCACGACATTACGGCTATTGAGCTGGACCCTTGTATAGCAGCAATATACCAGGATTTCTACCCGAATGACACTGTGGTAGTCGGTGATGCCCATCAGTACCTACTAGAACACTTTAGGGAGTTTGACTTCGTATGGTCAAGCCCACCATGCCCTACACATGGAGCGTACCGATACAATATCGGATTTAGGGCAAAGGGCTACGCACCAGTATTCCCTGACATGAAGCTATACGAGGAGATTATCTTCTTGCAGCACTACTACGAGGGGCGATGGGTTGTCGAGAATGTTAGACCCTACTATAAACCCCTGATTGAGCCGACAGTCACCTTGCAGCGGCATCTACTCTGGAGTAACTTCCCAATAGCTTATAAGAAGTTTGAGGCCAAAGGGATAGGAATAAAGAACAAGATTAGCGATTATGCTGAAAGTGGTTTCGATATCATCGGTAGCGACATTAATAACAAGCGGCAAGTACTTCGTAACTGTGTAGACCCAGGGCTAGGGCTACATATATTAAGTGAGTTGCTTAAAGGAGAAAAAAGTATAAGCAAGACAGTCATATGCCAAGACTGCAGCGGTCAGGGTGGCGACAGAGAGAACGGCCCCTACTGTCATAAGTGTGATGGCCTCGGTGAGGTTTCCGCCCCAAAAGAAAAGAAAACTAACTCTAAACCTGAGAGAAAGGACTAACAGACATGATAGACGAAAACACATCTGACGGTTACCACACATTTAAGGAGTTGTACCAGTACCGTATGTTATATAACGCCCTACTATTCAACGAGTGGTGGCAGCAGAATAAGTACGATGTCCACAAGAGCTGGAAGCATAGTGATGGGGAGTTAGCCTTTGGTGGCGGTTGGTTCGTGGTAGTAGCTCAGACCCCAGCAGGGCAGATTACAAACCACTACGAGGAACAGCACTGGGACAAGTTTAGCGTTTCAGAGCGGGAGGTAGCAGCAGAGTGGGATGGACACACACCCCAGGAGGCCGCCATGAGACTAGAAAAACTTACCGAACCTGTTATTCCAACTAACCCAGAGGGAGAACTAAATAGATGAGTATCGCTAGAAAAGTTACTTTGACTGCGTTCGGCCATAGGCTAACATCACGCCCAATGGAGTGGCCAGAAGACAAGATAGGCCAAGACATCTTACTTCCTTTAGATATGGAGAAACCTACATATCGAAAAGTTAGCGAGGGCAGCTCTATTAACGAGTATACGCAGGTACCAGTTCTAGGCAGGTTCGAGTATAGTGGCGGTGCCAAGCTAGATGACTTGTCGGCATTATATGTGCTGGTTGAGGTCAAGTCATGAGTAAGTTTAACAATACATGGGGAGGTGAGTAATGATTGCTCAAGATATGACTACTAGCCATATAGTAAATAGGATTGCGTGGCTAAAGCGTAATATGCCCGACCATTGGGCTATACATGGCGATGAGTTGCCTAGTGCCTCACTCGTAAGGGCGGAGATAGATGATGACATAGAAGCCTACGAACAAGAAATACACAAGCTCGAAGCAGAACTAGAAAAACGACAGTCTAGCGATACATGGGGGAGAGAATGAATAAGCTAGAACCGCTATGTGGTAGGTGTGATAATCTGTACCACACCACTCTTGACCACGATATAGTAGACCTGAAAAGGATATATGCACCTGCTCTAGATACGGCCAAGACTTTTGCTGAGTATAAAAAGAAAGAGCGTGAGTTAGACGAGGCCATAAAGTCTCGTATAGAGAGGGAACCTACCTCAAAGCTAACCAAAGGAGGAAACACCGATGATTGAACGAATTATAGGACTACCAGGTGAGTCAATGAGGACTACACAGATAGCCAACAAGCTCAACCAGGTTATAGATGCGGTGAACGAGCTAAAAGCACGGGGGCAAATTGCCACCCCCCTTTCAGAATCTCCGCCAGAAGAAAAAGAAACACCCCAGACTAACTATATGCCTTCAAACAAGATATGGGTACCTGAGGAGCTAAAGGCTGAGGCCATAGCCGACTTCAAGAAGCGTCTAGTGGAGAAGCTGAATACCGACCCCAGCACTAGCTCTACATTTGTAGCCCCAATTAGCATAGTTATAGACATAATCGAGAAAACATCATGACTCGTATAGCTATAAGGCGCACGAACAGGCGGGTAAGCATATCTCCTCATATCATTGCCACCAAAGACCAAGATGGCAAGCGAGGGAATGTAGTGCTTACTCACTTCACCAACGTAGGTGACTGGATAGACGACGAGAAGGATATTGTTGTTGACCCAGGGAGCAACGTAAAAGTCTACTCCGATGCCTACTACGTGAGGTCGTGGGAGAAGTACGGCGACGAACTAAGTAAGCCTGGTGTGTTTGATAAGTTAGCTAAGTGGGTTAGGAGGCAGAAGTGAAGGTAGGTAAGAGACGGTTTACTTTGCGAGGCTATAAGGTGTATATCACTGACGGCGTGAACACTGTACGCTACTTTGACCTAAAGCGTTTTAAGCTCGTAAAGTTCAGCAAGGATTGGTTGAAGAAGTGAAGGTTCTGTATACAGACGAAGGGCTATCAGTTCACTACTTTACAAAGGAGTGGGCCGTAGTAAAAACACACGGGCTGCTTACGGGCAACATGTACCAGCTGTACAAGAACGTCGACGGGAACCAATGGAGGAGGTGGCCAGAGAACGGCATAGAGCTTTATAAGACAATAAGACACGCGAGAGAGGCGATTAGGGACAAGTAGTGGCTGACTGGGAGGGTGATTTAGCTTGGGGTGAGGAGCTAGAGCAGCGTGTTATAAAGCTGTTCGCTCCTAAACATAAACTCGTAAAGGCCGAGGGTAACCACCCCGACTGGGACTTACAGTGTTCCGAGTGTGGTATAACGATTGAGTGCAAGCGTGACCGTAGGGCGAAAGAAACGGGTAACTTCTGCTTTGAGACGAAGCTCCTTAAAATGTCTCTGGCAGACTACCTAATCTATGAAGCAGACAAATTATATTGGTGCTCCCTGGATGATGTTAGGTACTGGACAAGCCTTGCGATAGAGTTGGGGTTCTTGAAAGAGCGAGAGGTGGGCGAGAATCGTACTATGGGGTATATTGTTCATAGAGATGATGCATTCGCTTACATGAGGGCACTATGATACCTAAGAAGAAAAAACGAAGGAAAGGGCTATATAAAAAAGATGCCTGGAATGCGTTCAGTATATACATACGTACCCGTGATACCGAGGAACGATGGCCAGAGGGCCGAGTTGGTAGGTGCTGCACTTGTAAAAAGGAATACGAGTTTAAGAAGCTCCAAGCAGGACACTTTATACCTGGCCGTAGTGGGTCAGTCCTCTTAGACGAGAGGATAGTACATGCACAATGCTATCACTGTAATGTGGGATTAAAAGGAAACCCCAGGGAGTACGACAAGTTCATGCGGACCAAGTACACGGCTGAAGAAGTCTCCGAGCTAGATAACCTAGCCTACCAGACAAAGATATACTCCTCGGCTGACTACGCTGACATGACAGCATTGTTTAAGCAGAAAACGAAGGAACTACTTGACAATATCGAAGCATAAGCGTATACTGGAGATACCATAAAAAAGGGAGACAACAATGGCAGACAAAGTAAAAAAGAAGCAAGTAGAGACATGGAAGACAGTGCTATTAGTATCAGTATTCTGGGCTTTAGCATTTGGAGTAGTAATCCTGGTACAACAGGTAGACAAGGCAGCTTATACACGAGGTATGCTTGCTGGATATAATTCAGCTGCGACCACTATTAAAAGCAAATAAAGTAGTATAATAACCGTATAACAAGGAGAGTTCACATTCTTTTATAAGATATGAGTACCAGACTTAAAGCCTTACTCGCCATCGGAGTAGGAACGGTGATTACAATCGCCATCATGTCCGCAGCACATAGTATCAAAGTAAACGAACAGAAGCTCAAAGCACAAACACAGAAGTTAGAGGCTCAAACAAAGGCCCAACACGACGCTGAAGTACAGAACCTTAAAAAGAAGATAGAAGAACAAGAAGATAAGTACAAGCAGCTAGAGCAGTCTAAAGCCGAGGAGAAGGCCAGAATAGCCTCTGAGAACGCACAGAAGGCCGCAGAACGCACGTTAGCACAGCGAGTGGTACAAAGTGCCGTTCCGACTGCTCAAGCCTCTGGAGGGGCTACAAACGCATCACAGAACGAAACAATCGCCTGGAACTTCCTCATAGCTAACGGTTTCACACGTAACCAAACAGCAGGGATTATGGGCAACCTACAGCAAGAGCATGGCTTTCAAACGTCAGACGTAGGTGGTGGGCTAGGCATAGCCCAGTGGTTAGGCGGTAGACGGTCAGCTTTAATGGCTCGCCCTAACTACCTAGACATCAATGTGCAGCTTCAGTTCATGCTAGATGAGCTTAACGGTTCTAATGCCCACGCTGGGGCAGCCGTACGAGCATCAGCTACGATTGAGCAAGCAGTCCGAGCCTTCCAAAACCTCTACGAGCGATGTGGTATATGTAACGAAGGCAGACGAGTCCAGTATGCCTATGCTATAAACGCTAGACATTAGTGGTAAAATACAAGTAGCCAGTGAAGCTAAAGTTCTTTAACATACTGGGTGCAAGCGGTAAATGGCTGAACGGTAAAGGGATAGTAACCCTTCTAAGAGAAACAACGACCTCTGGGTGAAGTAACTACACTTTACGTCCAAAGCGATTCAGCAGCAGCCCAGTACATAGTTACTCTCTGTAACTGGTAGTAAATATGTAGGAAACAGGTAATTCCTGGAGTACACATCCTAGACATAGGTGAGTGTTATACAGGTGTAAAGGTTAGTTAAAGCGAGCGTTGGAATGGGCGTAGTAATACGATAGTTCTTCCGAGAACGGCTGATGAGTCCCCAGGAAGGAGGCCAGTCAACGCAAAAACCTTTACTTTGTACCCCTTTCAATAAGTGGGGTGTACTGAAGCAACTGAAGCGTTATTCAGTGTTTACTACCAGCTCTGGGGAGTAACAAAATAGTAGTGTAGGTAGCTGGGGGCAGCGTTAAAGTCGTAACGGCCATAGCCTAATTAACTAGGGTCATAAGATTTGAGGGCGAAGAGCCCAGGTGAAAATCCGTCGCTCCCCCTTACCTGTCTATACTACAACCATATTTCATAGTACCGAAAAATGGTTTACTACAACCTTGTAAGTAGGAGAGACACATGATACTAAAACTTAAGCATGGTAAACAAGTCACTGTTGACGACGATTGGGTGAACCCGCTACCAGTCCAGTGGTATATGACCGCTAAGGGGTATGTAAGGGCTTCCTGGGTGGAAGATGGCAAAAGACACCAGACTTCACTTCACAGGCTAGTTATAGGTGCTAAGAAGGGTGAGATAGTTGACCATATTAACGGGGACACCACTGATAACAGACGTGCCAACCTCCGTATCGTCACTTATTCTCAAAGTAACATGAATAAAGGACCACACAAGGGCAAGATTTCTAAGTATAGGGGTGTTTACCGAGAGACTCTTAACGGTAATTGGTACGCTCGCATAGATAGTAGAAGCCTGTATAAGAGATTAGGTACATTTAAAAGCGAGGAAGAAGCAGCTAGAGCCTATGACAAGGCCGCTAAGGAAGCTTATGGAGAGTACGCAAGACTGAACTTTGCTAGTGAGTAGACAAGAGGGCTAATGCCTTTTTGCCTGCCTATGAGCAGGACACTTGGTTCTGGCGAAAGCCTACGGCTCTGCTAAGTCATGACTACGCAGGAAACACCAAGTGTAAATAGGGATAACATCGAGACTATTCTAGTCGTCTAGGCTTGATGCCCTATGCTATAATACAAATAGACTTTTAGACGAGTCGACTCACAACAGGCAGCTTAACGGCTGTCTTTTGTGTAATACAAAAAGCCACCCAGCTTTGCGTGATAAATCAGGCAGGAGTTACGCTCCAGGGTGTCTTTTTGGATATCGGAAGCATTGTAGTGCATTTATAATAGCGTGTCAATAGTTGGGAGCAGTTTTAGTCATGCTCAGGACTCTCTAGCTCCATTGCTAGAATAGTTTACCTTGTGGCTCATCGGCATCAGGCCAATGCTCCTTGTGGTAGTGGTTAGAGTGGCAGAGCGGTACTGGCTTGTGGCCGAACACACGCTTGAACCAACCCTTCTTCGGGGGCTTGCCCCA